>Ga0335082_10005805_pt1 | contig 13506 bp, 8 predicted proteins | sample Lox_Sample_41_FD_206718 | JGI IMG/M metagenome (GOLD analysis project Ga0335082, IMG submission 206718) | Soil microbial communities from Loxahatchee National Wildlife Refuge, Florida, United States - Lox_Sample_4.1 | ecosystem: Environmental > Terrestrial > Soil > Wetlands | place: USA: Florida... | reverse complement strand
CCGTGCCCGTGCTCGTGGCCGTGGGCGTTCGAGTCGCCGTGTTGACCGGCGTCGGCGTTGGCGTCGCGGTCTGGGTGATGGTCGGCGTCACCGTTCCTGTCCTCGTGGCCGTACGCGTTCCGGTCTGGGTGTTGGTGAAGTTGGGTGTGCGGGTCGGGGTGGGGCTCGCACCGTTCGTGACGATGCAACTGTTGGCGAGGTTCGAAAACTCCTTTTGTACCGTGTAGGTGACGCCGTCGCTGCCGACGACGCTGCCCTGCTGGCCATTGCAGATATCACCGATCTCGCCGTTCGCGTTGTCGTACCAGGCGAGCGGCGGCGCCAGGAACTGGGCGATGCCCACCTCGCAGTCGGTGATGGTTTCAACCAGCTCGTGCGAGGCGACCGAGGTATAGTTCCCGAACGCGGTAGCGGCGCTCCCGCACCCTGTTTCGCAGCCAGAACCGGACTGCATGTCCGGATGCACGCCGTAGTAGATCTCACCGAGCCCGGGGATTGCGGCGATGGTGCCGTGGTAGGCGCAGAAGCCCCCCGCAACGCACGAAGCCGATCCGCCCAGCGTGATCGTTTTCCCGTGCGGGAAAAAGATCGCGTAGTATGTATTGGGATTGCCAGCGGCATCGGTGGTGGGGAGGGGAAGGTTGCCGGCTTGTATCTGCGCGGCGAGCTCGTTTTCGATGTTCGAGTCGTCGATGGTCGAGTGGTTGTTCGCCGTCGAGGGCGTGATGGCGTACCGGGCCGTGAAGCTGCCGCGGCCGATGCTCTGGTTCGTGCCAGCAGTACCGCCCGCGGCGATGATGTTCGTGTTGTACTCGTTGAGCCAGTCGACGTAGGGACTGTTGAGCACGCCCTGATAGAACGTCGCCATGCTCGGCGAGCTCGTGGTGCTTACCTGTGGCAGGTAGCTGCCGGTACCATAGAGCACCTGCACGACCTGGATGTTCGAGACGACGCGCCCACCGTAATAGGTGAGATGAGCTCCCGCCGGCGCCGCGAGGGCAAGGGCTCCCGCAGCAGGGCGTGCAGGCCCCCCTACGAGAAGGGGGTTGGAATGTCTGGCCAGAGCGCGGGAGGACAGCGTTGCGATGATGAGCATCACCGCGAGGGCCGTCTGCCGGGCCCGGGAACGATCAGAAACGTGCATCACGGGCGACTTCTGGCTGCAGGAATCTGGGTGGGCCCGGTGCCGCCCGGCGAGCACGCTGAGACGCATCGTGGCGGTGAGGGATCCGAACGGCAGCCTCCGAACGACCCACGTTCCGCGTCAACCACGTGCGGTCCAGGTCGCATGGATCGAAGCCCGCGCCAGAGAGACAGACATGCAAACGTGAGTAGACCCTCATGAATCATTAGCCGGCGTCCATGAACTGTAAAGTGCAAATGTTGACCGTCGGGTGCCATCATGTCGTCGGGCAATACTCGGGGAAGCGCCCTGAAATCGTCCCACAGGTCGTGGTCGGCCGCTCGCCCGCCTCCGCGACGAAAGACGGACGGTGTCGAGGAAGCGGCTCACCGCGTCCTCGCCGACGTCACGCCACTCGCCGCCAAACCGACGACGACAAAACCTCGAGCTGACGCTTGGCCACGCCGACCATCATTGCGACGGCGTTGCGAGCAGCCGGCGCCCTCGTCTTTCCCGCCGCGCTCGAGCGCCGCCTGCGCCGTCAGCGCCCGCGCCGGGCGCGCTCGCTGTCGCGCGGCGGGGGTGAATTGACCGAATCGGCGGTGAGAAATCCCGACGGATTGTGCGGTCAGTTGCCGAAGTCCCAGCCTTCGCCGGTGTGGTAGCGCGCCAGGACGTTCTTGGCGATCAGGATGCGGTGCACCTCGTCCGGTCCGTCGGCGAGGCGCAGCGTGCGCGCCCCCTGGTACATGGCGGCGAGCGGGTCGAGCGTCGGGATCGGCTTCACGTTCATGTGCATCGCGCCTCCGCTGTCACTCGTGTATCGCACGCAGAGCCGGATTCCCGCCATCGATCCGCGGCGCCCGTTCCCGACGATCCAGCAGGATGCGAGGCTGGGTCAGCCGTCGCCGCGATCTTGCGGATCGTGGTATGCGTTGCAGGCCGGAGCATGACGAACCTCAGACGCTACGTAGTGACGCATCGCGGCGACAGCAGCTCGGTACTCCGTCGCCTGCAGGACTTCGTCCGCTCGCATGGAACGCCCACCGGCGAGCAGCTCGAGACGCTTGCCGGCGAGAACGCGCTGCCCGCCGCGGCGGTGCGGGCGGCGCTCTCGTACTACGCTGACCTGCACGGTCAATCTGCGTCACTGCGTGTCTGCCGCGGGACGTCGTGCATGCTCGCGGGGGCGGGAGAGCTGTTCGAACGTCTCGAGCCGGAGGTCGACTGCCGAGCCGTCTACTGCCTCGGTTACTGCGACCGATCGCCGGTCGCCCTGCGCGGGGACGACGAGGTGCTGGTCCGCTGCCGCCCGGACCTCGTACTGTCGGCGGCGCGGCACCCGGAGGTGCCCCCTCCGCCGTCGATCCGATGCCTGGCGCGCGAGCCGCTCAGCACACGCCGTCTGATGCAGGGCGGCTGCGCGCGACTCGACCGCGCGCGCGCGGCCGGTGCCTACGCAGCGGTCGCGCAGGCGCTGCGCGGCCCGCGGGCGGACGTCGTTGCAGCGCTCGACCGGTCCGGAGAACGCGGGCGCGGCGGCGCCGCGTACTCGACCGCGGCGAAGTGGCGGGCGTGCGCCGAGGCGCCCGGCGACACCCGCTACGTGATCGCCAACGGCGACGAAGGCGATCCGGGTTCATTCATCGATCGGCTTCTGATGGAGGGCGATCCGCACTCGATCATCGAAGGGATGCTCCTCTGCGGGTACGCCGTTGGTGCACGCGAAGGGATCGTCTTCATTCGATCGGAATACCCGACCGCGATGGCGACGATGGAGGCCGCGATCGCCGAAGCACGCCAGGCAGGTTTGCTGGGCTCGGCCCTGTTCGGAAGCGACTTCGATTTCGATCTCTCGGTCTTCCCCGGCATGGGCAGCTACGTCTGCGGCGAGGAAACCGCCCTGCTCAACGCCATTGAAGGATTCCGCGGCGAGGTGCGCCTCCGGCCTCCCTACCCCGCAGTCGAGGGTCTCCACGGCAAGCCCACCGTGGTGAACAACGTCGAGACCCTGGTCAACGTCCCGGTGATTCTCACCATGGGCGCGGAGGCCTATGCGCGGCTCGGCACCCAGAACTCTTCGGGCACCAAGGCACTCTGCTTGAATCACGGCTTCGCTCGTCCCGGTGTCGTCGAGGTCGAGTTCGGAATCTCGCTGCGCCAGGTGATCGAAGAGGCGGGCGGAGGTGCCGACGGTCACCCGCTCGCGGCGGTTCTGGTCGGAGGGCCGATGGGCAGCGTGGTGCTGCCCGATCAGTGGGACGTTCCGGTGTGCTACACCGCGATGGCCGCGCGCGAAATCCAGCTCGGCCACGGAGGTCTCGTGGCCGTACCGGAGCACGCGGACTTCCGCGCGCTCCTGCTGCACTGGGCTGCGTTCATGCGCGACGAGTCCTGCGGCAAGTGCGTTCCGTGCCGGCTCGGGTCGGGTCGCGTGGTCGATCTGCTGCGCGGCGGCGACGCGGCGCCGTCGCCGCAGCTCGAGCGCCTGCTGGAGGTGATCGAGCAGGGAAGCCTGTGCGCGTTTGGTCAGCTCCTCCCGAAGCCCATGCGCCAGTTGATCGCGCATTTCGGGGATCGCATCTTCGCAGGCCGCCGATGAACGCGACCGGCGCTGTGATCGACGGTCACGCCGTGGAGGTGCGCAATGGCGAGACGATTCTGGACGCGGCGCGCCGCGCGGGCGTCGACATTCCCACTCTCTGCTACACGCACGGCTTGCGGCCCGAAGGCGGCTGCCGCGTTTGCCTCGTCGAGATCGCCGGCGCTGGGCGTCCCGCCGCCGCCTGCCACACGCCGATTCAGCTCGGCATGGAGATCCGCACGGCGACGCCGCAGATCGAGGCCCTGCGGCATGACATTCTCGCGTTGCAGCTCGCCGCCGGTGAGCCAGGCGCGGTCCACCGGTACGCCGGCACGGAGCTCGGGAACTTGCTGGCGCGGTACCAGGTGGCCGGCAGCCCCGCTGAAGCGGGGCGCGACGGGCCGAGCGTCGATGCGACGCATCCCTATCTGCGCTTCGATCCGTCCATCTGCATCACCTGCCGCCGGTGTCTCCACGCCTGCGAGGAGATCCAGGGCCAGTTCGTCTACGGCATCGCGGACCGCGGTGCCGGCGCGCGGCTGATCTTCGGTCACGACGAGCGCTTCGCCGACAGCGCGTGCACGGCGTGCGGGGCGTGCGTCGACCGCTGCCCGACCGGGGCGGTGACCGACGCCGACCGCTTCGATGGGATGGCCGCGGAGTCGCGCACCCGCTCGGTCTGCGGATACTGCGGCGTCGGCTGCCGGATCGAGGTGGAGGCGAAGGCCGGGCGCGTCCTGCGCATCCGCGGGGTGGAGACTGCGGTGGTGAACCGCGGACATCTCTGCGCGAAGGGGCGCTATGCCCATGCGTGGCATCACTCGCGCGATCGACTCACGCGGCCCTTGGTGCGGGAGAACGGCGAGCTGAAGCCGATCGCGTGGGACGAGGCGATGGCGCTGCTCGTGGACCGGCTGCGTGCGATACGGGATCAGCACGGGCCCAACGCGCTCGGCGTGTTCACCTCCTCGCGCTCGACCAACGAGGCCGCCTATCTGCTGCAGAAACTCTTCCGGACGGCGATCGGTACGAACAACGTCGACTGCTGTGCGCGCGTGTGCCACTCCTCGACGGCCCTCGCTCTCCAAACGGTGACTGGGACGGGTGCGGCGACGGCGTCCTACGCGGACATCGACTCGGCTGGATGCGTCGTCGTCGCCGGGGCGAATCCGACCGAAGCGCATCCCGTGCTCGGCGCACGGATCAAGCAGGTCGTCCTGCGGGGCGCGCGGCTCGTCGTCATCGACCCGCGGCGCATCGAGCTCGCCGACTATGCCGATCTTCACCTGCAGCTCCTGCCGGGAAGCAACGTCGCGCTGTTCAACGCGCTGGCCAAGGTCTTGATCGAGGAAGACCTGATCCAGCACGGGTATCTCGAAGAACGGGTCGAAGGGTTGGAGGAGTTCCGCCGTTTCGTCGATGGCGTATCGCTCGACGAATCCGCCCGCGCGACCGGCGTGTCGGTCGCCCGCATCCGTGAGGCGGCACGACTCCTCGGCGGTTCGGGGCGCGTGTTGTTCGTCCACGGCCTGGGCCTCACGGAGCTCACGCAGGGAACGGCTTCGGTCATGGCGCTCTCGAACCTGGGCATGTTGACGGGCAGCATCGGCTGGCCGGGCGCCGGCATGCTGCCGCTGCGCGGACAGAACAACGTGCAGGGCAACGCCGACATGGGCAGCATGCCGAATCTGCTCACCGGCTACCAACCGCTCGACGATCCCGAGGTGCGCGCCCGGGTGGAGCGGCAGTGGGGGGTCGCGCCGCCGCGGGAGCGCGGTCTGACGATCCCCGAGATGATCGACGCCGCGCGGCGGGGCGACATCCGCGCGTTGTGGATTCAGGGCGAGGACGTGGTGCAGAGCGACCCGTACGAGCGCCACGTGATCGAAGCGCTCGCGGCACTCGATTTTCTCGTGGTGCAGGAGATGTTCCTCTCCGAGACCGCCCGCTACGCGCATCTGGTTCTTCCTGCCGCCGGGGCGTTGGAGCAGGAGGGCACGTTCACCAACGGCGAGCGGCGCATCCAACTCGTCCGCCCGGCGGTGCCGCCGCCCGGCGACGCACGGCCCGACTGGCGCGTGATCCGTGACGCGGCCGCGGCCATGGGCGCGTCCGCCCGCTACGAAAGCCCGGCGGACGTCATGGATGAGATTGCCGAGGTCGCGCCCCAGCTCTTCGGTGGCGTCAGCTACCGCCGGCTCGAGGGCGATGGGCTGCAGTGGCCTTGTCCGTCACCAGAGCATCCGGGAACCGCGACTCTGCATGCCGGCAAGTTTCTGCGCGGCAAGGGCCGGCTGGTGGCGATTCCCTATCGGCCGAGTCCGGAGCACGGCGTCGAGGGCTTTCCGTATACGCTGGTGACCGGGCGGGTCCTCGAACACTACAACGTCGGCACCATGACGCGCCGCACGCCCAATCGCCGCCTCGTGCCCGCCGACGTGCTGGAGATTCATCCCGAGGACGCGTTGCGCGAAGGGATCGACGAGGGCGCCGAGGTCATCGTCGAGAGCCGCTGGGGATGCGTGCGGACCGCCGCCCGCCGCTCGCGCCGTGTGGCACCGGGGACCCTCTTTCTGTCCTTCCACTTTCCGGAGAGCCATACGAACCGCCTGACGGGTCCCCACGTCGATCCCGACTCCAAGTGTCCCCAGTACAAGGCGACTGCCGTCCGTCTGCAGGTAGCGTGAGCGTCAGGACAGCGCTCCAGCGACTCCGACGCGGACGATTCCGACGTTTCGGAAGGATCGCGTCGGGGACGTGCGGGAGCAGGGCGGCCTACGATGCGCCTCCAACGGCACCGCACTTGCACGCATTGTCCGACGAGGCAGTCATGTTGCAGTCCAGCGTCGATCCCGGCGTCGACAGGAGCGAGCCGGCTCCCGCCTCGAGCCCGGAGCGCCGGCGCTATCTCGATCAGCTCGTGGCTACCGCGCGGCTCGCTGCCGCGGCGGCCACCCAGCTCTCGCAGGAGGACTGCGACCGCATCGTCCATGCCATGGTCGTGCGCGGGCTCGAGGCGGCGAGCGAGCTGGCGGCGCAGGCGGTGCAGGAGACCAAGATCGGTCTGACCGAGGACAAGGCGGTCAAGAACATGATCGCCACCGAGTTCGTCTACCATTCGATCAAGGACGTGAAGAGCGTCGGCGTGATTCGCGAGGATGCCGAGCGCAACCTGCGCGAGGTCGCCGAGCCGGTCGGGGTGGTGCTGGGCGTCACGCCGGTGACCAACCCCACGGCGACCGTGCTCTTCAAGGCCCTGATGATCGGCAAGACGCGCAACGCGATCATCTTCTGTCCGCATCCGTATGCGCGCCAGTGCTCCATCGCCGCGGCGCGCCTGATGTACGAGGCCGGGCGTGCCGCCGGCGCACCCGAGGGGTTCATCACCTGGGTGGACGACATCAGCCAGGACGACACGCAGTACCTCATGCGCCATCCCGGCGTGGCGCTCATCGATGCCACCGGCGGCCCGGGCATGGTGCGCGCCGCCTACAGCTCCGGCAAGCCGACCCTCGGTGTCGGGGCCGGCAACGTGCCGTGCTACATCCATCACACCGCCGACCTGCGCATGGCGGTGGTCGACATCCTCACCTCGAAGACGTTCGACAACGGTACTGCCTGTGCGTCGGAGCAGACGGTGCTCGTCGATCGGCCCGCGTACGATCGCGTCGTCGAGCTGTTCGCCGAGCTCGGGGCGCACGTCTGTAGTCCGAGCGAGGTGGCGCTGCTCGAGCGCACGGTGGTCGATGCGGAACGCGGTCGCATGCAGGCGATGGCGGTCGGGCAGAGCGCGGTGCGGATTGCGCAGGAGATCGGCCTGGTCGTGCCGCCCGCCACCAAGCTGCTGCTGGCGCCGCTCGCCGGCGTCGGTCCCGCCCACCCGCTGTCGTGCGAAAAGCTCTTCCCCGTGCTCGGCATCCTGCCAGTCGCCGACGCGGACGAGGCGATCAACGCGGCGCTCGACGTCATCTACTTCGGCGGCGTCGGGCATACCGCATCGATCTTCTGCGCCGATCAGGCGGTGGTCGACCGCTACGCCGGCGCCATCAACGCCGGCCGCATCATCGTCAACTCGCCGTCCTCGGTCGGGGCGCTGGGCGGGGTGTACAACGACCTGACCCCGACGCTGTCATTCGGCTGCGGCACCGGCGGTGGCAACAGCACGATCGAGAACGTCAGCGTCAAGCACTATCTGAACGTCAAGAGCGTCGCGGCGCGCACCCCCGCGCACCAGTGGTTTCGGGCCCCGAACCAGATCTACTTCAACCCGCACGCCCTGGAGAACCTGCGCGAGCTGCCGGCGCGCAACCTCCTCATCGTGACCAGCAAGGACCTCGATGCCCTCGGCCTCGTCGACCGTGTGCGCGACCACCTGCCGCGCGGCGTGCCCTGTCATGTCTTCGACCATGTCGAGGTCGAGCCGACCTATCGCGTCGTGGCCGCCGGCGTCGACGCCATGCGCTATCAGCCGCCCGACCACCTGATCGCCGTCGGCGGCGGCTCGGTGCTCGACGCGGCCAAGGCCATGCGCCTGTTCTACACGCATCCCGAGCTGGAGTTCCGCAGCCTGGCGACGACGTTCCTCGATCCGCGCAAGCGGGTGATCGCGTATCCGAAGGACCGCGCGCAGCGCGTCGTCCTCGTCGCCGTGCCGACCACCAGCGGCACTGGCTCCGAGGTGACGCCGTTTGCCGTCATCACCGACGAGGAACGCGGCCGCAAGGTGCCGCTCTACGACCACTCGCTGACGCCGGACATGGCCGTCCTCGATCCGGAGCTGGTGCGTGGCCTGCCGCCCTCGGTGACCGCCGACACCGGCCTCGATGCCCTCACGCACGCGCTCGAGGCGGTCGTCTCGGTGTTCGCCTCCGAGTACACCGACGCGTTGGCGCTCCAGGCGGCGCGCCTGGTGTTCGAGTACCTGCCGCGCGCCTGTCGCGACGGCGACGACCTCGACGCGCGCTCGAAGATGCACAACGCTGCCTGCATGGCCGGCCTGGCGTTCGCCAACGCCTTCGTCGGGGTCAACCACGCTCTCGCGCACAGCCTCGGCGCCCGCTTCCACCTGCCGCACGGGCGCGCCAACGCCGTGCTGCTGCCCTACGTGGTGCGCTACAACGCGACGCTGCCGAGCAAGTTCATGCCGTTCCCCAACGTCAAGGCGTACGTCGCACACGAGAAGTACGCCGCCGTGACGGCGAGCATGAACTGGGGAGGGGCGACGGTCGCCGAGCGGGTCGACATCCTCATCGCCAGGATCGTGGACCTGCTCGCTGCCTGCGACCTGCCGAACACGATTGCGGCGGCCGGCATCGCGCGGGCCGATTTCGAGGCGGCCGTGCCCGACCTGGTCGTCGGCGCCTGCGACGACATCAGCCTGCGCTCGAACCCGCGCATGCCGCTGCTGCACGAGCTCGAAGCTCTCCTACGGGCGGCGTACGACGGCCCCCCGATCTGAAGGGAGCGATCATGCACAATGGCAACGGCGCGGCCGACATCTCCTGCCGCCTCGACGCGAGCGGCGCCGACCTGGCAGAGCGTTTCCGGCATGCCTTGGCGGGTTCACCCGTCGGCGAGCTGGTCATCGATCTGCAGGGCGTGCGCGCCGCCGATCCGGCATTGCTTCGAACCTTGAGTGCGATCGCCGACGCCGGGCGCGCCGCCGACCGCCAGGTCTGTCTGGTCGGGGTGCGTCCGGAGGTCTACAAAGCCCTGCATGTCGCCGGGCTGGCGGCGGCGTTCCGGCGCCTGTGACCGGGGGCGCGCGCCGCTTCAGGCCCGGCCAACGGCGACCACCGCGACCGGCTCGTCGAACCCTTTCGACCAAGTTTTTGCCAACCCCGTATTTCCTGGGCCATAGTCATCCCCATCGATCGGACGCCTCGATGCGCACGTCGAGGCGCTGTGGAGGATGACGCAGATGTGTGTATCGGAAGCCGAACGGACCGGCATTGCCTCCCCACTGGGGTCGGCCGTCAGGTTGCGCTACAGCGAGCTCAACCAGGCGATCGCCGAGCTCACCGTGCGCGTCGTCGGACGGGCGATGCTCGGCGCGGTCGAGCTCGACGGCATGCGGACCGACGAGCTCGCGCGCGAGTACCTGTGGTCGCAGCAGACGACGATCGCGGCGGGCACGTCGCAGATCCGGCACAACCTGATCGCCCGGCGCGTTGTCGGGATGCCGAAGGGGCGATGAGATGGCCGAGACGCGCTGGACCTTTGGAGTCGAGCCGCTGCCGGAGTCGCTCGAGTTCGCGTCGCTGACGCGGACGGTGACCGGCCTCGTGCTCTCCCTCGAGGCGCGGCACGAGTCGCTTGACCGGCTCGTCGCGGCACTGCGCAGCGCCGAGGCGGAGCTCCGCCGCCTCGTTCCCGCCAACCCGGCGCCGCGCGTCGGCGCGAACGCGACGGCGGCCGAGGGTCGCGTCTATGTCGATCACGCGCGCGACATCGGCGCGTTCAACCCGTGCTTTCCGCTCTACGAGATCCGCGTCGACGGCGATCGCGCGTCGGGGACCGTCGCGTTCCCGATCGCCTACGAGGGCCCGCCGGGGATCGTGCACGGCGGATTCCTCGCCGTGTTCTTCGACTCGGTGATCCAGCATCACAACTGCGAGGTCGGGATGGCCGGCAAGACGACGGCGCTCACCGTCAACTACCGGCGGCCGACGCCGTTGTTGACCGAGCTGCAGTTCGAGGTCGAGCGGTCGGTGGCGGAACGCCGGATCACGTCGACGGCGCGGCTGATCGCCGGCGGCGTCGTGCTCTGCGACGCGCAGATGCACGCGGTCGCCGGCAACCTGGCGCAGCTCCCGCCGGTGTCTCCGCGCAGGGTTGGGGCGTGACCGCGGCCACGATCGACGCCGGCGACGGGCTCCCACTCACCATTCCCGCGCTCCTGCGCGCCCGGGTCGAGGCGCGTGGCGACGCCGTGCTGCTCGCCTGCGACGACGACGTCCTGACCTACGCCGCCGCCGCACAGCGATCGGCTGCGCTCGCGCGTGGCCTGCTCGCCGTGGGTGCCGGCAAGGGGACGCACGTGGGGATCCTCCACCCCAACGGCAGCGCCTTCGTCGTCGCCTGGCTCGCGGCGGCGCGGATCGGTGCGGTCGGCGTGCCGCTCAGCACCTTCTCGAAGAGTGCCGAGCTGCGCGCGCTGCTGCGTCACGCCGACGTCGCCCTGCTGCTGAGCGCGTCATCGTACCGATCGCACGACTACGCCGCCGCGTTGCGCGAGGCCGTCCCCGAGCTCGACTTCGCGCTTCCGCCGCCGCTGTTCGCCGGCTCGCTGCCGGTGCTCCGGCACATCGCCTTCAGCGAGCCGAGCGAGTCGGTTGCCCCCGGCTGGTCGACGGCGTGGCTCGAGGAGCGCGGGCGCGCGATCGAGCCCGGCGTGCTTGCCGCGGCCGAGGCGGCGGTTCGCCCGGGTGACCGGCTGACGATCGTGCACACCTCGGGCTCGACCGCCGAGCCGAAGGGGGTGATCCACACGCACGGAGCGCTGATCCGGCACCTCGACAACCTGAACCAGCTCCGCCGCTACGCGCCGGACGAGGTGTTGTTCTCCAACTCGCCGTTCTTCTGGATCGGCGGGCTGGCCTATTCGCTGCTGGGCACGCTGGTCGCCGGCGGCCGGCTGGTCTGCTCGAACGCTCCCAGCGCCGCCGGGGTCCTCGACGTGCTCGAGCGCGAGCGGCCGACGATGGTCAACGGCTTCGCCCAGTCCGTCGCCCACCTTCCGCACGACCCGAGCTTCGCGCGCCGCGACCTGTCCTCGATCCGGCGCGGGAACCTCTACCCGATCATGCCCGACGGCGTCCGGCCGGCGAGCCCCGAGCTGCGTCACGCGATGCTCGGCATGACCGAAGCCGGCAGCGTGTGCCTGGCGAGCGACGACGAGTCCGACCAGCCCGAGCACCGCCGCGGCTCGTTCGGCCGGCCCGCGCCTGGATTCGAGGCCCGCGTCGTCGACCCCGAGCGCGGGGCGACCTGCGCTGTCGGCGAGCTGGGCGAGCTCCGGTTTCGCGGGCCGTTCATGATGGAGGGCTACTACGGGCGCGAGCGCCACGAGGTGTTCGACGCCGACGGCTGGTATCGCACCGGCGACTTCGTCGTCGTCGACGCCGACGGGTTCTTCTACTTCAAGGGGCGGCGCGGCGACATGATCAAGACGAGCGGCGCCAACGTCGCGCCGCTCGAAGTCGAGGCGGCGATCCGCGACCTCACCGGGCTGACCGCGCACGTCATCGGGATCGCCGACGCGGCCCGTGGACAGGTGGTCGCAGCGGCGGTGCGCGTACCGACAGGCCGCGCGGTGAACGTCGACGAGCTGCGCGCCGCGCTGGCCGGGCGCCTCTCCGCCTACAAGGTCCCGCGCCGCTTCCTGCTCCTCGCCGACGACGCGGTCCCCATCCTGGCGAGCGGCAAGCTCGACCGGCCCGCGCTCGAGGCCCTGTTCAGCGATGGCTGACGAGTGGACGATCCCGCGGGTGATCGCGCGCCGGCGGCGGGCGGATCCCGGGCTCCAGGCGCTCGTCAGCGACGACGACGCGATCACCTGGGCCGCGCTCGACGAGGCTAGCCGGACGCTGGCGAGCCGTCTGGTGGGCGCCGGGGTGAACAAGGGCGACCGGGTCGGCCTGCTGATGCCGAACGGGATCGAGTGGGCGACGGCTGCGTTCGCGGTGATGCGCGTCGGTGCCGTCCTGGTTCCGCTCAGTACGCTGCTGCGGCCCCCGGAGCTGCTCGCGCAACTCGGGATCGCCGACGTCGCGCACCTGATCGCGGTGCCCTCCTATCGGAACCGCTCGTACCTCGACGACCTGGACTCGCTGTCGCCGGCGCTCCTCGATCGGATCCGGAGCGGGCGCCGCGATCCCCTGCTGCCGGCGCTGCGGCACGTCTGGACGTCGGGAGAGCTGGCGGATGGGCCCGCGGCGCCGCACCTGGTCGACGCGCTCGAGGGCGTGGTGCGGCCGGCCGACGACCTGGTCGTCCTCTTCACCTCCGGCAGCCGCGGCGCGCCGAAGGGCGTGATTCACACCCACGACAGCGCGCTCCGCGCCACGGCGGCCGGGCTCGCGGCGCGCTGCGTCGGCGCCGGCGAGCGATTGTACATCCCGATGCCGTTCTTCTGGACGGGCGGCTTCAGCGGCGGGCTGCTCTCCGTGCTCCTCGCCGGAGCGACGCTCCTGACGGAGTCCGTGCCCGAGCCGGGCGCGACCATCCGGTTCCTCGAGCGGGAGCGGGTGACGCTCTTCCGCGGCTGGCCGGACCAGGCGGCGCGCCTCGCGGCCCATCCGGCCTTCGCCGCGGCCGATCTCACCTCGCTGCGCCCGGCGAGCCTGGGGGCCGTGCTGCCGCCCGAACAGCGGCCGCGTCCCGGCGCGCGCGCCAACCTCTTCGGCATGACCGAGTCCGGGGGTCCATACTGTGGCGCGCGACTCGATCGCGATCTTCCGGCGGGCAAGCGCGGCAGTTGCGGCCGTCCGTTCGCCGGCATCGAGGTCCGCATCGTCGAGCCCGAGAGCCGACGAGCGGTTGCACCGGGCGTCGAAGGCGAGATCCAGCTCCGCGGCCCCAACATGATGCGCGGCATCTGCGGCCGCGTGCGCTCCGAGCTGTTCGACGCCGAGGGCTACTATTCGACCGGCGACCTCGGGAGGCTCGACACGGACGGCTACCTCTGGTTTGCCGGTCGTCGCGACGACATGTTCAAGGTCAGGGGGGCGACGGTATACCCGACGGAGGTCGAGGCCGCCCTGCGCTCCATCGCAGGGGTCGCGCAGGCGTTCGTCGC
>Ga0335082_10005804_pt1 | contig 13508 bp, 10 predicted proteins | sample Lox_Sample_41_FD_206718 | JGI IMG/M metagenome (GOLD analysis project Ga0335082, IMG submission 206718) | Soil microbial communities from Loxahatchee National Wildlife Refuge, Florida, United States - Lox_Sample_4.1 | ecosystem: Environmental > Terrestrial > Soil > Wetlands | place: USA... | reverse complement strand
TTCCGGGAACGATTACACCGGCGAGCCGTTGATAGAACGGACCGTTGTCCCAGAAACCTTCCTCGGCGCAGCCAATGCAGGGATTTCCGGAATTCACCGGCCAACCTTGACCGCAGTTCCACTTGAACGTGGAGCAGGAGTTGAAGGTCGTCGGCCCACGGCACCCCATCTTGTATAGACACCAGCCCTTGCGCGCTCCTTCGTCGTCCCAGGCTTCCACGAACTGCCCGGCATCGAAGAACGCTCGGCGATAGCACTTATCGTGCAGGCGCTGGCCGTAGAACATCTTCGGCCGGCCTTGGCGATCCAGTTCCGGCAGCGCATCGAACGTGAGGATGTAGGTCAGCACGCCGGTCATGACTTCCGCGATCGGCGGGCAACCCGGCACGTTGATGATCGGTTTGCCGCTGATGAGCTGATTGATCGGCTTCGCGCCCGTCGGATTCGGCTTCGCCGCTTGCACGCATCCATTCGATGCGCAGGAACCCCAGGCCACGATGGCCTTGGCATCCGCGGCGGTTTCTTGAAGAATATTGAGGAACGACTCTCCGCCGACCGTGCAATACACGCCACCGTCTTTCGTGGGCGCGTTGCCCTCGACGGCCAGAATGTACTGGCCCTTGTTTTCCTTCATGATTTTGCGCCGGATCTCTTCCACCTGGAAGCCGGCGGCGGCTTGCAGCGTGTCATCGTAGTCCAGCGAAAGCATGTTCAGGACGACGTCCTGAGCAAGCGGGTGGGAGGAGCGAATGAACGATTCGCTGCAACAGGTGCATTCCAGACCATGTAGCCAGAGAACTGGGATTCGCGGCTTGTTCTCCATGGCATCGACAACCTTGGGGACAAAAGCAGCGCTCAGACCCAAGGCCGCAGCGGACTGGGTGCAAAATCTCATGAATGCTCGACGGTCAACTCCATGGTTGCGGAGAACGTCGTAAGTAGAAAGCCAGCTTTCCGAAGGCTTCACGGCCTTACCTCCTTCGGTGAATACAACGCCAATAAGTGCACGTCCCAACGTGAGATGCGCGGAAACATTCCGGGATTATGCAAACTTATGTCCAAAGGCGAAGAACAGCGGAATCGCTACGTTTTTGTTGATTGTGCTGTTTCCATGACAACGCACATGCGCGATTTTCCCCAGTCTCCACAAGAGACAGAGTGCAGGCACCCAACATTTGGGGCAGAATGTGTCATCGCCCTCTCTGGGTGATAACGCCCAAGCGCGGCGTTCCCTTCGAAACACGCTGTCCTGTTTTCAATAGATTGCATTGGCAGCAGAGTTGCCTTTCTGGTTTCTCTCGGGAGGCAATTATGAGTACTGCATCGTGGCGAACTGAGCGGCCGGTGTATGAGGACTTTCTCCCACCCTGCAACTTCGCGTGCCCAGCGGGTGAGAACATCCAAGCCTGGATGCAAGCGGCTGCCGCGGGTGATTATCAAAAAGCTTGGAGCTTACTGATCGAGAACAATCCGCTCCCTGCGGTGATGGGCCGCGTCTGCTACCACCCTTGCGAATCGGCCTGCAACCGTACAGAGAAGGATGAAAAAGTCAACATTCATGCAGTCGAGCGCTTCTTGGGCGACGAGGCGATCCGCCGCGGGTGGCGCTTCGACGTCGGTACGCCGACAGGCAAGAGTGTTCTAGTGGTTGGCTCGGGACCGGCGGGACTTGCCGCCGCTTATCATCTGGCGCGCATGGGCCACAAGGTCACAATCTTCGAAGGCGGTCCAGCCGCTGGCGGCATGCTGCGCGTTGGAATTCCTGCTTACCGGCTGCCGCGCGAAATCCTGGATCTGGAAATAGCCCGCATCGAGAACATGGGCGTGACGATTCGCCTGAACACCAAAGTCGAATGCCTGGCTCGCACAATGGAAGAAGGCAGATTCGATGCGGCGTTCTTAGCGGTGGGCGCTCACTTGGCCAAACGCGCGCAAATTCCCGGCGGTGACGGACGAATCATCGATGCGCTGTCCTTATTGAATAGCGTGGACCGCGGTCAGCCGCCCACGCTCGGCAAGCGGGTCTTGGTATACGGCGGCGGGAATACCGCGCTCGACGCGGCGCGGACTGCCAAGCGGCTCGGCGCAACTGAGACGCTCATCGTCTATCGCCGCAACCAGGAGAAGATGCCCGCGCACGATTTCGAGGTGCAAGAGGCCTTCGATGAAGGCATCAAGTTCAAGTGGCTCTCAACTATTACGAAGGTGGAAGGCTGCACCTTCACCATCGAGAAGATGAAGCTCGATGCCAAGGGCTTCCCGCAACCGACGGGCGAGTTTGAAACCTTGCAAGCCGACTCGCTCGTTCTGGCCTTGGGTCAGAATGCGGATCTGAATACGATCGCGGGGCTGCAGGGCGTCGAAATTGTGGACGGCGTGGTGAAAGTGAACTCGCAGATGACCATTGGTCATCCGGGAGTGTTCGCTGGCGGAGACATGGTGGAAGGCGAACGCACCGTCACTGTCGCCGCTGGTCACGGCAAGAAAGCGGCGCGGAACATCGATGCATATTTGCGCGGAGTGGCCTACGAACCGCCTGCGAAACATGCCAGAGCCACGTTCGGAAAAATCAACACCATGTACTATCCGGACTTGCCCGAGGCTGTCGAGACTTCGCTCGAGATCGAGCGCCGGTCGAGCTTCGATGAAGTGGTGACCGGCCTTGATGAAACGAACTCGCGCTACGAAGCCAAGCGATGCTTATCTTGCGGTAATTGCTTCGAATGCGATACCTGCTTCAACGTTTGCCCGGACCAGGCAGTGAAGAAACTGGAACCCGGCCAACGCTATGAGTTCGACTACGAGGTTTGTCAGGGCTGTGGCTTATGCGCTTCAGAATGTCCCTGCGGCGCCATTGAGATGGTCGCCGAACCCAACTGAGGAGAGGAATAGGAAATGCCGACGCCGATCGAGCAACTGAAAGCCGAACATCGGATCATTGAGAAGGCGTTGCGCGCGTTGTCTGGGCTTTGCGACCGGTTGGAGACTGGCGAAGCGATTGATCCCACGGGCTTCGACCGCCTGTTCGAGTTTCTCGGCAACTTCGCCGACCGGCGGCATCATCAAAAGGAAGAGAAATGTCTGTTTCCGGCGCTGGGCCTGCATGGCGTCGCACGCGATCGCGGTCCGATCGGCGTGATGCTGCAAGAACATTGCACTGGGCGCGCCTTGATCACTCATATGAAGCGCGCAGCCGTGGCCTTCGAGAACCATGCCCCGAACGCGGCCGTGCAGTTCTCTGACGCTGGGCGCAACTATGTCGCGCTGCTGCGTGAGCACATTATCAAGGAAGACACCGTGCTCTTTCAGATCGCCGAAAGCCTGCTCGACGCGCGCGCGCTGCAGTCGCTGCAGGATGATTTCGATTCAGCGGAATCGGATATGGCAGAGTCGCATGCCAGGTATGCAAGGGTCGCCGAGGAGATGGAACGCGACTGGGCGACGCAAGAAACGACGTGAGATCCTAAGTAAGGATGCCTTACGAAGCCATCCTGTTTGACTTCGACGGCGTGTTAGCCGATAGCGAACCAGTCCATTTTGCCTGCTGGCAAGAAATTCTCCAGCCGTTCGGCGTGCCTCTCGATTGGGAAACTTACCGAGTTCATGGCATAGGCGCATCGGATCGAATGCTGTTAAGACTGCTCTGCCGACGCGTCGATCCGCCTTTGGATGTCGAACTTCTTTTCGCCGAATATCCCCGTAAGCGCGATCTGTTCCGGACGCGCATGTTGGAACTCCAACCGTTCAGCACCGAGCTCAAGGAGATGCTTCCGCAACTGAGCGACTTTCCCCTGGCGGTTGTGACCTCGAGCGGTCAGCCTGAAGTCGAACCGGTGTTGGTTCGTGCAGGCTTGCGCGAATATTTCGACGCAGCAGTCTATTCCGCCGACGTAAAGGAACACAAGCCGGCGCCTGATCCCTATTTGCTGGCGATCGAAAGGCTCGGCGTACGATCCGGGCTTGCAGTGGAAGATTCCGACGCCGGCGAGCAAAGCGCGCGTGCGGCAGGTCTGGATGTCCTCCGCGTACGAACGCCAGCGGAAGTGCCGGCCCTTTTGCGCAAGAAGTTAAGAACTTAGGATGTGGGGCGGTCCCCCTGGACCGCGGCCGATGCCTCGTCGGCCTTGTTCGGTAATGGCAGAAGCCGGACCAGGGGTGCGGCGCGGACGAGGGCGTCCGCCCCACCACTGGACACTAGCGCGGCGTGCCGGGCTTCTCCGACAGCTTTCCGAGCAGTTCGTAAATCGAGATCAACCCGGTATTCAGCATGCGTTCACCCGTTCCAACTTCGGTGGGCACGACAGTGGAGTCCGCGCCATAACCACCGCGCACCGCCGCCGCGATGGTCGGAAAGTACGCGTAGTAGCCGTTGGTATATCCCAGCAGGAACGAATTCGGCAGTGGACTCTTAGCACGCAACTGCATCTGGAATTCGACGAAAGGCTCGCCCGGCATCCCGACAAATGCGAGGTCCTGATTCAGGACGATGGTCGTCACCGGCAGCTCCATGTTCTCGCGCAACAGCCGCGTGGCGCGCCCGCCTTCGATGCGATAGCGTTCCTTGAGCACCGCTCGGAGTTTTTCTACATCCCACCGATTCGCAGCAGGCACGTTCACGGTCTTGGTTTGAATCTGCGGATTCTCCGGCACGCGGGTCGTCACCGTTCGCGCTACGCGCACAGCTTCCGCTCCGAGAGTGCGCCCGGTTTGTTTCATCACGCCCACAGCATCTTCTATTAATGGAGTCTTGTCGTAGTAAGGATTGATATCACCCGGCGCGCCTTGGAGGAAAAACGCCATGCCGCCCATTTCCTGCTCGACATACCGTCGCATCTCAGATGGATAGTCGGCCGAATAATCCAGATTCTCCGGCCCCAACACAACCGGGTGACAGGCGTAGTTCACCAGCACGGCCAACGGCGTCCCATCTCTTCGATCGACGCGAATCACGCCAACGGCCGGGTCGACGGGAAACGTCGTCGAGATCTTGGTCTCGTTCCGCCAGAACATCTCCACCGATCCGTCGGGACGAAGATAGCGGCGATTGAATCCGAGAAACACTTGTCCCCAGCCATTGCCAATCTTCGCCGGGATCATTGTTCGCGCCGCCGTTTGAATTGCCGCCGCGACCCTTGGCACTGCATGCTCGGCTGCCGCAGGCGCCTCGGAGTAAGTCGGTCCGGAATGCGTGTGCGATGCGTGGAACACGACTTCATCCACGGAACCGCGCACGGCTCGCCGGATTTCGTCCATCACCGGCGGATCAAAGGGGAAACAAAGATCGAGCGTAACCAGCGCGATCGTTCGCGTGCCATCGGAAAGCGCCAGGACCCGCGCCTCCAGCGGATCGAGCGTGCCTTTCGAATAACGAGTGTTGTAGCCCGCCATCGGCAGACCCGTGGGCGGGTCCAAATCGGCCTTCGCGACTCCCGCGCGAAATTCCGCGGCATTCATCGCTGCGGCGACCGTCAAAGCAAACGTCAGGATTCGCATCAGTACCTCGGGTCCGGCAGGTCTTTCAGCAGGCCGCGCAATTGAAAGATCTTCACCACGGCGCGATCTACCAGCAGTTCGCCAGTGCCCACCTCGACCGTCGTATTGTAGTCGGCGCCGTAACCGCCCTGAACGGAAGCCAGGATCGTCGGAAGGTATCCGGCCCAGACGCTGCCGACGGAAGAAGAATAACCGAACAACATCGCATCCGTGCATTCGGCTTTCTCGCGAAACGTAATCTGGTGTTCCACGAACGGCTCGCCGGGAATGGCCGCGAAGCAGAGAGAATTACCAAACGCGCCGGCGGTCCATCCGATCGGGATTTTTTCTGTAGGCGTCCATCGATTCTTCACCAGAGTGATCTCTGACGCTGTCCGCAGCGGCCCATTGACAGCGTGCGCCTCGCCGAGAGTCGACACGACAGTCTTACCCAACGCCTGCCCCATTTCCTCGACCGCCTGAAATCCGTCGCCCGTCACCGGCTCCTTGTCGCGATACGGATTGATATCGCCGGCGCCGCCTTGCACAAACAGAGCCGTCGCGCCTGGAACTTGTGATTCCACGTAACGCTTCATCGCGCCGGGATAGTCCGCTGAATATAGCAGATTGTCTGGCCCAAGAACCGAGGGATGACAGGCGTAGTTCACTAGTATGGCGCGCCGCTTCCCTTCCCCGTCCTTCACAAGCAAAACATTCACCGCTGGATCCAACGGATGCGAGGGCAGCTTCTCGGCATTCCGCCACCACATCGTTGCGCGACCATCTTCAACCTTGCGCCGGTTGAAACCGAGGTAGACGTGTCCTGTCGACATTTCAAACGACGCTGGAAACATCGTGGCTTTCGCCTTGCCAATCGCCTCCACCATCTTGTCTTCGGCTTCGGTGTACCAAGGCGTTCGCGCCTCCCAGGTCAAAGGACCGGAATGAGTGTGCGAAACACTGATGATCGTGTTCTTGATCCCGAACTTCTGTCGCGCCAGGTCGCCGACCCGGGTGGACACGAACGACCGCAAGTCGCAGGTAACTAATGCAAGACTGTTGTCGCCCGATTCGATCACCAGAACGGTTGCGTACAGCGGATCGTGCGTTCCGGTGGCGTTCCCCTTACGTTCGGAATACCCGCCCATCGCATGACCCACCGGCGGCGTGATGTCGATGCGCGACACGCCCGCACGATAATCCGCGCCCCATGCAAGCGAGAGCGTAAGAACAATCCAGCAACACGAACCGATGCGCATCCGGTTGGCAGTATACTGCGAAGATGCAATTCGCGACAAGCGCCAGGATCGCCGTCCTGAGCCTGTCATCGGTACTCCTATTGGCACAGACATCGCGGCCGAGCTTCCCGAATCGTGTCCCTCCGAAGCGCTCTTCGCAAATCCAGAACGGATTCGGCATCAACTCCGACCTTCCGCGCGAGCCCTACTTGCCCTGGGATCAATGGTGGTGGACGCGCATGTTCGATGCTGGCGTCAGTTGGATTCGCATCGGTCAGTACGAGAACAGCTCCGACCCGACCAGTTGGGATTGGGTGGAACAGAAACGCGGCGTCTTCGCGGTCGCGCCCGAGGTGGATGACTATGTCGATTCTCTGATCGAGAACGGCGTCAAAGTGCAAGTGCAGTTGATGTACGGCAATCCGATGTACACGTCGCCTTCGGGAAACAAACCGGATCAGATCACTCCTGAGCCGGGCAGCTTTCACAACGACGATCGCAGCATCAACTCCGTCTTTTGGCCACCGAAGACGCCGGACCAGATAGCCGCGTTCATCCGCTACGTCAAGTGGATGGTAAATCATTTCCACGGACGCATCCATTACTATGCGTTGTGGAACGAACAGGACATCGGCTATTGGAACCCATACGGCAACCCTGAGGAGTACGGCCGTCTGCTGGCGGCGTTCATTCCGGCAGTTCACGAGACCGATCCGGAAGCGAAGGTGATCTACGGAGGGCAAGCTGATCCGACCAGCGACTGGGCGAAGCGCGCTCTCGACGAATGCAAGTGCGCTGCAGGCATCGATATTTTTGCCTATCACACCTATCCTGGATATGGCCAGAATCTGAATCCTGAGTCGATGGATTCTGGCGCGTACGGCGCCGAGTCTCCTACGAAGCTGCGCGAGTTGGTGCGCAACTATCCCGGCACGCGGAAGGACATCGAGTTCTGGGACGACGAGTTCAATTCCATACCTTCATGGCGCGGCTCGGATGAAAGCGTGCAATCGAAATACATTCCGCGGGGGATGATCTACAACCTCGCGGCAGGCGTGAAAACGTTCGTCTGGCTATTGACCGCCGGCGTGGACGGAAATGAATACGACGATTTCGGATTCATCCATGGCCGGCGGAATCTGCCCGACGACTTCACGCCCCGCCCAGTATATTACGCGCTGCAAAATACCAACGCGCTATTTTCAGATACGCAGCTTGACCCGAAGATCGGGATCGATGCCTCCGATGTTCCAGCGCTGCGACGGCAAGGACGTGCGCCCTTCCTTCGCTACGGCTTCCGCAACAAGAACGGCAAGTCGATCATCGCCTATTGGATCGCGGCCCACAGCATGCCGGGCGGCGCCTTCCCGCCGCTGACTGTAAATCTGAAGCTGAGAAATACCGGCATCCGCGAGCCCGTACTGATCGATGTAGTGTCGGGCGAGATCACCGCGCTCGAATGGAAGCGCGGAACAACCGACGCGCTCGATGCGCTGCCGGCTCGCGACAGCATCATGGCCATCGCTGATGCGAGCTACTTCGATTGGCCGGTGTTGCCGGAAGCTCCCAGCGGCCTGAAAGCGCAGTCCACGGCCGCTGGCGTCGACCTGCATTGGTCTTTGCACGCCAACACAACAGGATTCGCAATCGAGCGGCGAGTTGGAAACAGCGGCAAGTGGGAAACCCTCTGGAGCGGTGCAGTCCTCGGCAAGTTTCCCGACCAGAACGCACCGCGCGGTACGGTAGTCTGCTATCGAATACGAGCGCTGAATGATGCGGGACAGTCGGCGTATTCGAACATTGCCCGGGTGACCCGCTAGGCATTAGCTGACTCGAGTAGTCCGCATGTCGAGCCTCTCGACTCACTCCGTTGAAATACGCTGGGAATGGAGGGCAGGTGCCTCGCGAGACGCTTCACAAACTGATCGATCGAATTCCCGAAGCTGAGATCCACGCAGCCCAGCGCTTCCTGGAGTACTTAGCAAGCGGCGCCGCGGTTCGGGCCGCGCTTACGGCGCCTCCCGATGATGAGCCCGTCACCAAGGCTGATGCCGAAGCATCATCCAGCCGCCAGGGTTCAACGCAGCATCGGAAATAGCTGCCGGATTCTAGCCTCATTCGGTTGCGCTCCGTACTCGCAGATCTCAAAGGCCTCGTAGTATTTTGTCGACGGACCTCGTTCCGGACCGTACCACTTTACGAGCGACGCCCGCACCGCCGGATTGATCTCCCGATCCCTCGCGCGCTTCAACCACACCTTGCGCTCGCCAGCATCTTTCGGAACATCCGCAAGTTTGCCATCTACCCACGGCAGCCACTCGTAGAATTGCGAGACGAACGAATCGAGCGAGTCGATTTTCTTGTCGATCACGTCGTCAATCGACACCGCGATGTCTGGCCGAAAGGGATTGGGCCGCTGGAAATTGTCTTCGTAATAAAGAAAGACCGGATTCTTGCGCAGCGGCGGCGTCTCTGGCGTCACATCCGGCACCACGACCATGTACGCTGCGTCCTGCACCAGCACACCCGTGTACCGATGATCCGGATGATAGTCGTTGGGGCGCGGGGCAAGTACGACATCAGCGTTCCAGCGGCGGATCTGGCGAATGATCTCCTTGCGCACATCAAGCGTTGGCAGCAGTTCGCCATCGTGATTGTTCAACACCTCGTACTCGATTCCGAGACGCCGCGCCGATTCCTTGGCTTCGGCCTGACGGCGTTGCGCGAGAGCAGCGCCGTGCATCGTCTGATGGCCGGCGTCGCCATTGGTGACCGATACAAACTTCACCGCATAACCTTTTGCCGCCCAAAGCGCCGCTGTGCCCGCCGCGCGAATATCGCAATCGTCCGGATGCGCTCCGAAGGCGATCACCCGGCCCTTCTCGTTTTGCGCCATGAGATTCGTCATCGCAGCCATGATTAGCACCCAGCCTTTCATTCGTCTGAATCCTCCGCTCTCACATTATGGGGCTTGACCCGACACGGCCCACACTGTATACTGTTGGTGTACAGTAGACAGATGCAAGACGCTCCAGAAATCGTCATCGATCTCAACGATTCCACGCCGGTGAATCGTCAGATCGTGGACTATCTCCGTGCCCTGCTGGTGGAAGGCGTACTTCAACCGGGAGCCGCGCTGCCGTCGGTGAGGCGCCTGGCAATCGACCTCGGTGTTCATTTCAACACGGTCGCGGACGCATATCACACCCTCGCCGATGAGGGCTGGCTGGATATTTCCCATGGACGGAGAATTACAGTTCGAAAGCGACGGCGGCCCTCCGCTGACGATGCGACGCAGAATACCTTCCGCCAGCGCTTGCGGCAGTTGATCGCCGAAATGCGCGCCGCTGGGCTCTCCGAATCCTGGATTTCGCGTGAGTTGACGTCTATTGCGAAAGGAATCCAGTCATGAGACCCTCTACGTTGTTTCTCCTGTGCACCTTGGGAGCGTTGACGTTACTGCTTCACTACCTTCCGCTCTTTAGCCGGCGTGGGCTCTGGTTTGCAATCACCGTGGAGCCGGATTTTCGCGATACGCCTCCTGGTCGCCGGCCGCTTCATTATTACCGGCTGATGATTTGGGCCGCATCGCTGATCGCCGCGATGATGCTGGTCGCGAGCGACCGGTTCGGCGCAGACGCGGCGCCGGCCCTCGCCTTTCTACTGCAAACCGGCTGTGCGATCGGTGCATTTGCCTGGGCTCGGCGGCTTGTCCGTCCATATGCAATAGCTCCCCCTGCAAAGAGAATGGCTTCGCTTTCTTCCAGCCAGGAAGGGCTGCCTGGTGGTTTTCTCAACCTCTTGCCGGTTGCTGTCCTGGTCGCCGCGGCGCTCTATCTTCGAGCGAATTGGGAACGCATTCCGGATCGATTCCCGAAACATTGGAATTTCGACGGAGTACCCGATGCGTGGGCTGAGCGCACCTTCTGGGGCGTTTATGGACCGCTTCTCACAGGCGTTCTGCTCATCGTTTTCATATTGACCCTAGGCTATGGAATCATCCATGGTTCGCCCCGCACACGCACAGTCGACTCCGCAAAATGGACAGGCCGATTTCGGAGGGCCTCTCTTCGCTTGCTGCTCGCGGCGGCATGGTCGCTGAGCGGCCTGTTTGCTGCGATCTCGCTATTGCCGTTGATGGCGGCAGATTCACGCTTGCCGAATGTAGCGATCCTGGCTCCATTCGCGATGCTCGTGATTCTGGCGCCATTCGCCTACCAGTTGGTTCGCGTGGGACTCGAGGCCGGCAGCGGAACTGACGGCACCCCGGACAGTGCCTGGAAACTCGGCCAGATCTACTTTAACCCCAGTGATCCAGCCATCCTGGTGACCAAGCGCTTCGGTCTGGGCTACACCTTGAATTTCGGCAATCGTGTCTCCTGGTTTGTGATCGGGCTGCTGCTTTTGGCGTTCGCGGTCGCGCAGATCATCTGACGCAGTTCCATCGCGACGGGCCGCGCTAAGCTGGATGGCATCGGCCGCACTCGAAAACGTCCCGCGAAACCAAAAGACCGGCCGGTGAGCATCGCGCCGGAACCGCCACTGAGAATCGCCGCGTTCGTGCTCGCTGCGATCTGCCTGTTGGGACTGTTTTCCACCGAAATCGCGGACACCGATTTCTGGTGGCACTTGAAAACCGGACAGTATCTGGTACAGCATCGCGCGCTGCCTGTGCCCGACCCATTTGCCTATACAACAGCGCTCAGTTTTTCAGCATACGCACGTTTCAACCTGACGCACGAGTGGATGAGCCAGGCGCTCCTCTATATCGTCTACCTCGCCGGAGGATTTCCGGCAGTCATCCTGATTCGGGCGGCGCTCCTCGCAGCCGTCTGCGCCCTCGCCGGATTCCTCGCCGCCCGCGCTTCGAGCAACGTCTATGTAGGCATCGCAGCAGCGTTCCTAACATCCGCCGTCGCGATCGAATTCCGAGCCGATCGGCCGACGCTGGTGACGTTCCTCGGTGTGGCAGTGTTTGTGACTCTCCTCGAGCTTCGTGTCGCGATCTGGCTGCTGCCTCCGCTCGCGCTGCTCTGCGCGAACTGCCACGGCGGTTTCTTTCTTGCCTGGGTCGTGCTGCTGGCCTACTGCGCTGAGTGGCGCGCACCGGACCGACGGCGGCTGTGGCTCGTTACAGCCTGTTCCATCGGAGTATCAGGCATCAATCCCAATGCATTCGGGGTTCTGTCCACGCTGTTCCGATACCAGCGCAGCGAGATGACGGCGAATCTGCTTGAGTGGAGCCGGCCCTCATTGTGGGGACCGCCCTACGCATTCGATATTCTCCTGTACGCAACTATGTTGGTCCTAGCGCTCTCATGGCGTAGGGTGCGTTTCGTCCATTGGATGCTATTCGCCCTGTTTGCCGGCGCGGCCATTGTCGCGTTTCGAAATATCCTGTTCATCGGCTTCCTCGCCCCCTTCTTGATGGCCACTTATTTGCCGGTTCGATTTCAAACTTCGCGACTTCTTGCGTGGTCGACACCCGCGCTGCTCGCGATCGCGATCGGCTTTGGAGTCACACGTGGATCATTCTTTCAACTCCGCGTTGCTGACTGGACGATCCCCAAGGGCGCAGCCGATTATCTCGTCGACAATCACTTTTCCGGCACGATGTTCAATACCTACGAGCAGGGCGGTTACCTGATCTGGCGAGGCCAGCGCGTCTTCATCGATGGCCGCGCCCTGAGTGAATCGGTCTACCGCGATTACCAGAAGATCCTGTTTAACGCCAATTCAATCGCCGATCAGGTCGCCGGGCCGCGAGCCGAGTTGCTCAATCATTACGGCGTGCAGGTCGTCGTAATGAATGCCCTCGATTTCGCGTCCGGGGCCCTGTATCCCCTTGCGCTCGCACTCGCTAATCCCGCCAGCCAGGAATGGCAACTCGTCTACGAAGATCCACAGGATCTGATCTTCACGCGCAACCCCGGCGCGCAAGGATCTCCCGACAAACTGCGGCGCGTCCTGATTCACCTGGACACCGAATGCACAACGTACATCGAGCATTCACCGGATACGCCGGTGTGTGCGCGAACGATGGCGGACTACTGGATGCGCAACGGCGTAAAGGACCGCGCCAGGCGAATGCTGGAATTGTATCTTGCGCACGCCCGGAAACGCGACTCGCTAGCAGAGGCGATGCTTCAGCAATTGCGCTAATCGACCGGCGCTGAATAAGCAGAAGCCGGCGCGGCTTCAATGAGCGCGTCTTCGAACGAATAATCCTGCTTTGAAAACGGGCTGTTGCGCAGATACCAGCGGTAGGTTTCCTTCAAACCCAAGTCGAAATCGATCGGCTTGAACTTCAGGACACGCTGCGCCTTGTTCACCACCACGGTGATGGCAGGCATATCGAAATAGTAGCCGAAGTAGAGCCTGGGTCCCATGGGATGGCCACCGGCGCGGATGATGCGCTCCCGCGGCCAGCGTACGAAGGTCGCCTCCTTCGAAGCGGCGCGCGCGAACGCTTCCACCGCTTCCACCTGGGTCAAAGGCCGAGGACTGGCGATGTTGAATGCATGGCCTTCCACGTCGGCGACTTCCATCACCTTCAGGCAGGCGCCCACCAGATCCTTGATGTTGACGAACTGCATCAGCCTGCGGCCGTCACCCGGCAGAATGATAGGGCGTCCCTCGCGCAACCGATCCCAGAAAAAAGCTTCCCGGTAGAACGGATTGCCGATGCCATAAATGAACGGAGGCCGCAGCGTCACCACTGGGAATCCGTTGCGCTGGTGCATACGGAACAAGGTCCGTTCGCTCATCGCCTTGTTACGGACGTAAGAGTCTCCATGA
>Ga0335082_10005802_pt1 | contig 13516 bp, 14 predicted proteins | sample Lox_Sample_41_FD_206718 | JGI IMG/M metagenome (GOLD analysis project Ga0335082, IMG submission 206718) | Soil microbial communities from Loxahatchee National Wildlife Refuge, Florida, United States - Lox_Sample_4.1 | ecosystem: Environmental > Terrestrial > Soil > Wetlands | place: USA... | reverse complement strand
CCACCTCTTTTTGCCGCTCCCTGTAGTATTCGTCGCCCGCCTCCGCCTCTCCCTCCGGCTCGCCTGGCAAATCCGTGTAGCGCGGCAGCGGCTCCCGCACCCACAGCGCCGTAATTTCCGCTCCGAACTCCCGCGCCAGCACCGCCCCTCGATGCAGCGCCGCCTTCCCGCCCTTCGAACCGTCGTAACCAACTAATATATTCTCAAACATAGGTTCCTAACTTTCCGGCCGCCACACTCGCCACCTTGCTCCCGCCGTTGCTTCGCTCTGCATAAACCCGCCCCCAATCCACCATCCGCTCGATGGTGGGCTGGAAGAATTTCTGCGCGATCAACGTCGGCACGAACGCGCTCAAAATCACCACCGTCACCAGGATGGTGTACTGCCGCTCATCGATGATCTTGTTCGTCAGCCCAAACAGCGCTGAAATCGTCCCGAACGTCAGCCCCGTCGCCATGAGCAGTGTCGTGTAATTCGCCTCCCGGTTCTCCATGTAGAACACCTTCGTTATGGGCCACACCGCGACGTACTTCGTCGCCATCTTCAGCAACAGCAATGCCGCGATCAGCCCCAGCGAAGCCCACAACGCCGGCAGCGATACAAACAGCCCCGCCTTGATGAAATAGAACGGTGTGAAAATCGTGAAAGCGATGCTCCGCATCCGATGCACCAGCGTCTTGTCTCGCAGGAACACGCCCGCCACCACCAGCCCCACAAGGTAGGCCGGCAACACCGCCTCGCTCTTGGCTGTGGATGCCAGTCCGCCCAGGAAGAACAGCACCAGAAAGATAAACTTCACCTCCGGCTCGCTCACCCGCGTCGCCCCAAGCTTCGAAATAATCAGCCGCGTCCAGGTCGGCATGAACCACAACATTGCCGACATCACCACCACAAACACCAGCAGCCAGATATTGAAATTGGCGAACAGCGTGCCCAGCGCCAGCACCGTCCCGAAATCCGTGATAAAGCACGCTGCCAGAATCGTCTTCCCCAATGGCGTCTGCCCCAGCCCGCCTTCAATCATCACCGCGTACACCACCGCCACGCTCGTCGTGGACAGTGCGATGCCAGCAATCTGCGCCTGGTGCAGAGGCCACCCCAGCGCGAATTGCGCAAATGCCCACACCGCCCCAAACGGCAGCGCAAACGACACAATCCCGATGGCCAGGCTCGCCTTCAGGTTCGCTCGCAGCGACACCGGGTCAATCTCCGCTCCGGCCAGGAACGTCAGCACCCCGCTTCCAAGCATCGCCAGGAAATTCGTCCACTCTGTAGTCTTGAGTATGTGATGCTCTCCCCCAATCGCGATGTTCCCAGCCACCACGCCAACCACGATCTCTATCAGTGCCACCGAAATTCCCGTTCGGATAGAAATTAGGCTCGCCAGGAACGCGAGCCCCATCCACGCCGCCGCTATGTACCAAATGTGCTCCATACCAAACTCCGCCTCAGATTTCCGGGGCCTCCTTCACGTCTTGCTCCGCCCGATAATGAATCACCCGCGCCTTCTCCAAGGTCACCAGTCCCCCCTTCATCATTTGGTCCAAAACTGGCAAGAACGTTTGGATCTTCTCCTCCGTATCCACAATCTCGACGATCAGCGGCAAGTCCATCGACAGCCGCAAAATCTTCGCCGTGTGCAGCCGGCTCGACTTCCCGAACCCCATCGGCCCGCGCAGCACCGTCGCCCCGGCCAGGTGCATCTCCCGCGCCTTGAGCACGATCGCCTCGTAGAGCGGCTGATGCTTCCAGCGGTCCGACTCACCGATAAAAACCCGCAGCAACATCGCGTCATGAGGCAAGTGCATATCAATTTCCTTTCATTCCGTTGATCTCGAGCGCCAGCGCGTGCCCTAGCCAGACTCCGACCAGGCACAGCACCAACGACACCACCACGTTCGCCCCGGCCCTGAACCATTGGCCGTCGTCCGCAAGCGTGAGCGTCTGCAGGCTGAAGGAAGAGAAAGTCGTGTAACCCCCGCAAATCCCCAGCATGAAAAACTGGCGGAACCTAGCCGGCGCCAGCCATCTCCCATCCGGCCCCGTCGCCGTGGAGAATAAACCGATGATGAAGCACCCGCTGATGTTAACGATGATAGTGCCCCAGGGAAAAGTCTGCCCGAACTTATTGGCTACGTAGCCGGAAAGCCCCCATCGGCCAAGGCTGCCTAGACCGCCACCCACGAATATCCACAGTGCATTCCACATAACAATTCCAACCGCGCCAGTGCGGCGCCGTTAGGAGTTATCAGCACTGAAACCGTTCAGGCGGTTCTCTCGCCAACGCGAGACGGCAAACTCCATTGCCGACCACAATCTCGCCCTAAAGGGTCGTAATGGACAAGCCCAAATGTTGGAAATGCCGGGAATCTGAAAAGCGTGAGACCAACACGAGGATACTGTTCGTCCTTCGGTTGCTCACGGGTGGGACACGGTTCGCACTGTGCGCGCATCTTGTGTATCCGATACACCTGCGCCAGGCCGGGTTGTGCTGAACTTTCGGCATGAGCACAACCGCGACTCTGAAACCGGGAAACCAACTGTGGGGCATCTACTACACGGACCGTGAGTATGCCCGGGAGATGGGCGATCCACTTCGCAAAGTTGTCGAAGCCCCCACCACACTCGCCGCCGAGGAGATCGCCGCCCGACTGGGCTTCAACGACCCTTGGGCGCATCCCATGACCTCATCCAACTCAACTCGCTTAGATCCGCCTCTTGCTTCGCTTTGCCATTCCATCCGAATTTGGGTGTGTCCAAACCCATTTACTCTATACATGAAGGTCCGTCAGAACCGGCGTGCGCACCAATAACGCTGCGCCTTGACTGTCCATATTGCGTGGCGGCAAATTAGACGCGATGATACGCGCCCTGTTCTCTTGTCTTGCCGTGCTGACGGTTGGGGGACCGCTGGCCAGTTTACCGGTGCAGGTGGGTGCCGGGACCTACGGCCTTCAGGGGCGACCGTTCTCAAAGGCTTATCTTCTCATGTCCCCTGATGCCCAGGGATCAATGCCACGTTTGCTATCGCAGACCGGTGCGTTCCAAGACACGCGAGCGCTGCGGCCTTCCCCCAACCTCATCCCGTACGATATTAACTTTGCCTTTTGGTCGGACGGCGCGGCCAAGGCCCGCTGGATTTCCGTTCCCGGCGAAACTGCCTCCACGCTTTCACGAATTGAGTTCGAGACGAATGGAGAATGGAGATTTCCTGCTGGCACAGTCTTCGTGAAGCACTTCGAATTGGCGACTGACGAAACCCGGCCCGAAGTCAAACGGCGCCTCGAAACTAGGTTGTTGGTGCGCGACCGGCTTGGTGGTGTGTATGGAGTGACGTATAAGTGGCGCGGGGACAACAGCGACGCGGATTTGCTTTCGACGAACCTTACGGAGGCGATCCTTATGAAGACGCTAGAAGGAACTCGCACACAGACCTGGTATTATCCCAGCCGTCAGGATTGCCTGGCGTGTCACACGGAACGCAACGGTGGCGTGCTGGGTATTAAAACACGACAATTGAATTGCGAATTCACCTTCCCCAACGGCGTCCGGGACAACGAACTTCGGGCTTGGAACCACATCGGCCTGTTTTCGCCGCCAATCCAGGAGCAGGGGATTCCGACTTTGCCAAGGCTGGCCAGCCCGGATGACACCGATTTCAGTCTGGAAGATCGCGTCAGGTCTTATTTGGATGCCAATTGCAGCCACTGCCATCGGCCCGGCGGAACGGTGTGCTTTTTTGATGCTCGCTACGATACTCCACTGACGCGACAAGAGTTGATCGAAGGGCCGGTGTTATTCGACCAAGGTCTCGATCACGCGCGGGTGATCGTCCCAAACGATCCGTGGCGTTCAATCGCCTTGCTCCGAATTCAAACACTGGAAGGCGAGAAGATGCCGCCGCTGGCTCACAATGTCATCGATCGGCAGGGCGAAGAGTTGCTGCGGAAGTGGATTCTAAGTTTGGCAGGAAGGAAAGTCCTGCCTCCGCCGAAGCTCGAACCGGCCGCTGGCAGATATGCCTCCGCTGTCGAGGTGCGTCTCACCGATGAGGTATCCGACGCGACCATCCATTTCACCTTGGATGGTTCGGTCCCAACGTCCACTGACCCCATTTATGCCGGACCATTCAAGTTAACCACACCAACAACCGTTCGGGCCAAGGCGTTTAAACCAGGATTCACCCGCAGTATTACCGCGCAGCAAACCTACCGGGTCGGCGAATAAGTCTGTTGCTGTTAGGTGAGGGTTTGCCGTCCTGCCGTCGGTGCCTGCTATTTTCGCATCACAATTGCCACGCCCCAGGGACTCTCGCCGGCTTTGATTCTCGCGACTTCTTGTTCGGTTTCCAGGTCAACGACCGAAATGTCATTGGAAGGACCATTGGCAGAATAAAGGAACTTGCCGTCCGGTGAAAGGGCAATGCCCCAAGGCCGGTTACCCACCTTAATTGTCTTAAGTGGTTCCCCGGTGCTGCTGTTCAACACGCAGATCGTTCCGGCTCGGCCCGTGCTGGCATAAACCTTTTCCCCGTTGCGGCTGACTTTAACACACATTGGACGCGAGCCTTTGGGCAGCGCGATGGTTTTGGTCTCTTTATGATTTATCGCGTCGATTAAGTGCATCTGGCCGGCGGATTCCGAAGGAATAAACGCGCGGGAACCGTCCGGTACGAAATCCGCCGAGCGCGGCCGCCCGCCGACATTGAAATGGGTCAACACTTCGAACCGCTGCGTGTCCACAGCAAAAATCTCGCCGTCATTTTCGCAGGTGACATAGAAAAACTTTCCGTCCGGGCTTGTCCGCACTCCTTCAGGTTCGCGATGGACCGGGATGATGTGCTCGACTTTCCCATTGCTCACGTTCAGGACGCTGGCCGTGGCTACATCCTCGTTGGAAACGTAGAGCCGCGTGCCGTCCTTGCTCAGTGCAAAGTTTTCCGGGTCCGAGCCCACGTTGAGCTTTCGCAGGAATTTTCTGGCGCTCACGTCGACCACGCCGATGCCGTCTGCCGACTTATCTGCTTTCTTGGCATCATCATCATCGTCGTCGTCCTGGTGTTTTCGGAGAATTGGATTGCCCTGGGCATCCAGGGGCGGCGGTCCCGAAATCGGCGTTCCGCTCAGCGCAACGTAAACCGATTGACCATCCGGACTGCCAACGATCCCGCGCGGGCGTTTGCCGACGGCAATAGTGGCGATCGATTTACGAGATGCCGGGTCAATCACACTCACATCGCCGGATCTCTCATTTGATACCCAGACCTCATACGACTGGACTTCCTGCCCGTTCGCCAAACCGCAACCAAGCCAGAACAGGACAATGATCTGCCCAGCTGAAAAACGACATAAAACTCTCATAAAATCATAGGTTAACGGATTTCAATGTCCGCGCAGCCGCTCCGCTCCTTCGGTTGCAGGCCGGTTCATGCTCGTATCTTTGTTTGAAGGTTTTGGGCATAACTGCTTCCTGGTTTACCACCTCCAGGAAAAGCCGCCGTAGAACGCTCGGCCATCCCCGGGGTAATAGATTTGAATCGGGCCATCGGCAGTCCTCGCGTCGGGGATTGGAGTTACCGCAGCCGCATAACGTTGGTCGGTTAGATTCTTGGCCTCGAAAAAGACCTGGAACTTTTTCTTAAAAACGAAACCCATTTTGAAGCCAATCAGCGCGTATGAGTCCACGCTAATGGTGTTGGCGTGATCAGCGGGATAGTCGGTAATATTCCACTGCACAATAGGCGCGGCATAAAACCCCGAAGGGTGTCGATACACGAGCGCCGCAGTATATAAGTGAATGGGGACCCCTGCGATACGATTATTTCCATAAACCGGGTCGTTATCGAAATGAAAATCATTCAAGGTATAAGTCTGGTCCAGGCTCAGCCAGTCTGGTGGGCGGTTAGTACTCGGCTGCGTTAGAATTGAGTCGATCAGGTCGATTTGAAGACCCGCTTCGATCCCTTGATGATAGGTGCGGTCCACGTTCACGGCGCCACGGTCCACGCCTTGTGCGTTGTTGATATCCAGCAATTCGTTGCGCACCCAAGAGTGATAAAACGCCAACTCCCATTCGAAGCGTCCCTTTTGTCCTCGGGTCCCCAGCTCGGCTGTCCATGCGTGCTGGGGATTAAGGGGCGTGAACACCAGGCTGTCTCCGGGGTCGTCGCCAAAATCGACCATGTTGTCGAAAGATGGAGGCTGGAAACTGCGGCTAAAGTTAGCGAACACCTGGGATTCTTTGTCGAACTGGTAAATCGCTCCTATCTTTGGGTTTAAGCCATGGAACACAAGATTGTCGGACTGATCGCCAACCGGGGTGTCGTTGAACATATCGGTAAACTTGCGCTGCACATAGCTGGCCTGAATGCCCGCCAATATGGAAAAGTGCTCCGTAATGAACTGCTGGTCTTCAGCGTAGAGGGGCAGATTGATCGAGAGCTCGGAGTCATGCGCTGTTTGTTCACCCTTTTGCCCTGAGAGGTTTTGGTAATTGAAATCCACTTCCCGCTCGAAATTAGGCGCGAAGCCAACCGTGAAGAGGTTCTGCTGTCCGAACAATTCCGTGCGAGTAACGCTATCCAACAGAAAACCAACATTGTCGGAATAATAGGTCTGAATTCCCTCCGGTGAGGATTCGGTATAAAGTCCTCGCGTCAACAAATCGCGGTGCCACCAATAGACGCCGGCATTGGCTTCCTCTCGGTCCGTTTTATAGGTCGCCTTGTCTGCCAATCGTATGTAGGACCATTCCTTGTTCAGGTCCTGTTCGATGGCCAGCGGATCAGCCTGCTGCGGATCTGTTTCCAGTTGCTCCTTGGTCAGACCATTGGGCAACAAGCGGTCGGTGCGCGTAAGAGACAAATAGAACCGATTTTCTACGTGGTCGCTGATCTTCCAACCCAAGTTGCCGTAGAGATTCTCAGTGTTTTCGTAACTGTGTTCGCGGTAGCCGTCGCGCGTTCGACCTTCAAGCGAAATGTAATAGTCCAGAGGCCCCTGCACTGCACCGGAGCTGAGTTGTCCTCGGAAAAATCCGAAGCTGCCCCCTTCCAGGCGAAGCTGCAACGGGTCGGCGTCGTAGCCCGTTTTGGAAACAAGATTGATCGCGCCGCCCAAACTGAATGAACCATATTTGAATGCGTTGGCCCCGCGAAACACTTCGGCGTACTTGATCGAGCCCAAATTGAAGTCCTCCAGGATCACCTCCCCATCTCCCTGATTAAAGGGAAATCCATCTAGCAGAAATTGCACCCCGATTGGCTCGTCGTCGTTCAAAATGCCGGACCCGCGGATCGACACCCTGGTAAGTTCCATACCGTTCTGCGATTGCAGGTCTACTCCAGGAACCCCTTGAAGCAGGTCCTCAAAACTCGAACCTCTCCCCTCATCCATTATTTGGGCTGAGCGCAGGGTAAAGCCACCAGGCACCTGTTGCTTCTGTTCTTCCGCTGACTCGATGGGAGGCGACGTGGCGGAGGATTCCGGTTGGCCAATGACCGTGATTGGCGGCAATACAGTCGGCCCGTTGGTGGTGTTTGGCTCAGCGGCCGCAACGATCAGTGCACTCAAAAGCGCCAACAGAAAGATCGCTTTGAGCTGAATGCATTGGCTTGCAGCAAACCGGCTCACAATTGTTTTGTCGCGATCGAGTTGCATGCTAAAAAGAATTTCCGATTGTCCAAATCGTTTTGCAGGTTCTCCGAGCGGATGTGTTTGTCGCCCTGAACTTCCGATTTGTTTGATCGCCATCCAGTAATGGCGCGACAACTTCAGATGAAAAAATGAAAAGCGCACAGGGTTTCGCCGTGATCAACCTCGGCAGTTTGAATGCCAAATCCGTTAAAATGCGTAAGGGATTTGTAAACAATTACTTGCGATCAATCGGGCACAGCGCCATGACTTTCAAAAGGAATAATTCTTGTTCGTGATTGAAAGAAAAATGTATAGAAGTTGTTCGTGCATGACCGACAATGGATTCGTATCGCAGGTCCGCTATTGCTCTTCGCGGCATTCGGAACACTGGGCATGGTTCTGTTACTTAATTCCGCTTTTCAAAAGTTTTCACATTCGGAATTCGTGAGGCTCGCCGAAGTCGATGCTGATTACATCCGCGACACCATCAACGCACAACGTGGAAGGGAAGCAGAAGGGGTTTCATACGCGGCGAACAGCAATTTCTTAACCTCTGTCCAAAACGACTTCCGTGCCGGTCATCTTTCCCAATTGCAAAACGTTGACGTGGTCTTTCAGGGCAAAGACTCGCCAGATGCCCGTCATGAAGCGGTGACCGTTCCCATTCTATCAGGAATGGAACTAACGTTGATTCGCGAACGCCCGCAGTTGCGGCAAGTGCTGCTACAACCGATTTCGGTGGGAGCCCTGACTGCCTTCTGGGCGTTGTGGCTAGTCATGGCCTGGGCGGTAACCGTCCCATACCTCGATGCACAGCGATACAGTTTGCTCGGTTTCGTTGCAACCTCTCTCGCGCACGAGATCCGGAATCCCATTGCCGCCATCCGGCTACACGGTCAATTGATGGAAAAGACGGAGCCAACCAGTGCTGGGTTGATCGTTTATGAGGCCACCAAGATCGAAGATATGCTCAACCAATGGATGTTCCTGGCGCGGCCCGAACCGCCACGAAAATCGCAGGTTGCTCTCGATGAGCTTGTTGAAAAAACGATTAGAGTGCTCCGCCCGGTCGCTCGTGATGCGGAGGTCAAAATCGTGTTAAAAGGTTCGCCTTCTCGACATATTCAGGCTGACAGGCATCGCCTCGGCCAGGTTTTCCACAACATCATTCTCAATGCTATCCAAGCGATGCCTGATGGCGGAACCCTCTCCATCAGCGTGTCGGGTCGCGAGATCTGTTTTGCCGACACCGGCCGCGGTTTTTCGCCCAGAGCCCTCCGTCGGGCAGCGCACACACCTTACTCTGAAAGAGAAGGAGGAATGGGGTTGGGCCTGAGCGTGGCCAGGAAGATCGTTCGTGCGCACAACGGGCGATTGCTGCTTGGTAACCGGCCGGAAGGAGGCGCAGCCGTCCGCGTTATTTTATGACAGAGCCAAGAATTCTAGTTGTCGAGGATGAAGGACCGATGGCGAAGGCGCTGGCCGCTGTTTGCGAACGATTGGGTTGCAAGGCCACACTCTGCGGCTCTGCGCGGCGCGGACTTAAAGAGCTGGCCAGTGGCAGTTTCGCGTTAGTCATCCTGGACGTGGGGCTGCCTGACATGAGCGGATGGACTGTGCTGAAGGAAATCAATCGATTGGGAGCGCCCGCCCCGGTGTTGGTAATCACGGCTCGTGGCACTTTGGATAATGCTGTGTCTGCCCGGCAACATGGCGCCGCTGAATACCTGGTCAAACCGCTCGATCTTCATGAGCTGGAAAGCGTCATGCGCAGACTGATGTCTGAGCCGGAGAGCACCAACGCTACCGAATCATCGCAACCGGAAGCCAGCCCCTTGCTCGGCGGCGCCAGTCCGGCAATGCAGCGGGTTTTTATGGCCATTGCTCAAGCAGCAACGACAGACGCTCCGGTGATTATTACGGGTCCCACGGGCACTGGCAAAACTCTGGCCGCACGAGTTATTCACGACAATAGCAGCCGCCGAACCGGGCCGTTTGTCACCTTGCTTTGTGGTGCGATCCCTGAGCATCTGCTGGAAAGCGAGCTCTTCGGGCATGAGAAAAACGCCTTCACCGGGGCGGGCGGTATGCGTCCAGGCCACTTAGAACGAGCGCGCGGAGGCACCCTCTTCCTGGACGAGATCGGCGATATTCCACTCGCGTTGCAAGCCAAGCTGCTTCGCTTTGTGGATGAGAAATCCTTCACGAGGGTAGGAGGACGCGAAGACTTGCGCGTTGACCTTCGTTTGCTGACGGCGACCAACCGTTCCTTGCGCGACGAGGTCCAGGCTGGCCGTTTCCGCGAAGATCTTTACTACCGATTGCACGTGTTGGAAGTGGAGATGCCGGCATTGGCCAAACGCCGCCAGGATATTCCATTGATGGCCTCTTATTTTGTGAGCCAACTTTCCGAGGGACGTCAGATTGGAATTGACTCAGAGGCTAGCCGCATCCTTCTGAACCATTCGTGGCCCGGCAATGTTCGTGAACTGCGGAACACCATTGAAAGAGCCGTCGCCGTTTGTTCGGGCAAGATCATTCAACCGCATCATCTGCCGAGGGAAATCGCTTCTCCAACGGAATCGCCTTCCGAGGCCGATTTGGATGCCCTACTGCAACGATGGCTTACCGCCAAGGTGCAGGCGGGGTCGTCCTATAAACAGCTCCATGCGGAGGTCGAATCCTCAATGCTGAAAAACCTCCTCCGGCACTTCGATCAGAAATCGACACTCTTGGCAAGGACGCTGAAGATCAACAGAGGAACTCTTCTTAAGAAGCGACGCGATTTGGGCCTGGATGTTTAAGAGAAACTGCCCTCTCATGATTTCCCATACGTTTGGGAGAGGCTCGGCTGGTGAGGCGCCAACGCGTGGCACGAACTCATTGGCGGGGGTCGATGGCGCTCGCCCGGTTTGTGGCTCGTAACTTGTTCAACTCGGCGATCGCAGCGTTATAATTCGTCACCAACTGGTTGAACTTAAGGATGCTGGCGTTGAGATCGGCTGCCAATTGTTCGATGCGACTGTTCGCCTCCTTTATGCGGGAATTCTGCAGTGTGACCGTGTTGCTCCAGTTCGAGATCGCGTCCTTGAGTTGAGCGCACTCCGCGTTTAAAACCTGGTTGGAGTGTTCGAAACGTTGCAGATCCCGCTCAGACTGAGCCAATGTCCGCTGCTTCTCGGCCAAGGATATTTTGAACTGCCCAAGATCCTGGTTCATCCCCTCCAGGTTGTGTTCCTGTTCCGCGAACCTGGCCGCTTGTTCCGCGCGTGCCTTTTCAGAATGGCTCAGTTCGAGATTCAGCCTGCGGTCATGCTGCCACTGGACGACACACAGCCCCGCTAGCGCCAGAACGCCAACCAGGTTGAGCCAGTTTAATTTACCATTCATCGAGCAGCCGCAGGAGCATCGCGGATTTCAAAAGCCACCTTTTGAATTCCAGTCGCACGAACCAAATCGAGCACATGAACAACCGAGCCGTAGCGCACGTCCTGGTCCCCGCTGATAAAGACCCGGACATTTTCGTTCGTGCGGTGCCAGGAATTTAACCTCAAGACCATCTCGTTGAGCCCGACCGGCTGCCGATCGAAGTAAATGGTTCCGGTCTTGTCCACGGAAATGCTGACGAAATCATTCTTGGTATCCAAAGTGGCCGTCGTGGCGGTCGGAAGGTTTACTTTAACGCTCTTGAGGTTCACCATGCTCAGACTCACCAACATGAAGCTCGCGAGGAGGAAAAACATCACGTCGATGAGCGGGATGATCTCGATCCGCGCCTCGGATTCGGCCGGGAGTTTGGAACCGAGTTTAACCGGCATAACCCTCCCTTGCTTGGAGAGCGGCGGCCGATGTTTGTTCGGTCCCGTTCTTGGCGCCGCTTAAAGCACGCGCTTTGGCAAAGGCTTCGAGATCATGCCCGTGGTGTTTCGCTGATTCGACAAGCAGTTCCACATGGTTGATGGTCTGTTCCAAGTGCGCTCGAAACCGAGCCTGTTTGCGATTAAAGAAATTGAAAGGCAACAGGCACAGAATGGCGGTGCCCAAACCGCAGGCTGTGGCAATGAGCGCCTCGGCAATGCCGCCGCTGACCTTGACTGCCGCCAGTTCCTCTTGTCCCACGAAATTGAAGGAACGCATAATGCCGGTGACGGTACCGAGCAGGCCGAGCAACGGGGCGAGTGTAATCATCGTTCCCAAAATCCACAGGTATCGCTCTCCCTTTTCCAGCTCATCACTGGCCCGCAATTGCATAGCCCCAAGCAGGGAGGAATGTGCGTGGGCCAGCCCGGCCCTAATCGTGTTCAGGTGCGGGTCCTGCGTGCAGTCTGTAAGCCGAACAGCATGGGTGAAGTCTCCGTTTGCGATGGCATCGAAGGTCCCATGTAGGGCGGCCGGATTGGAATTCCGGCGCATCTTGCTCCACCACAGGATACGCTCGACGATGACGGTCAACGCAGATAGAAATGCGACCAGGAGCGGCCACATGACCGGGCCGCCCTTTTCAAAGAAGTCGAGGACTACATTGGCAAATAACAGGTGCATGATGATTTTGCATTAGTTGGTGATTTGAAAACGGATCGCGATTTCATAAATGCGCAAGGCACCGGCGGGAAACCGCCATCTCTCTCGAACCGTGCGGAGCGCCGCCTCGTTCAGAGCCGGCCAGGGGCAAGGTTGAGTCGCTTCGGCTGAGGTAACCTGACCACTCTCGCCGACTACAAACTGTATCTGCACCACGCCTTGCTGGCGTTCCTGGAGCGCACGACGCGGGTACTCGGGTGCGGGTTGTCGGCCCTCTCCCTCGCCAAACGTGAGCGTCCGCACCCGAGGCGGTTGGGGGGCGGGAAGGATCGGCCTCGAATACGGGGCCTGGTTCAAGGGAGCGACATGAACCGGACCGGCAACCGGGACGGCAAAGGTAATCGCCTGGGAAGGTTGGGCAACAACTAATGGTGCTGGCGCAATTTCTTCTGCTGGAAGAGGCGTGACATCTACCGGCTGCTCGGTCCTCTCAGTTGGCATCGGCTCTGCCTTCAACTCGACTTGTAGGGCCTGCAGCACAGGCTGCGGCACTTTGAAAGCAATCTTCGGACGCGGATAACGAAGCAACAGTCCAAGAATGCCCACCCCGAGGCAGATGCCCCAAATAATCAGGGTAAGCACTGGCAAGACAGCGTCGCTAGCGGGCCATTCTTCGCCGCGGAGAAGCATTTCCTGTCCGGTTTGATCCCCTGCCGAGGTGCGGAACAGACTTGTTTTGCAAAAATTCAAGACTCAATTGTCGCTTATTGATAAGTAGCAGTCCAATGGATCGCGTCGTCAGGAAATAAAATTCTGCTTCGCGGGCGGGTTCTCTCAAAATCGGCTATGTGGATTCACGCGGGTTCTTGAGGTTGTATCGCGTCTTCGCGGTGACCACGCATCGGACACTACACGGACTGTGCGCGCATCTTGTGTATCCGATACACCAGCGCCAGGCCGGGTTGTGCTGAACTTTCGGCATGAGCACAACCGCGACTCTGAAACCGGGAAACCAACTGTGGGGCATCTATTACACGGACCGTGAATATGCCCGCGAGGTGGGCGATCCACTGCGCACGGTTGTCGAAGCCCCTACCAAACAGGCTGCCGAGGAAGCTGCGGCTCGACTCGGCTTCCACGATCCCTGGGCGCATCCCGTAACCGCCGCGCAAGCACAGCAAGCGAAGTGGCTTCCTAAGAACCGACCGGCCCACCGGCAGGGACTCGCCCGCAAACCAACACGGGGCATCCACGTCTGATTATGCAAACACCGACCACAGCCCAAATCCGAACCGCCATCCAGGTGCTGAAGAAGTATGGCGAGCACATCAATCACAATGCCGCGAACATCATCATTGAC
>Ga0335082_10005801_pt1 | contig 13517 bp, 12 predicted proteins | sample Lox_Sample_41_FD_206718 | JGI IMG/M metagenome (GOLD analysis project Ga0335082, IMG submission 206718) | Soil microbial communities from Loxahatchee National Wildlife Refuge, Florida, United States - Lox_Sample_4.1 | ecosystem: Environmental > Terrestrial > Soil > Wetlands | place: USA... | reverse complement strand
ATGCGCGTTGGAGACCACGCAGCGCGCGGCGATCTCGGTGCCGTCGTCCAGCACCACGCCGCCCGCGCGCCCCGCGCGGGCGACGATGCGGGACACCCCGCGCCCGGTGCGAAGCTCCACGCCCCTTGCACGCGCCTCGGTTGCCATCGCTTGCGTGATGGCGCCCATGCCGCCAATCGCGTGCCCCCAGCTTCCGCGCTTGCCGTTCACCTCCCCGAAGACGTGGTGCAGCAACACGTAAGCGGACCCGGCCGAATACGGGCTCGCGAAATGCCCGACCACGCTATCGAACCCGAAGCACGCCTTGATCGGCTCGGATTCGAACCAGCGGTCGAGCCACTCGGCGGCCGGCACGGTGAAGAGGTCCAGCACGTCGCGCTTCGCCTTCATCGGCAGCGCATTCAGGCGCCGCGCGGACTTCCACGCCGCGAAGAGGTCGTGGATGCCGCCGCCCACGTTGGGCGGCGTCTCGAGGATGAGGCCGCGCAGGACGCCCGCGACGACTTCCAGCCGCTCGTAGTATTCCGGCAGGCGCTCGGCATCAGCCTTCGAAAAGCGCGAAACCTCGCGCTGCGACGCTTCCAGCCCGCCGCCCATCTTCAGGTGGCCGCCGTCGGGCAGCGGCAGGAAATTGGCGAAGGGCCTTTCAACTATGCGAAGGCCATGTTCGGCGAGCCGCAGGTCGCGGATCACGCGCGGATTGAGCAGGCTCACCGTGTAGCTCGCGGTCGAGTTGCGGAACCCCGGATGGAATTCCTCCGTGACCGCGGCACCTCCCAGCACCGCCCGCCGCTCCACGACGCACACGCGAAGCCCCGCGCCCGCGAGGTAGCACGCGCACGTGAGGCCGTTATGCCCGCCGCCGACGATCAGGGCGTCGTATTCTCCGGCGGTTCGCGCCATCGGGCTAGGTGAGGAGGAAGTGGCGCACGGCCCCGACCTGCCGGTCGTCCATGAGCATCGGCGCGTGTCCGGTGTCGGCGACGACGAGCCGCTCCGTGTGCGGACGCCGGCACATCTCCTCGAGCGTCTCGGGAAGCAGCAGGTCCGAATCGGCGCCCCGGATCACGAGAGCGGGACCGTGGAACGCGTTCCAGTACGGGCGCAGGTCCACGTCGCCGATCGGCGCGGCGTGGAAGTTCTTCGCGATCCCCGGGTCGTAGCGGAAGCGCCAGCGCCCGTCGTCATCGTGGCGCGCCACGTGCAGCGACAGATGCCGCCATTGCTCCGCGGAGAGCTTGCCGAACGGGCTCACGGCGCGCATCGCCGCCTCGAGCGCGTCGATCGAATCGAACGAGACCTCGCGCCCAAGGTACTGCCCGATGCGGTCGAGCGACGCCTTCGGAATGAACGATCCCACGTCGTTCAGCACGAGCTTGCGGATGGGCGAGCCCGGGGGCGCGGCGAGGAACATGCCGATGATGCCGCCCATGGACGTGCCGACCCAGTCCACCGTCTCCGCATGCAGGCTCGCGATGAGCGCGACCATGTCGTTCAGGTACACGGGGTAGTTGTAGTCCACGGGGTCGCGCAGCCAGTCGCTTCGCCCGCGGCCCACGATGTCCGGGCAGATCACGCGATAGGCGTCGGCGAGGCTTTCGGCGAGATAGTCGAAATCGCGCGCGTTGCGCGTGAGGCCGTGCACGCACAGGAGCACCCGCTTGTTGCCGGGATCGCCCCACTCGGTGTAGCGCACGAAATGGTAGCCGTGGGGATCGAGGCACCGCACCTGGCCTTCACGCATGGCACTCATGGATTTCCCTGGGGTTTCGATTCATTCGATGGCGGAGGTGCTGCGCGCTTTCTCGCGCAGCAGGAATTTCTGGATCTTTCCCGTGGAGGTCCTGGGCAGCGGACCGAAGACCACGCTCTTGGGCGCCTTGAAGCGCGCCATGCGCGCGCGGCAGTACTCGATGATCTCCTCGACGCTCGCCGAGGCGCCCTCCTTCAGCTCGATGAAGGCGCACGGCGTCTCGCCCCACTTCGGATCGGGCTGGGCGACCACGGCGGCCAGCATCACCGCCGGATGGCCGTGCAGCACGTCCTCGACCTCCTGCGAGGAGATGTTCTCGCCGCCGGAGATGATCACGTCCTTCGAGCGGTCCTTGATCTTCACGTAGCCGTCGGGCTGCATCACCGCGAGGTCGCCCGTGTGGAACCATCCGCCGCGGAACGCTTCGGCGCTCGCGTCGGGATTCTTGAGGTAGCCCTTCATCGTGATGTTGCCCCGGAACATGATCTCGCCCATGGTCTCGCCGTCCCGGGGCACGGAGCGCATCGATTCCGGATCCATCACGTCCATGCCTTCCTCGAGGAGGTAGGCCACGCCCTGGCGGCCGTTCAGCCGCACCTGCTCCTCGAGCGGGAGCTCGCCCCATTCCGTGTGCTTCGCGCATACCGCCGCGGGACCGTACGTCTCCGTGAGGCCGTAGACGTGCGTGATGTCGAAGCCGATGTTCGCCATGCCCTGGATCACCGCCGCCGGAGGGGGCGCGGCGGCCACCAGGCAATGGACCTCGTGATCGATGCCCTTTCGCCACTCGGCGGGCGCGTTGATCAGCATCGAGTGCACGATCGGCGCTCCGCAATAGTGGGTCACGCGATGCTCGCGGATCGCATCGAGGATGGCCCTGGCTTCCACCTTGCGCAGGCACACGTTGGTTCCCGCCGCCGCGGCGATCGTCCAGTTGAAGCACCAGCCGTTGCAGTGGAACATCGGAAGCGTCCACAGGTACACCGGATGCTTCGGCATCGACCAGTCGAGGATGTTGTTGATCGCGTTGAGGTAGGCGCCGCGGTAGTGATAGACCACGCCCTTGGGATTGCCGGTGGTGCCCGAGGTGTAGTTGAGCGCGATGGCGTCCCATTCGTCGGGCGGCGGGCTCCACGCGAATTGCGGATCGCCCTCGGCGAGGAACGCCTCGTACTCCAGCTCGCCCACGCGCCTGCCCTCTGCGAAGAGCGCGTCGTCCACGTCCACGACGAGGGGGCGGCTCTTGGCGAGCGCGAGCGCCTTGTCGACCACTGCCGCGAATTCCGGGTCCGTCACGAGGACCTTCGCCTCGCCGTGATCGAGCATGAAGGCGATCGCCTCGGCGTCGAGGCGCGTGTTGAGCGTGTTCAGCACCGCGCCGATCATGGCGGGCCCGAAGTGCAGCTCCACCATGGCGGGGACGTTGGGCAGCATCGCCGCCACGGTCTCGCCGCGCTTCACGCCGCGGCGCGCGAGCGCGGAGGCGAGCCGCCGCGACCGTTCGTAGGTCTCGCGCCACGTGCGCCGCAGCGCGCCGTGCACGACCGCGAGCCGGTCGGGATAGACGTACGCCGCCTTGGCGAGGAACGACACCGGCGTGAGCGCCGCGTAGTTCGCCGCGTTTCGGTCCAGGCCGTGCTCGTAGGGGTTCATGCAGCCTCCTTCATGCGATGCGCGTTTCGCCGTCCGTGCCCAGGCCCGCCGAGCGTTCTGCCGACTTCACGGTGTTGCCCAGGAGCATGGCGATCGTCATGGGACCCACGCCGCCCGGCACCGGCGTGATGCGCGAGGCGACTTCGCGGACCGCATCGAAGTCCACGTCCCCCGCGAGCTTGCCGTCGGGAAGACGGTTGATGCCGACGTCGATGACGACCGCGCCGGGCTTCACCATGTCCGCCCTGATCATCCGCGCCTTTCCCACCGCCGCGACGAGGATGTCGGCCTGGCGCGTCATCGCTCCCAGGTCGCGCGTCCTGGAGTGGCAGATCGTCACGGTGGCGCCCGCGTTGAGCAGCAGCAGCGACATGGGCTTGCCCACGATGGTGGAGCGGCCCACGACGACGGCATGGGCTCCGTCGATCGCCACGCCCTCGTGCTCGAGCATCTTCATCACGCCCCACGGGGTGCACGGGTAGAACGCGGGCTCTCCGACCACGAGCGAGCCCACGTTGAAGTAGTGGAATCCGTCGACGTCCTTCTCCGGGCGGATCGCCTCGATCACCGCCCGCGAATCCAGCGGCCTGGGCAGCGGCAGCTGCACGAGGATCCCGTGGATCGCGGGATCGGCATTGAGGCGCTCCACGAAGGCGATGAGCTGCGCCTGCGCCGTGCCCGCCGCGAGCCGGTGCACCTGCGAATGGATGCCGGTGGCCTCGCAGGCGAGCGCCTTGTTGCGCACGTAGACCTGGCTCGCCGGATCCTCGCCCACGAGCACCACGGCGAGCCCCGGCACGACGCCGCGATCCTTCAATCGCGCCACGCGCACGCCCAGCTCCTGGCGGAAGGTCGCCGCGATCGCCTTGCCGTCGATGACGGATGCGCTCATGCCGCCTCCGAGATCGCCGCGTCGAGCGCCACGTCGTGCGCTTCGCGGGGAAGCATCTCCACGTGGAATTGCGCCGGCAGCGCGGCGATGCAGTACGGCCGCGGGCCGCGCCCGGCGAGCAGCGCGTCGAAATAGCCGGCGCCGTATCCGAGGCGGTAGCGGTCGCGGTCGACGGCCAGCGCGGGAATGAGCGCGAAATCCACCTGCGCGAGCTCCACCCGGGCGCAGCGCGCCGGATCCGGCTCGGGAATGTCCCAGATGCCCGGCACGAGGTCGGCCGCGAGGTCGCCCACCCGGTGGATCTCCAGGTGCCGCGGCCGCGGCGTGATCCTCGGCAGCACGAGGCTCTTGCCGTCGGCCATCGCGCGCTCGATGAATCCGCGCGTCGTGAATTCGCTGCCGATGCTCATCGTGGCGAGCACGGTCTTCGCCTCGCGGTATTGAGGCAGCGCAAGGAGCCCTTGCGCGAGGCGCCCGGCGAGGCTGTCGCGCTCGGCCGGAGCGATCGCGTCGCGCCGGGCGAGGAGCGCGCGCCGCAGTTCCTTCTTGTCCATCCCCGTATTCTATCGGTGGCGGCGCGAGCGGGAATTCGGTTATCCTCGCCCCTTCATCCAGTGGAGGAATGTTAATGAGAACGCCCCCCGTCGTGGCCCTCGCCGCGCTCGCGATCGCGGCATCGCCGCTCGCCCTCGCGCAGGACCTGACCTTCTTCAAGAGCAAGGCCAAGCCCGGCCTGTACGAATACAAGACGGAGATGGACATGTCCGGGGTGCCCGGAATGCCCCCGGGCATGGGCCACCAGAACATCACGTTCCAGCACTGCCTCACGCAGGAGGACATCGACAGGGGCGTGATGAACAAGAACCGCGACGGCACGACCAACGATTGCCAGATCAAGAACCTCAGCACCTCGGGCAGCTCCGCGAGCTACTCCATGGCGTGCACCAGGCCGCGCCCGATGAACGCCGACGTGAAGATCGCCTTCGCGGGCGGCGGCTTCCACATGGACATGAAGATGAACATGGCCGAGGCGCGCAGCGGGCAGGCGATGAGCATGACGCAGCACATGGACGCCACGTACCTCGGGGCCTGCACCAAGTAACCGATGGCCACGTCGCGGGACGACGGCAACCCGTTCGCGCCCCCCAAGGCGGCGGTCCTCGAGGCCGTCGCCGCCGAAGGCGAGCTGCTCTCGGAAGGGCGCAAGGTCGCGGTGTCGCGCGGCGCGGCGTGGTTCGGCGAGGGCTGGGACCTCTTCCGGCGCGCTCCCGGCACGTGGGTCGCCATCTTCCTCGTCTTCGCGGTGATCTGGGTCGTGCTCGCGATCGTGCCGGGCGGCTCGCTCCTCGGAAGCCTGCTCTATCCCGCGTTCGCCGCGGGCATCATGCTCGGCTGCCGCAAGGTCGAGGCGGGCCAGGGCCTCGCGCTCCGGGACCTCTTCTCGGGATTCAGCCGCAACCTCGGCAACCTCCTGCTGGTGGGGCTGCTCTACCTGGCCGCCACGTTCATGATCGGCATCCTCGTGGGCATCGGCATGGTGGCCGTCATGCCGCTGTCGAAGGTGGGCGCGGCGAGCGGCGCCGCGGGACTTCTCGCACAGGCCCCGCTCTTCGCCCTCGTCTTCCTCGTCGCGATCGGCCTCATGGTGCCGATCTTCATGGCGATCTGGTTCGCGCCGGCGCTGGTGGCCTTCCACAACCTCGCGCCCATGGCGGCGATGCGCCAGAGCTTCTCGGGGTGCCTTCGCAACATCGGCGCGTTCCTGCTCTACGGCGTGGTCTCCCTGGTGCTCATGATCCTCGCGATGCTGCCCGTGGGACTGGGGCTGCTCGTGTTCGGGCCGGTGGTCTGGGGCACGATGTACGCCGGCTACCGCGACATCTTCCTGCAACACGACTGACGCCACGATCCGTCGGTGATCGATACCCTGAGGCCCGTATCCCTGCCCGAGGGCGTGGAGATCACGCTTCAGCTCGCCGGGCCCCTCGCCCGCGCGCGCGCCTGGCTCATCGACTTCGCCTGCAAGATGCTGCTCACGGTGATGATCCCGCCGGTGCTGCGCCTGCTGGGCGAGGCCGGCGAGGGCCTCATGCTCGTCTTCCTCTTCGTGGCCTGGGAGCTCTACCCCGTGCTCTTCGAGGCGCTTTGGTCGGGCGCGACGCCGGGCAAGAGGATCTGCGGCCTCGCCGTCGTGAACTCCGACGGCACGCCCATCGGGTGGTCGGCCGCTTTCCTGCGCAACGTGATGCGCATGGCCGACATGCTTCCCATCGGCTATGCGGTCGGCTTCGCATCCATGCTCATCGACCGCCAGTTCCGGCGGCTGGGCGACCTCGCCGCGGGCACCATCGTGATCCATCGCGAACCGGTGCGCGCGGCCACGAGGTTCACGGTCGCGAAGCTTCCGGCGCCAGTCGTGCCGCCCATGGGGCTCACCGCGCTCGAGCAGCGCGCGGTGCTCGATTTCGCGGAGCGGCGCAGGTCCTGGTCCGACGAGCGCGCGGCCGAGATCGCGGAGCTCGCCGCGCCCCTGGTGCAGGGCCGCACCGGCGCCGATGCGGTCGAGCGCCTCGACGCGGTGGCCGCCGCGCTCGTGGAGCGCGCGTGAACCAGCTCGAGTTCGAGTCGCGGCACGAAGCGGAGTGGAGCCGCCTCGCCGGGGCGCTCGATGCGAAGAAGGCCGCGGCAGGGGAGGCGGCGGACACGGCGCGCGTGCCGGCGCTCTTCCGGCGCCTCGCCGCGGAGCTCGCGATCGCGCGCGACCGCCAGTACCGGACTTCCCTCATCGACCGGCTGCACGCCCTGGTGGTCTCCGCGCACTTCGCGGTGCACGGCGCGCGCCTCGGCCGCAAGGGCGGCCTCGTCCAGGACCTGCTGCGCTTCTTCCTGCGCGACTTCCCCGCCGAAGTGCGCCGCCAGTGGCGCTTCGTCGCCGTGGCCGCGTTGGCGTTCGGCGTGCCCTTCGTGGGCCTCGCCATCGCCCTGCAATGGTTCCCCGACTTCGTCTACTACATCGTGGCCCCCGACACGCTCTCGCGCGTGCAGGCGATGTACTCGAACGACGCGATGCGCTTCGGCGCCGAGCGTGGCGCCGACACCGACATCAAGATGTTCGGCTTCTACATCTTCAACAACGTCCGCATCGACCTGCAGTGCCTCGCGGGCGGCATCTTCTTCGGACTGGGCACGCTCGCCGTGCTGCTGTCCAACGGCATCTTCCTCGGCGCGATCGGCGGGCACCTCACGCAGGCGGGGCTCGGGCGCAACTTCTGGGGCTTCGTCGTGGGGCACAGCGCGCCGGAGCTCGTCGGCATGGCGCTCGCGAGCGCCGCGGGCCTCATGATCGGCTACGCGCTGGTCGCGCCCGGGCGCAAGACGCGCGCGGCCGCGCTTCGCGAGCGAGCGCGCCCCGCGGCCGTGCTGCTCTACGGCGCGGCGCTGATGACGGCGTGCGCCGCCGTGATCGAGGCCTTCTGGTCCTCGCGCGTGGACCTGCCCTTCGAGCTCAAGCTCGGGGTCGGCGCCCTCGTTGCCGCCCTCACCTTCGCATTCCTCGCGCTCGGAGGCCGCGGCCGTGGACCTTGAGCGCATGACGCTGCGGCTTCGGCCGCGCAACGCCTGGGAAGCGCTCGACCTGGGCCTGCTGCTCGTGCGCGACCACGGCCGCAAGGCCTATCTCGCCTGGGCCGCCGTCTACCTGCCCATCGCCGCCGCCATGCTCGCGTTCTTCTGGGACGAGCCGATCTACGCATGGCTCGTCCTGTGGTGGCTCAAGCCGCTCTTCGATCGCGTGGTGCTCGAGGTGCTCTCGGTGGAGCTCTTCGGCGGCGATGTCCGGATCTCCGCGATCGTGAGGCGCCTGCCCGGCACGCTCTGGCGAAGCGGCATCGTGGGCGCGCTCGCGTGGCGCCGCTTCGACCTCGCACGCTCGCTCCACCTGCCCGTCTACCAGCTCGAGCGCCTCTCGGGAAAGCCTGCTCGCCAGCGCATCCGCCTGCTCGACCGCGAGGCGCGCGGCGCCGCGGTATGGCTCACGTTCCTGCTCGTGAACCTCGAGTCCATCTTCGGGTTCGCGATCTCGATCGGGGTCGCGCTGCTGCTGCCGGTCCAGGTCCCGGTGGACGTGATCCTGGAGAACTGGTTCCGCGGCACGTTCGGCCCCACCGCGGACATGATGCGCGGCACCGTGATCGCCGCGATCTCGACGAGCGCGATCGAGCCCCTGTACGTGGCCTGCGGATTCACGCTGTACCTGCAGCGGCGCACGCAGCTCGAGGGGTGGGACATCGAGCTTCGCTTCCGCCAGCTCGCGTCGCGCCTCGAGGTGGCGGCGCGGGCCGGCGGCGCGGGCATCGCCGCGATCCTGCTCGCGGCGGCATTGGCGATGGCGCCCGCGAGCGAGCCGCGCGCCGCGGAGCCCGACCGCCCCACCGCAGAGATCCGCGAGGTCCTGAAGGACCCCGAATTCGGCCATGAGGAGCAGCGCTGGCGCCTGGTGTACGTGGGACCGAAGGCGCCCGAGCGCAAGGTCGAGGCCCCCAACCTCGACTGGCTGGCCAAGGTGATCGAGGCGGCCGCCAAGCTCGCGCGCCTGGGCGCGTGGATCGCCTTCGCGCTCGCCGCGGGCTTCCTCATCTACCACCTCGCGCGCTACGTGCGCCTTCGCGCCCGGTCGAGGACGCGTGCCGCCCGTCCCGACTTCCTCTTCGGCCTCGACGTGCGCCCCGAATCGCTGCCCGACGACGTGGCCTCGGCCGCCGAGTCGCTCGCTCGCGAGGGACGCATCCGCGAGGCGCTCTCGCTGCTGTATCGCGCATCGCTCGTGCGCTTCATGGACGAGGGGCTCGAGTTCGCGCAGGGCGACACCGAGGGCGATTGCCTGCGGCGCGTGCGCGATCGCGCGGCGCCCCGCAGGTCCATCTACTTCACGCGCCTCGTGAACGCCTGGCAGCTCCTCGCGTACGGGCACCGCCCCGTCGCGGCCGCGGTCGCCGGAGAGTTCGCGCGCGAGTGGCGATCGCAGTTCCCGCCGGCCGGCCCCGAAACGCAGGCGTCGAGCCCATGAGCCGCAAGCTCCTCATTCGCGCCGCGCTCGTCGCCACGCCCCTCGTGGCGGTGATCCTCTACATCGCGCTCAACTGGTATCGCGTGGAATACGAGCCCTTCCGCGTCGGCGCGGGCCCGGCCGCGCTTCGCGATCCGTTCCTCGCGTACGCGCGCCTGCTCGAGCGGCTCGGCGCACGGCCCACCGTGATCCGATCGCCTTCGGGGCTCGAGAGCCTTCCGTATCGCGCGACGCTCGTGCTCGCGGCGCCGCGCCTCGCCTACATGACGCCGGCGCACGTGAAGGGCATCGTCGATTGGGTCGGGCGCGGCGGGCGCCTCGTGGTGGAATCGGAACGCTGGGGAATCTCCGACCCCCTGCTCGACGCGCTCGGCGTGGAAAATGTCGAGCCGCCGCAGGTGAAGCCCGGCCAGGCGCGGCGGGTGCCCGAGGCCACGCCGGCGGAGCCTGCCGGACCCGTGAGCTTCGCCTGGCCCGGCGCGGATCGGCGCCTCACGGTGAGCTTCTCGCCCTCGCTCGCGGACCTGCACGAGCGACGCGACCGCGCGGACTACACCGCGGTGCGCGCCGGCAAGCAGGCCGTCGCCCTCGATTTCGACGAAGGCGAAGGGCACGTGACGATACTCGCGAGCTTCCGGATGTTCACCAACGCCCGCATCGGCGAGCACGACCACGCGACCTTCGCGTGGCTGCTCATGGGACCGCGCGCGACCGAGGCGCCGGCGATGCTCTTCCTGCGGATGGATTCGCCGCCGCTGCCGGAGTGGATCTGGCGCGAAGCGTGGACCGTCGTGATCGCGGCGTGCCTGCTGCTCGCGCTGTGGCTCGCGCGCATCATCCCGCGCTTCGGCCCGCTCGCCCCCGATCCGCCGCCGCGGCGCCGCAGCCTCGCCGAGCACATTGCCGCGAGCGGCCGCTTCCTCTGGTCCCGCGCCGAAGGCGCCTACCTGCTCCATGCGTTGCGCGAGCGCGCGATGCGCGCCGCACGCCGCCGCGGCGTCCCCGCCTCCGCGCCGGCCTCGCAGGCAGCGGCCTCCATCGCGCAGCTCACCGCGCTCCCCGAGGGCGCGATCCGCGCGGCCCTCGCGAGCACCGCCGACACCGATGCCCAGTTCACCGCCGCCGTCTCGACGCTTCGCGACATCGAGTCGCGGCTCGCGCGGCGTTCCCCACGACTGCCCAGGCCCCGGAGGGCCCGATCATGAGCCAATCCCAGGAAATCAACCCGGTCGAGCTCGAGGCCGCCGCGTCGGCCATCGCCTCGGTCGTCTCCGAAGTGCGCAAGGTGGTGGTCGGGCAGCACGAGATCATCCAGGACGCGCTCACCGGCCTCGTGTCGGGCGGGCACGTGCTCGTGGAAGGCGTGCCGGGCCTGGGCAAGACGCTGCTCGTGAAGGCGCTCGCGCGCACGGTCGGCGGGCAGTTCGCGCGCATCCAGTTCACGCCCGACCTCATGCCCTCCGACGTCACGGGCCACACCCTCTACGATCCGTCCTCCGGAAGATTCGCCACGCGCAAGGGGCCGATCTTCGCCCACTTCGTGATCGCCGACGAGATCAACCGCGCGCCGGCCAAGACGCAGGCAGCGCTGCTCGAGGTGATGCAGGAAGCGCAGGTCACGATCGAAGGCGAGGCGCACGTGCTGCCGCAGCCCTTCATGGTGTTCGCCACGCAGAATCCCATCGAGCACGAGGGCACCTATCCGCTTCCCGACGCGCAGCTCGACCGATTCCTCCTCAACGCGCGCATCGACTATCCCAGCGCCGACGAGGAGCTGCAGCTCACGCGCCAGGTGACAACCGCCACGGTCGGCGATCGCCTGAGCGTGGACGTCGTGGCCGCGGTGATCGATCCGCTCCAGGTCGCGCGCCTGCAGGCCCTGGCGGCGCGCCTCGTGGTGGACGACAACGTCCTCGACTATGCCGTGCGCCTTGCGCGGGGAACGCGCGACAACGCGGCGCTTTCGCGGGGCGCCGGTCCGCGGGCCTCCATCGCGCTCGTGCGCGCCGCGCGGGCCCGTGCGCTCATGGCAGGGCGCGCCTTCGCGACTCCCGACGACGTGAAGAGCGTGGCCCCATCGGTGCTGCGCCACCGCATCTCGGTCGCGCCCGAGCTCGAGATCGAGGGACGCGGCGCCGATTCCGTGATCTCCGACCTGCTCGCGCAGGTCCAGGCGCCGCGGCTTTGAGCCTTCCCGTTCCTTCCCGGAGGATGCTCGTGGCTGGCGCCGGCCTGCTCGCGTTCGCCCTGCTCGCCTCCTGGGTGAAGGAGCTCACCCTCGCCTGGGAAGCGGCGCTCGCGCTCTTCGCGGCCGCCGCGGCCGCCGACCTCGCCGCCTCCCGCGCGTTGGCCCCGCGGCTCGAGCTCGAGCGATTCGTGCCCACGTCGCTCGCCATCGGGCGCTGGCGCGACTGCGCGCTGCGATTGCACAACCGCGGAAGCTTCGCGCTGCGATGCGAGCTCTACGACCACCATCCGGCCGCCTGCGAGATCGAGGGCCTGCCCATGGACCTGGTCGTGCCCGGCGGCGGATTCGCGCAGGCGCGCTATCGCATCCGGCCCTCCGAGCGCGGCGACCTCGCCCTCGAGCCCGCGCACGTCCGCGTGCACTCGGCGCTGGGCCTCTGGCAGGCGCGCGTTCGCGTGGGACCCGCGCAGGTGCTGCGCTGCTACCCGGACTTCGCCGAGCTCGCCGACTACGCCCTCTTCGCGACCGAGAATCGCCTCTCGCGCATCGGCGTCCTGCACCGCCGCCGCCGCGGCGAGGGCCTGGAGTTCCACCAGCTGCGCGACTACCGCGAAGGCGACGCGATGCGCCAGATCGACTGGAAGGCGACGTCGCGGCGCGGCCGGCTCATCGCCCGCGAGTACGAGGACGAACGCGACCAGCACATCGTCTTCCTGGTCGACAGCGGCCGGCGCATGACGGCGCGCGACGGCGCCATCTCGCACTTCGACCAGGTGCTCAACGCCGTGCTGCTGCTCGCGTACGTGGCGCTTCGCCAGGGCGATTCGGCCGGCCTCATGACCTTCGCCGGCGACGAGCCGCGCTTCGTGCCGCCTCGCAAGTCGCGCGCGACGCTGAACGTGTTCCTCAACACGCTCTACGACGCGCAGCCGACGCTCAGGCCGCCCGACTACTACACGGCCGCGGTGGAGCTCTCGCGGCGGCTGAAGCGCCGCTCGCTGGTGGTGGTGGTCTCGAACCTGCGCGACGAGGACGAGGAGACGCTCTTCCCGGCGCTGGCGCTGCTCAAGCGCAAGCACCTCGTGCTCTTCGCCAACCTGCGCGAGGCGGTGCTCGACGAGATGCGGGCCGCGCCGGTGGGCGACCTCGAGCAGGCGGTGACGTTCGCCGCGGAGGCCCTGTACGAGCGCGACCGGGCGGCGACGATGCGCGGCGTCCAGTCCGCGGGCGCGATCCTCATGGACACGCCGCCGGGAGAGCTCGCGGTCGCGCTCGTGAACCGCTACCTCGACCTCAAGCGCTCGGGGCGCTTCTAGGAGGCCGGCTTCGCCGCGGCGCGGATCTGCTCCAGCGCGCCCGGATCCTCGATCGTGGTGAGGTCGCCCGGGTCGCGCCCCTCGCAGATCGCCTGGATCGAGCGGCGCAGGAGCTTGCCCGAGCGCGTCTTGGGCAGCAGCGTCACGAAGCACACGCGGGCCGGCCGCGCGATGGCGCCGATCTCGCGATCGACGGTCGCCATGATCTCCTTCTCGTGGGCGGCGGCAAGCTCGGGCGTGGCGCTCTTGGACGCATCCTTCAGCACGGCGAAAGCCACGGGCACCTGGCCCTTCACCGCGTCGTTCACGCCGACCACGGCGACCTCCGCGACGTTCGAGTGGGCCTGGATCGCCTCCTCGATCTCGCGAGTGCCCAGGCGGTGGCCGGCCACGTTGATCACGTCGTCGGTGCGGCCCAGCACGAAGTAGTAGCCGTCGGCGTCGCGCGTCGCCCAGTCGAACGTCGTGTACACCAGCTCGTCCTCGAAAGAGCGGTAGTAGGTCTGCACGTAGCGCTCGTCGTCGCCCCAGATCGTGGTCATCGCGCCCGGCGGCAGCGGCGGGACGATGCACAGCACGCCCTTCTCGTTCACGCCCACCTCGGCGCCGGTCTCCTCGTGCTTCAGCTTCACCTGGTAGCCGTAGGCGGG
>Ga0335082_10005799_pt1 | contig 13521 bp, 13 predicted proteins | sample Lox_Sample_41_FD_206718 | JGI IMG/M metagenome (GOLD analysis project Ga0335082, IMG submission 206718) | Soil microbial communities from Loxahatchee National Wildlife Refuge, Florida, United States - Lox_Sample_4.1 | ecosystem: Environmental > Terrestrial > Soil > Wetlands | place: USA... | reverse complement strand
TGGCTGGGTCCCCGCCCAGCGAATCACGGTCGAAGAGGCGCTGCGCGCGTACACCTGGGGCGGCGCTTACGCCTCGTTCGACGAGGCCCAGCGTGGCAAGCTCGCGCCCGGGCAGCTCGCAGACATCGTCGCCATCGATCGCGACCTCTTGCGCATCTCGGCGGTCGACATCGCCGACGCGCACGTCGCGACGACGATCGTGGGCGGCCGCATCGTCTACGAGGCGAAGGCGGCGCGATAGAGGATGTGCCGGCGTAGCGGATGCCCCTCCGGCAGCCGCGGATGATCGAAGTCCTCTCCGTGCGCGCGCTTCATGCCGAGCTTCTCCATCACTCGCCACGAGCGCTCGTTGGACGGGACGGTCATCGAGACGATCTCGCGCAACCCGAGCGCGCCGAAGCCGTACCCGAGCGCGGCGCGAGCCCCCTCGGTCGCGTAGCCGTATCCCCATGCTTCGAACGCGAGCCGCCAGCCCACTTCGACCGCCGGCGTGAACGCCGCGTCGAACGGCACGCGCTGGAGGCCGATGAAGCCGACGAAGGGCGCGCCGCCGTCGACCTCGACGGCCCAGAGGCCGAAGCCGTGGTCGTCCCAGTGCTTGCGGATGCGCGTGGCCTGCGCGTCGCTCTCGACGCGCGAGAGCACCGCCGGGAAGTGCTGCATGACGCGCGAGTCGGCGTTGAGCGCCGCGTACGGCGCGAGGTCCTCGTCGCGCCAGCGCCGGAGGATCAGACGGCTCGTGCGGACGGTGGGCTCACCATTCTCCATGGCTCTTCATCGACGCCCAGGGCTCGCGCGGCTCGAGCGCGCCCCCACGCTGGAGCAGCTCCACCGAGTGCCCGTCGGGCGACTTGATGAACGCCATGTGCCCGTCGCGCGGCGGCCGCAGGATGTCGACGCCCGCGGTGCGAAGGCGCTCGCAAGTCGCGTAGATGTCGTCCACCTCGTAGGCGAGGTGTCCGAAGAAGCGGCCCGTGGAGTACGGCTCCTTCTGGTCCCAGTTGTAGGTGAGCTCCACCTGGGCAGCGTCGCCGTCGGCGCCGGTCGCCAGGAAGACGAGGGTGAAGCGGCCGCCCTCGTTCTCGCGGCGGCGCACCTCGCGCAGTCCCAGCTTGTGGACGAAGAAGTCGAGCGCCGCGTCGAGGTCGCGAACGCGCAGCATCGTGTGCAGGTATCGCATGGGTCGGGTGCCCATTCTGGCGCGAAACGCCGCTCGCCGATACCGAGCTCGGCGCCGGCGAGGCATCCGGGTGGCGTGAGCGCCTCAGGAAGCTACGCTCTTCGCGCTGCCGTGGCCCTGGACGATCTACGCAAGCGCATCGACGAGCTCGACGATCGCATCCTCGAGCTGCTCGACCTGCGTGCACGCGTCGTGGCCGACGTGGGACGCGCCAAGAAGGACGCGGATCTTCCCACGTACGATCCGGACCGCGAGCGGCTGATCCTCGACCGCCTCGCTTCGCGTGCAGGGCGCTTCCCACCCGAGGCCATCCGCGCCGTCTACCGCGAGGTGATGAGCGCTTGCCTCGCGCTGCAGGAACCACTGCGCATCGCGTACCTCGGGCCGGAGGGCACCTTCTCGCACGCCGCGGCACGCGCGCTCTTCGGTCTCGCGGCGACCTACACCGATGCGACGACCTTCGAGGGCGTGTTCGACGCCGTCGCGCGCAAGGAGGCCGTGTACGGGGTGGTGCCGCTCGAGAACTCGAGCGAGGGCTCGGTGGACAACGCGGTCGACGCACTCATCGCCGGCGACTTGCTCATCCGCGCCGAGATGGAGCTCGAGGTCGCGCAGTGCCTGCTCTCGCGCGCGCCGGGGCTCGCCTCGATCGAGCGCGTGTACTCGCATCCCCAGGCCCTCGGGCAGTGTCGCGTGTGGATCGCCAAGAACCTCGCGACTGCGCAGCTCGTACAGACTTCGTCCACCACCGCGGCCGTGCGCGAAGCCCTGAGCGACTCGAGAGGCGCCGCCGTGGCCGGCCGCCTCGCCTCGGAGCTGTACGGGATCCCCATCGTGCGCGAGCGCATCAACGATCACGCCGAGAACATCACGCGCTTCGTCATGGTGTCGCTCGAGGACGCGGCGCGGTCGGGCAACGACAAGACCAGCGTCGCCTTCAGCGTTCCGGACGGCCGCGGCCAGCTCCTTCGCGTGCTCACCATCTTCGACGAAGAGGGCATCAACCTGACGCGCATCGAATCCCGCCCGAGCCGCGAGAAGAAGTGGGACTACATCTTCCTCGCCGACCTCGAGGGGCACCGTCAGGACCCGAACGTCGCCCGCGCCATGGAGCGCCTCCGCGAGCGCTGCCCCTTCGTGAAGCACCTCGGCAGCTACCCGCGCGCCCGCAAGGCGTAGCGCTTCGCACCGCCCGATATCCCTGGGCTATGCTGCCCGTTCTTCCGTATGGACACCTTCCGCACGCTCATCGTCGGCGCGGGCGTCACGGGGCTGGCGACGGCCGCGGCGCTCTCCGACCGGCGTGACGAGGACTACCTGGTCCTCGATGCGGATCGCGAGATCGGCGGCTGGTGCAAGACCGTCAAGAAGGACGGATTCGTCTGGGACTATTCGGGGCACTTCTTCCACTTCAAGCACCCCGAGATCGAGCAGTGGCTGCGCGACCGCATGCCGGGCCAGCGCATCCGCGTCGTCGAGAAGAAGTCGTTCATCGCCTTCGGCGGCAAGCTCGTGGACTTCCCGTTCCAGAAGAACATCCACCAGCTCCCGCAGCAGGACTTCATCGACTGCCTGTACGATCTCTACTTCGCGCGCTCGAGCGACGTGAAGCGGGCTGCGCCCTCCCCGCCCCCGGCCAACTTCAAGGAGATGCTCGTGACGCGCTTCGGGCGCGGCATCTGCGAGCGGTTCCTCTTTCCGTACAACGAGAAGCTCTACGCCTGCGACCTCGCGACGCTCGACGTGGACGCGATGGGCCGCTTCTTCCCCTACGCGGACCTCACGGACATCGTTCGCAACATGAAGCTCGCCGACAACGCGAGCTACAACGCGACCTTCACGTACCCGGAGGGCGGCGCCATCGAGTACGTCAGGGCGCTCGAGGGCGCGGTGCGCAAGGGAGGCATCTCCCTCGGCGAGGGCCTGGTGTCCGTCGATCTCGCGCGCAAAGTGGCGACGACGACGCGACGCGAGATCCGCTTCGAGCGCCTCGTCTCGAGCGCGCCGTTCGACCGCTTCGCCGCCATCTGCCGGCTCGACCACGATCCGTCCACCTGGCACTACAACAAGGTCCTGGTCTTCAACCTGGGCTTCGACGCCAAAGGCTACGAGAAGGTCAACTGGGTCTACTACCCCTCGCGCGAGACCTCGTTCTACCGGGTGGGCTGGTACGACAACATCTTCGACACCGACCGGATGAGCCTCTACGTCGAGATCGGCTTCCCGAAGGACGCGACCATCGACGTCGCCGCCATGCGAGAGCGGGTCCTGGTGGACCTGAAGCGGGAGGGCGTGGTCACGACGCAGCGCCTCGTGGCGGAGCACTCGGTCGTGCTGGACCCCGCCTACGTCCACATCACCAAGGGCTCCCTCGCCGAGCACGGGCGCCTGGCGGCCGGGCTGCGCGAGCGCGGCGTCTGGTCCCTCGGCCGCTACGGCGGCTGGACGTACTGCGCCATCGAGGACAACATCGTGGAAGCTCGCGCGCTCGTCTCGAGCTGGAATTCGTAGTAAAGGGCACCCGTGGTAGCCGTGGAACGTCCCCGCGTCGTGCCTATTCAGGCCGAGCCTCACATCTCGATCGTCATCCCCATCTACAACGAGCAGGCGATCCTCCACGCCGCCGTGGTGGACCTGCGCGAGCGCCTCAAGCCGCTCGGGTGGACCTACGAGATCATCCTGGCGGAGAACGGCTCGAAGGACCGCACCATCGAGATCGGCCACGAGCTCGCCGCCAAGTACGGCGACCCGAACGACGGCCAGGTGAAGATCATCTCGATGGGCGAGCCGAACTACGGCAAGGCCCTCAAGCAGGGGATCCTGCTGGCGCGCGGCGACATCGTGCTTTGCGACGAGATCGACCTCTGCGACGCCGACTTCCACAAGCGCGCCGTCGACATCCTCGAGACGGGCGAGGCCGACCTCGTCATCGGCAGCAAGCTAGCGAGCGGCGCGGCCGACGAGCGTCCCCTCATCCGCCACGCGGCCAGCATCGCCTACTCGTCGCTGCTCAAGGTGATGCTCGGCTTCCGGGGGACCGACACCCACGGCCTCAAGGCGTTCCGCCGCACCGCACTCATCGACACGGTGCGCGCGTGCCTCGTCGACAAGGACGTCTTCGCGAGCGAGTTCGTCATCCGCGCCGACCGCGGGGGGATCCCCACCAAGGAGATCCCCGTCCACGTCATCGAGAAGCGCCCGCCGAGCATCAATCTGTTCAAGCGCGTGCCCAACGTGATGAAGAGCCTCGCGAAGCTCACGTGGGCGATCCGCGTCCGCGGCTGAGCCGTCAGGTCCACCAACCGGCGAACACGCACGCGGGCGCGCCGCGGGCGCGGCACTCGGGGTGGTGCACCTCGCCGTGCACGCCCGTCATCTGCGCCGCGTGCTGGATCCAGGCCGTGAGCACGCGGCAGTACTTCTCGTCGACCACGGAGAAGCCGCTCAGGGCGCCGCGCAGGTGGTTGTCGCCGCCCTCGACCTGCCACTCCCCCGAGTCGTGAAAGCGGTGCCACATGCGACCGGCGCGCTCGAGGAAGAACATCGGCGACGTGAAACGCAGCACGAAGCGCTGGAAGGCGGTGATCTCGAACTCGGCGGCGTAGGCGCCGTAGCGCTCCCAGAGGTCGGCGTCTCCGGTCTCGGCTTCCGCGGCGTGAAGGATCCCGAGGAACGCGTGGACCGGGTACCAGTTCACGGGCAGCACGATGCCCCGCAGCGCCTCGGCTTGCTCCGGCGGCAACCGCTCGACGAGGCGCTCGAAGGTGCCGGCCCCGTATGCCTCCTCGAGGAACATGCGGAGCGAGAGCACGGAGCCTCCGGCGATCTTCGCCACGTGACCATCCTATCGAAAGGTGACCCCACGCACGGTGGACACGAAGTGGGTCATGGTCGCCGTCTCGTCCCGAGGGAAACGCGCGCAATGCGGTAAATCGCTGGTGGATCGGGCCTTGCTGTGGGGGGCAGCCATGCGCACTCGGGTCCTTGCGAGCCACCGCTCGCTCACGTTCGCGGCACTGATGGTCCTCGGCTGCAGCGGCGGCAACGCCGCGCATCCCTCCGCCGGTGACGGCGGGAGCGACGCGGCGCCGATCGAGGACGGCGGCGGCGGCTCCGACGCAGCGCCGAGCGACGCGGCGGGCGACGGCGGCGAGGGCGGCGCGCCCGTGAGCGTCTCCTTCTCGTACACGCCGCAGTGGAGCGGCGTGAAGAAGGTCGACGTGGTCGGCGGCTTCGGGCAGGCGAGCGACTGGAGCAAGACCCAGTCGTTCCTCTCGCTGACCATGGGCACCGGCGGCGCGTGGTCCGGGACCGCCATGCTCCCGCCGGGGACGTACCTCTACGTCTTCCGCATCACGGGCGACGCGCAGTCTGCGACGCCGGCGACTTACGAGCGCTACGCGGTCGACCCCCTGCAGACGGCCTTCGCCGCGTGCCCGATGCAATCGCCCACCTACAGCAAGATCGACAAGAACCCCTGCTCGCAGCTCACCGTGACGGCGAGCGGCGGGCCCGCGCCGGCGACCGCCGTGCACGTGAAGGGCACCGTCATGCTCGACGACGCCGCCGCGAAGAGCTGGATGGTCGTGCTCGAGCGCGAGGAGACGATGACGTCGACGGCGAACCACCACTACTTCGCCAACCGCGTGACGACCGGGACCGACGGGAGCTTCGACCTCGTCGGGTCGATGGGGCACTACCGGCTGCAGATCCAGGCGCCCACGCTCCTCTCGCAGACCGACCTCGATCGCGACCCGACGACGCTCAACACCTTGCGGCGAGCCATCTCCGCCTCCTTTCCCATCGCCACGAGCGATCTGATGATCCCCTCGCCCGACGTGGGCTTCCACGCATACGGGCAGTTCGCGCCCACCGACGACGGCGGCACGCTGCCGACGCAGTTCTCTTTCGAGAACGGCACCTCGGCGCGGCTCGACGTGTACGGCGGCGCCGGCGACGGCGGCGTCGTGAACATCGGCGACCCCTGGTACGCGTCGGCCGTGACCACCGACGGCGGCGCCGCCTTCGGGGGCGACTTCAACACGATGCAGGCGAACCAGGACGCCGCCGCGCCGGGCACCCGTTACATGTGGGGCACGGAAGAGCCGTACGGCGCCGACGCGAGCGTCGCGTGGACCAACCAGAGCCTGGTGTTCCCCATCGTCTGGCACTGAGGCGCCGTGTAGCTTGGCGGCATGCGCATCCTCTACGGCGTCGTCGGCGAGGGCATGGGCCACGCCACGCGCAGCAAGGTCGTCTGCGAGCACCTCGTCGAGCGCGGCCACGAGGTGAAGATCGTCGTCAGCGGGCGCGCGCACGGGTTCCTGTCGAAGACCTTCCGCGACGTGGTCGAGATCCGCGGGCTGACGATCCGCTACGTCGACAACCGGATGGATCGCGACGGGACGCTCGCCCGCAACGTGGTGGCGGCGCCCGGGATGCTCGCCGCGAACGTCAGCGCCTACATGCGCAAGGTGGCCTCCTTCGAGCCGGACGCCGTCATCAGCGACTTCGACTCGTTCGCGTACTTCTTCGCCAAGCGCCACGGCCTGCCTGTGATGTCGATCGACAACCAGCAGATCATCAGCCGCTGCAAGCTCGGCAAGTTCGCCAAGAAGGGCGTGAAGATCGACTACCAGATGACCAAGGCGTTCGTGCGCGCCAAGCTCCCGGCCTGCGACCACTACGTCATCACGACGTTCTTCCACCCGCCCGTCCGGCCCAAGTACGAGAAGACGACGACCCTCGTGCCGCCGATCCTCCGCAAGTCGATCCTCGACGCGAAGAAGAAGGCGCGCGCCGGCGAGCACGTGCTCGTCTACCAGACGTCCACGAGCGACACGAAGCTGCTCGACGAGCTCAACTCCATCGAAGGAGCGCGGTTCGTCGTGTACGGCCTGCGCAAGAACGCGAGGGTCGGCAACTGCACGCTCAAGGACTTCAGCGAGGAGGGGTTCGTCGAGGACCTCGCGACGGCGCGCGCCGTGGTGGCCAACGGGGGGCTGTCGCTCCTCGGAGAGGCCATCTACCTCGGCAAGCCCATCTTCAGCGTCCCGGTGCGCAACCAGTACGAGCAGGTGCTCAACGCGCGCTACCTCGAGGAGCTGGGCTGGGGCCTCGCCGCCGACAAGATCGAGGCGAAGGTGCTCCGGCTCTTCCTCGACGAGACCCCGAAGTACGCCCACCGCATCGCCAAGCACAAGCAGGACGGCAACCGGGAGCTCTACGACGTGGTCGACCGCGTGCTCGCGAGGTTCGCCCGCAAGCACAAGGAGCACGCGGCGGAGGCTTGAACATCTGCTAAACGGTGCACGTGCCCGACGAGCCGGCTCCGTCTCTGCGCCCCCCGCCCGTCGCGATGCGCGTCGCGGAGGGACCGCTTCCCGTCGACGAGTACGATGTCGCCGTCCTCGGCGGCGGGGTGAACGGCACCGGCGTCGCGCGCGACCTGTCGCTGCGTGGCCTGCGCGTCGTGCTCTTCGAGCGCAACGACCTGGCCTTCGGCGCCAGCGGCAACTCGAGCGGCATGATCCACGGGGGCGTGCGCTACCTCTCGCAGTCGCCGAAGGTCACCGAGACCTCGTGCCGTGACTCCGGGTACATCCAGCACATCGCGCCGCACCTGCTCTTTCGCTTGCCGTTTCTCATGCCGGTCAAGAGCGGCGCGCAGGGGCGAATCGCGTTCGAGCTCATCGACGCCTACTTCCGGGCGTACGACGACTACCAGCCGCTCAAGCACGGCGAGCCGCACTGCCGGCTCGATGCGAACGATCTCGCGCGACTCGAACCCGGGCTCACCGGGTCGATCGTGGGCGGCATCACCTTCGACGAGTGGGGCATCGACGGCGCGCGCCTCTGCACGCTGAACGCGATCGACGCGATCGAGCATGGCGCGAGCGTCTACGTGCACACCACGGTGGAGCAGATCGCGCGCGCCGAGGGGCAGGACGACGGCGGGCGCTACGTGGTCGAGGCGCGCGACCGGGACACACAGGAGCGCGTGCGCGTGCGGGCGCACGTCGTCGTCAACGCGACGGGCGCCTGGAGCCCCGTCACGGCGCACCTCGGCGGGCTGCCGCAGGCGCGCGTGCGGGTGCGGCCGGGCAAGGGCATCCACGTCGTGCTCGACCGCCGCCTCACCAACTACGGGATCCTCAGCGAGGCCATCGACGGGCGGCAGATCTTCCTCGAGCCGTGGCAGAACGTGAGCATCCTCGGCACGACGGACGACGACTACTACGGCGATCTCGACGACGTGCGCGCCACGAGCGAGGAGGTTCGCTACCTCGTGCAGGGCGTCGCGCGCGTATTCCCGAGCGTGCGCACCGCGCGCGCCATCGGCACCTACGCCGGCGTGAGGCCGACGCTCTACGCGTACGGCCCGAACGAGGACGCGCTCTCGCGCGAGCACGAGATCGTCGATCACACTCGCGACGGCGCGCCGGGCGTCTACTCGATGATCGGCGGCAAGCTCGCGAGCTACCGTCTCTTCTCGCAGGAGCTCAGCGACCAGGTCGCGAGGGACGACTTCGGCGTGGCCGCTCCCTGCACCACGCACACGCGGCCCTTGCCCGGGGGCGAGAGCGTGCCCGACGCGATGGCGCTCGCCGACAAGCACGGGATCACGCCGGTCGCAGCGCGGCGGCTCGTGTACAGGCACGGACAGCGCGCGCTGCACGTGCTCGAGCGCGTCGCCCGCCGGCCGCGCGAGCGCGAGATCACCTGCGTGTGCGAGCCGGTGATGGAGGCCGAGGTCCGCCACGTCGTGCGCCACGAGCTGGCGCGCACGGTGGACGACGTCGCGCGCCGCACGCGGCTCGGCCTCGGTGCGTGCGGCGGGATGCGGTGTGCCGCTCGGTGCGGCCAGATCGTCGCGCAGGAGCGGGGCCTGCCGCCTCACCAGGGCCAGGTCATGGCGCGAGACTTCGTCGAGAAGCAGGCGAAGACGCGCGTCGTGGCGATGGGCCCCGAGCAGGCGAGGCAGGAGGCGCTCGCTCTCGCACATCTGGATGCGACGCTGGGGGTCCGGCCATGAGCCGCGGGGACGTCGTCGTCATCGGCGCCGGCGCCGCGGGCACGGCCGCGGCAATCGTCGCGGCTCGCGCTGGAGCGCGCACCACCGTCGTCGACGGCGGTACCGGCGCCTCCACCCTGTGGACGGGCGCGGCGCACGCCACGGATGCCGTCTCGGCCGAAGCGCGAGACGTCGCGGTCTTGCTCGGCGTCACGGTCGCGCGGTCGATGCTCCTCCCGACGAGCGCCCGCCCGCTGGTTGCTCACGGGCACGATGCCGCGATCCTCGATCTCGATCCGCTGATCTCGGCGCGCGCGGCGATCGCCGTCGTCGGGTGCGACCGTCCCCAGTGGGACGCGGAGCTCGTGGCGAAGTGGGATGGCCAGTCGCTCTTCCCCCTCGAAGCGGCGATGCTGCGGCACGTCGACGAACGTGCTCTCCCCGATGCCGACTTCGCCGCGCGTCACGATGATCCCAGCCGCCTCGGCTGGCTCGCGGACCGCCTTCGTGAGGCCCTGGCGCGTTCCGAGAGGAAGCCGGTCGCGTTGCTTCTTCCACCGTCGCTCGGCGTCGAGCGCTCGCGTGCCGAGGAACTCTCCAAGCGCGTCGGCGTTCCGTGCGGCGAAGCCCTCGGGCTGCCCGGTGGACCGCCGGGCCTTCGCTTCGAGGCCGCGCGCAATCGCGCGCTCGCGAGCGCGGGCATCCACACGGCGCGCGGAAGAGTGACCCGCATCGAGCCGAGCGGTGGCAAGTGGCGCGTGACCCTGGCCGCCAACGGCGACGGCGGCCTCGAGGCCGATGCCGTGGTGGTCGCGGCCGGGGGCCTCGTCGGCGGCGGGCTCGAGTACCAGTCGAGCGAGTGGATGCTCGCTGCCGCGATGCCGCCGTACTCCCGCGCGCCGTTCCGCTGCACGATCGACGGGCCGCTGCCGCTCGGTTCGCGCGGCAAGCCCCTGGAGCTCCCGGGCTCGCTTTACGGCATGGCGCCCGAGTCGATCGCCTGGCCCTTCGCGAGCGATCCGCTCATGAACCGCGTCGGCGTGCCGGCCGCGTCCGACGGCCGCGTCGCGCAGGGGCTCTACGTGGCCGGAGAGCTCGTCGCGGATCTGCCGCGCACCTGGCTCGACGCGCTCGAGAGCGGCATCCGAGCCGGCGTCGCCGCGGCTCGTGAGGCCCTCTCGGTCACTTCGCCGCAGTCTGCATCTGCTTCTGCAGCGTCTGCCACCCGACCTTGAGCACCGGATCGCTGCCCGTGCCGGGATCGTCCGGCACGCTGGTCGCCTCGCTGCCGGCAGGCTCCTGCGTCGGCGCGCCCGCATCGCCCTGGATGACGACGACGTCGCGCGGCTTGCGCTCCTGCTCGGGGCTCGTCTGCCCCGCGAGGTGCCCCTCCAGGTCCTTCTCGCTGTACGAGATGGCGCTCTCCTTCTTGCCCTCGAGCTCCACCGCGACGTCCGGGTGCACCCCGTCGGCCTGGATCGCGTGCCCGCTCGGGGTGTAGTAGCGCGAGACCGTCAGGCGCATCCCCGCGCCGCCGGGCAGCGGAACGATCGCCTGCACGCTCCCCTTGCCGAAGGTGCGCTCCCCCACGACGGTCGCGCGCTGGTGGTCCTGCAGCGCCCCCGCCACGAGCTCCGACGCGCTCGCGGTGAACTCGTTGACCAGCACGACCATCGGCTCGCGGACGAACGCGCCGCCGCCGTGCGCCTTCACCTCGTCGACGATCTGCCCGCGGTGACGCGCGGTGTAGATGACGCCGTCCTGCAGGAACTCGTCGGCCACGTCCGCCGCCTGATCGACGAGGCCCCCCGGGTCGGCGCGCAGGTCGAGGATGATGCCCGCCAGCGCCCCGCCTCCCGCGCGCGCGCGCAGCTTGGCCGCGGCCCCGAGCAGCTCGTCGTGCGTGTGCTCCTGGAACTGCTTGATGCGCACGTAGCCGACGCGCCCCGCGAGGAGCTTCGAAGCGACGCTCGGCACGTGGATGATCTCGCGTACGAGGTCGAGCGTGACGACCTCCCCGGCGCCCTGGTGCCTGACGGACACCTTCACGTGCGACCCCGGCGCGCCGCGCAGGTGCTTCACCAGCTTGTCCATGGGCACCTGGCTCGGATCGCGCCCGTCTACGGCGACGATCACGTCGCCCGAGCGGATGCCGGCGCCCGCGGCGGGCGAGCCCTCGATGGGCGCGAGCACCACGAGCTGGTCGCTCCGGTTCTCGACCTCGATGCCGATGCCGCCGAACTGACCCTCGGTGTCGCTCTCGAAGTTGTTGAACTCCTCGGGCGGCATGTAGCTCGAGTGCGGGTCGAGCTCCCCCACCATGCCTTTGATGGCGCCGTCCACGAGCTTGGCTCGGTCGACGGGGTCGACGTACGCGTTCTCGACTTCGACGAGGACGCGCCCGAGCTGCTCGGTGGCCGCGAAGGGGGTGTCGCCGTGGGCGTAGTGGCCCCCGCCCGTGAACGTCGTCGCGCACGCGCCGCCCGCGAAGGCGCACACCGGGAGGACGAGGAGTCTGGCTGCCTTATTGAAGTGCATCGGGAGCAAAACGTAGCTCGATGCAAGGTGTTTTGGTCGTGCGTGAAGGTGCGAGGTTTGCTCAGCTTGATCCCCGGCGTAAGGCAGCCGATAGTAGGGGTGCTCTCGTGAGGGCGTCCTTCTGCCCCCCCGCCACCTTTCACGCGAGCCCCTGAAGGAGGTTCCCTTGGCGACGAGTGACAAGGAGTCGACGTCCAGCCTGCCCGGGTCGAAGACGGACAAGCGCAAGCAGAGTCTGTACTTCCCCGAGTCCATGCTGCAGGAGATCAAAGAGGAAGCGGCCCGGCTCGACCGGTCGCTGTCCTGGGTCGTCCAGCGTGCGTGGAAGATCTCACGGATGGAGATCAAGAAGCTCCCCAGCGTCAACGACGTAGAGGGTGCTGACGAAGAAGACGGCGGCTGAGCCTCGCTGGGTGGGCGAAGTGCCCGCTGCCTCGTTCGCTCTCGGGCCCGACGGCACCCGGCTCTTCGTCGAACGGCGCAATGCGTCCGGCCCGGGGGCGTCCGCGACGCATGCGATCCTGACCGACGGGATCCTTTGCGACGGGTTCATCTGGAAGTACATGACCGACGCGCTCGCCGCGGCGGTGCCCGTCGTCCACTGGCACTACCGAGGCCATGGCCGCAGCGCGCCACCGGCCGATCCGGGGCGCATCGACATCGCGGCCCACGCCGAGGACTTGGGGTGCGTCCGGCGGCACATCGGGGATCCGCCGGTGGTGCTCTTCGGGCACTCGATGGGGTGCCAGGTCGCCCTGGAGGCGTACCGGCAGCGGCCCGAAGGTGTGCGCGGCATCGTGCTCGTGTGCGGGACGTTCGGGAACGTCACGAGCACCTTCCACGGGACGCCGGTGCTGCAGATGGTGCTCCCGAAGCTGCTCGACCTGGCGCTCAAGTCGCCGGAAGTGGTGCGCGCGGTGTGGTCACGGCTGCCGCCGCAGCTCGGGTTGAAGATCGCGCTCAAGGCGGGCGAGATCGATCCGGAGCACGTGCACGCCGAGGACATGCTGCCGTACCTGTCGCACATGACGCACGTGGACTTCCCGATGTTCCTGCGGATGCTGCGGGCGGCGGGCGAGCACACGGCGGCGGACCTCCTGCCGCGCATCGACGTGCCGGTGCTCGTGGTGGCTGGGGAGAAGGACTCGTTCACGCCGCCGTACCTGGCGATGGCGATGGCGGAGGCGCTGCCGAAGGGGGAGCTCTTGATGGTGACGAGGGGGACGCACGTGACGCCGATCGAGCAGCCGGAGCTGGTGAATGGGCGCGTTCTGTCGTTCCTTCGCGATCGCGTGCTTTAGCGTCGCGGTTGGCGCGTGCTCGAAGAGCGACGCGACGCCGACGGCGAGTGCGTCTGCGACCGCGAGCGGGACCGCGACGGCGACGGCGACCGCGAGCGCGACGGCGTCTGCGACTGCGTCCGGGACGGCGACGGGCGACCCGCTTCTCACGGCGGATCCCGCTGCGTCCAAGAGCATCGGGCACACTTCGTACGTCCTGAAGCTCACGCTCTCCGACGGTTCGCGCGCCGTGTTCAAGCCTCGCTCGCGCCGCCCGCTGGGCGACCGCCGCTATCGCGCCGAGATCGCCGCGTACCGTCTCGCGCACGCCCTCGGCCTCGGCAACGTGCCCCGCGCCCTTCCGCGGTCCTTCGACGCGGCCGCGCTGCGTCGCCTGCAGCCCGACTTCGACAAGGACGCCCTCCCCGATCCCGACGGCCACATCCGAGGCGCCCTCATGCCCTGGATCGACGCGTATCGCGTGCTCCCGCTCGAGGAAGCCTCGTGGC
>Ga0335082_10005798_pt1 | contig 13523 bp, 11 predicted proteins | sample Lox_Sample_41_FD_206718 | JGI IMG/M metagenome (GOLD analysis project Ga0335082, IMG submission 206718) | Soil microbial communities from Loxahatchee National Wildlife Refuge, Florida, United States - Lox_Sample_4.1 | ecosystem: Environmental > Terrestrial > Soil > Wetlands | place: USA... | reverse complement strand
GCGCCGCACCGGTGTTCAAGGGCGATGAAATGATCGGGGCCTATGGCATTTCCGGCGGCACCTCGCAGCAGGACGAGGAGATGGCGATCCACGCACGCGCCAAGGTCAGCTGGGCGCATGTGCCCGAACACGATACGACCGATCCCGAGGTGAAGGCGCATATCAACGCGCTTTATGCCAAGGCCGGCATCACTGACCACAAGCTTTGATATTTTTCACCGGAGCACCGCATGACGCAATCGGCCACCGCCCGCAACGACGACCACGCCGCTTGGTCGGGACGCATCGAGGACGATGCGCTCTTGCGCGGGCAGGGCCGCTTCGGTGACGACGTCAAACCCGAGGGCGCGCTTGCAGCCTATTTCGTTCGCTCGCCACACGCCTTCGCGAAGATAGGGCGAATCGATACGTCCGATGCAAAGAAGACGAAAGGCGTGGTCGCGGTGCTCACGGCAGCCGATCTTGCGTCGGCGCACTACCACTCAATCTCGCATCCGGTTCCGATCCCCGGTCGCGAAGGCAAGAAGGCTATCGGGCCGCATCGGCCGGCCCTGGCCGAGGGCCGCGTGATGCACTTGGGCGAGCCGGTCGCGATGGTGGTCGCCAGTAACGCGGCAGCGGCGCAGGACGCGGCCGAGAAATTGGTCGTCGACTACGAGCCGATGACGCCGGTCACCAACATGCGCGACGCGATCGCGCCGGGCGCGCCGCAGCTCTGGCCCGATGCGCCGGGAAATATCGGGTTCGACTGGACCGCGCCGGCCGATCCGGATGGCAAGAAGCAAATCGCCCTGGACCGCGCCTTCAAGGACGCCGCGCATGTGGCGCGTGTCGAACTGGTCAACCAGCGCCTGGTAGTGGCCGCGCTCGAGCCGCGTACCGCGAGCGCAAGTTACGACGCCGGCAGCAATCGCTACACGCTGCGCTGCGCGACTCAGGGTGTCGGCGGCATGCGTATGCATCTTGCCGAGTCCATGGGCATCAAGCCGGAAGAGCTGCGCGTGCTTACCGACGATGTCGGTGGCGGCTTCGGAATGAAGGCCGCGACCTATCCGGAGTATGTTGCTCTGCTGCACGGCGCCCGCGTGCTCGGCAAACCGATCCATTGGGTGTCAACCCGCTCGGAAGCCTTCGTGACCGACAATCAGGGCCGCGATTCATTGTGGACGGTTGAACTCGCGCTCAATAAACGCGGCCGCTTCCTGGCGTTGCGGGTGAATGGTCTGGGAAATACCGGCGCCTACTTCACCGGCATCGCACATTTCATCGTCACCACGCATATCTCCGGCTGCCTGCCAACGGTCTACGACATCCCGATCGCGCAGGTGAACTCGCGCTGCGTGTTCACCAACACGGTGCCGACGGGCCCCTATCGTGGCGCCGGCCGTCCGGAGGCGAGCTACATGCTCGAGCGCGTGATCGATGCCGCCGCCGACCTGACCGGCATTGGCGCCGCTGAGTTGCGCCGGCGCAATCTGATTCACCCTGAAAAAATGCCGTTCACCACCGCGTTCGGCAACACTTACGACAGCGGCGACTTCCCGGCCGCTTTCGAGCGTGCGCTCAAGCTCGCCGATTACGAAGGCTTCAGCGCGCGCAGGAAGGCTTCGAAAAAGGCCGGTAAACTGCGGGGCATCGGCATCGGCTGCTATCTCGAAATCGCCGGTGCATTTCCGGAGGAAGGTGCGCGCGTCAGCTTTCCCGGCGGCGGCAAGGTCAATGTCAGCATTGGTTCGGGCGCCAGCGGACAAGCGCATCAGACCGTATTCGGGAAGCTGGCGGCTCGTCGGCTCGGTATCGATGCTTCGGCGGTCACCCTGCTCACCGGCGATTCCGACCGCGACGTCCCGGGCTTCGGCGCCGTCGCCTCGCGCTCGGCCATGATGTGTGGGAGCGCCATCGCGCAGACCATCGACAAAGTACTGGAGAAGGGCAAACGCGTTGCCGCGATGCTGCTGCAGGCGGCGGAGAGCGATGTGGTCTATGAGCACGGCAAGTTCAGTGTGAAGAACCGCGAGGTCTCGCTGTTCGAAGTCGCCGAGCGCGCGGGCGAACTCAAGCGCCAGGGTGTGATACCGGAAAGCCTCGACACCCTGGACAAGGTCAAATTGCCGCCGTCATTCCCGAACGGTTGTCATGTCGCCGAGGTCGAGATCAACCCTGCGACCGGCGTGACCGAGATCGTCAATTACGTGGCGGTCGGCGATTGCGGCGACGTGCTCGACGACACCGTCGTTGAGGCGCAGATCCACGGGGGCGTGGCGCAGGGCATTGGCCAGGCACTGACCGAGGACACGATCTACGATACCGGCGGCCAGCTCGTCTCCGGCACCTTCATGGACTACGCCGTGCCGCGCGCCGACATCGTGCCGCCGATGACGGTCGAGCATCACCCGATCGCTTGCCACACCAATCCGATCGGCGCGAAAGGCACCGGCGAGGCCGGCACGACGGCGGCGCCGCCTGCGGTGATCAATGCGGTCCTCGACGCATTGCCGGAAGGCACCCAACTCGACATGCCGACGACGCCGGAACGCGTCTGGCAGGCGCTGCAGCGGGCCAAGTAGCCTTGGCACTTCCGAACAAAAGAAAAAAACCCGCCAACGGAGTTGGCGGGTGAGGGAGGAACGCGGAGGAGGTTTGAGGACTCCGCGCAATCAATCTGCATGAAAATCGGGAAGCGAGGCGTGAGCCGGTTCACACTCGCCGGCGGGAAGCTTTGTTACGGTCCGGACGTACCGATCCGAAGGGGACACGAGCACAAATCAGGCGAGGGGCTGTCTGGGTAAAGCAGGAGCGACGTCATGTTTGCTCTCATACTGGAAAGCCCCAAGGTCATCATGATGTTTGGGCTCATCGGCACGATCATCTTGCTCTCGCACTTCGGCGAACAGCCTGTGAAAGTGAGATCCAAGCGGCGAAAGTAGCGCTTACTGCGCCACGTCGATCTTCACCGAGCTGGTGATGGTCTGCCAGTGCTTCATTTCGCCGTCGAGCCAGACCTTGGCGTCGGCAAGCGACTTGTTCGGCACGACATTGAAGTTCTGCTTGTTGAGCTTTTCGATGGCTTCGGGCGAATTCAACGCCTTGCTCATCGCAGCGAACAGCGCTTCCAGCACGGGTTTTGGTGTCGCCGACGGCGCGAACAGCCCGTTCCACGCCACCGTGCCGACGTCGGCGTATCCAACCTCCTTCATTGTAGGAATGTTCGGATATTCCTTGAGTCGTGCGTGATTGACCACGGCCAGCGCGCGGAACTTCCCGGCCTGCACTTGCCCCGCGGTCGAGGCCACGTTGAGGAAGGCCGCCTGTACGTCGCCGCGCAACATGTCCTGGATCACGCCGGCAGCGCCATTCTTGTTCGGCAGCCCGACCAGATCGAGATCGCCCGCGCGTTTGGCGAAATAGGCCATGTCGTAATGCGGATAGGAGCCGATGCCGACGGTGCCGTAACGGACTTTTCCCGGGTTCTTCTTTGCATAGGCAATGAGTTCAGGGACAGACTTGGCCGGGAAGTCGTCCGCTGTCGTCACGAGCAGGAAGGCCGGTACGTCGATCAGATTAGTCACCGCGACGACGCTCTTGGCATAGTCGAAATTCATCTTCTTGGCGTAGATGATCGGCGTGATCGCATTGGTCGAGACGTTGCCGATCATCAGCGTGTAGCCATCGGGCGCCGCCTTTACCATCTCATCGATTGCCAGCATGCCGAAAGCGCCGGGTTTGTTGAGCACGACAAAAGGCTGTCCCGTAACTTTCTGAAATTCGTCGCCGACGATGCGTGCCACGATGTCGGTCGCGCCGCCCGGCGCATAGGGAACGATCACCTTGACCGGCCGGCTCGGATATTTGTCCTGCGCCGCGGCCGCACCCGCGCTCAGGATGAGCGCCGCGAGCACTATTGTGAAGAAACGTTTCATTGGAATCCTCCCCCGGTATTTCATGCGCGCGTAAATTCTTGAACGTTTCCGTTACGCCGTTTTTCAGGTTGCCTTGATGCCGTGCAGACTGTGCGAAGCGTCCTTGACCGTGAAGAACACGACATCGCCGTCGGCGGTTGCCTTGCCGGCATGCACTGTGTTGGCCGGTATGTAGACGACCGAGCCCGGTGTCACGTCAATCTCTTGCCCGTCAATGTTGGCGTGGAAGGTCCCTTCCAGCACGTAAATCCATTGTTCGTTGGGATGCGAATGTGGTTCGGCCCCTGTGCCTGCTTTCATGCGCATCAAACCGACAATCATGCGGTCGCCCTCGACGCACGGCCCATGCGCCGTCGAATAGGCGGGGCCGCCCATGATTTTGTGCATGGCCCCGAGGTCGAAGACATATTCACCCGGTCCGGCGCGCTTGGCGCCCGGTGTGCGTGCGGCCGGCTCACCTGGCATGACATTTCTCCCGCAGTTGATGATTTTGCGCGATGTTAGTTGACGGTGTGCAGGCGCGCCAGTAGATGCGGGATCGTCGCTGCACCGCGTTGCGGGGCGTTCCGGCATTCACCATTCGGCCACGGTCAGCGCCTTAAGCTCTCGAGCGTTCATGATTCGGGGAACAATTGCCGATGATGCCGGTTCGCCTTGCCGTAACGCTGTTGGCCCTGGTCTCGGCCCTGGCCGCGCTCGGCGGCTGCGCGGAAACCTATGTGCCGAAGGGGGAACCGAGCTTCTATCGAAATCTGGCCCAGCCGGGCGCCGAACTCGATGCGGCCGCGGCGGCGTCGATGATCTCGGGCTATCGGGCCAACAACGGGCTGCCAGCCGTTGCGCTCGACCCCGAGTTGATGCGGCTTGCGCAGGCACAGGCCGAGGTCATGGCCAAACGCGACAAGCTCGACCACAGCGCGGGAAAACCATTCGTGCAAAGGCTGAAGGCTTCGGGTTACGACGCCAGGACGGCAGCCGAGAATATCAGCGCGGGTTATCACACGCTGGCTGAGGCGTTTTCCGGCTGGCGCGATTCAAGTCCGCATCGCGCCAACATGCTGTTGGCCGGCGCCACGCGCATGGGGATAGCTGCGGTCTACACGCCGGCCTCGAAATACAAGGTCTATTGGTCGTTGATCGTCGCTGAGCCCGACGACAAGAAGGGCTAGAGTCGCCACCGGGCGGCACTTGTGCAGTCGCGATGCTGGTGCTGCGTTTCGAGCCGTGGAATTTTCTTCGTGTCATATTGAACTGAGGCGGGCGCTGCCTGGCAGCGCCAGGGCTGGCGTTGAGAACGCCGCCGCCTTGCGCCTTTGCCTCGAATCAACGCAACGCATACCGTTTATCGTGGCGGTTTGATTCGCCTCACCCCGTCCCCGGCTCAATCCGCTGTCGAATCCATTCGGTGCGGCAACGTGAACAGAGGAAAAGATGCTATCGCCTTACCTCATTGAAAACAGGCACATAGCGGTCAAGCGATGCAAATATGGCCTGTTCATGTACAACCGCAACGATGCATTTGTCGGGCGCGGCCTCGACCTTTACGGCGAGTGGTGCGATTTCGAGATTCAATTGCTTCGACAGTTTATCGAGCTCGGGGATGTTGTCATCGACGCCGGTGCCAATATCGGCACACACACAATAGCATTCGCCAACCTTGTCGGGCCGGGCGGCGTCGTCCATGCCTTCGAGCCGCAGCGCCGGAATTTCCTGATGCTGGCGGGCAACGTGGCGCTCAACGGCCACGACAATGTTTTCTGCCATCAAAAAGCGGTCGGCGAAACCGACGGTGAAATCAGCCTGCCGCCATTGCCGCCGCCCGACATGACTTTCAACTACAGCGCCGTATCGCTCGTGAAAGGTTTGCCGACCGGTGAAAGCGTGCCGCTGGTCACGCTCGATTCGCTCAACTTGCCGAAATGCCGCCTGCTCAAGATCGATACCGAGGGCATGGAGCAGCAGGTGCTTGCGGGCGCCAAATCCTTGATCGAACGCTGCCGTCCGTTGCTGTACGTCGAAAACAACGAGGCGGGGGCATCCAGGACATTGAGCCAGATTCTCAATTCACTTGGCTATGCCGCGTGGTGGTCGATCTATCCGTATTACGACGCGCGTAACTTCTACTCGAACACGGAAAACGTCTGGCCGGATTTCGTGCCGTCATCCAATATGTTGTGCGCGCCCAGGGAGTTGAATCTCAATGTTGCCGGTCTCATGCCGTTCCTCGGCGAGAACGACGATTGGAAGGCTTGCGTTCAACGAATGACGGCCTCCGCCTAGCGGCAATAGCGATCGGGCTGGACCTTGCCCCACCCGCTGACTAGTTTTGCGGCCATGCCGGTACTGCCTCGCGTCAAGGACTACGACTCGCTCTATCGCCAGTTTCGCTGGCAGGTGCCGCCCCGCTACAATATTGGCGTGGATGTTTGTGACCGTTGGGCCCAAAAAGAGCCCGATCGTCTCGCGATTTTACACGCGCTACCCGACGGACGGGACGAGCAAATCACCTATGGGTGGCTGCGCGAAACCTCCAACCGGCTCGCCAACGTGCTGCGGGCACACGGTATCGTGCGGGGCGATCGCGTCGCGATCCTGTTGCCGCAGTCGCCGGAGGTGGCGGCAAGCCATATCGGAATCTACAAGCTTGGCGGCGTGGCATTGCCGCTGGCAGTGTTGTTCGGCGCGGACGCCCTGTCTTACCGGCTGCAGAATTCGGACGCTGCCGCGCTGATTACCAACGCGCGCGGCGCAGAGCGGATCGCCGGGATCAGAAAAGATCTGCCCGGGCTCAAGCTGGTGCTTTCGCTCGATGGCGCCGGGCACGGCGCACTCGGCTTCGCCGATGCGCTGGCGCGGGCATCGTCCGGTTTTACGCCGGTCGACACATCCGCCGATGATCCGGCGATGATGGTCTACACGTCGGGTACGACCGGACAGCCGAAGGGCGCGCTGCACGGCCATCGCGTCTTGATCGGCCATTTCCCCGGCGTCGAGACTCACCACGACTTCTTCCCTCAAGCGGGCGACCGTATCTGGACGCCGGCCGATTGGGCCTGGGCGGGTGGCCTGCTCAACGTGCTGTTGCCCGGCCTGCATTACGGCGTTCCGGTTGTTGCGCGGCGATTCGAAAAATTCGATCCGGAAGAAGCCTTCGCGCTGATGGCGCGCGCGCAAATCCGCAATGCATTCATCCCTCCGACTGCACTGCGCATGCTGCGGGCGGCGCCCAATCCGAAAGGCCGTCACGCAATCAACATGCGTTCGATCGGTTCCGGCGGCGAGTCGCTCGGTGCGGAAACCTACGAGTGGGGAAAATCGGCGTTTGGTCTCACCATCAACGAATTCTACGGCCAGACCGAGTGCAACATTGTGCTGGCGGCTTGCAGCGCGCTCGGCGTGTCGAAACCCGGCGCGATCGGCAAGCCGGTCGCCGGCCACACGGTGGCGGTTATCGACGCCGAGGGCAATCCGCTGAAATCCGGCGAGACCGGGCAAATTGCGGTCAAGCGTCCCGATCCGGTGATGTTTCTTGAATACTGGGGCAAGCCCGATGCCACGCGCGACAAGTTCATCGGCGACTGGATGACCACCGGCGATCAGGGCGTGATGGACGAGGAGGGCTATTTCAGTTTCGTCGGCCGTGACGATGACGTCATTACCTCGGCCGGCTTCCGCATCGGACCCGGAGAGATCGAGGATTGTCTGATCCGTCATCCGGCGGTCGCGCTCGCCGCCGCCGTTGGCAAGCCGGATACGCTGCGCACCGAAATCGTGAAAGCCTTCATCGTGCTCAAGAAAGGCTACATGGCTTCCGATACGCTCGCGTCCGAGATCCAGGACTTCGTGAAGACCCGGCTATCGGCGCATGAATACCCACGCGAGGTCGCCTTCATCGATGACATGCCGATGACGACGACAGGCAAGGTCATCAGGCGCCTGCTGCGCGAGCGGACGTGAACCTAGCCGGCGTGCTTGCCGCCGAGAATGAAGACGTGGAAACCCAGCCGCCGCTTTGCCACGCGATAGAACATCGCGGATTCTGCGACAAGCGCGGTCGAGGTCGCGACCGCCGCGCCTTCGATACCGATTTGCGGAATAAGCACAATGCACAGCGCGAGATTGATTGCGAAGGCGATCGCGTAGACGTACGCGCATTGCCTGCGCTCGCCGAGCATGTTGAGCAATCGCTCGGCAGGTCCGACCGCGGCGCGCGCCAGCATGCCGACCGCGAGAATGAACATCACACCATACCCCGCCTCGAAGTCGGCGCCGAACAGTGCCAACAGCGGACGTCCGAAAGCAAGGATCCCCGCGCAGACGACGACCGAAGGCCAGAATGTCCAGCGGATCGTTTCGCCGAAGAATGCCGCGAGACGCCGCCGGTCGCCGCCGACGTGATATTCGGTAAATTTGTGGGTCGTGGCGCCGGCGATGGCGAAATAGACGAAGGCGACGATCGCCAGCAGGCGCGCGCCGGCATAGTAGAGCGCGACATCATGCGGCGAACCGAAATGCTCAAGCGCGATGATGTCGACATAGGTCAACAGCAGATAGAAGCCTTCGACGACGAAAATTGGCAGCGAGGTCGCGAACCAGGTTTTCGTCTCGTAGATTTTCGGGCCATCCGGCACCTTTTCCTTGAGCCGGCGATTGAGCAGCGCCAGCTGGCCGATTGTCACCGCCCAGGTGGTGACAACGGCAACGATCATTGCAGTCACGGCGGTCGTGGGCGCGCCAACCAGCCAGATCAAACCCATCAGCACTGTGATGGCGAGTTGCCGCCAGATGTAGAACGGCATCAGCGCGAGATTGGGCCAGTCGTAAGACTGTGCAATGCCGGCCTGCACCTGCACCAGGCCGTAAATCGGAATCGTGACGCAGGCGAGATAAAGCGGGATGATTGCAAAGTGATCGATCCAGGGCTCGAGCAATGTTACGCCGAGCGCACCGGCGATACCGATTCCGGTGGCGATGACGAAAGCGAGCCAACGCGCGCCCGAAAGAAAGCCGCGCAGCCGGTCGAGGCTTTTGAGCTCGGTATATTCCGGAATGAAGCGCCGTGCGGCGGACGACAGGCCGACATCGGAGAGCGCGCCGATCATCAGCACCCATGTCCAGACATAGATGTAGATGCCGAACTCGAAGCTGCCCATCCAGCGCGCGAACAGGACCTGCGAGCCGAGAGCGAGCAATGCGCTGCCGATGCGAACGAGAAAAACTTTTCCCGCTACAAGCTGCGCAAGGCGGCTGTCGCTCTTCTCCGCGAGAATGGATTTGAGACGCGCCGCGACGCGCGCGGCCAATGACGGCGGCGCGGGGGTCACGTTTTCGGAGTCGGCCAGCGCCGTGGATTCACCTGGCGCCGCCTGCGACCGGGATGCGAGCGACGGCATAGCCATCGAATTCGCCTAGCAAGGAACCGTTAAGATTCGGTTGGGTGACGTGACTTGTGCCGCTAAGTCAGGCCGTTTCCAGCTTTGCAACGTCAGCCAAAATACCCTCGACCACCGCGCGATCCGCGGGTGCGAGCGCGCCCTGTGGCGGCACCGGATCGCCGACGGCGTATCCCTGGATCTGCAATCCGGTCTTGATGCAGGCGGCAAGATTGAAGCGTGCAAAGGCTTCGTTGATGCGCCAGAGCTCGCGCTGGAGCTTCATTGCCTCCGGCCAATTCCCGGCGCGGCAGAGATCATAGAGCCGCACGCTTTGGCGCGGCACGATGCACGCAGGGCCTGCCATCCAGCCAACCCCGCCGATCAACATCACCGCTGCGGGAATGTGCGCCGAGGCGGAGAACACTTTCATGCGCGGCGCGCGGTTCATGATCGACAACAGGCGGCCGGTATTGGTCGATGCATCCTTGATGTACTGGATGCGCGGGTGCTCGGAGAGGCGCGCGATGACATCCAGCGTCAGGTCGCTGCGCTGGAAATTGGGATTGGTGTAAAGCACGACGGGAATGTCGACGGCATCGGCAATGGCACGAAAATAAGATTCGATCTGCGCGTCCTTCAGCGGGAAGTAGGCCTCGAGAATCGCGAGGATGCCGTCGGCGCCGAGCTTTTGCCAGGCTTTGGCCTGTTCGACCGCGTCCGCTGTGGCCGTCGATGCCACGCCGGCAATCACCGGCACGCGTTTGGCCGCCGCCTCGATCGTCGCCTGCACAACGGCTTCACGCTGCGCACGGTTGAGGTAGGCGAATTCTCCGGTCGAACCGAGCGGCGTCAGGCCGTGTACGCCTGCCTTGATGAGGTCGGATGCGAGCTTGCCGAGCACGTCGGTGAGGATTCGTCCGCCCGCGTCGATGGGGGAGACCAGATAGGGGAAGACGCCGCGGAATTCCGACATGGCATTCTCTGCTGTCGTGCCCGCGAAAGCGGGCCTCCAGTAATCACAAACACCGCTGTTCTTTCTCAGAAACCAATGCCGGGGTTACTGGGTCCCCGCCTTCCGCCTTCGCGCTCCGCGCGTCGGCGGACTTGAACCCGCAGAAGCTCGCGAAGCGAGCGTAGGCTGGGTCGCGGGACGACCGGAGGGCTCAAAACACCCACAGTGCTTCCGGCGGGAATTCGACGTAATGCTCACCCGGTTCGAGCGGCGCCGAGGCATAGGCGCGCACGGTGACGGCATCGCGTGCGAACACGAGCTCCCAGCGCTCGCCGAGATACATCGGCGCCTTCAGCTCCATCTTAAGCCGGTTGGGGCCAGCGCCTGACGCGCAACGCACGCGTTCGATGCGGATGATGCCGGTCGCCTTGCCACCCGCGGCCGCCTTTGTGCGCGCGAGGCCGGTAATGCGCTCGCCAAAGAGCTCGATGGTCGCGCGCCCGCCGGAGATGTCGAGCAGCTTGCCTTCAAGGCGATTGTTGCTGCCCATGAATTCCGCCGCAAACAGCGTGGCGGGATCGTTATAGAGCGCGGTCGGCGGGCCTTCCTGCGCGATCGTCCCCGCATCAAGAAGCACGACCTTGTCGGCGATCGCCATCGCTTCCACCTGATCGTGGGTCACGTGGATGGCGGATAGCCCGAGCGTGACGATCAGCGTGCGCAGCCAGGCTCGCGCTTCCTCGCGCAGCTTGGCATCGAGATTCGACAAAGGTTCGTCGAGCAGAATGACGGGCGGTTCGTAAACCAGCGCGCGCGCGATGGCGACGCGTTGCTGCTGGCCGCCTGAGAGCTGATGCGGAAAGCGCGCGGCGAGATGACCAAGCCCGATCTGCGACAATGTCTTCTCGACCCGCGTCTTGATCTCCGCGGCCGGCACGTTGCGCAACTTCAGGCCATAGCCGACATTGTCGAAGACAGTGCGGTGCGGCCACAGCGCGTAAGACTGGAACACCAGGCCGAGCCCGCGTTGCTCGGCCGGCAGTTCGATGCCGCGCGCGGCGTCAAAAAACACGTTGTCGCCGATCGCAATCGAGCCGCCATGCGGGGTCTCCAGACCCGCGATCGCGCGCAGCAGCGTGGTTTTGCCGCTGCCGGATGGTCCAAGCAGCGCCACGACCTGGCCCGCCGGGACCGCAAGCGAGACCCCCTTGAGGATCTCGTTGTCGCCGAGCCGAAGCGCGACGTCCTTGACGATGAGTTCAGCCATGCAGGCGCACTCCCAGCCGGATCGCGACGGCAAGGCCGACGCCGATCATGACGACATTAACAACCGACAGCGCCGACACCAGATCGATGGCGCCAGTGCCCCACAGCGACACCAGAAGTGAGCCGATTACCTCGGTGCCGGGTCCGAGCAGATAGATGCCGGTGGAATATTCGCGCACGAAGATCAGGAAGATCAAAAGCCAGCTCGCCAGCATGCCGTATCTGATCAGCGGCACCGTGACGTCGCGCTTGACGCGCAGGTCGCTGGCGCCGGCGGTGCGTGCGGCTTCCTCCAGCTCCGGCCCAACCTGCAGCAGCGTGCCGGAAATAAGCCGCATGCCGTAGGCGAGCCAGACGATGGAATAGGCCAGCCAGATCGACACCATCGTGGACCTGAGCGGCGACAGGAACGGCACGAACAGAAACACCCACAACAGCGCGAGGCCGGCCACCAGACCGGGCATGGCGCGCGGCACCATCACCAGGTAGTCGACCAGCCGCGTCCAGCCTGAATTCCAGCGATGCACCGAAAGTGCAATCGCGGTGTAGCAGGCAACGGCTATTGCACCGCCGATCACGCCGATGCCGAGCGTATTAAGGATGCCGCGTATCACGTTCGGATAATCGGCGAGCTCACGGTAGTGATCGAGCGTGAGGACATCGAGCAGCTTTACGCCTTCGCCCCAGGTCACCACGAACGAGCGCAGCGTGATGCCGAACAATGGCACCACGACAGTGATGAAAAGCCAGAAGATGATCGCCGCGAAGGCGAACCAGCGCCAGCCGTGCAGCCGCAACGGCTGCGTCTTCAGGCCCTTGCCGCGCACCGACACATAACGTTGGGCCTGGCGGAGCAAGAGGCGTTGCATGAACACCAGCGGCGCGGTGACCGCGATGATGACCACCACGACAACCGCCATCAGTTGATAGGACGGCACGCCGAGCTTGTTGGTGAGCTTGTAGAGGTACGTCGACAACACCAGCACGTCCTGCGGATCGCCGAGGACGAGCGGCAGGCCGAACAGTTCAAAGCCCAAAAAGAACACCAGGACGCCGGCAAACAGGATCGCCGGCAAAATCATTGGCAGGCTGACATTGATCGCGACCCGCAACGGGTTGGCGCCGGAGACGCGGGCGGCTTCCTCCAGATCGGTGCTCAGTCCGCGCAAGGAGGCGGCGCTGTAGAGATAGACATGAGGGACATGGGTGAGGCCGGCGATCGCGATCAGCGATCCAAGCGAATACAGGTTCCATGGCACGAAGCCGAGGACGTCCTTGGCGAGTGTCGAGAAGATGCCGACCGGGCCGACCGCCACCACGTAACCGAATGCGATCACGACCGCCGAAACGAAGATCGGTATCAGGATCAGCGGCTCGAGATATTTCCGTCCCGGCACGTCGGTCCGCACCATCAGAAACGCAAGCAGTGCGCCGAGCGGAACTGCAATTGCCGCCATGCCGCCGGCAATCACGATCGTGGTCCAGAATGCTTGCCAGAAATCCGGATCAGTAAAGACGAACGAATAGGCGAGCAGCCCGAGTTGCGCGGAGTGATCGAAAAACGGTGCCGTGAGGAAGCTCTGATACACAACGAGCGAGAGCGGCGCCACCACGGCAAGCGCGGTGATGCCGAGAACGAGCAATCGGTACACGGCAATGGGCATTCCGTCTCAGCCCCAATCCGGCCTCATGCTGAGGAGCGCGCAACGCGCGCGTCTCGAAGCACGGGGCCGCCCCATCCACTGATCTCGGGTTTACCCGAGATCGGACAATGAGTGCGCAAGTATGCCAAGGCCGACTTGCGATGACGCGACCCTTTGGGTCGCTCCTCAGGATGAGGCGGATCGATGCACGAATACGCGGGCGTCAATTTACTGTCCCTTTTTCGCCTGCTGCCACTTCGACAGGAAGGCGAGCCGCTTGGCCTGATCGAGATTTTCCAGCAGCGTCTGGTCGATCGGGACCGGACGGGCCTTGTCGCCGATCAATTGCGTGACGCGTTTGATCGTT
>Ga0335082_10005797_pt1 | contig 13523 bp, 13 predicted proteins | sample Lox_Sample_41_FD_206718 | JGI IMG/M metagenome (GOLD analysis project Ga0335082, IMG submission 206718) | Soil microbial communities from Loxahatchee National Wildlife Refuge, Florida, United States - Lox_Sample_4.1 | ecosystem: Environmental > Terrestrial > Soil > Wetlands | place: USA... | reverse complement strand
CAGCGCGACGAGCCCGCCGTTGTTCCGGTCGTTGCCGAACCACAAGGCCATCCGTGCGAGGAAGACGATCGCGGCCCCCATCGTGGCGGCGATCGAGGACACGAGGATGTCCCGGTTCTTCACGTGGGACATCTCGTGGGCCAGGACCGCGCGGAGCTCGCGTTCGTCCAGGATCCCGAGGATGCCCTTCGTGACGGCGACCTTCGCGTTGTGCGGGTTCCGGCCGGTCGCGAACGCGTTCGGCTGCTGCATCTCCGAGACGTAGACCTCGGGCATCGGCAGGCCGTCCTCGTTGGCCAGCTCGCGGACGATCGCGTAGAGCTGCGGGTACTCCTGCTCGGTCACCGGCTTCGACCGGGTGCTCCGCACGGCGATCGAGCCGGAGAACCAGTACGCGCCCATGTTGAACACGACGGCGAACGTCAGCCCGAGCAGCAGGCCGACGGAGGATCCGATCTTGCTCAGGCCGCCCAGCCAGCCGCCGAGCAGCACGAACGCGCCACCCATCGCGGCGATCAGGATCCAGGTTTTGATGCGGTTGATCCCGGGGGTCATCGGTGCATCACCTCTGCGGATGAGCGTACCGCCGGTCGCGCGATACGGAGTCCGGATCCGGCGATCCTCAGGAAGCTCTCAGCCGCCGAAGGCCAACGACGACACCTGGCCCAGGTGGTAGACGGCGTCCGGCAGGACGAACAGCACGATGAGCGCGACCATCGCCGTGGCCACCACGGCGGTGACGAGGATCGGCGAGTGCAGCGGCCGGTCGTCGACCGGATCCTCGAAGATCATCGCTCGCGGGATCGCGAAGTAATACCCCACGCTGATCACCGAGTTGATCACCATCGCGATCGCCAGCCACACGCCCACCCCACCGCGGTCGATCGCGGCCTGGAAGATGAGCAGCTTGCCCCAGAACCCGGCGGTGGGCGGGACCCCGGCGAGCGAGACCATGAAGACGGTCATCGCCACGGCCAGCAGGGTCGCCGTGCGCGCCAGGCCGGCGAAGTCCTTGATCTGCAGGCCGGGGCTCCGCCTGCTGACCGCGGTCGTCACCGCGAACGCGCCGAGGTTCATGATCCCGTAGATCAGGATGTAGGTGACCGCGGCCTGGAACGCGTTGCGGTTCACGCTCGCATCAGCCGAGACCAGCGCGAACGGCAGCAGGATGTAGCCGGCCTGCGCGATGCCCGAGTACGCGAGCAGCCGGACGACCTGCCGCTGCTGCAGGGCCACGAGGTTCCCGAGCGTCATCGTCACGAGCGACAGCGCGACGAACATCGGCACCCAGAACGCGTACTGGTGAACGAACGCCACGAACATCAGCTGGAGCAACCCGGCGAAGCCGGCCGCGCTCGACGCGACCGCGAGGAACGCCGCGACGGGCACCGGCGCGCCCTCGTACGTGTCGGGCGCCCAGAACTGGAACGGCACCGCCGAGACCTTGAACGCGAATCCGACGACCACGAACAGGATGGCGACGTCGGCGAGCGTTTCCTTCGGGCCGGAGATCGTGGAGAGGCCGCGCGCCACCGCATCGAGGTGCAGCGAGCCGGTGAGCCCGTAGATCAGGCTCATGCCGTAGAGCATCACCGCGGTCGAGAGCACCCCGATCAGGAAGAACTTCAACCCGCCCTCGTTGCCCTTCACGTCGGCCTTGCGGAACGCCGCCATGAGGAACCCCGGCGCCGAGACCAGCTCGAGCGACAGGAACAGCATCAGCAGATCGCGCGAGGCCGGCATCAGCAGGCACCCGAGGAACGAGGTCAGCAGCAGGAAGTAGTACTCGCCCTGGTAGAAGCCGCCGTCGCGGAGGTACCGGTAGCTGATCAACAGCACCACGGCCGCCGCACCCATGAAGAAGGCCTGGAAGACCAGCGTGAACGAATCGACCACGTAGACGCCGCCGAACGTGACCCGGACGCCGCCGCCCACGAGCGACAGGACGGCCGCGAGTGTGGCGAGAACGCCGACCAGCGAGACCCACATCGAGGCCGCCTTGCGCCGCGGCGACAGGAACAGGTCCGTGACGAGGACGATCAGGATCGTCGCCGACAGGATCAGGACCGGCGAGATGGCGTGGTAGTCGATGTTCACAGCCGGCTCATGCTCCGAAGATCCTCGCGATGGCGTTCACGCCGTTCTCCGTGACGTTGAAGATGATGCTCGGCGCCAGGCCGAGGACCAGGATCAGGACCAGCAGCGGCGTCCAGGAGACCCACTCCACCGACACGATGTCCCGGAAGGACGTCCCCATCCACCTCTCCGGCTCCACCCCCTGGTTCACCCGTTGGAGCATCCACAGGAAGTAGCTGGCGGTCAGGATCGTGCCGATACCGCCCACCACCATGAACGTCCGGAACAGGGCGACGTTCAACCCGGCCACGGAGCTGGTGTTCGGGCTGAAGGAGCCGAGCAAGGCCATCACCTCTCCCCAGAAGCCGGCGAGACCGGGAAGGCCGAGGCTCGCGATCGCGACGAACGCGAAGATCCCGGCCATCTTCGGCATCGTCTGCGACATCCCGCCGCCGATCTCGGCGATCTGTCGGGTGTGGTAACGGTCGTAGATCGACCCGACGCAGAAGAACAGCATCCCGGTGATCACGCCGTGGGCCACCATGCCGAAGATCGCGGCCTGGATCCCGATCGTGGTCAGGGTCGCGATGCCGAGCATCACGAAGCCCATGTGGCCCACGGAGGAGAAGGCGATCAGCCGCTTCAGGTCCTTCTGGGCGAGGCACGCGAGCGCCGCGTAGACGATCGCGATCGCCGCGAGACCGCCGATCCACGGCGCGTACGCGACGGCGCCCTGCGGCAGCACCGGCAGCGCGATCCGGATGAAGCCGTACGTCCCCATCTTCAGCATGATCCCGGCCAGCAGGACCGAGCCGATCGTCGGCGCCTCGGTGTGCGCGTCCGGCAGCCAGGTGTGGAACGGCCACATCGGCACCTTCACCGCGAAGCCCAGCGCGATCGCGCCGAACACGATCAGCTGGAAGGTATGCGCGTAGCCGCCGCTGGCCCCGAAGGCGGTGATCGCGGTCAGGTCGAACGTGTGCTTGCCGTCCACGACGGGTCCGTTGAAGTACAGCGCCAGGAAGCCCAGCAGCATGAACACCGATCCGAACAGCGTGTACAGGAAGAACTTGATCGACGCGTACTGGCGGTTCGCCGAGCCCCAGGTCCCGATCAGGAAGTACATCGGGACCAGGACCAGCTCCCAGAACACGAAGAACAGGATCAGGTCGAACGCGATGAACGTCCCGGCCATGCCGGTGATCAACAGGAGCGTGAGGGCCACGAACGCCTTCGTCCGGCCCGGCTCCGGCACGTAGCGCCACGTATAGATCGAGCACAGGAACCCCAGCAGGAACGTCAGCAGGTACAGCGGCAGCGAGATGCCGTCGATCCCCACGTGGTAGCGAGCGCCGATCACCGGGATCCAGCGGACGTTGAGCACGAACTGGAGCCCGCCGGCCCCATAGTCGTAGGTCGCGGCGATCGCGATCGACAGCGCGAGGCATGCCGCCGTGATCGCCACCCCGAGGCCCCGGATGAGGCGGTCCTTCTCGCTCGGTACCAGCAGGATCCCCAGCGCGCCGACGACCGGCAGCATCGTGGTGATCGTGATGGCGGAGTTCTGCCAGGTCATCGTCCCCTCGCTCTCCTGCTCACGCCCTGACGAAGATGATGGCCAGCGCGATCACGCCGGCGAACAATCCCACCGCGTACCACTGCACCCGTCCGGTCTGGATGGTGCGGAGTCCCCTTCCGAACAGCTCCATCGACCATCCGACGCCGTTGACCGCGCCGTCGATCACGGTGCGGTCGAACCACGCGATCGAACGGGACGCCGCCAGCGTCACCCTGGCCGCGCCGTTCACCACGCCGTCCAGGACGTGCTGGTCGAACCAGTACACGCCGGCAGAGATCGGATCGCGGATCGGCTCCACGATCCGGTTCCAATAGAAGTCGTCCAAGTAGTACTTGTGCTCCAGGATCGACGAGAAGCGCCCGAGCCCGAAGATCGGATCGGGCTCGCGCCAGTCGCGGTAGACCCGGTACCCGACCACGATGCCGACGCCGACCGCGATCACCGACAGGAGCGCCACGAGCGGGCTGAACACGGCGTGCTCAGGCGCGGCGCCGAAGTACACCCAATCCATGAACGGTGCGCCGAGCGGCGCGAAGCCCAGCAGGCCGACGAAACACGTCACGCCGGCCAGGACCACGAGCGGCGTCGTCATCACCGACGGCGACTCGTGGAGATGCTCCGTGCCGCGGTACTCACCGAAGAAGGTCTTCAGGACCATCCGGGTCGTGTAGAACGCGGTCAGCACGGCGCCGGCCAGCAGGACGATCGCGAGCCAGTAGGTGTGCTGGTCCTTCGCGGCCAGGATGATCTCGTCCTTCGAGAAGAACCCGGCCAGCGGCGGCACGCCGGCCAGGGCCAGCGCGCCGATCATGAACGTCACGTACGTCACGCGCATGGGCTTCCGCAGGCCCCCCATGTCCTTCATGTCGTTCGAGTGCACGGCGTGGATCACCGAGCCTGCCCCCAAGAACAGCAGGGCCTTGAAGAACGCGTGGGTGAACAGGTGGAACACGGCGGCGGGATACCCGGCTTCGCCCATGCCGAGCGCCGCGACCATGTAGGCCAGCTGGGAGATCGTCGAATACGCCAGCACCTTCTTGATGTCGTTCTGGACCATCGCCAACAGGGCGGCTAAGAGCAGCGTGATCGCGCCGACGATCGCCACGACGTGCAGCGCCACCGGGTTCGCGCTGACGAAGACCTGGAACGTCCGTGCCACGAGGTAAACGCCGGCGGCGACCATGGTGGCGGCGTGGATGAGGGCGGAGACCGGCGTGGGGCCGGCCATCGCGTCGGGCAGCCAGACGTACAGCGGGAACTGGGCGCTCTTGCCGATCGTGCCGCCGAACAGCAGCAGCGCCGCCGCGGTGATCAGCAGGCTCGAGACGTGCCCCGAGGCGACGGTCCTGCTGATCACCTGGATGTTCGAGGTGGTCATGCCGGTGGCGAAGATCAACGCGAAGATCCCGAACATGAACGGGACGTCGCCGATCCGGGTGGTGACGAACGCCTTGATCGCGGCGCTCGAGTTCGCGTGATCCTCGTACCAGTGCCCGATCAGCAGGTACGAGCAGACGCCCATGATCTCCCAGCCGACCAGCAGCTGGAACAGGTTGCTGGCCAGGACCACGTCGAGCATCGCGGCCGTGAAGATCGACAGCACGAAGTAGAAGTAGGTGTAGCGGACGTCGCCGCGCATGTAGCCCAGCGAGTAGATGTGGACCATGAGCGAGATCGACGTGACCACGACCAACATCACGGCGGTCAGGCCGTCGACGTAGAAGCCGAGCTGCATGTCCAGCGGCCCGATCGTGAACCAATGCACGTTCTGCTGGTAGTTGCCGCCGCCCTGCACGAAGCTCCAGATGACGCCGAGCGACAGGAACAGGCCGACGCCGATCGCGAGGATCCCGTACACCGGCCCCTTGCCCGGCGTCCGCTTGCCGAAGAAGAGCGTCAGCGCGCCGGAGAGGAACGGCAGGAGCGTGATGACGTACGCGTGATGGACGAACCAGTTCGACCCGGCGGCCGCGGCCGACGCCCCCTCCTCCGCCAGCAGCGCGCCTACCACTTGAGGAGATCCACCTCGTCGACGTTGATCGTGGCCCGGTTGCGGAACAGCAAGATCACGATCGCCAGCCCGATGCCGACCTCCGCGGCCGCGACCGCGATCACGAACAGCGCGAAGACCTGTCCCGTGATGTCGTGCAGCTGGGAGGCGAACGCGATCAGGTTCACGTTCACGGCGTTCAGGAGCAGCTCGATCGCCATCAGGACCATCACCGCGTTCCGGCGCGCGAGCACGCCGTAGATGCCGGTGGAGAACAGGAAGGCCGAGAAGAGCAGCACGAGCGGCAGGCGCACCACGTCAGTTCCCCTCGTCCTTGCGCGAGAGCACGATGGCGCCGATCAGGGCGGCGAGCAGCAGGAACGACACGGCTTCGAACGGCAGCACGTACGTGTGGAAGATCGCCGAGCCGAGCACGGACGAGTCGCTCGGCGTGCTGCCGGGCACCGCCGTGCCGGAGACCGGCCACGCCCGGACGATCAGCGAGGCCAGCCCGATGAACATCGCGGCCCCGACCACCGCGCCCACGGTACGGTTCTGATAGTCCAGCGCGTCGCGGCCGATCGGCGCCTTCGTGAGCATCAGGCCGAACAGGAACAGGATCACGATCGCGCCGACGTAGATCAGGATCTGCACCCACCCGATGAACTCCGCGCCGAGCAGCAGGAACGTCACGCCGACCGCCGCGAGCGTCACCACCAGATAGAGCGCCGCGTGCACGACGTTGCGGGCGGTCACCACGGCGACCGCCGAGATCGAGCCGATCACGGCGACCGCGACGAACGCGTACTCCTGCGCCGTCACGAGGCCGCCTCCTGGGGCGCCTCGGCGCCCTCCTCGAGGGCCGGCGGCGGCAGGACCGTGTAGGTCCACTCCTCCAGCCGGTCCATCTCGTGGGTCAGCTCCTTGATGTCGTACTCCGCGTATTCGAACTCCGGGCTCCAGAACAGCGCGTCGAACGGGCAGACCTCGACGCAGATACCGCAGTACATGCAGAGCGCGAAGTCGATCGCGAACCGGTCCAGGATCTTCGCGGACCGCGCCCGGCCGCCGCCGGCCGGCTCGTGCGACTCCTTGTGGGCGTCGATGTAGATGCACCAGTCCGGACACTCGCGCGAGCACTTGTAGCAGACCGTGCAGTTCTCCTGCTTCAGCGCGATCACGCTGCGCGTGCGCGGCGGCAGGCTCGGCTTCACGTGCGGGTATTGCACCGTGATCGACCTGTGCAGCATCGTCCGGAGCGTCACGGACAACCCCTTGACGAGGCCCTGGCCGAACCCCGAGCGCAGCTGCGTGTCGCTCATCCGACCCCCACCCGGTAGACCGACGTCACGAGGATCAGCGCGAGCGCGATCGGGGTCAGCCCGATCCACGCGAAGCGCTGGAGCTGGTCCTCACGCAGCCGGGGGAACGTGGCCCGCAGCCAGATGATCAGGAACGACAGCGCGAAGATCTTCCCGAACACCCACAGGGGCCCGGGGATGAACGCGGCGATGCCGAACAGGGGCTGGAACCCCCCGAGGTACAGCGTGGCCGCGATCGCCGACATCACGACGATGCCGCCGTACTCGGCCAGCAGGAAGAACGCGAACTTCAGGCCCGTGTACTCGGTGTACGCGCCGAAGATGATCTCCGAATCGGCGACCGGCATGTCGAACGGCGGCCGCGTCAGCTCGGCGACGGCGGCGATCATGAAGATCACGAACCCGAAGAGCTGCCAGGGGTAGAACACGTACCAGACGTTGCGCTGCGCCTCGGCGATGCCCAGCAGCGACATCGTGCCGGCCTGCATCACGACGGCGGCCGACGCCAGCACCAGCGGGAGCTCGTACGCGATCAGCTGCGCGGCCGCCCGGAGCGCGCCGATCAGGGAGAACTTGTTCGCGGAGGCCCATCCGGCCATCAGCACGCCGATCACGCCGATGCTCGACATCGCCAGCACGAAGAACACGCCGACGTCGAGGTCCAGCAGGTAGATCCTCGCGCCGAAGGGGATCGCGACGATCGTCACGATGTACGGGATCATCACGACCGCCGGCGCCAGCGAGAAGACGCCGCCGTCCGCAGCCGTCGGGACGACGTCCTCCTTCTGGATGAACTTCACGCCGTCGGCCACCAGCTGTGCCCAGCCGTGGAAGCCGCCGGCCTCCATCGGGCCCAGGCGGGCCTGCATGTGCGCGAGCACCTTGTGCTCCATGTAGCCGACCATGAGGGGCACCACCAGGAAGATCCCCAGCGCGATCGCGGCCTTGATCACCAGCGCCAGCCAGTAGCCGCCGAACGGCAGCCCGTCGAAGACGGAGGACTGGGCGATCACTCGTCCTCCTCCTCTTCGCCCTCGACCGCGCCGGGCCAGGGCTTCACCTCGCGGGACATCAGCGCGAAGTCTTTCCGGAGGGGGTTGCCCTCGAAGAGCTCCGACAGCAGCAGCTTCACCGGCTGCGGATGGCCCTCGAAGCGGACGCCGAACATCTCCATCGCCTCGCGCTCGTGCCAGTTGCACCCGGCGTACAGGTCGCTGATCGTCGGCGCGACCGGATCCTCGGCGGGCAGGCGGAGCTTCACGCGGACCTCATGGTGATGCTCGATCGAGTACAGCTGGGTCACGACCTCGAACCCCTGCTCGGCGCCGAGATCGACGGCGCCCGTGAAGTCGCAGTAGTCGCACGCGAACTCCGGCTCGTCGCGCAGGAAGCGGATGAGGTCGTGGTACCGCTCGGCGGTGACGGTCGCCGCGACCTGGCCGAGCGCCTCGGTGATCTCCACGTCGTCGCCGAACCGCGCCCGGAGGCGCGAGCCGGCCTCCTCAGGAGACAGCGGTCGTCCCACTGCGGAACTTCTCCTGGATGTCCTCGTCCTTGATCTTCTGCTGGAGCTGCACGATGCCGTGCAGGAGCGCCTCCGGCCGGGGCGGGCACCCCGGCACGAACACGTCGACCGGGATGATCTGGTCGACGCCCTTCGTGACGGAGTAGCTGTCCCAGTACGGGCCGCCGCAGTTGGAGCACGATCCGAACGAGATCACGTACTTGGGGTCCGGCATCTGGTCGTACAGCCGCTTGATCACCGGGGCCATCTTGTCGGTCAGCGTGCCGGCCACGAGCAGCAGGTCGGCCTGGCGCGGCCCGTGCGCGAACGGGATCACGCCGAGGCGGATGAAGTCGTTCTTCGCCGTCGACGTGGCGATGAACTCGATCGAGCAGCACGCGAGCCCGAAGTTGAAGACCCACAGGGAATAGCGCCGGCCCCAGTTCAGGAGGAACCGCACGGGCTTGACCCTCGGGAGCGCGGTGTGCTCGGTGATCACACCCATCGGAGCACCCCCTTGCGCCAGGCATAGAGCAGGCCGACGCCGAGGATCACGATGAAGATCGCCATCTCCACGACCGCGGCGTAGCCCACCGTCGCGAATACCCGGGCCCACGGGAACAGGAAGATCGACTCCACGTCGAAGATCACGAACAGGAACCCGTAGACGTAGTACCGGACCTGGCTCTGGGACCAGCCCTCACCGACGGGATCGATCCCGCACTCGTAGGTCTTGAGCTTGCCGCCTTCGTTGGGCCGATGCGGGGCGATCAGCCGACCAGCCGTGAAGGCGACGACGACCAGCAGCGCTCCTGCGAGCACCACCGCCAAGACCACGCCGTAGGAACCGTAGTAGGTCACGTTTCGTGCACGCTTTCGGAAGCGCGGCCGTATCCTAGCAACTCGCCTCCCGCCGCCATGCTAGTTGGTGCCCCCTCCCGCGTCGGCGCCGCAACGGATCGCGAGGAACCGCGCCAGCTGTGTCTGCGCGATGGTCGCCGGCCCGTCCGGAAGCTGCGACGCGAGGCCGACCGCCCGGGCCACCTCCCGCCGTACCGCGTCCCGGGCGTGCTCGATCGAGCCGCCCGTCCGCACGATCTCCAACGCCCGAGCCAACCGTTCGCCCTCGGGCGGCCCGCCGGCCAGGAGCCCGTGGAGTTCGTCCCGGTGGGGACCCTCGTGCAGGGCGTGCAGCACCGGCAACGTGTACACGCCCTCCTTCATGTCGACGCCCGGCTCCTTGCCCAGCTCGAGCTCCGAGGACATCACGTCCATGATGTCGTCGGAGAGCTGGAACGCGAGGCCGAGCGACTCCCCGAACGCTTCGAGGATCTCCACGTGCTCCGGCCGGGCGTCCGAGAGCAGCCCGCCGAGCCGGCACGCGGTGGCGATCAGCACCCCGGTCTTGCGCCGGATGATGTCCAGGTACGCCGGCTCGGTCCGGTCGAGCTTCCCGGAGGCCTCGACCTCCCGGATCTGACCGTCGCACAGGACCGCGATCGTTCGCGCCAGCAGACGGCAGATCTCGGGGCCGAGATCCGCGGAGATCTCCGACGCGCGCGCGAACAGGTAGTCGCCGGTGAGGATCGCCACGGTGTTGTCCCACCGCACGTTGGCCGAGCGGACCCCGTGGCGCGCGTCCGCCTCGTCGATCACGTCGTCGTGGTACAGGGTCGCCACGTGGGTGAGCTCGATCGCCACCGAGCCCGGGATCAGCCGCGGGTCAGTCGGGTCGCCCTGGTACCCCGCGAGGAGGACCAGCATCGGCCGGAACCGTTTCCCGCCGGCTCGCAGCAGGTAGCCGGCCGTCGTCGACAGCGGCTCGGCGTCGGCGGAGGCCGCCTTCTCGAGCTCCTCCTCGACGCGGTCCAGGCGCTCCCGGATCTCGGCCTCGAGGACCGGATCGGCGTCGATACCCGGGATCGCGCGCCGCATCCTCACCACCGCAAGACCGACGCCGACCGGAGCACGCCCGACAGGATGCCTGGGAAGATGCCCAACGTCACCACCGCCACCGCCAGCACGCCGGCCGCGACGCGCGGGAGCATCGATGGATCCGCCTCGAGCTCCCCGGCCGGCTCACGCATGTACATGTAGACGATGACGCGGAGGTAGAAGAACGCTGCGACGACGCTGGCCAGCACCCCGATCACCGCGAGCGGCCAGTTGCCGGCCTCGATCGCGGCCGAGAAGACCGTCACCTTCGCGATGAATCCGGCGGTCGGCGGGATGCCGGCGAGCGACAGCAGGAACACGGCCATCACGGCCGCGAGACCCGGGCTCCGCTTCGCCAGGCCGGCGTAGCTCTCGAGGGACGTCTGCTCCTCCCCGCGCGCCGACACGAGCATCACCACCCCGAACGCGCCGACGGTCATCAGCGTGTAGACGATCAGGTAGAACATCGCGGCGCGGATGCCGAGCGCGTTCGGCGAGGTCAGTCCGGTGAGGATGAAGCCGGCCTGCGCCACGCTCGAGTACGCGAGCATCCGCTTGATGTCCCGCTGCGCGATCGCGAGGAACGAGCCGACCACGATCGAGAGCGCCGCGAGCGCGTACACGAGCGGCGTCCAGTCCCACGTCAGCGGCTGCAGCGCCACGTCGAACACCCGGATCAACGCGAAGAAGGCGGCGACCTTCGTGGCGGCGCTCATGTAGGCGACCACGGGCGTCGGCGCCCCCTGGTAGACGTCGGGCGTCCACATGTGGAACGGCGCCGAGGACACCTTGAACCCGAACCCGATCAGCAGGAACGCCATCGCCAGCAGGGCGAGCGCCTGCGAGCCGGTCTGGCCGGCGAGGGCCTGCACGATGCCGGGCGACGTGACGCCGACGATCTTCGTGGTGTTCGTCGCCCCGTACGCCATGGCGACGCCGTACAGGAAGAAGGCCGAGGAGAACGCGCCCAGCAGGAAGTACTTCATCGCGGCCTCCGTCGAGCGCCGCGTGCCGGTGATCCCGGTCAGCACGTAGAGGGAGAGCGACAGCAGCTCGAGGGCCAGGAACACGACGATGAGGTCGTTCGCGGCCGCGATGAGGATCATCCCCGCGGTCGCGAACAGCACGAGCGGGTAGAACTCGCCACGGTAGGCCTCCGGGTCGCGCTCCGCGTAGTGGGCGTAGGAGAGGCACCCGAACGCGGCCGCCCCGAGCAGGACGAACGCCGCGAGCGCGCCGAACCGGTCGGCGGCCACCGTGTCGCCCAACACGAACGGCGCGCCCGTCCAGTTCCACAGCGTGTACGCGGCGGCGGCGGCGGCGGCCACGCCGACGAGGGCGATCCCCAGGTGGATCGAGCGCTCGGAGCGCCGGGCGAAGGCCTCGTACAGCATGCCGGCGATCGCCGCCGCGCAGAGGATCATCTCGGGCAGGACCGGCTGCAGGACCAGCTGCGGCGTCGGCATCAGGGGCTCGCTCCCGTCGCCCGGACCTGGCCCACGTCGGTGATCTGCCCCACCGGTTGCACGTGCGCGATCGTCGCCTTCGTGGAGGGGTCGATCGACGAGGTCAGGAGCTTCGGGTAGATGCCGAACACCAAGATCAGCGCCATCACCGGGGCGAGCACCGCCACCTCGCGCCCCGAGAGATCGGGCAGGTGCCGGTGCTCCTCGTGGACAGGCCCGTAGGCGACCCGCTGGTAGGACCACAGCAGGTAGATCGCCGCGAGGATCACCGCGAGGACCGCGATCGAGCCGAACCAGTGGCTCACCGCGAACGTCCCGAGCACCACGAGGAACTCCCCGACGAACGAGTTGAGCCCGGGCAGCCCGACGCTCGCGAACACGACGAACAGGAAGGCGCCGAGCAACCACGGCATCACGCTCGCGAGCCCGCCCATCTCGGACAGCTCTCGGGTGTGCGTTCGCTCATAGACCATCCCGACCAGTAGGAACAGGGCCCCCGTCGCGAGGCCGTGGTTCACCATCTGCAGGACGCCGCCGGTGATCGCCTGCTGCGTGAACGCGAAGATCCCGAGGACCACGAAGCCCAGGTGCGAGACGCTCGAGTAGGCCACGAGCCGCTTCACGTCGGTCTGCATCAGCGCGCAGATCGCGCCGTAGACGATGCCGATGACCGCCAGTACCGACACGAACGTCGCGAAGTGCTTCGAGGCCTCGGGGAACAGCGTCAGGTTGAACCGGAGCAAGCCGTAGGCGCCGACCTTCAACAGGACGCCGGCCAGCAGGACGGAGCCGGCGGTCGGCGCCTCCGTGTGCGCGTCGGGGAGCCACGTATGCAGCGGGAACAGCGGCACCTTCACCGCGAACGCCACGAAGAACGCGAGGAAGAGCACACGCGAGGTCTGCACCGGCAGGCCGGCCGCCACCGTGGTGAGCTGCCGCACGTCGAACGAGGCGTCGCCGCCTGCGCCCGAGTGCGCGTACAGGTAGAGGATCGCCACCAGCAGGAACGCCGAGCCGGCCATCGTGAACAGGAAGAACTTGATCGCGGCGTAGACGCGGTTCGCGCTCCCCCAACCGCCGATGATCAGGTACATCGGGACCAAGATCGCCTCGAAGAACAGGAAGAAGAGCAGGAGGTCCAGGGCCAGGAACGAGCCCAGTACCGCGGTCTCCAACGCCAGGATCGCCGCGAAGTACCGCGCCACGTTCCGGTCGATCTTCCACGACGCGAGGATCGAGATCGGGAACAGGAACGTCGTAAGCAGCACGAGCCACAGGCTGAAGCCGTCGACGCCGACGAGGTACCGCAGCCCCACCGAGCGGACCCACCAGGTGTCCTCGACCAACTGGTAGCCCGCCGCCGTCCGGTCCACGTCGCCCAGCATCACGAGCGACGCGCCGAACGTGGCGAGCGCCGTGACGATCGCGACCCAGCGGGCGGCCTCGTCCGTCATCCGGCGCCCGCCCACCGCCAGCACCGCGACCCCGGCGAGCGGCAGGAAGATCACGACCGACAGGATCGAGCCGTTCACAGCCGCACCCCAACGTAGGCGAGGATCGCGACCGTGCCGACGAACAACACGAGCGCGTACGTTCTGACGAAGCCGGTCTGGATCAGGCGGCCTTCCTGTGCCAGACGCTTCACGCCGCC
>Ga0335082_10005796_pt1 | contig 13528 bp, 7 predicted proteins | sample Lox_Sample_41_FD_206718 | JGI IMG/M metagenome (GOLD analysis project Ga0335082, IMG submission 206718) | Soil microbial communities from Loxahatchee National Wildlife Refuge, Florida, United States - Lox_Sample_4.1 | ecosystem: Environmental > Terrestrial > Soil > Wetlands | place: USA: Florida... | reverse complement strand
AGCGGGTCCACGCCCTGCTTCGCCGCCTCGACGTCCTGCGGATCGAGCGGCGGATACGTCGTCGGCGCGCCGGTGAAGAGCAGCGGCAGGACCGCCTGCTCCCAGAACTCGTCCGGCGCCGAGCCGGTCTGCTTGGTGGCAGCGGCGATCGATAGGAGCAGCTCGGCGAGTCTCGGCGCCTGGGCCACTTGCTCTCCCAGCGGCTTCGCCGGATCGAGGCGGGCCAGCGAGCCTGCGACCTGCTGCTCGAACTGGGCCTTCGCCTCGGGGGACATCCTCTGTGCGCCGACCCGGCTGAGCGCGGTGCGGAGATCGGCCGAGAGCGCCGGCGGCCTCGCCTCCCAGAGCTCCTTCGTCCGCCGGGGATCGAGCAGCAGGAACTGCAGGAAGCCGGGGTCGAAGAGCCGCGCGTAATCGTCCGGCCGCAACTTCACCGGCGCCCCACCGGTCGGCGCGAAGCGGGCCTGCGCCAGCGCGCGGCGGATGTCCGCGGCCACCTCGTCGAGGCGGTCCAGCTTTCCTCGCGACAGCGCCTCCACCACCGCCTGGAAGGGCGAGAGCATCAGCACCGCATCGGGGAAGCCGAGCATGCCCCCCTCCGGTGCCTCGCGGTGAGGGAACCAGAATGCCTGATCGCTCGCCGCGAGCCGGTCGGCGAACGCTCCGGCCAGGCCGAGCGCCACCAGCTGATGCTCGGGCAGCTCGGGGCGAAACGGCCCCATCAGGAGCTTGATGACGCCCTTCTCGACGTCCGCCCAGGGCGCCGTGCGGAGGTCGAGCGGCGCACCCTGGACCCGCGCCAGCGAGGATGCGAGCTGCTGGGTTGCAGCATCGAGATGTCCCACGGAGGAAGCCATGGGTGGGCCCCTTAGCGTAGAACCGGGGGGCCTGTGGAGAAGCAGCGGAGCGGGAGGCGATTCCGGGTGGACGCTCGGCCATGGCTGGCCCTCCTGCTCTTGGGGAGCGGGTGCGCCACGCTCTCACCGCGCTTCGACCAGGCGGTCACCACCTCGTTCGCCCGCCAGCCGATGCGCAAGCTGGAGACGGCCCGGGTGGAGCTCTACTACCCCGAGCCGGCGCGCGAGGAGGCTCTCCGCGTCGTCCAGCGGCTCGACCGCTGCGTGGAGCAGCTGCGGAGCAAGCGGTTCTCGGGCACCGAGCGGCCCAGGGTCGTCGCCTACCTGACCACCGCCAACTTCGACAACGCCTACGTCCAGCCCCAGATCGGCGGGTTGCCGATCCAGATGGTGCTCGCCCACCACTTCACGACCGAGTTCTTCAACTTGCTGGAGATCGGCTCCAACCACGTGGACGACGTGTCGTGCCACGAGGCCGTGCACTACGTGCAGTTCTCCGAGGTCGACGAGCTCTGGTACTACCTGAACCTCGCCTTCGGGGACCTGCTCGATCCCAACATCGCCACCGAGTCCTATTTCCTCGAGGGGCTCGCGACCTACTACGAGGGCCGGCTGGAACGGAACACCGGTCGACCCCACAGCCCGATCTGGCGCGGGCTCTTCGAGTCGGGGGTGGCGCTCCGCAGGGGCGAGATCTTCCCCGGGGACATGTCGCCCTCCAACCGGGAGCTCCTCCCGTTCGGCGGCAACTACCTGGTGGGCATGCACTTCATCGAGTGGCTCGCCCGCCGCTACGGCGCGGACAAGCTCTGGGCGCTGATCGACGTCCAGGGCCGGAGCTGGATCCCGTTCCTCGGCGTGTCCTTCCGGTTCATGTGGGTGTATGGCAAGGGCCCCGGCGAGCTGGTGGACGAGTGGCGCGAGTCGCTCCGTCACTCCGGGCCGTGGCGCACCCGGCCCGCGGACCAGAAGGTCCTCGACCCCGACCTGGGATACTTCGCTCGCCTCGCCTCGGCGGCCGACGGGACGCTGGCGGTCATCACCGCCGGTCGCGACTCCTCCTCCGAGCTGCGGGTCCGCAACCCCGACGGCTCGCTCCGCTTCCGGATGCCCCTCGCCCGGTTCTGGCCCGGAAGGCCGTACCTCGCGACCAGCCCGCTGTCGGTGAGCGGGCTGTCCTTCGACGCCGAGGGGAGGCGCCTCTACTACGTCCTCGCCGACGTCGGCATCGACGGCGACAACGCGCCGAAGCTGCTCGAGCTCGACGCCCGCGACGGCCGCCTGCTTCGCACCTGGGAGACGCCGGATGCGCTGGGCGGCGGCGTGGACCCCTCCGGGACGCGTTACGTCTTCGTCCGCAGCCGGGCCGACACCGCGGACCTCTGGGAGCTGGACCTCCGCACGGGCCGGGAGCGTCCCCTCACGCACCACCAGGGGCGTCTCACCCTGGGGGCGCCCGCGCCCGCGGCGGACGGCCGGGTCGTGTTCGCCCGGAAGATCGGCGACGACTTCGACCTCTGGCTCCTGGAAACGGACGGGACCGAGCGACCGCTCACCGGCGATGGACGCTTCAACTACTCGCCGCGCTGGGACGGCTCGGGCCGGGTCGTCGCGCTGCACGAGGTCGACGGACGGACCCAGGCGGTTTGGCTCGACCCCGGCACGGGAGCGATGCGGGTGCTCACCGACGCTCCGTTCGTCGTTCTCGACCCGGTGCCGCTCCCCGGCGACCGGCTGGCCTTCGTCAACCGCGAGGGGTGGGGCTGGACGCTCGACTGGATCGACGTCTCGCCGTCCGCACCCACGCTCGCGCCGGAGACGCCGGCAGCCGCCGCCGCTGCCGCGCCGTCCCCGGCGACCAGCGAGCCCGACGCCCCGGTTCTCCGCGACGACCCGTACCAGGCCCTGGACCACCTCCTGGTTCCGACCCTGCGCGGACCGTTCATCTCCTTCGGGAGCCGGCAGCGATACGGCGGCACGCAGAGCACGGTCTACGGCGGCGTCTCCCTCCAGGGCAGCGATCGCCTCGGGCTGCACCAGTACGCGCTGAACCTGGGCTACCAGACCAGCGACCCCGGCCCGACGTTCTCGGTCGGGTACGGGAACTACCAGCTCGCCCCGGTCTACCTGGCAGCGGTCTTCTCCCGCTCGGCGGAGCCTGCCCTGCGGGACGTGGGCGACAACTCCTTCATCCCCAGCGTGGTGGATATGAGCGGGAGCCTGTCGGCCTCGCGCACGTTCTGGGGCACGCCGGTCTCGCTGAACTTCTTCGGCGTGCACCGCAAGGAAGGGCTGGAGACCGGAACTCGCAACGTGGACCTCATCGGCCCCGGCGTGTCCACCAGCTGGAGCGCCGTGGAGAGCACGCCGTATTCGGGGGTCCGGCGGGGGATCGCGCTCACCGGGAGCCTGCAGTACTACCTGAGGGCGCTCGGCTCGGACTTCACCTTCCCCGACCTCCGCGCCACCGCCGCGGTGTACGTCCCCCTTCCCTTCTGGGCCCGGCACACGCTGCAGCTCACCGTCCGCGGACGGGCGCTGGCGGGCGCGCCGCCGCGTCTGCTGCGCGTCGGCGGCAGCACGCGGGGGTTCCTGGAATGGGAGTCCCAGGACTTCAAGGCGCAGACTGGAACCGGGCTGGCGATCCTGCCCGACATCACCTTCCGCGAGCCGCTGCGAGGGTATGAGGACGCCGAGCTCCGGACGAACGAGGCGGTGATCGCCGGTTTCCGGTACCGCGCGCCGATCATCGTGGACTTCGGCTGGGCCTCGTTCCTGTGGATCCTCCCCTCGTTCTTCATCCGCGAGGCGGACCTCGAGGTGTTCGGGGAGTGGGCCCACCTCTGGACGGACGCGAGCTCCACCCATCCCGCCGGGACCTCGGACCACCGGACGCTCGGTGGGGCGCTCTACCTCCGGACCCTGTGGGGATCGGCGGTGCCGCTGTCGGTCTACTACCAGTTCGCCTGGAGGCCGGACGACGGGCTGACCCCGCTGCACATCATCGGTGTCGCGCTGGAGTGACTCGGCGCACCGCCGCCGGAGCTCATCCGTCGCTCCGGTACAGGCGGTGCCGCTCGATGTAGGCGAGCACGTCCCGGTGCAGGAGGCCGTCTCCCCGCCGCCCCGCCGCCAGCGCCGCCCGCACCTCGGTGCTCGACACCTTCGCCAGCGGGGGACCCACGGCGCCCGGCGTGGAATGTCCTGCCCGGTTGAGCACCAGGATCCGCGCCAGCCGCCGGATCTCGTCCACCTCGTGCCACTTCGGCAGCTCGGCCACCACGTCGCTGCCGACCACCAGAGTCCACCGCCGTCTCGGCCAGCGGGCGTGCAGCGCCCGCAGCGTGTCCACCGTGTAGCCGGCTCCCCCGAGCGATCCCTCGATCTCCGAGGCCATCAGCCACCCCGCGTCGTCGCGGCACATCAGCTCGCACATCGCCAGCCGGTGCTCGAACGCGATCAGCGGCTTGCCGAACGGATGGCGTGCCGCGGGCACGAACCACACCTGGTCCACCGGCTCCAGCGCGCGCACCACGTGGGCGGCGAGCAGGTGACCGAGGTGGGGGGGGTTGAAGGAGCCCCCGAGGAGCGCGACGTCCATGTCCGCGGGCGAGCCTAGCCGTAGAGCAGGTGCGGCGCCCGGCGCTCGAGGAAGGCTGGCTCCGCCCCATCGAGCAACGCGGCCACCTCGTCGAACTCCGCCCCGCCCTCGAGCGCCTGACGCACGCGGGCGTTGCCGCACAGGAGATCGAACGCCGGCACGTCGGTGACGAACTCGTACGCCTCCGAGCGCCACCGGAATCGCTCGCCGCCGAGCCGCCGCGCCTCCGCCACGACCGCGAGCCCGGTGCGCACGGAGAGGAAGACCGCGGGGTCGGTGACGTGGAGGAACGCCCCCCGGCAACCCTCCCCCCGGTGCTTGTCCCAGGTGGGAACGAAGTGCACCGGACGGACGCCGAGCCCCGGGAGCGCATGCCGCTCGAGCGCGGCGGCGAGAGCGTGCGCATCGAGGTAGGGGGCCCCGAACTGCTCGAACGGGCGGCAGGTGCCCCGTCCCTCCGAGAGGTTCGTCCCCTCGAGCAGGCACATGCCCGGGTAGACCTGCGCCGTGTCGGGCGTCGGCATGTTCGGTGAGGGGGGGATGAAGGGCAGACCGGTGTCGACCCACCGCATCCGCCTCGTCCACCCGAGGCAGGGCACCACCGCCAGGTCGCAGCCCGAGCCCTCCTCGAGATTGATCAGCCGCGCCAGCTCGCCCACGGTCATCCCATGCCGGTTGGGGAGCGCGTACAGCCCGACGAAGCTCCGGAACCCGGGCTCGACCAGGTTCCCCTCCACCCGCTCGCCGCCCAGGGGGTTCGGCCGGTCGAGCACCACGAACCGTACCCCGGCCTTCGCGCACGCCTCCATGGCGAGCGCCATCGTGTAGACGTAGGTGTAGTAGCGCGCGCCGACGTCCTGGATGTCGAAGAGCACCACGTCCAGGCCCTGGAGCCACTCCCGGCGGGGGCGGAGCGACTCCGCGGTGGTCCCGTACAGCGAGTGCACGGGCACTCCGGTCCTCGGGTCCCTCGCCTCGCCGACCGCCTCCATGTACTGCACCTCGCCGCGAACCCCGTGCTCGGGCGCGAAGAGCGCCGCCAGCTTCACCCCCGGCGCCGCGGCCAGCAGATCCGCCAGGTGCCGGAAGCGGGAGTCCACGCTGGTGGGGTTGACGATCGCCCCCACCCGCAAGCCCCGCAGGGCGCGGAACTGCTCGGCCTCCCACACCTCCAGCCCGGTCCTCACCCGCATGGACGGGGAGCGTACCCCGGACGCCTCGCCGCTCAACGGCGCGAGGCGCTCAGCGAGCGCATCGCCTTCTTCTGGGGCTCGAGGCTCTTCAGCAGCGCCGCGGACTGCTTCTGCCGGCCGGTCCGCCCGTAGAAGTCCGCCAGCGCCCGGGTCACCACCGCGTTCTTCGGCTGCGCCTGGTGGAGCGCGACCAGCGTCTTCTCCGCCTGGGGCACCTGGCCGGACCTCTCCTGCACCCCGGCCAGCTGGAGCCGGAGGCCGGTGTCCCCGTCGCCGGAGCCGATGAGGTAGGTGAGCTCTCGCTCCGCCTCGGGCCAGTCAGAGGCACGCTGGGCGAGCGCGGCGAGCCTCCGGTGCGCCTCCGCGTAGTCGCCGCGCAGGGCGATCGCCTTGCGCTGCGCCTCGCGCGCGCCCTGGAGATCGCCTCGCTCCTCCTCGAGGAGCCCCCAGAGGTGAAGACCGCGCGGATTGTCCGGCGCCAGCGCGTAGGCCCAGCGGAGGTGCCAGTCCACCGAGTCCAGTGACTTCCCGAGCTTCAGGCCCAGCCGCGCCGCCTCGAGGTGTCCGTAGGGGGAGCGGGGCTCGCTGGAGGCCCACCATTCGGCCCAGGCGAGCGCCCCGGCATCGTCGCCACCCGCCTCGTGCAGGTTGACCTGCTCCAGCGGCGATGCGCCGAGCAGGACCCCCACCAGCAACGCCGCGCTCGCCGCAATCATCTCGGTTCAGGATGGTACCGAAGCCCCCGGCATCGGCTCAACTCGCTTGACCCCGGCCGGAAGGCGCAGAAGAAACGTCCGCGCACCGTGCATTTCTCTCCCCGGACACTGGAGGACCTCGCATTTCCGGAGGTCCTTGCGGCCCTCGGTCAACGCTGCCGGACCGCCGCGGGGCGGAGCCGCGCCCTGTCCCGTTCATTCCTCGACGACCGGGATGCCATCCGGGAGTCACTGGCCCGGGTGGACGAGGCGCGCGCGCTGCTGCAGGCGCAGGTCAGCCTTCCGCTCGGCGGCGTGGCCGACATCCGGGGCTCGGTGGAGCGCGCGGAGAAGGGGGGCCTGCTCGAGCCCCGGGAGCTCACCGGCTGCGCGCAGACGCTCTTCGCCTTCACCCGCACCCGGGAGGCGCTGGCAGAGCGGGCCGGCCTGGCCCCGCTGCTCGCCGCGGTCTCGCAGCGCCTCCCCGAGCTGGAGAAGCTCGCCGTCCGGATCGACCGCTGCTTCGAGGCCGACGGGGAGATCTCCGAGCGGGCCAGCCCGGCACTGAAGGAGGCGCGGGACCGGATCCGGGGGTTGCACCGGGCGATCAAGTCGCGTCTGGACACCATGCTCCACGACGAGCGCTTCCTGCTGCACCTGCGCGAGAACTACTACACGCTCCGGAACAACCGGTACGTCGTCCCGGTCCTCGCCCAGGACCGCGCCGAGGTCCCGGGCATCGTCCACAACGCGAGCCAGTCCGGCCAGACGCTCTTCGTCGAGCCCGAGTCCCTGGTGGGGATCGGCAACGACCTGGCCATCGCCCAATCGGTCGCCCTGGAGGAAGAGCGGCGGGTCCTCCAGGAGCTGTCCGACGCCGTGGGGCGCGAGTCGGCCCGCATTCTCCAGGGGGTCGAGGCGGCCGCGGAGCTCGACGAGGCCGAGGCCTCGGCCCAGCTCGGCGCCGACCTGGACGCGGGCACGCCGACCGTCGAGGCCCCTGACGGGCCGCTGGTGCTGCTCCAGCTCCGCCATCCGCTCCTCGTGCTGCGCGGGCGCCAGGTGGTGGCCAACGACGTCCGGATCTCCGACGGGGTCCGGGCCCTGGTCGTCTCCGGCCCGAACGCCGGGGGGAAGACGGTGACTCTCACCGCCGTGGGCCTCTGCGCGGTGATGCTCCGGGCCGGGTTGCAGATCCCCGCCTCGGCGGGCTCCCAGCTGCCGCTCTTCACCTCCGTGCACTCGGCGGTGGGGGACGCGCAGGACCTGTCCCAGGATCTCTCCACCTTCAGCGCACACGTCGGCGAGCTGCGGCGGATCCTCGACGCCGCAGGACCCGGTGGCCTGGCGCTGATCGACGAGATCGCCGCCGACACCGACCCGCGGGAGGGCGCCGCGCTGGCGATCGCCGTCCTGGAGGAGCTGCTCGGCCGCGGCGTCCGGGTCCTGGTCACCACCCACCTCGAGGAGCTGAAGGCGCTCACCCACGTGGACCCGCGCTTCCTCAATGCGCGGGTTGGCCTGGACAGCCGGCGGATGGCGCCCAACTACAAGCTCCAGCTCGGGGCCGCGGGGACGTCCTCGGCGCTCGATCTCGCCGCGCGGATGGGGTTGCCGGAACGGGTGGTCGAGCGGGCGCGGGCGCTCGCCCGGAGCTCGGGAGGCCCGCTGGCCCAGGCGGTCGCCGCGGCCGAGGCGGAGCGGCGCGCGCTCTCCGAGGAGCTGGAGCGGGCCCGGGCGGCGACGGTGGCCGCGGAGGTGAGCGCGAAGGCCCTGGCCGCGGAGCGGACGGAGTTCGCCGAGCGGCGCCGGGCGGAGGAGACCGCCCATGCCGAGCGGCTCCGGCTCGAGTCGGAGCGGGCCCTCTCCGAGATCTCGGCGCAGCTGGCCGCGCTGCGCGAGCAGGCCTCGGTGGAGCGGGCAGAGGCGGCCCGCACCGCGCTCGCCGCCCAGGCGGAGCAGGCGCGGGCGAGGGCCGAGACCCTGATGCGAGAGAGCGCCCGGGCGACGCTCGCTCCGGCCCCGGACAGCCTTCGCGTGGGCGACTCGGTGCACCACCTCGGGCTCCGCCGCGACGTCACGGTGCTCGAGGTCGATGGGGACGAGGTGCTGGTCTCCGCCGGGGCCCTGAAGATCCGCGTTCCTCGCGCGGAGCTGGCCAGAGCACGTGACCCGCGTCCCGCCGCCAGCTTCCCCGACTCCGGCCGCGGGCGTTCCTCGCTCGAGCGCGCCAGCCGGGCCGCGCCAGGCGCGCTGGAGGCGCCGGCGCTGCGGGTGGACGTCCGTGGGCTCCGGGCCGACGACGCCGTCCGGGAGGTCGAGTCGTTCCTCGATCAGGCATTCAGGAATGGAGATCCGGGCGTGCTGGTTCTTCACGGCCATGGGACCGGCGCGCTGAAGCAGGCGATCCGCGAGTACCTGCAGGACTCTCCCTACGTCCGCATGTACCGTCCCGGCGAGAGCCACGAGGGAGGCGACGGGGTGACGGTCGTCGGACTGCGAGTCGAGGAATGAGTCGCGTCGCGATCCCCCTCTCGGCGCTGCTGCTCCTCGCGGGCTGCGCCTACGGGGGGCCGTTCGTCGACGCGCACGCGCACCTGGAATCGGGCGGCCCGGGCGCCGGGATCCTCCCCAACGTGTCCGGCAGGCCCGACCTGCTTCTCGCCGAGATGGACCGCTCGCACGTGGAACGCGCCGTGCTGCTGGTCGTCCCGCCGGGGCCCGACCTCGCCGCGGCGCACGACCTGCACGACGAGGTTGCCGCGCTGCTCCGGCGTGCCCCCGGGCGCTTCGTGGGGGTGGGAGCGGTGCAGCCCTCGGACGGCGAGGCGGGGCTCCGGGAGCTGGAGCGGATCGCCGCGCTCGGGTTCCGGGGCGTGAAGCTGTCGCCCTCGCGCCTGGATCTGGAGACTCCCGAGATCCGGAACCTCGTGGCCAGGGCGACCGCCCTGAAGCTGGTGGTCTACATCGAGGGCTGGTGGCCGGGAGCAGCGCACGAGACCGGCAAGCTCGCCCTCGCCTTCCCGCAGGGCCGGTTCGTCCTGACCCACATGGGCGGCGTTCGGTTCGACGACGTCCTGGTCTTCCGGCTGCTCGAGCTCTACCCCTTCTACCCCCGCAACGTCTGGTTCGACCTCTCGGCGGTGGCGCCGCTCTACGTCGACTCGCCCTACGCGGCGCAGCTGAGGTGGATCTGCCGGTCGGTGGGAACGGATCGGGTGCTCTTCGGCTCGGACTTCCCGCTCACCGGCATCGACGCGGCGCTCCGGGCGGTGCAGCGGCTCGGCTTCACCCGCCAGGAGGAGCAGGCCATCCTCCACGACAACGCCGACGCGCTGTTCCGCTGACGCCCCCTTCCGCTCGCGCTCGCCCGGGCGCACCCGGCTGCGGTGGCGCCCCGGCCCACGAGCCGGAGCGCTGTTCAGCGGCGCCGTCGTCGACCGCGACGTCCGCCGTCCTGCCCTCGGCCGGAGGGCCTCGACGGTTCGGGCCGCTGTCCCGGCCGCCGCTCCCTGCCGGCGAGCGCACGGAGACGATCGAATCCCGGATGCGGCGATGCCCCCGGCTCCCGGCTCGCCGGGGCCTGCTCGGCGTGCCCCCGTCCCCCTCCCGGTCCGCGATCTCCACCTCTCCGCCGCGGCTCGCCCTTGCCCCGCTGCCTCCGCGGCGGCGCGGCGGGCTTCCCTCGCGCATCGGGCCGCCGATCCCCCCGGCGACCCGGCGGGGCCGCCTCGATCCGCTCCGCGCCGCCCCGGCGCCGGGAGGGCCGCTCGCCGGCGAAGGCCACCACGTCGAAGTCGATCTGCCTGCGGGGCACGTTCACGCCCGCCAGCCGCACGGTGAGGGACTGGCCGACCTGCACCCGCCGCCCGGTCGGCCACACCAGAGCCCCGACCGCCAGACGGTGACCCGGTCCGAGGTCGTCGGCCCGGACGAGCCCCTCCACGTGCTCGGAGTCCAGCTCGACGAAGAAGCCGAAGTCGGTGAGGGAGGACACCGTCCCGGCGAACTCCTCGCCCACCCGGTCCTCCATCAGCAACGCCGCGTAGAGCGCGTTCACCTCGCGCTCCACCTTCATCGCCGCCCGCTCGCGCTCCGAGCTGTGCTCCGCCATGCGCCGCAGCGCCTCCAGCTCCTGCTCCAGCTCGCGCTCCGAGCGCTGCTGCTGCTTCCGCTCCCAGTGGGCGCGGAGCAGCCGGTGCACCAGGAGGTCCGGGTAGCGGCGGATGGGCGAGGTGAAGTGCAGGTACTCCTCGGCGCCGAGCCCGTAGTGGCCGACCTGATCCGGCGAGTACACCGCCTGCATCATCGAGCGGAGCAGCAGCTGGTTCAGCGCCCGTTGACCGGGGTGCCCCACCAGCCCGCGCATGAAGAAGTTGAGCTCGCGCGAGGTGGGCTCTCCCTTGCCGGGGACGGTGAAGCCGTTTGCCCGAGCCAGCTCGGCGAAGGCGGCGAGCTTGTCCGGATCGGGCTCGCCATGGAACCGGTACACCGAGGGGAGCCCGCGCTCCTGGAAGTAGGCGGCCACCGCCTCGTTCGCGGCGAGCATGCAGTCCTCGACGATGCGGTGGCTCTCCTTGCGTTCCCGCCGCACCATCCGCACCGGACGGCCCTGGTCGTCGAGCTCGGGGCGGGTCTCCGGAAGGTCGAAATCGATCGCGCCCCGCTGCTCCCGCACCTTCCGCAGCTGCCCTCCCAGACGCCGCAGCCGCTCGAACAGCGGGCGGAAGCTCTCGCGGCCGGGGACGAGCACCGGGTCCCGGTCCAGCACCCGCTGGACCTCGTCGTAGGTGCAGCGGGCGGCGCTCCGCATCACCGCGGGGTAGAGCTCGGTCGAGGTCCGGCTGCCCCCCGCGTCGAAGACCATCTCCGCCACCAGGCACATCCGGTCCTCGCCGGGACGGAGCGAGCAGATGCCGTTGGACAGCCGCTCGGGCAGCATCGGCAGCACCCGGTCGGGGAGGTAGACCGACGTGCCGCGATGCTGGGCCTCGGTGTCGAGGGCCGAGCCGGGCCGCACGTAGTGGCTCACGTCGGCGATCGCCACCCAGAGCCGCGTCGCTCCCGCGGGCAGGTCCTCGGCGCAGACCGCGTCGTCGAAGTCACGCGCGTCCGCGCCGTCGATGGTCACCAGCGACAGCTCCCGGAGATCGCGCCGCTGACCCTCGCGCACCTCCGACTCCGGGACGCGGAGAGGGACTCGATCCGCCTCGGCCATGACCTCGGCGGGAAATGACTGCGAGAACCCCTGGGAGAAGACGATGCTCAGGACGTCCTGCGAGGGATCGCCCGGCCGGCCGAGCGAGCCGGTGACCTCCCCCACCAGACCGCCGGGGGGAAGCAGATCGGCCCCCAGCCCGAGCTGCACGGTCACCACGTCCCCGTCCCGGGCGAGCTGCGTCCGCGGCACCCGCACCGGCGCCGGCAGGGAAGGATCGCTCGGGCGGACCAGCGCCTCGTGTCCCTCGCGCTCGACGTAGGTGCCGACCAGGGCTGCGCGCTGGCGGTCGATGACCCCCACGATCCGCCCCTCGGACCGTCCGCGCGTGCTCGCCACCTCCACCTTCACCCGATCGCCGTCCAGCGCGCGGCGGGCCTCGTGCGGCGGGACGAAGATGTCCTCCTCGGCGCCGACGTCGACGAAGCCGAAGCCGTCGCGGTGCACGCTGAGCGTCCCCTCGAGGAGACGGCCCCTGCGGGACGGAGCGGCGCGCCCGGCCTCGGGCTTGGGGACGCGGCGGCCGGCGAGGGTGAAGCGCTGCCCCGAGCGCTCCACCCGCCCCTCCTTCACCAGCGCCCGCAACGCCCGCTTCAGCTCCGTCCTCTGCCCGCCGTGCAGGCCGGTAGAGCGCAGCAGCTCGGCCGCCCCGAGCGGATGGTCGGCCTTCTCCAAGGCCCGCAGCAGGGTGGTCCGGTCGAGCCGAGCAGCCATGCGTCACTCCCCTGGCAGCCCGGCCTCAGGCGCGGACGGCAACGGTCAGCCGCAGCGTCTTGGACACCTGCGCCGGGGCGAACACCTTGGCGAGGAAGAAGTCGACCTCGTACTGCCCCGGGTTGCGCGGGGTGAAGAAGAACTCCCGCGTTCCAGAGCCCGTGGAGCTGGTGAGGTGGTTCGCCTCCCGCAGCCCCACCCGCTTCGCCACGGTGGGCTCCACCGCCCAGGTGTGCCCGGCGCGCTCGGGGATCCGCACCGTGAGCCCCTGACCGACCCGGATCTCCAGCGGAGCTCCCTGCTCTGGAATCCCGTCCAGCTCCAGGATCTCCAGCTGCTCCCGGGAGGTGGCTCGGCCGTCGCCGGGACGGACCTCCGCCGCCTCGACCTCGATGGTCCCGCCCCAGCCGGACTCCTTGTGCACCACCCCGGTCACCTGGACCGGCTGACCGATGTGCCTCTTGAAGCTGCGGGGCATCTTCCCGCCCAGCCGGAAGGTGACCTGCTGCCGGGTCCCCGCGTTGGACACGACGAGGATGAAGTCGTCCCCGGACATCTCCAGGGCGCCCCGCACGTTGGCGAAGCCGCGCATCCCGGCGCCCATGCCCGCGCTTCCAATCTGCTCCACCTCGCCCGGGGAGAGGTAACGGAGCTTCTCCACCTGCGGCGACTCGACGGGCTCGGCGTCCGCGCGCTTGGCGGCGTACTTCCGCACGTCCACCGTGCCGCCGTAGTTGTGCGTCTTCTTGATCAGCCCGCTCACGCTGACCTTGTGGTCCACGTACGCCGGCAGGACCTCCTGGTCGGGACCCTGGAGCAAGAACACCAGCTCACGCTTGTCCCGGCCGACGACGTGGAGGTACGGGAAGGCGTCCTTCACCACCAGCCGGCCCTTGAGGCTGCCCTCGCCGGCGACACCGCGGCCGGCCGTCGCGGTCAGGATCTGCTCCAGCTCGCGCTTGGTCAACGGCTCCCCGACGGGGGGAAGCTTGGTCGCCCGCGGGCGGGGTTTCTCCGGCGCACGCAGGGCTGGCGCACGCAGGGCGCCCGCCGGCGACGCCGGCTTGTGCGCCGGGCGTGCATGCGCGTGCTTGGTCGCCTTCGGCGCGGAGGCCCTGGACGGCTTGCTCGCCGACTTCACCAGCCTGGCGGCGGCCTTGGCGACCCTGGCCGACGCCTTCTTCAGCAAGCCCAGACGGGCCTCGTTCTTTCGGGAGCCGGCCTTCGCCGCAGAGGACCTCTTCTTGGGC
>Ga0335082_10005793_pt1 | contig 13537 bp, 14 predicted proteins | sample Lox_Sample_41_FD_206718 | JGI IMG/M metagenome (GOLD analysis project Ga0335082, IMG submission 206718) | Soil microbial communities from Loxahatchee National Wildlife Refuge, Florida, United States - Lox_Sample_4.1 | ecosystem: Environmental > Terrestrial > Soil > Wetlands | place: USA... | reverse complement strand
GTGGCGACCCGCGCGGTGGCCGAGCGCGGGAAGTCATCGATGAGGGCGAGCTCGCCGAAGGCGTCGCCGGGGCCGAGCGTATTCAGGGCGTACGGGCCCTGCGGCGTCGCGCGGGTGATCTCCACCGCGCCCTCGACGACGACGAACAGGGCCCGGCCCGGATCGCCCTCCTCGAAGACGACCTCGCCCGGGTGATAGACCTTCTCGAAGAACCGCGTCGCCAGCCGGGCGAGGAGGCGGCGCGGCAGGCCGGCGAAGAGCGGCGAGCGGGCGAGGAAAGGCGCGCGGCGGGCCTGCTCGGGATCCGCCGCCCAGGCCAGCCATCGCGGCAAAGGCCGCTCCGACATGGCGCGCACTATAGCAGACGGCGCCGCGTCCGTCGCGCCGGCCTTCGCGATCGAGGCGGCGGGCGGCCGGCTGCGCCGCCCGCCGACCCGTCGATCACGCCTCGGTGATGCGCGCCTTGACCGCCTCGACCAGCTCGGGCGTCACGGTGAGCCCGTGGCCTTCCACCGCGTGCTGGCCCGCCAGCCGAAGGATCTCGTCCATCGTCTGCGCGCGGGCGACGAACTCGCAGGACGTGCCCGACACCTCGGCACAGCGAAGGACCTTCTCCATCTCGACCTTCTTCATGGCCTCTCCTCCTGTTGCGGCCCATCCCGGGCCGCGTTGGAATGCCCTGCTGACGGTCACGCTACGTCCGCGCCATCGATCATGCCGGTACGAAATCCGTACTGCAGTGCGGCGGCGTTCCGGCTATCTTCGGAGCATGAAGAGCTACGGACAATTCTGCTCGATGGCGCGGGCCCTCGATCTGCTCGGGGAGCGGTGGACGCTCCTCATCGTGCGAGAGCTTCTGTGCGGGAGCGGCCGATTCGGGGAGGTCCAGCGCGGGATCCCGCGCATCTCGCGCACCATGCTCTCGGTGCGCTTTCGCGAGCTGGCCGATGCGGGAGTGATCGAGCGTCACGAGGGCGACGGCGGACCCGAGTACCGATTGACGGCCGCCGGTCTAGAGCTCGCGGCGGTCGTTCGCGAGCTGGGCACGTGGGGCCAGCGGTGGCTGCGCCGCGAGCTCAACCCGACCGAGCTGGACGCGCGCGCGCTCGTCTGGGATATTCACCGTCGGGTGCGGCGGGAATCCCTTCCCGACAAGCCCTTCGTCGTCCGTATCGAGCTCACCGACGTGCGTGGCGCCGCGGCCCGCCACTACCTTCTGCTGCGGCGCGAAGAGGTCTCGCTCTGCACGGTCAACCCCGGCTTCCCGGAAGAGCTCTGTCTCCGCGCGACCCGCCGGACCCTGGTCGGGTGGTGGCGAGGTGACCTGACCTTCCGGCAGGCGCTCGATGCCGGCCTGGTCCTCGACGGGCGCCGCGAATGGGTGCGCGCGTTTCCGAGCTGGTTCGACCGCTACGTCTTCGCGGCGGTCGCCCCAGCCTCGCGGGTGGCTCCCTCCCGCCAAGGCCGTGCAAGGGAGGCGGCGCCGGCCCTGCCTGCGTGAGCGCTGTCGTCAGGCCGGCAAGGCGGGACGAATGACGCGGGCGAAGGCCTCCACCTCGCGAACCGGCATGTCACCGCCGCCCTCCAGCGTGTGCGCCGGGAAGAGGAAGACGTGGTCTATTCCGGCTTCCTCCCGTGCCCGAAGCAGCCGATCGCGGCAGTGCTCGGGCGGTCCGAACAACCCGAACGCGTCGCACACGCGTTCGGCCATCGCGTCGGAAAGGGTCGCGGGGTCGTGATCATCGGCGAGGTTGATCCCGGCGAGGCGAAGCCAGTACAGGTTGGTCGCGCTCGGGTAGGCGAGAAAGCTCTGGCCGGGCGCGAACCAGCGCTGTGGCCAGCGTCGAGCATCATCCACCCGGTCGGCCAGCCCCATCGTCACGATGAAGATGGTGCGGAACCGGGCCAGCGATCGCCCCGCGCGTCGCGCCCCATCCGCCAGATGCCGCCGCGCCGCCCGGATCGCCTCGGGGTGGAGTCCGACCATGAGCACGGCACCGTCGGCCACCTCGCCCGCCAGCTCGACCATCCGCGGCCCCGCGGCCAGCAGATAAACGGGCGTCGGCGGGTCGCTCGCATTGAGCAGTCGACTCGCCTGCCCCTCGAACTCCCCTCGCTCGCCCGCGAGGAGTCGCCGGAGCGCCACCACCGCTTCGCGCATGAGGGCCACGGTCCCGCGAGGCCGGCCGATAGCGCGAGCGGCCAGAAATCCCGGCGCCACCGTGAGACAGACGCGACCGGGAGCGATCTCCTCGAGCGAATGAGCCGCGGAGGCGAGCAGCAGCGGATGCCGCACGACCGGGCTCGACGTGGCCGGATAGAGTCGCAGCCGGCGGGTTCGCGCGGCAGCCAGGGCAAGTGTCACGTAGACGTCGCGGCCCCGATGCGGGTGATCGTGCACGCCCACACCATCGAAGCCCGCGTCCTCGCAACGAGCGATGAAGTCGGCCACCCGCGGTACGGGCACCCCCACCGGAACGCGAAGGTCGACCTGCACGCGATGTCCCTCCAGTCCTACGTGCTCCGCGAGTATCACACAAGAGGCGGCGAGATTGCACAACCGGTCTGCCGCTGCGCTCAACCTCGTGGCATTTGCGCTCGTCGAGCCTCCGGCTTAGAGTCCCGGCCATATCACTCGTGACACACGCGACGAGATCATGACATGAGTAGGTTGGCGATTGGACTCCTGGCGACGCTCTTGGCCGGCTGCGCAACGATGCCGCGCTACGGCGATGACGTCGTCGTCCCGTGCGTCAAGCCGACGGCCGACTATCGCTGGTGGGACTGGCCGCTCGCGGTCGTGGGCGCCCCGGTGATCCTGGCGATCTGGGTCGCGATGGGCGCCAATGAACAAGCGATGTGCCCGCCCCAGCATCCTACGCAGTGAGACCGCGACCCACCCGTCACGAAGCGCTGGCCAGCGATCCGAATCTAGCTCGGGGGCCGCTGCTTCCTCTGCTCGATCAGACACGCCGGACACATCCCGTGTGAGGTCACGGTATCGAACTTCCGTTCCAAGAACTCTTCCAACGGCATCCACTCATCGCCTGCGTTCTGATCGCCGCCAGCGACGGCGAGGTGCGCTACCGTGGCCAGCCCGTCACCGGGCCCTGTGCGGGCGTGGCCATGGTCTTCCAGAGCTTTGCCCTCCTGCCCCGGCTCGACGTCCTGGGCAACGTCGAGCTGGGCCTCAAGGCCCGAGGCATGCCGCGCGAGGCACGCCGCGACAAGTCGCTCCGGATGATCGATATGATCGGGCTCGACGGCTTCGAGTCCGCCTATCCGCGCGAGCTCTCGGGCGGGATGCGTCAGCGCGTGGGCATCGCGCGCGCGCTGGCGGTCGAGCCCGACATCCTCCTCATGGACGAGCCGTTCTCTGCGCTGGACGTGCTGACCGCGGAGAGCCTGCGCGGCGAGCTCATGGACCTCTGGATCGGGAGAAAGGTCTCGACTCGCGCGATCCTCATCGTGACCCACAACATCGAGGAGGCCCTGCTGCTGGCCGATCGGGTCGTGATCCTGGGCAATGACCCCGGACATGTCCGGAGCGACCTCCGGATCGACCTGGCCCGGCCGAGGACGCGAGAAGACAGCGATGTCCAGGCCTTCTCCGACCAGCGGTACCAGCTGCTCACCCGGCCCGAGGCAGCCAAGGAGGCCGCGCGGCCGGAGACCCGCGTCGCTCCCGCCCCGCTCCCACACGCCCCGGTCGGCGCCCTCGCGGGGTTCCTCGAGATCGTCGCGGAGCGCGATGGCCGTGTCGATCTCCACCGCCTGGCCGGCGAGCTTCAGCTCGATGTCCGCGAGCTGCTGCCTCTGGTGGACGCCGCGGGCCTGCTGGGATGGGTCGCCGTGCACGAGGGCGACGTCATCCTCTCGGGCGAGGGGCACGCCTTCGTCGAAGCCCCCGTGCTCGCCCGCAAGGAGCTCTTCCGCGCGGCCCTCCAGCAGCACCAGACGCTGGTCACGCGCATCCACGCCGCGCTCCTGGGCAAGGCCAACCATCGCCTGCCCGAGTCGTTCTTCCTCGGGCTTCTCGAGCAGCACTTCAGCCGGGGCGAGGCCCGGCGACAGCTCGACACCGCGATCGACTGGGGACGCTACGCGGAGCTCCTCGGGTTCGAGGACGACACGAACGAAGTGTTCCTGGAGTCGCCGGCCTGAGTCTCCCTGCAGGCCCTACCAGCCGCTGATGTGGATCGCCATCGCGATGCCTCCAAGCGCGAGGGCGACGAGCACGGCTGCGCTCGGCGCGGTCGCCCGTCCTCCCGCAAACGAAACGGCGTACATCGCTTTCAGCAGACCGTTGGAAGAGGTGGCGATCAAGATCGCCCCGGCGATCGCAGCGCTGGGCACTCCAGACGCGCTCCCCTGCGCCAGGTTGAGCACGAAGGGATCGATATCGGTCACCCCGATGATCGCAGCCAGCGAATACACGCCGGGGATACCAAATGCGCGTGTCACCCATGACGACAGTATCGAGGTGAGCACGAAGAGAACCGCGAACATCATCGCAGCTCCGAGCTCGAGTGGATTCTGGCTGACCGGCAGGCGCTCGGCGTCTTCGGACAAGGGCGGTCGGATCCGATATTGGAGCGCCGAGATCAGCAGCGCACTCGCCGACAGGGTGAGAAGTGGTACCGTGACGGCGCGCCCGAGCGGCAGGTTGAACACCGCCACGATTGCGAGGATGCGGAGATACATGACTCCGGTCGCAAGCGTGATCCCCGCCAATGCATGTATCCGCATCGAGGCGCCGGCCTTGGCCTGGCGCGCCAGGACCACGGTGGTCGCGGTCGAAGAATACAGGCCGCCCAGCGCGGCCATCCACAGCCCGCTTGCCGCTACCGCCAGATAGCGCTGGGCAAGGTAGCTGACATAGGACAGCGGAGTATCGGGAACGTGCGGATGCCGCCCGGACGCCTGGTGCCAGCGTGAGCGAGGACATCCTCGAAGGCCAGCCCAAGAAAGAAGCTCAACCCAAGCAACAGGCCCAGATCCGTGGGCGAGGGCGTCGCGATCATGAGAAGTCGGGCGCTATCGGATCCGGGACAGGGTCACCGGCTGCCCATCCCGAAGCACCGTCACGGTGACGGGTGAGCCCGGCGGCACCTGTCTGACGCGCTCTCGCCTCTTCTCGTAGGTCTCCTCTCCGATCTGCACTCCGAGCACGCTCAGAATCACGTCGCCGCCGAGGAGCATGCTCCGCCCGTCTACCGTCGCCCGGATCGTGCCGGCCCGAAGCCCCAGCTCGGCAGCGGGCGAGTTCGCCGCCACCTGCTGGACGAGCATACCCTCCGCCTGGGGCAGGTTCAGTGCCCTGGCGAGGTTGCCGGTCAGCAGGATGCCGGCGATCCCACTCCAGGGCGAGCGCTCGTCGAGTAGCAGCCGCCTGGCCATGTTGATCGCCACGACGAACCCCAGGCCTTCGAATCCGCCGGACCGGGAGATGTTGTGGCTGGCCACGCCGATGACTTGGCCGGCCATGTTGAACATCGGACCACCCGAGTTGCCGGGGTTGATCGCCGCATCGGTCTGGAGTAGCTCTGCCAGCTCCATGTCGCTGTCGATCGTGTTTGGCCGGTAGCGAGCGCTGACGTGGCCGACGCTCAGCGTATGGCCGATCCCGTAGGGCGCGCCGATGACGAACACCGGGTCGCCCACCCGCACCCTGCTCGAGTCGCCCATCGAGGCCACGACCCGCCCCTGCGGCACGCGCTCGAGCTGGAGCAGCGCGACATCGGCGGCCGGCTCCGAGGCGATGACCCGCGCGGAGACCTGCTCCCCATCGAGAAATTCGGCCGTGATCGAGTCGGCGGTCTGGACGACGTGGGCCGCCGTGATCACCTGACCCTGCGCCGAGATGAGGAAGCCGGACCCGATCTCGGAGACTTTCGCGACCTGTCCGGTGCCGGCCGACTCGCTCCAGCGCGCGCGGATGATTACCACCGACGGATTCACTCGCCGGAACACGTCGCCGATGTCCTGCGCCCGGGCGGGCGGCGGGGCGGCGATCACCAGCAGCAACGCCAGACATGACATCCACCTGTGGATCATCTCTCCCCTCCGGCGGCGCTCACTCGCCCTCCACCGCCCGCCACGTCTTGTCCGGGTTGAAGCTCTTCATCTGCCGCGCCAGCGTCGCGGTATTCGGGCCCAGGTCCTTCGCGTAGACGACGCCTCGGTGATTGACGAGGAAGGTCTTCACGCCGGAGACGCCGTAGTCCGCCGGGTACGCCACCAGCGCGAAGCCGCCGAACATCCTGCCCTTCACGACATAGCTCAGCGCCCCGCCCTCCGCGTCGGGCCCCTGCGCCTTCAGGATGTGAAAGTAGTAGCCGTGATAGGGAACCGGGCGCCCGCCCTCGGCGAACATGGCGGCCGCCGCATCGGCGAAGGCCTTCGGAACCAGATTGCTCGGCTCTCCTTCCCGATACAGGCCGTCGTACTTGCCCGGCGAGCTGCGGATCCGCTGCGCGTACTTCAGGACGCCATCGCCGTCGCGGTCGCGCATCGCATATTCCATCTGCGCTTCGACGTAGGCGCGGCAGACGTCGATCGCGGTCAGCTCGTGGCGCCCTATGCGGCGAGCCAGGATCTCCACCCGGCCCTCGGCCGAGTCGAAGCGCCACTGCCCGCTCTGGCGCACCAGCGGCACCGGCATCGGCCAATCCTGGTTCCCGGTCACGATGGTGGCCCGATTCGGGTTCGACGGCTCCATCTCGACCCGCAGCTTCTCCTGCGCCCGTCGCACGAACTCGGCCCTCGCATTCCTGTCTTCTGTCGGGTCGCCGGACTCGACGATGTCCCGGCCCTGCGGACCGAACAGCTGCAACAGGGCCGCGGTGTCGTTCCGTCCCGCGGCGTCGAGAAGGGCCTGGGCGGCCTCCTGGGGCGTGGCGAAGGTCCGCTGTACCGCTTGCGGGGCGGCATCGTGCGCGGTGGCGGCCAGGATCAACGCAACTGCTCCGAGGATCGTCCTCTTCATCGAAGTCTCCTAACGCCGTCTACCGCCGCCGCTGGGTGCGCTTCTGACCGGCGGCGGTGCGGGTGCCGGGGCGGCGGAGCTTCGCCCCGCCCCGAGACTGGAATAACCATGCTGGGAGAAGGTCTGGGCCGCGGACCCGTTCTGGATTCCGCCGAATGCACCGCGGCTCTGCGCGGGGGGCGTGCTGCGCGGGATCTCGCGATTGCCGAATCGCTCGGTCGGCTGCGCGGAGGGCGCGCGCGCCGGTTCCGGAATCGCCCGCGGGGCCACATTCTGCCGCACGCTTCCCTGGTACCGCTCCCGAAGGGCCGGAGCGGCGTACGGCACTCCATGCCGGTGAGAGGGGTCGTGCGCCCATACCGCGGTGCCATGCACGCCGGCGATGTGGGCGGTGTTGAAATTGTATTGGTGCACGAATACGTTGTTCAGGGTGACGGTGTGGTTGACCCAGCCGGGGTGCCAGCCCCACCCGCCCCATCCGTGCCAGCCGATCCCGAAGACCAGGCTGATGTTGATGGGGCCGCCGAACCCGAAGTACAAGCCACCCGTCAAGATCGTGGGAGGAGGCCATGGCCAGAGCGGGTACGGATACCAGAGTGCCGGCCCCCAGATCCAGGCAGGGTCATAGACCGGGACATAGATCACATCGGGATTGGCCGGCTCGATCGCGATGACCGGTTGTCCGGCATCGGTGGTAGTCACGACGGTTTGCTGCGGTGTCGATTGCAGTCGTCCCGCTTGCTGCGCCCGTAGCCGCATGCGCTGGACCGCATTCATGACGTCCGGCTGCTGCGCGAGAAAGGCATTCCCCAGATTGGTGGTCCACGCCACGTCATCGTTCAGCCGCTTGAGCACCTCGGGGAACAGCACGAGCGCCTGAACGCTCGCGTCCCAGTTCTGCTGTTGCGCGGCCTGCGTCAAGGCCGGGCCCGCCAGCCCGGGATTTCGTTGCCGCCACTGGTAGGCCTCGACCACCTCCAGCGGGTAGGTGGTGGCGACCAGGATCTGGCTGAGCAACGGATCCGGATAGAGCGCGATCGGCGCGACCAGATTGTCCAGCTGGTCGGGCGTGAGGACCTGGCCGGGCGGCGGTGGCGCGGGCGGCGGCGGCTGCGACCACGACATCGACGGCCCCACCACGCAGAGGGAGAGAAGGAAGGCGGCCGGTCGGAGAGCACGTAGAGAGAGCTGCCGGATCGACATGTGATTCTCCTCACGCCTCCAGGGACAGGGCTGCGTGGCAACAGGCACCCACACGACTAGGGTGCCCGCGTGATCGTCGGATCGTTCCACCAGCCCCCACCCAGCGCCACGAAAAGGCCGACCGTATCCTGCAGGCGCTGGGCCACCGCCTGGAGGTACCCGAGCCGCGCCTGGTGGTACTGGGCATCGGCGATGAGCACCTGCAGGTAGTTGGCGGTCCCGGCCTCGTAGTTGACCTGGATCAGCCGGAGCGCTTCCGCCGCCGCGGTCATGGCTTCGGACTGCGCCTCCACGGCCTGCGCGTCGTGCTCCAGGCCCCGGAGCGCGTCCGCCACCTGGGCGAGGCCGGCGAGCACGGTCTGGCGGTAGGTGGCGAGCGACTGCTCGTAGGCGGCAATCGCCGCCTTCCGCTGGAACCACAGCGTCCCGCCGTGGAACAGCGGGCTGGTGACGTTGGCGCCGAGCGTCCAGAAGCCGCTGGGGCCCAGCTTGAAGAGGTCCGTCGTCGACGTGTTGTTCAGCCCGCCGGTGGCGGTGAGGACGAAGCTGGGGAACAGGGCCGCGGTGGCGACCCCGATGGCCGCGCTGCTGCTGTGGAGCTGGGCCTCGGCCGTCAGGATGTCGGGGCGCTGGCGCACCAGCTCGGAGGGCACGCTCAGCGGCAAGTCCGGCGGCAGCGTCAGATCGGTCAAGTCGACCACCGGCACCGTCCATTCCGCGGGGGCTCGCCCGACGAGCGTCGCCAGCAGGTGGTCCGTCTGGCTGAGCTTCTGCCGGAGCGGCGGGAGGGTCGCCACCGTCGCGGCAAGCTGGCTCTGGAGGCTGAGGACGTTCACGTACGGGACCGTCCCCGCCTCGGCCTGGGCCTGCGTGAGCTGGAGCTGCTCGCGCTCCGCGACGATGAGGTCCTCCGTCGCCTGGATCTGGGCGCGATACGCGGCCCAGGCGATCACCGCGTTGACGATGTTGCCGGACAGCGTGAGGTAGGTCGCAAGCGTCGTGTAGCGCTGGGCGTCCGCGTCCGCCCGCAGGCCCTCCACCGCCCGGCGCTGACCGCCGAACACGTCCAGGGCATAGGTGACCGTGGCCGACAGCGTGAAGAGGTTGAAGATGCTCGCGGACGCCGCCTCGTCACCGATGCGAATCGGGGTATAGCGCTGCCTCGTGGCGCCGAATCCGCCGTCGGCCTGCGGGAAGAACACGCCGTAGCCGGCCCGGAGGCTATCCTGACTGCGGCGCAGACTCGCCTGCGCCGCCTGCAGGGTCGGGTTGCTCGCGATGCCCTCGGCGACGACGCCGTCAAGCCGCGGCGACTTGAAGAGACGCCACCAGTCGGCCGCGACCTGGGCGCCCGGCTCGAAGGCTTGCGTCCGTCCGTCCGCGGCGACCGTCTCCTTCGGGCCGGCCTCGTAGGTGTACCGATCGACGGCCGGAGGCTGCGGACGGACGAAGTCGGGCCCCACCGCGCAGCCGGCCACCAGCAGCGGCAGGGCCACGCAGAGTGCCCCGGTCGGACGCCGCTTCATTTCTCCCCCACGTAGACGTCGACGAGCTGCCCGGGATAGAGGTCGACGTCCTTGGGTCTCTCGAACCGGAAGATGACCGGGAGCACCCGCACGTCGACCCGCTCCGTCCGCTCGTTCGAGAGCTGGATCTTCGGCGACACGTACGGCTGGACCCGGACGTACTCGAGGGGAATCTGGATGCTCGTCCCCCGGATGAACATCTGCGCCTGCATCTGCGCCCCGCGCGGCATCCGGTGGATGAGGATCTCGTCGATGTAGCAGCGGACGGCCAGATAGCGCTCGGCGCTGCCCATGACCAGGATCGGGTCCTGGCCCTGGGTGTACGTATCGTACGTGCCCTGCGGGGAGATGTAGCTGCCCATCGCGGCGTTGATCGAGAGGATGACCCCGTCCTGCGGGGCGCGCACCGTGTACTTGGCCAGCAGCGCGCTCGAGGCCAGATGCGCCTTCGTCAGCGCGGCGTACTGTCGCTCCTGGTTCTGGATGTCGTAGACCCAGGCCCCCGCCTTGGTGAGCTCGTACTGCCGGCGGACGACCTCGAGGTTCGCCTTGGCGACCTTGACCGCGTTGATCGCGTTGTCGAGGGTGTCCTTGCTGACCGATTTCGGATTCAGGTCGTAGGAGCGCTGGAGCTTGTCGAGCTGATCCTGCGCGCTGTGAAGGCTGGCCTCCGCCATCTCGACCTGGGCCCGGGCCACGTCCAGGGTCTCCTTCCTGGGCTGGGCCCGGAGCTCCTCGAGCAGGGCCAGGGCCGCGTGGGCCTGCGACTCCTGCTGGGCGACCGTCGCGCGCTGGATCGAGTCGTCGATCAGAAGGAGCGGAGCGCCCTGCCGGACGGTGGCCCCCTCGGTCACCAGGATCCGGGTGATCGTGCCCGACACCTCCGGATAGATATTGATGTTCTGCCCGTTCGCCTGGGAGCTCTCGACGATGCCGGTGGCATAGATCCCCTTGGGGTAGGGGTTCGGCGCGGGGTTGAACACCGGCGGCGGCAACGGCTTCTGGACACCATAGAGATACGCGCTGCCGAGGCCCGCGACGATGCCGAGCGCGGCGAGCACGAACAACACCTTATGCCTCATGCGTTGCCCCCGCCTGCTCACCGATGATGCGTCCATCCTCCATCGTCAGGATCCGGTCCGCGTACTCGAAGATCCGGCTGTCGTGGGTGACGATCAGGATGCAGCGCTTCGCGTTGAGAACGTCCTGCTTCACGAAGGCCATGATCCGCCGCCCGGTCTCGCCGTCCAGCGAGGCGGTGGGCTCGTCGAAGATCAGGACGTCGGGACCGCTGACCAGCGCCCGCGCGATGGCGACCCGCTGCTGCTCCCCGCCGCTCAGCTTGACCGGGGGCAGCTGCGCGCGGTCCTTGAGCCCGACCACCTCGAGATAGTGCATCGCCTGTTGCAGGGCCGCACCCCAGTCGCGCCGCTTGAGGATGAGCGGGATGGCGACGTTCTCGACGGTCGTGAGGCGCGGGAACAGGTGATAGTCCTGGAAGACGAACCCCACCGTATTGAGCCGGAAGTCGGCGATCTGATTGTCGCTCAATCTCCAGATGTCGACGTCCTTCACCGTCACGGTGCCGGCATTCGGCCGCAGGATGCCCGAGATGATGCTGAGCAGCGTGGTCTTGCCGCTCCCCGACGGGCCCACGATGTACACGATCTCGTCGAAGTGCGCCTCGACCGTCACGTCGCGCACGGCATACGTCCTCGCGTCGCCCTCCCCGAACCACTTCGTGAGGGCCTCGGCCCGGATCGCGGCGGTCGCCATGCTAGCCCCGGAAGATGTCGAACGGATCGATCTTCAGGACCTTCCGGACCGCGACGTACCCGGAGACCGCCGCGATGACCAGGACCATGACGAAGGCCAGGCCGAGGTTGGCGAACGTGATCAGGGAGGCGTAGTCGGGCAGCCGGAACTTCGCGAGCGTGATCAGCAGGGCGCACAGCCCGATGCCGAGCCCGTATCCGATGAGCGCGGTGAACCCCGCCTGGAAGAGGATCATGACCACCAGGTCACGGCCCTTGGCCCCGATGGCCTTGAGCGCCCCGAACTTGTCGAGATTCTCCAGGATGAACGTATAGAAGGTCTGGCCCGAAATCGAGAGACCGACCAGAAAGCTGATCGCCGTCATCAAGAGGATGTTGGTCCCGAGCCCGGTCTGGTACTTGTAGAAGTTTGACGTCCGAGTCATGAAGTCTTCCTTGGTGAGTGCGTCATAGCCCAGGGCGGTCACCTGCTGCTTGATGTACGGGATCGCGGCGGGTGTCTTGGGCTCGACCAGGATGTAGGAGATGGTGTACCGCATGGACGGGATGTACTGGATGGCCCGGTTAAAGGTGGTGTAGAGCGTCGGCATGCCGAAGAGGCCGCTGGAGGCGACTCGCCCGATCCCGATGACGACGGCGCGATTGTCGTTGATCTCGAAGTCCGTTCCGAGCAAGGGACTCTCGAGCTTTCCGAACTCTTCGTCCTTGATGGCGATGAACCCGTTCTCGGCGTAGATGTCCTGGATGTTGCCCTGAAGTAGCTCGGGGCGGCCGAACAGGCTCGTGTCGTCGAGCCCCAGGACCGTCACCGACTGGTACGTACCGCTGCGGAGCTTGACCAGGCCGACACCGGAATACAGGGGCACCGCATACTTGACGCCGTCGATGCTCCGCACGGCGTCGAGCACGTAGTCCGGCATCGGGATGCTGTTGGCCGGCGTGTTGACGGCGCGGTCCATGACCCACACGGTGGCGCCGATGTTGATGATGGTCGCGGACGCCTTGCTCAGGATCCCGGCGAACATCGATGTCATCTCGATCATGAGGAACACCGCAAAGGCGACACCGGTCAGGAGACCGGCGAATTTCGCCCGATCATTCACCAGAAGCTTGTAGGCCAACGCGAGGACACCGGACATGACGACGCTTCCTCCCTAGTTGCTTCAGCGACCGCTATTAAGCAAGAGCCATACCCCCTGGCTGTCGCGGCAGTGACCCTTTACCCTAGCCGCACTTCCACCGCATCCCCGCGCGCAGATTGAGGCGCCTGAGGCCAGATCGCCCCACTCCGCGGGGCGACTACGCCTCGACGATCGAGCGAGACACAGGAGCTCCGAACCAGCGGCCGCACGCCGGCCTCCTTCGCCCAATCGTGAAGGCTGTGGCAGTGGCGCACATCGGCTCCGAGTGCTGGCGCCGACGTTACTGATGGTCGCGGAGGCCTTGCTCAGGATCCCGGCGAACATCGACGTCATCTCGATCATGAGGAACACCGCGAAGGTGACGCCCGTCAGGAGGCCGGCGAACTTCGCCCGATCGTTCACCAGAAGCTTGTAGGCCAGCGCGACGACGCCCGACATGATGGCCCTTCCTCTCCTACTGCTTTAGCAAGTCCATCTTTTTTGACGCGGCCGGGCTCTACAGATTCCGTAACTTCAGGGCCGGCACCGAGGCGAAGCAGTCCCCTCCTGCGCCCCGGTGCCACGGCGAGAACGCCGGTGGCGGCGATTCACGCCGCCATCATCCAGCATCACTGAATAAGCAATTGGGGACGGACGTCTACGAGAAAGCATGAAAGAGTTGCGCGTCCTCTTGATCGGGCTGGTCCTGACGCTTACGTCGGCGTTGCCGGCGCTTGCCCACGCGAGCCCGCCCGATCCTTCATGGATTCCCGGTCTTTATGACGACGGCGACTTTGACGACGTCGTGACGCTCGTGGTCATGGGGACCGGGAACCTGCTGCCCGACGTCCCGGTCGAGCTGCGGTTCGTCCCCCGATGGGTCGAGACCCCGACGCCCCCCGAGGCCGCGCCCGACATCCCGGG
>Ga0335082_10005792_pt1 | contig 13540 bp, 9 predicted proteins | sample Lox_Sample_41_FD_206718 | JGI IMG/M metagenome (GOLD analysis project Ga0335082, IMG submission 206718) | Soil microbial communities from Loxahatchee National Wildlife Refuge, Florida, United States - Lox_Sample_4.1 | ecosystem: Environmental > Terrestrial > Soil > Wetlands | place: USA: Florida... | reverse complement strand
GACAACCTGTCGCACCAGGCGCTCAGTAGCCCATCGCGCACCCGTCCATGCGGGGTTCTGATCCGCCGGTGAGCACGCCGCTCTGCCAGTCGATCCAGATCGCCTGGCCGCCGCCAAAAGGCTCGGCCGACGGCTCGACGCGATGGCCGCGGGCCGCCAGTCCGCGTGCCGACTCCTGCGGCACGCCGCGCTCGACCTGCACGGCGCCGCCCGCATAGAACACGCGCGGAAGATCGATCGCCTCCTGAAGATCGCACCCGAAGTCCAGGATATTCGTGAGCAAGTGGGTGTGACCGAAGGGCTGGTAGTCGCCGCCCATGACGCCGTACGGCATGATGGCCCGGCCGTCCTTCATCGCCATCCCCGGCATGATCGTGTGCAGCGGCCGCTTGCCCGGCGCGATGCAGTTGGGATGGTCGGGTTCGACCCGGAAGTTGGTGCCACGGTTCTGCAGCACGATACCGGTATTGGGCGTGACGATGCCGCTGCCGAACGCGTGATAGACCGAGTTGATGAAGCTCACGGCATTGCGGTCGCGGTCGACGACGCAGAGATAGACCGTGTCGCTCTTGCTGAGCGACGACGGCGGCAGGTCGGCCATCGCGCGCGCGGGATCGATGTGCCTGCGCTGTTCGGCCGCGTAGCCCATCGACAGCAGCTCGGCGACCGGCACCTCCGCCTTCGCCATGTCGGCGATGAAGGCGTTGCGGTCGCGAAAGGCGAGGCGCCCGGCCTCGATCTCCAGATGCAGGCGTTCGGCCGACAGCGGATCGAGCCGTCCGAGCTCGAAGCCCGACAGGATGTTCAGCATGATGAGCGCCGTGATGCCCTGGTTGTTGGGCGGGATCTGGCCGATGTCGAGACCGCGATAGTTGGTCGAGATCGGCGTGACGTAGTCGGGCTTGTTGCCGGCCAGATCCTCGAGGCTGTGCAGCCCGCCCAGGTGCCGCAGGTATGAGACGATGTCCTCGGCTACCGCACCCTGATAGAAGCCGTCGCGCCCTTCCTTGGCGACCTTGCGCAGGGTCGCCCCCAGCTGCGGGTTCCGGATCACCTCGCCCGGCTTGGGCGCACGGCCCTGCGGCAGCAGGATGCGGGCGGCGTTGGGGTCGCGCCGCAGCCGTTCGGCCTCCTGGTCCCATTCCCAGCTGATGCGGGCGTGCACGGGAAAGCCCTGCTCGGCGTAGCGGATCGCCGGCTGCAGCAGCTCGTCGAACCCCTTGGTGCCGTGGTCGGCGAGCAGGCGCGCCCAGGCGTCGATGGCGCCGGGAATAGTGACCGCATGCACGTTGTAAGGCGGGATCGCGGTCATGCCGTGCTCCCGGTACCACGCGGCGGTCGCCGCCTGCGGCGCCCGACCGGAGCCGTTGAGACCGATGAGCGGTCTCTGTCCCTTCGGGGCATAGAGCACGAAGCAATCGCCGCCGATGCCGGTCTGGTTTGGCTCTACCACCGCCAGCACGGCTGCCGCGGCCACCGCGGCATCCATCGCGTTGCCGCCCCGCCGCAGCACGTCGACGGCCGTTGAGGTCGCCAGCGGGTTCGGTGTCGCCGCCATGCCTTCCGTGGCGTGGACGGGCGACCGGCCGGGCAGCTGAAAATCACGCATGGAAGGAACCTTGAATGAAGCGTTGCGCGTGCACAGGGGTGGGGAGCTTGACGTCAGGGCCTGACAATCGGGTACCGCGACAGTGGCCGTCAAGCCGCCCTAATCATTTGCGGTTCCCCGCGTGATCGGCTTCTATCGCCCCCCATGTCCTCACTGACCGATATCCTGACCGGGTTCGTGCGCGACGCGTTCCAGGCCGAGGGCCTGCCCACGGAGCACGCCGGCGTCACGCCTTCCAACCGGCCCGATCTCGGGCAGTTCCAATCGAACGGCGCCCTCGCCGTCGCGAAGTCGCTGAAGCGCAACCCGCGCGAGATTGCCGAGCGGATCAGCGTGGTCCTGCTGGCGCGCCATGCGAACGAGCTGCGGGATGTGTCGTTGGCCGGGCCCGGGTTCGTGAACATCTCGCTGACCGACGAGTTTCTCGCCGCTCATCTCAACGGCCTGACGGAGGACGCGCGGCTCGGCGTCGCGCGCAAGCCGGCCGAGATGGTGATCCTCGACTACGGCGGCGCCAACGTCGCCAAGCCCATGCATGTCGGCCACCTCCGGGCTGCTATCATTGGCGATGCGCTGCGCCGGCTGTTCCTGTTCGTGGGCGACCGCGCACTCGGCGATGTGCATCTCGGGGACTGGGGCCTCCCCATGGGCCAGGTCATCGCCGAGCTCGCCCGCCGCCAGCCGAACCTCCCCTATTTCGACCCGAAGCACAGCGGGGCATATCCCTCCGAGAGCCCGGTCACGCTGGACGACCTGGAGGAGATCTATCCTGCGGCGTCGGCCGCGTGCAAAGCCGATCCGGCCCGACTGCAGGAGGCACGCGCCGTCACGGCGGAGCTGCAGGGCGGGCGGCCCGGCTACCGCGCCCTCTGGCGGCATTTCGTCGATATCTCGATCGACGCCATGCGGCGGGACTATGGCGGGCTCGGCGTGCACTTCGACCTGTGGAAGGGCGAGGCCGACGTGCACGACCTGATCCAGCCGATGATCGACGAGATGAAGGCGCGCGGCATCGCCGAGGAGAGCGACGGCGCGCTCGTCGTCCGCGTGGCCGAGCCGGACGACAAGAACGAGGTGCCGCCGCTCATCCTGATCAAGTCGGATGGTGCGGTCATGTACGGCACGACCGACCTCGGCACCATCGTCGACCGCGTGCGCTCGCACGATCCCGACCTCGCTCTCTATGTCGTCGATCAGCGCCAGCACATCCATTTCACGCAGGTCTTCCGGGCGGCGCGCCGGGCCGGCATCAACGGGCGGATGCAGATGGAGCATCTCGGCTTCGGCACCATGAACGGGCCCGACGGCAAGCCGTTCAAGACGCGTGCCGGCGGTGTGATGAAGCTGCAGGACCTGATCGCGATGGCGACCGACGAGGCGACAAAACGGCTGACCGAGGCCGGGCTCGCGGCCGACTATCCGGCGGAGGAGCGGCAGGCCATCGCTTCGCAGGTCGGCATCGCCGCTCTCAAATTCGCCGACCTCTCGAATCATCGCGTCTCCAACTACGTCTTCGACCTCGAGCGCTTCACGCGCTTCGAAGGCAAGACCGGACCGTATGTCCAATATGCGGCGGTGCGCATCAAATCGCTGCTGCGCAAGGCGAGGGAGCAGAACGACACGCCCGGCCGCCTCCTGCCGCCGACGGAGATCGAGCGGCCGCTGGCGCTGCTGCTCGGCCGCCTGCCGGATGCGGTGATGGCTGCGCACGAGCGGCGGGCGCCCAACGAGCTTTGCGAGTTCGCCTTCGCCCTGGCGCAGGAATTCTCGCGCTTCTACGGCGCTTGCCACATCCTCAGCGAGTCCGATACCGCGCTCCGCCAGTCGCGCCTGCGTCTCGCGCAGCTCACCCTGCGCGAGCTCGAACTGGTCCTGGGCCTCCTCGGCATCGAGGTGCCCGAGCGCATGTAGCGGCGGGTCGCACGCGCAAGCGAGTCAGTCAAAAGTCTGATAGCGCTCCACGGCCTTGCGGTCGTAGCCCAGGCTCGCCTGCAGAAGCTGCTGTGTATAGGGGTGCTCCGGTGTGCGCTCGCGTAGCGCGGTGACGGGCATCGCCTCGACGATGCGTCCCACATTCATCACGATGAGCCTTTCGCACATGTGCGAAATGATCGCGAGATCGTGGGTGACGAGAACATAGGTGAAGCCGCGTTCCTTTCGGAGTCGGACCAGGAGATTGAGGATCTCGGCCTGGACCGAGACATCGAGGGCAGAGGTCGGCTCGTCCAGGAACAATAGTTTCGGCTCCAGCATCAGGGCCCGCGCGATGCCCACCCGCTGACGCTGACCGCCGGACAGCTGATGGGGGTAGCGGTAGCGGAAGCTCTGGTTCAGGCCGACGGCATTGAGCGTATCGGCGATGCGCTGGTCGCGCTGGCCGATGCCCTGGACCTCCAGCGGTTCGCGCAGGCACCGGTCGACGGTCTGACGGGGATGAAGCGAGCCGTAGGGGTCCTGAAAGACGATCTGCACCGTCCGACAGAAGGCGCGATCGGGACGGCGCGGGGCGAGTCGACCATCGATCAGGATCTCTCCCTGCCAGTGGCTATTGAGCCCGCAAAGCGAGCGCAGGACCGTGGTCTTGCCCGATCCGGATTCGCCGACGATGCCGAAGCATTCGCCCTTGGCAACGGAGAACGAGATGCCGCGCACCGCATGGACCCTGTTGTGGCCATGACCGAAGACGACATGCAGGTTGCGCACTTCGAGGACCATCAGGCTTCCGCAAGCCAGGCCGGGTCGCGTTTCAGCGTCGCCAGCACCTCCTTGGGCTTTTCGATGCTGGGCAGGGATTCGAGCAAGCCGCGGCTATAGGGGTGGCTGACCTTGTGAAGATCGGCGGCGCCGCAGCTCTCGACGATCCGGCCGCCATACATGATCAGGATGCGATCGCAGAATGAGCCCACCAGGTTGAGATCATGGCTGATGAATATCAGCCCCATGCCGCGCTGCGTCACAAGGTCGTCGATGATGGCCAGCACCTGCATCCTGACGGTCACATCGAGTGCGGAGGTCGGCTCATCGGCGATGAGCAGCATCGGGTTGGCCACCACCATCATCGCGGTCATCACGCGCTGACCCATGCCGCCGGAAAGCTCATGGACGTAGGCATTGTAGACGCGGTTGGGGTCGCGGATGCGTACCGCCTTCAGGATGTCCAGCACGCGTTTGCGGCCCTCGCGCCGGCGCACGCCCCCGTGGATCGACAAGACTTCGAGAATCTGGTCGCCGGCCGTCATTACCGGATTGAGTGAGAATTTCGGATCCTGGAGGATCATGGTGATCTGCTTGCCGCGGATGCGCCGCATCTCGGATTCCGAGATATCCTTGAGATCCCGGCCCATGAACTCGATGCGATCGGCCGTGACCTGCCCCGGTCGCGGAATGAGCCGCAGTATGGCGCGGCCGAGGGTCGATTTGCCCGAGCCCGATTCCCCGACGATGCCGACCTTCTCGCGGCCGAGCTCGAAGCTCACCTTCTTCAACGCATCGACCACGCCGGTCGGTGTCACGTAGCGTACGGAGAGATTCTCCACCCGCAGCAGAGGCTGATCCGGCTGGCCCATCTAGGTCATCTTCGGGTCCAAGACATCGCGCAGCCCGTCGCCCAGCAGGTTGAAGCCCAGGCTGACCACGAAGATGGCTACGCCCGGCACCGCCGCGACCCACCACTGGTCGAGAATGTTCTGGCGCCCGACGGAGATCATAGCGCCCCATTCCGGCGTGGGTGGCTGCGCGCCCAACCCCAGGAATCCCAGGCCGGCAGCGGTCAGGATGATACCGGCCATGTCGAGGGTCGCACGCACTATGACCGAGGGCAGGGATAGCGGCATGACATGGCGGAAAATGATGCGCCAGCTGCCGGCGCCCTGGGCTCGGATGGCGGAGATGAAATCGCTGCGGCGCACCGCCAGGGTCTCCGCCCGGGCGACCCGGGCGTAGGCGGGCCAGGCGGTGAGCGCGATGGCGATGATGGCATTGTTGAGGCCGGGACCCAGCGAGGCAACGAAGGCCAGCGCCAGAACCAGACGAGGAAAGGAAAAGAAGATATCGGTAATGCGCATCAGGATCTGGTCGACACGCCCGCCGATATAGCCGGCGGTGGATCCAACCAGGAGCCCGATGGGGGCCGCGATGACCAGCACGAGCGCCACGATGTAGAGGGTGACGCGCGACCCATAGACGAGGTTCGAAAAGGTATCGCGGCCCATGCGGTCGGTCCCCAGCCAGTAGGCCTGGCTCGGCGGCTGAAGTCTCAGCGCGAGATCCTGGGCCATCGGGTCCGTCGTCGCGATCCAGGGCGCGAAGGCGGCACAGATCAGCAGCAAGACGACGATGGCGAGCCCCACCAGCCCCAGCGGATTGCTGGCGAAGGAGCGCCAGCCGCGATAGGCGCGCCCGCAAGCGGCCTGCCAGCCCGATCCGGGCGTGTCGGTCGTGAGCCAAGCCTTGAGCCCGCTCGGACCCGTCAGATCGATTTCCTTGCTGGTCATCGCGCTCTCGGATCGACGATGCGGTAGAGAATGTCCGACAACAGATTCATGCCGATATAGACCAAGCCGACGACGATGGTTCCGCCCAGGACCGCATTCATATCGGCGGAGAGGAGCGCCGTGGTGATGTAGCGGCCGATGCCCGGCCAGGCAAACACGGTCTCGGTCAGGACGGAGCCCTCCAGGATATTGGCGAAGGCCAGCGCCACCACCGTGATTAGCGGCACCTGGATATTGCCGAAGGCATGGCGCCAGACGACCCGGCGCTCCGGCGTACCCTTCACCCGCGCCGTGATGAGATATTCCTGATTGAGCTGCTCCAGCATCAGACTGCGCGTCATGCGGCAGACATAGGCGAGCGAGTAGTATCCGAGCAGCGAGGCCGGCAGGATGATGTGACTGAAGGCGTTGTCGAACACCTCCCAATCGTCGGCGAGCAGCGAATCGACCATGATCATTCCGGTCACTGTCGGCACCTCGCCGTCGAGATAGACATCGAGGCGGCCGGGTCCGCCGACCCATTGCAGCTCCAGATAGAAGATGAGCAACCCCATTATCCCGAGCCAGAAGATCGGCACCGAATAACCCACGAGGCCGAGAACCCGCATGACATGGTCGAGGAGGCTGTTGCGATAGACCGCCGACCAGACTCCCAGCGGAATGCCGAGCACGACGCCGATGATGATGCCGACGGTGGCCAGTTCCGCCGTCGCGGGAAACACCCGGATCAGATCCTCGAGCACCGGCCGCGCGGTCAGGATGGACATGCCGAAATCGCCGTGCAGCACCTTCCAGGCATAGATCAGGAACTGGTGCCAGAGGGGCCGGTCGAGACCCATCTCCGCGCGCACCTGGTTGTAGGTCGATACGCTGGCGCGATCGCCGACCGCCGCCAGCACGGGGTCGATTGGCATCAGGCGCCCGATGACGAAGGTGACGAAAAGCAGGCCCAAGAAGGTAGCGAAGAGAGAGAGCAGAAGGCCACCCCCGCCGGCGAGCACGCGCCTCATCCTGTGAAGGGATGAGGCGCTGCTCTCGAGTGGTGGGCTTCTGTCGAGCTCGCCTGCCGCAGCTGTCGCAGGCTTCGACGTCACGCCTTGCTTATTCCTTGTAGACGGTGAGGTATTGCGTCATTTCGTTGGACGGCCCGATAAAGAAGTTCTTCACCTTCGGCGATAGCGCCGCTACCCAATTCTGCTGGTACATCATGGCGAAGGGCGAAATGTCCTGCCATTCCTGGATCATCGCCTGGTAGCCCGCCTTACGCTTGTCCGCGTCGCGCTCCATCTTCAGGGCCGCGGCCTTGTCGTTCAACTCGGGATTCATCCATCCGTTGCGCCATGCCAGGGGCTTGCTCTTGGCATCGTCGGAGTTGTCCAGATTGACGACGAAGGACATGTTGGTGGCGGGATCGAAATAGTCGATGCCCCAGGTCAACAGGGCCATGTCGTGCTTGCGCGCCCGGTAGGCGGTGATCACCGTCTTCTGATCCGAGGCCAGGATCTTCAGCTGGATGCCGACCTTGGCGAAGGTCGCTTGCATGCTTTGAGCGATATCCATGCGCGACTGTTCGGTCGAGGCGACATTCACGGTGATCGGGAAGCCGTTGGGATATCCGGCCTCGGCCAGGAGCGCCTTTGCCTTGTCGATGTCGAGCTTGAAGGGCCGGGAATCGACGAAGCCCATCACGCCATTGGGCAGAAAGGTCTGGTTGATGATCCAGCCTTCCCGGAGCGCCGTCTTCTGCAGCCCGTCATAATCGATGAGATAGCGGATCGCCTGTCGGACCTTCGGGTTGGCGAGATACTGGTTCTTGGTATTGAGGCCCATGTAGAGGTTGGTGTTCTGGGCTGTTCCCGTATAGTCGAACCCGCCTTTCTGGCGCAGGCCGTCGAGCTGATCGGCCTCGAGATTGCGGGCGATATCGATGTCGCCCGACTCCAGAAGCAGGCGCTGGGAAGATTCCTCAGCGATGTGGCGCCACACGACGCGCTTCAGCTTCGGCTTGTCGCCGTAGTAATTCGGGTTCGCCTCGATGGTGACGATCTCGTTCGGCTTCCACTGCTTGATGAAGAAGGGACCCGATCCCGCGGAATTGGTCTTCAGCCAGCCATTACCCCAATCGTTGGTGCCGTCCGCCTGCTTCGCCTCCTTCGACTTCAGCAATTGGCTGTCGACGATGGAGAAGTTCGTGGCGCAGAGAACGTTGATGACATAGGAAGGCGCATAAGGCTTGTCCACGGTCATGCGGAAGGTCAGATCGTCCGCCGCCTGCAGCGTGTCCTTCATGTTGTCCGGAGAGATCCCGAGATCCTGGATCAGGAAGGCCGGCGGCTTGTTGAGGGCGGTCAGCCGCTGGTAGGAATAGACCACATCGGCCGCGGTGACCGGATTGCCGCTCTGGAACTTCATGTTCGGACGCAGCTTGAAGGTGTAGGTCAGGCCGTCGTCGGAGACCGTCCAGCTCTCCGCAGCCTTGTGCAGAATCTCGCCAGTATTGTGGGGGTTGATGGCGACCAGCGCTTCGTAGACGTTTCCGTTCACCTCATAGGTGGACAGCTCATACATCTCCGCCGGATCGAGGGAGATCATATCGTCCAAATGTATGGCCTCGATCAGCGTATCCTGCGGCGTCGCAGCATGCGCTGCAGGCAGGGCCAGGGCACAACCGACCCCCAAGGCCAATGCGGCAAGTAGCGTTTTCATGCGAGCGTTTCCTCTCTGTTTGTCCGAAACCGATCGCCAGGGCGCGGCGTGTCGGGGCTTTTCCCAACCTTATGATTGACCGCCGGTTCTTTCCCTGTGCTTGTTTCGTGTCACTGCAGGCGCCCCGTTTTCCGGGCGCCGCTGGTGAAACTATGCCCGCAAAGCCGCGGGCCTGGCAATGCGCTATTGGCCCCACGCCTAGCGAGAGCGCCGTCCGATGTCCCTGAGCACGCGCCGGGCGGCGTTGTGGCCGGGGGCGCCGCTGACGCCGCCGCCGGGATGGCTGCCGGAGCCGCAGAGATAGAGCCCCGGCACCGGCGTGCGGTAGCGGGCCGCCTTGGGGTGGGGCCTGAGGCTGAATAGTTGGTCGAGATCATGGCGCCCATGGAAGATGTCGCCCTCGGTCAGGCCGAACACCCGCTCGAGGTCGAGGGGGGTCAGCACCTGCCGCGCCACGGTGATCCACGGCAGGTTGGGGATGTGGCGGGCGACCGCGGCCAGGATGCGGTCGGCGACCGGCTCGCGCAGGCTGTCCCAAGTCTGCCCGTCGGCCAGGTGGTAGGGGTAGTACTTGCAGAGCAGGCTCATCACGTGGTGCCCGGGTGGCGCCAGGCTGTCGTCGAGGGCCGAGGGGATCACGATGGCGACGTAAGGATCGTCGGGAATCCGCCCCTCGCGCGCCAGCCGGTAGTTCTGCTCCACCGTCGAGCGGTCGGGCAGGAGGGTGATGGCCGAGCCGCGTGCCAGGTCCGCCTCGGCGCCGGCGAGCGCAGCGAACTCCGGCGCCGCGTTCAGGGCCAGGTTCAGCCGCAGGGAGGCGTGGCCCATGCGTAGGTGCGCGATGCCCTCGACGAAGTCCCGATCGAGCTGCTCGCGGCCGACGAGGGTGAGGAAGGTGCGCTTCGGGTCGGTATTGGCGAGGACGGCGCGGGCGCGCAGCTCCTCGCCCGACTCCAGCCGCACGCCCTCGGCGCGGCCGCCCTTCAGGAGGATCCGCGCCACCGGCGCCGACGTTCGGATTTCCACTCCATGCTCCCGTGCCGCGCCCGCGATGGCCTGCGTCACCGCGCCCATGCCGCCCTTGGCGAGACCCCAGCGCCCGCGCCGGCCCTCGAACTCGCCGAGCACGTTGATGAAGAAGGGGATGGCCGAGCCCGGCGCGTCCAGGCTCGCGAAGTTGCTGGAGACGCAATGCACGGCGTAGACCTGCCGCATCGCCTCGCTCTCGAACCAGCGCTCCATCAGGTCGTTGGCGCCGAGCGTGAACATCTGGACGAGGAAATGCCGGTCCTCCGGCGACAGCCGGCGCACACCGCCGCCAAGACGCAGGATAGGCAGGATCGCGTCCAGCCCGCCGCCGAGGTCCGGTGGCTCCCGCAGCAGCTGGTCGCGCACGACCTCGCCGACGCGCTGCAGCCGCTCGCGCAGGGCGCCCATGGCCTCGTAGTCGCGGTTGGAGAAGCGTGCGACCTGCGCCCGGTCGTGCATCTCGTCGCCGGTGAAGAGCAGCGTGCGGCCGTCGCTCAGGATGTCGAGGCCGCCGCGGAACGGGATCAGGCTAAGGCCGTGCCGTTTGAGCTCGAGGTCGCTGATGATCTCCGGCCGCAGCAGGCTCAGCACGTAGGACGCGATCGAGTTGCGATAGCCCGGATGGAACTCCTCCGTCACGGCGGCGCCGCCGACCACCGCCCGCCGCTCCAGCACCAGGGTGCGCAGGCCGCCCTTGCCAAGGTAGGCGGCCGCCGTCAGGCCGTTGTGCCCGCCGCCGATGACGATGGCGTCGTACGGAGGATCTGCTGGGGACACGGCGAGGCCCTTTGACTGTCGGCGGTGGTTCGTTATTGACTTGAGCCCGCCGCCGCCAGAATGACAACAGAAACCGCGGAACGACCATGGCCCCGTACGATGCCCTCCTGAAGCCGCTGACCATCAAGGGGCTGACGCTCCGGAACCGCGTCATCAGCACCTCCCACGCCCCGGCCTATGCCGAGGACGCCATGCCGAAGGAGCGCTATCAGCGCTACCACGAGGAGAAGGCGAGGGGTGGGCTCGCCATGACCATGTTCGGCGGCTCCTCGGTGGTGTCGCCGGAATGCCCGGCCACCTTCGGCCAGCTCGACGTCAGCGACGACCGCGTCGTGCCCTATTTCCGGGAGTTCTCCGAGCGCGTGCATCGCCATGGCGCCGCGCTGATGTGCCAGCTCTCGCATATGGGCCGGCGCACACGCTGGGACGCCGGCGACTGGCTGGTCCCGGTGGCCCCCTCGAGGGTGCGCGAACCCGAGCATCGCTCCTTCCCCAAGGAGATGGAGGACTGGGACTTCCGCCGCATCGTCCGGGACTTCGGCCAGGCCGCGCGGCGTTGCAAGGAGGGCGGGCTCGACGGCGTCGAACTGTCGTTCGCCTCGCTGCATCTGGTGCCCGCCTTCTGGTCGCCCGGCACGAACCGGCGCACGGACCAGTATGGCGGCAGCCTCGACAACCGCCTGCGCTTCAGCGACCAGATCCTGGAGGAGGTGCGCGGCCAGGTCGGCCCCGATTACATCGTCTGCGTCCGCATGATTGTCGATGAGCTGATCGAGGACGGCCTCTCCGACAAGGAGTGCCTGGAGATCGCCGTGCGGCTCGCGAAATCGGGAAAGGTCGACCTGCTGAACGTGTGGGCGGGTGTGCCCGTCGATTGGCGCAACCTCGCCATCAACATGGCCAACATGGCCTTCCCCGTGGCGCCGTTCCTGCATCTCGCCAGCGCCATCAAGTCCCACGTCGACATCCCCATCATCCACGCCCAGCGCGTCACCGACATCGCCACGGCCGCGCGAGCGGTGGAGGAGGGGCATGTCGATCTCATCGGCATGACCCGGGCCCATCTCGCCGACCCCCACATCGTCCGCAAGCTGATGGAGGGGCGGCCCGACGATGTCCGCCAATGCGTCGGCGCCAACTACTGCATCGACCGCATCTATGTCGGGGGCGAGGCGCTCTGCATCCAGAATCCCGCCACCGGCCGCGAGCGCACCATGCCGCACACGATCGCGAAAGCCGGCAAGAGGAGGCGCGTGGTCGTCGTCGGCGCCGGCCCGGCCGGGCTCGAAGCCGCGCGCGTCTCCGCCGAGCGCGGCCACGATGTCGTGCTGTTCGAGCGTAGCGCCCGCACCGGCGGGCAGGTGAACATCGCGGCGCGCGCGACCTGGCGCGAGTCCCTCTCCGGCGTCGTGCGCTGGCTCGACCTGCAGGCGAAGAAGCTGAAGGTCGACCTGCGTCTCAACACCGAAGCCACGGCCGATACGGTTCTGGCCGAGAGTCCCGACCTGGTCATCGTCGCCACCGGCGGCGAGCCGAACAAGGGCAGTTTCGAGGGCGCGGACTACGCGGTCACCACCTGGGACATCCTGCTGGGCAAGGTGGCGCCGGGCGAGAGCGTGCTGGTCTACGACGACAACGGCAGCCACCAGGCGGTCTCAACCGCCGAGTTCATGGCCAAGCGCGGCGCGAAGGTCGAGCTGGCCTCGCCCGACCGCTATACCGGCGTCGAGATCGGCGCCACCAACTATCCGATCCATCAGCGCGAGATGTACGGCGCCGACGTGATCTTCTCGCCCGACCTGCGGCTGCGCCGCATCTATGTGGAGGACAACCGGCTGGTGGCCGTGCTGCGCAACGAATATTCGCTGCGCGAGGAGGAGCGCGCCGTCGACCAGATCGTGGCCGAGCATGGCACCTTGCCGAACGAGGCGCTCTACTTCGCGCTCAAGCCGCATTCGACAAATCTCGGCGAGCTCGATCACCGCGCCATTCGCGCCAACCAGCCGCAGGCGATCGTCAACAACCCCGCGGGAAAGTTCCAGCTGTTTCGCGTCGGCGACGCCATCGCCAGCCGCAACATCCACGCCGCGCTCTACGACTCGCTGAGGCTGTGCAAGGATCTGTAGGGCCTTCAACTGCGAAGCAGACGGCCCGACCGAGTTTGCCGCCTTGAACCACAGAGGCACAGAGCGACAGAGGTTCGCAGCGCGGCGCAGCCGCAACCGAACAAGAAGGTTCACCGCAAAGACGCAAAGGGGCGAAGAAGCTTGTAGGGGCGGCCCCGCGTGGCCGCCCTCTATCGTGCGACGACCTGAGGGGCGACCACATGGGGTCGCCCCTACACTTTGCGTCTTCGCGTCTTCGCGGTTCAAAGTCACCGCGGCCTGCGAAGATTCTCTAGGTCAGTAGTATAGAGAAGAGAGAAGAAAGAAAGCCGCAGATCAACGCAGATGAACGCTGATAGGGATTCTTGCGCGCCATCGGCGCGCGATTCATTCTATCTGCGTTCCCCTTCCTTCTCTGTGAACCTCTGTGGCTCTGTGCCTCTGTGGTTCAAGGCCACACGCTCGATCGCGCCACGCCAACCGCTACTCTGCCGCCCGCGCCTTGCTCTGCCCCGGTTCGGATAGCTTGAATTCCCCTGCCAGTGCCTTCGCGATGTCGCGCTCCAGCTCCTCCAGGAAGATCTCGCCCTTCTCGGCCGTCGCCAGCTTGGCCGAGCAGAGCGCGCCGGTCGACGGCACCCAGGCGGGATTGACCGGATAGACGTCGTAGGGCGGGAAGGTGGCCGGCGGATGCATGGGCACCTTGCTCATGTCGACGAGCTCCGGATGCAGGCGCAGCATGAGCGCGGTCTCCATCACGCCCGCATGCTCCGTGGCCCAGCCGGGGAAACCCTCGGTCCACACCTTGGCCACCGTCTCCG
>Ga0335082_10005791_pt1 | contig 13542 bp, 10 predicted proteins | sample Lox_Sample_41_FD_206718 | JGI IMG/M metagenome (GOLD analysis project Ga0335082, IMG submission 206718) | Soil microbial communities from Loxahatchee National Wildlife Refuge, Florida, United States - Lox_Sample_4.1 | ecosystem: Environmental > Terrestrial > Soil > Wetlands | place: USA... | reverse complement strand
GCGGCCGGCAACATGGAGGGCAAGGAGGTCCGGTTCGGGGATACCTCCTCCGCGCTGTACGCGACCAGCTCCACCCAGACGTCGACCGGCAGCGTCGACTCCGTGGAGGACTCGTACACCCCGATGGGCGGGTTCGCCGTGCTCACCGGGATGATGCTCGGCGAGGTCTCGCCCGGCGGGGTGGGCAGCGGCCTGTACACCATCTTGCTGTTCGCCATCATCACCGTCTTCATCGGCGGCCTGATGGTCGGCCGGACACCGGAGTACCTGGGCAAGAAGATCCAGTCCAGGGAGGTGAAGCTGGCGGCCTTCGGCGTGCTCGTCATGCCGGTCACCGTGCTGATCCTCACCGCCATCGCCGTGTCGGTGCACGCGGGACGGGCCGGGCCGCTGAACGCCGGCCCGCATGGCTTTTCCGAGATCCTCTACGACTTCACCTCGGTGACCAACAACAACGGCTCGGCGTTCGCCGGCCTGTCCGCCAACACGGCCTTCTACAACGTCATCGAGACGATCGGCCTGCTGCTCGGGCGGTTCTCCATCATGGTCCCGGTGCTGGCCCTGGCCGGGTCGCTGGCGGCCAAGGAGCCGGTCGCGGTATCGGCCGGCACCTTCCGCACCGACAAGCCCATGTTCGTGGGCTTGTGCACCGGGGTGGTCCTGATCGTCGGCGCGCTCACCTTCTTCCCCGCCGTATCGCTCGGCCCGATCGTCGAGCAGCTCTCGCACGGGAGGTTCTTCTGATGACCAGCATGGACCAGTTCTCCGTCAGCCTGCCCGATGGCGCCGCGCAGTACGGCGGCGGCGGGTCACCGCAGCGGATGCTCGTACCGGTGCGGGGGCCGGGCGACTCCGCGGCCGCGCTCGCGGTCGCCGCGCGGGCCTGCGCCGCGGTGAACGGCTCGCTCCGGGTGCTGCACATCCGGATCTACGACCCGCCGGTGCGCAGCTGCAGCCGCTTCTACCCGGAGTCGAGCGAGCAGGCCACGGCAGTGATCGACCAGGCGCTGACCGGCGTGTGGCCGCTCGGGATCAAGGCCAGCGGCGTCGTGATCGACGCGCAGCGATCGCTGCTCGCCCAGGCCATCGCCGCGGCCGCCCGCGACTGGGGAGCCGGCGTCATCGTGCTGACCCGCCGCCCCCGGCCCGCCGTCACCAGGCTGCTGCTTGGCAGCGTGGCCGACCAGGTGATGCGCCGGGCCGCCTGCCCCGTTCTCGTCGTCCGGCCGGAGGATGCCTCGCATGTCAGTCGTTGACCGTATCCCGGCGCCGGCCGACGTCGCGCCGGCGCCGGGCGGAGGGCCGCGGCGTGGCCGCGGCCTGCTCGACCGCGGCATCCTGGCGCACGCGGCCCTGGACGCGGTCCGCAAGCTCGACCCACGGGTCCAGGTCAAGAACCCGGTGATGTTCGTCGTGCTGATCGGCACGGTCGTCACGCTGGTGGAGTCGGTCGCCCACCCGGGCGTCTTCACCTGGTCGGTCACGGCCTGGCTGGCGCTGACCGTGCTGTTCGCCAACTTCGCCGAGGCCATGGCCGAAGGGCGGGGCAAGGCACAGGCCGACACGCTGCGCAAGATGCGCTCCGACACGCTGGCCCGCAGGCTCGGCCCTGACGGCACCGAGGAGCGGATCGCGGCGGCCGAACTGACCCGGGGAGACCTGGTGGTCTGCGAGGCCGGCGACCTCGTCCCCTCCGACGGCGAGATCATCGACGGGCTCGCGTCGATCGACGAGTCGGCGATCACGGGCGAGTCCGCCCCGGTGATCCGCGAGTCCGGCGGCGACCGGTCCGCCGTCACCGGCGGAACCAGGGTGCTGTCGGACCGCATCACGGTGCGGATCACCGCCGAGCGCGGCCACACGTTCCTGGACCGTATGATCTCCCTGGTGGAGGGGGCCGGCCGGAAGAAGACCCCGAACGAGATCGCGCTGACGATCCTGCTCGCCGCGCTGACCATCGTGTTCGTCCCGGTCGTGGTGGTGCTGCAGCCGTACGGGCTCTACGCGGGCGGCACGGTATCGGTCGTGGTGCTGATCGCGCTGCTGGTCTGCCTGATCCCGACCACGATCGGCGCGCTGCTCTCGGCCATCGGGATCGCCGGCATGGACCGGCTGGTGCAGCGCAACGTGCTGGCCATGTCGGGCCGGGCCGTCGAGGCGGCCGGGGACGTGCAGACCCTGCTGCTCGACAAGACCGGGACCATCACCCTCGGCAACCGGATGGCATCCGCCTTCTATCCGGTGGGCGGCGCCACCGAACAAGACGTCGCCAGCGCGGCCCAGCTCGCCTCGCTCTCCGACGAGACTCCCGAGGGCCGGTCCATCGTCGTGCTCGCCAAGGAGAGGTTCGGCATCAGGCAGCGCGAGCTGACCGACGGGCACGAGTTCATCCCGTTCTCGGCGCACACCCGCATGTCGGGACTTGACGCCGACGGCCGCCAGATCCGCAAGGGCGCGGTCGACGCGGTGCGCAGGTGGGTCACCGGCCAGGGCGGTACGCCGCCGGCCGAGCTGGACCACATCGCCGACCGGATCGCCCGGTCCGGCGCCACCCCGCTGGCCGTGGCCGAGGGGCCAAGGCTGCTCGGCGTCATCGAGCTCAAGGACGTGGTCAAGCACGGCATCCGCGAGCGCTTCGCCGAGCTGCGCGCGGCCGGCATCCGCACCGTCATGATCACCGGCGACAACCCGCTGACCGCGGCGGCCATCGCCCAGGAAGCCGGGGTGGACGATTACCTGGCCGAGGCCACGCCCGAGGCCAAGATGAACCTCATCAAGGCCGAGCAGGCCGACGGGAAGCTCGTGGCGATGACCGGCGACGGCACCAACGACGCCCCCGCGCTGGCGCAGGCGGACGTCGGCGTGGCCATGAACACCGGGACCACCGCGGCCAAGGAAGCCGGCAACATGGTGGACCTGGACTCCAGCCCCACCAAGCTCATCGACATCGTGGAGATCGGCAAGCAGCTGCTGATCACCCGGGGCGCGCTGACCACCTTCTCCATCGCCAACGACGTGGCCAAGTACTTCGCCATCATCCCGGCCCTGTTCGCCGCGACGTACCCGCAACTGAACGCGCTCAACGTCATGCACCTGTACAGCCCGCAGTCCGCCGTGCTGTCCGCGGTGATCTTCAACGCGCTGATCATCGTGGCGCTGATCCCGCTGGCTCTGCGCGGCGTCCGGTTCCGACCCTCCGGCGCCGCGGCGATCCTGCGGCGGAACGTGTTCATCTACGGCATCGGCGGGATCATCGCCCCGTTCGTCTTCATCAAGCTCATCGACCTCATCCTGACCGCGACGGGAGCCTACTGATGCTCGCGAACCTGCGCCGGGCCGTCATCGCCTCGGCGGTGTTCTTCGTCCTGCTCGGCCTGGCGTACCCGCTGACCGAGACGGCGATCGGGCAGGTCTTCTTCTCGCACCAGGCCAGCGGGTCGCTGGCCCGCGACGGCTCGGTGCTGATCGGTCAGACGTGGACCGGGCCGCGCTGGTTCACCGGCCGGCCCGACGCGGACAACCCGATGGCCACCGGCGGCTCCAACCTCGGCCCGCGGTCGAAGACCCTGGTCAAGGACGTCGCCGCGCAGGTCACCCGGCTGCGAGCCAAGGGCATACCGCCAACGCCCGACCTGGTCACCACCTCCGGCAGCGGGGTGGACCCCGACATCCCCCCCGCCGACGCCTACGCCCAGGTCACTACCGTAGCCAGCGCCCGAGGGCTATCGGCCGAACGGGTCAGGCAGCTCGTCACCGCACACATCGAGGGGGCGCAATTCGGTTTCCTCGGCGCACCGTACGTCAACGTCCTGCAGCTCAACGAGGCCCTTGCGAGGTTGTGATGGCTCAGCTGGACCGGCCCGCGGTCACATCCACCGGACCGCGGCAGATAGTTACCACGATCGGCGAGATCCTGCCGCAAGACCGGGCCGCCGTCACCGGCGTGGTCCGCTCGTTCGCGGCCCTGTCCATCGGCGGCTGCCCGGCCTGCCGGTACACGCTGGCCGACGAGACCGGCGAGGTCGACCTGATGTTCCTCGGCCGGGTGACGGTCCTGGGCCTGGAACAAGGCCGGCGGTGCAGCGCCGAGGGCACGGCCGGCCTGCGCGACGGCCGGATGGCGATCTGGAATCCGCGCTACCGGCTGCACCCGCCCGGCGCGGCCGACCGGCCCCGTGAGCAGCGGGTCGGCGTCCTGGTAGCGGCCCGCGAGCACGCGATTGCCAGGTCTGGCGCCGGGTAGAATCCACCCAGCTCGATGAAGCGGATTGTGCTCGGCACCGTCGCTGCGCTGGCCAGCATGGCGTTGCTCACCAGCGCGATGCTGGCTATCCGCGACAGCCTGAGCATCGCGACGACGGCGCTCGTGCTGGTGATCCCGGTGGTCATCGGCGTCGTCATCGGCGGGTTCGTAACCGGCGTGATCAGCGTCGCGGCCGGCTTCCTCGTCTACGACTTCTTCTTCATCCCGCCCTACCTGACGCTATGGGTCGGCCGGCCGCAGAACTGGGCCGCGCTCGGCGTCTACGTGATCGTGATGCTGCCGGTCGCCCGGGTGGTGGCCGGGCTCAACGCGGCCCGGGCCAAGGAGCGCCGGCTGGGCGCCGAACTGAGGGAGCTGTTCCAGCTATCCGGCCTGCTCCTGGAGGACAAGCCGCTCAACGAGCTGCTCACCGCCGTCGTCGCGGCGGTCGCGGAGGTCTTCGGCGCCCGGCAGGTGGCCCTCCTGCTGCCCAGGGACGGCAACCTGGAGATAGCCGCGGCGGCGGGCAAGCCGCTCAGCCAGGAGCAGATCAGCCGGGTGCTGCCCGCACCCGGCGCGCTGGCACGACTCGGCGCTCAGCCGCACCTGCGCGGCGACGTGCTGGTCCATGCCCTCGCCGCGGCCGGCCGGCCGGTCGGACTGCTGGTGCTGTCGGCTGAGGCCGCCGCGGGACCGGACCAGGAGCCGCTCAGCCTGTTCGCCAACCAGATCGCGCTGGCCGTGGAGCGGGCTCAGCTCCGCGAGCAGGTCCTCCAGACCCGGCTGACCGAGGAGGTCGCCCGCCTGGCCAGGACCCTGGTCGCCGCCGTCTCGCACGACCTGCGGACCCCGCTGAGCAGGATCAAGGCCTCCTCGTCCACGCTGGCCGACGACGAACTCGACATCGGCCCCGAGGCGGCGCAGGGCCTGGCCAAGCTCATCGACGCCGAAGCCGACCGGCTGGCCCACCTGGTCCAGAGCCTGCTCGACATGAGCCGCATCCAGGCCGGCGTGCTGCAGCCGCGCTGCACGCTCACCCAGGTCGGCGACCTGGTCGCCGCCGTGGTCGGCGACCTGGAGCCCGCGCTGCGCGGGTATCCCGTGCGGCTCGCCCTCGACGAGGGGCTGCCGCCCGTCGACGTGGACGTCACCCTCATCTCCCGGGTGCTCACGAACATGCTGGAGAATGCCGTCCGGCACGCCCCCAAGGGCACGCCGGTCACCGTCGGAGCGGCACCCGGGCCATCGGGCACCGTCGTCGTCTCCGTCGCTGACCAGGGGCCCGGCGTCAGCGTCGGGCGGCGCGACGAGGTCTTCGGGCTGCTGGCACGCCGCGACGACGACGCGGGCGCCGGCCTCGGGCTGTCGATCGCGAAGGCCTTCGTCGAAGCCCATCACCAGCGCATCTGGGTAGAAGACGCGGCCCCGGGCGGAGGCGCCCGGTTCTGCTTCACGGTCCCCGCCGCCGAACTGGCCGCCGGGGATCTGGCCGGCGAGGAGGAGCAACAGGTTGCCGCAGGTGCTCATCGTCGATGACGACCCCGATCTGCTGAACGTCTGCCGGGTCGGCCTGGGCGCTCTCGGACACGCCGTCCGGACCGCGGAAACGGCCAGCGACGGGCTGTCGGAGACCGCGATCACCGGGCCCGACGTGATCGTGCTCGACCTCGGGCTGCCGGATCTGGACGGCGTCGAGGTGTGCAAGCGCATCCGGACCTGGAGCGACGTTCCGATCGTGGTGCTCTCGGCGGACGGCACGGAAGACCGCAAGGTGGAGGCGCTGGAGGCGGGGGCGGACGACTACATCACCAAGCCGTTCGGCATGCGCGAGCTCAACGCCCGGTTGCGGGTGGCGCTACGGCACCACGTGGCGGCCGAACCCGGGAAATCAGCCTCCCAGCTCCGAGTCGGCCGACTCAGCCTCGACCTGGTCCACTACCAGGCGGTGTTCGACGGCAGGGAGCTGGAGCTGACGCCCAGGGAGTTCGACTTCCTGGCCTACCTCGCCCGGCACGCGGGCAAGGTCTGCACCCGCCGGATGATCCTGGAGAACGTCTGGGGCCCCGGCTACCGGAACGAGGTCAACTACCTGAAGGTCTATGCCTACCGGATCAGGCGCAAGCTCGGCGACGAGCGCGGGCTGTTCCTGCAGAGCGACCCGTCGGTCGGCTACCGGCTGGCGCCGCCCGGCGAAGACGGCTGATCCAGGCAGGCGGGGAGCTTCGCTGCCGCGTGCCGTAAGCAAGCCGTGAGGAAGCGTCGCGGCAGCGTTCGGATTCCGCTTGGAAACGTTCCCGGCCACGGGAACGGTCGTTCACTGGATAGATGAGCCTTATCAGGCCAGTGCTGATCGTCGGCGCGGGTCTCACCGGGCTGACGGCGGCCCTGGAACTCTCGCGCCTGGGGATCCCGGTCCGCCTCGTCGACAAGCGGCCCGGCCCGCCGGCCACGCCTCGGATCCTGGTCGTCCACTCGCTGACAGCCGAACTACTCGAGCAGCGCGGGCTCAGCCCGGAGACGCTTCCGGCCAGCAGCCGGGTCGCCCACGCCGCCGTCTACCGGACAGGCGGGCTGCTCGGCGAGGTGAAGCTCGCCCGGGACACGGATCATCGCGGGCATGTGCTGCTGGCCTGCCAGGCAGAGGTGGAGCGGATGCTGCGGGAGCAGCTTGCCCGTCAGGACGTGGCCGCCGAATACGGGACCGAGCTGGTCGCGCTCGTGCAGGCTGAGCCGGGCCGACACGGTGAGCCAGGCGGGCGTGGCGTCACGGCGCTGCTGAGGCATCCCGGCGGGCGCCTGGAGGATATCTCCGTCCCGTACCTGATCAGCGCCGATGGTATGCACGGCACAACCGGCCGGCTGCTCGGCCTGCCAGCGCACGGCAATCAGGACGGACCGCCCTACCTGCTGGCCGGCCTGCGGCTGGACGGGGATCTCCGCGGTGACGTGATCTCTGTTTTCCTGGGTCATCGCGGCTTCGTCATGCTGCTGCCGGCCGGCGACGGGCAGTTCCAGTGCATCGCCACCGATCCCTCGGCACGCTCCGGGCACCATGGCGAACCAGGGATGGCTGAACTGCGGCAGCTCATCGACGGATGCCTGCCCGCGCCCGCCCGGCTGCGGCAGGTGCAGTGGAGCTCACGGTTCGTGTCAACCGGGCGCCTGTCGCCGCCACTCCGGCACGGCCATGTCTTCTTCGGCGGGGACTCCGCTTACACTCATTCCCCGGCTACGGGGCAGGACGCGAACTGCGGCATCCAGGACATGATCAACCTGGGCTGGAAGCTCGCGATGGTCCTGCAGGAGAAGGCGGTGCCTGACCTGCTGCGCACGTACGCCGAGGAAAGGCTTCAGGCCACCCGCCAGGTCGAGCGCACAGCTGAAGTGCCCGCGCACCTGCTCGGGCCGGGCAGTGCCCTGGTACGCACGCTCGTCACCCGTATCAGGCCGACCTTCCTCGATTCGCGCTTCCCGCTGGACTTGTGTGCTGACCTGGCCGGTGAGGTAATCCCCGACTACTGGTCGAGCCGGCTGTCGGCACCGCCCCGCGGCCAGGGCAGCCTGCAGCCCGGCGCCAGGGTCCCGGACATGCGCGTCTTCACCACGGACCCCGGTCCTCCCGCTTGTTCTCGTCCGCGAGCGACACGGCTCCACGAGCTTGTCAGTCCGTCGCGTCTCAGCCTGCTGCTCACCGACGACACTGGCTCGGCGGCGCTGCCTCCGGCCTGGCCGGGGCAGTTGCAGCCGTGGCAGGGGGTGCTGGCGGTGCACCGGGTGGCACCCGCCCGCGACCACGAGGAACAGCTCAGGTTCTATCGCGCCTTCGGCGGCGGCCGGACCCTCGTCCTGGTACGGCCAGACTCGCACGTATGCTTCGCCGGCCGGCGAAAAGACCTCCCGCGCCTGGTCACCTGGCTGAACACCTGGTTCCCCCGGGGAACCGGCGGGGACCCGCCCGTCCGCCGGCGGCAGCTGGCAGGACGGCTGCACCGCGCCTAGCTGAACCCGCGGTCAGGCAACTTCGCGGCAGGCGAGCCCGGCCTCGGCCATAAGCACGGCCTCGAACCGGCGCCGCACGTCGGCCTGGTCCGATGCCTCGGTAACCGAACGCTCGCTTGCCCGCTGGATCATTTCCGCCTGGTCAAGCAGCAGACGACGCTGGCCGGCGCCCGAGGTCTCCGTCATCATCCTCGCCAGCGCCTCGAGCTGCCGGATCATGACGGCGGGCATGCCCTGGCCCGCCTGGCGGATCTTCTCGAACGCCCGCTGCACCAGCCGCTCATATCCCGGCTGGGCCGCGATGACCCGGACGTATCCCTGGCTGTCGCGGTGGACCCGGGGCGGATGCCAGTGCCGCATGATCTTGCACAGGCCGTCCCCCAGCCAGTCGATGCACGTCAGGGCGGTGAAGGTGTCATTGACCGCGGGCGACAGGGCGCGGATGGCGATCTCCACGAGCTGGTCGATCCCGAACGAGACGTCCTGGGTGAGGGTCCGGTACGGGCCGGTGATGTGAGAACGCCCGAGCACCTCGCTGACCTGGGCGGCGGCGCCGGGCGGCCACACGGTGGCGACCGGGTGCCCCTGCAGGATGAAGTGGCCGGGCCGGTAGCTGAGGCTGATAACCGCATCCGCGTCCGCAGCCAGGGCGACCAGGTGCTCCAGGCGGATGAACTGCACATAGCCGCTGGCTGGTGCCTGCACCGCGGCACCATCGGACTCCAGCAGAGCCACGATTTCAGCGGCGGCCGGCCCGCGTTCCGGCCCGCCGTCGCGAGGGTGCTGGCCGCCGCCTTGGGTCTCGATGGCGCCGGCCAGATCACGGGCGATGCTGGCGATCACCTGGGGCAGCTGGATCGAGACCGCCGTGTGATGGATGAAGTAGATCAAGATGGCCAGGTCGGCCACCATCAGCCCCAGCGTCGTGGTGACCCCGATGTGCGGGACGAAGTCTCCATGCGGGCCCGGCCCGATGGAGACCAGCACCAGCACCGCGTACACGAAGGTGGCCACGAAGGTGCCGAGCGTCAGCTGGGTCCCGCGGTCACGGATGAAGTTCCGCAGCATCCGCGGCCCGAACTGGGTTGAGGCCAGGGTCAACGTGACCAGGATGATCGAGAAGACCACGCCGACCACCGTGATGACCGCGGCCGCGAGCGCGGTCAGGATCTGGCGCGCCGCGTCCGCACTGCCGCTGATCATCCACGCGGGGACCGCGAACGCGCCCCGGTACGCGGCCCGGTCCAGCAGCAGCGTGCACCCGAACAGCGCGGCGGCCCCCAGCACTTCCAGGCTGGGCACCATCCACAGGTTGGTCCGCAAGCCCTCCCGGCGCCAGTGTGAGCCGAGCACCGGAAACCACGTAGCACGCACGGTGAGCCCCTATCGATCGGCGGCTGGACAGATCAGCTGCCGACCAGGCTTCCCGGCTCACCTGTCCTGCATTGTTCCACACAATTCGCATATGCGTCTCCGCGCCGGACCCGGGAGGGGTGATTCCCGGGCGACAAGCACGCCAGGTTCGGAGTTGACGGAACTGGATCGAATCGCATGGCCGTTTGGAGATCGGGCATCCCCTATGGCATGAAACGCGGTCAGCTGCGCGTCTACCTCGGCGCGGCGCCCGGGGTGGGAAAGACGTACGCGATGCTCGGCGAGGGCCACCGGCGGCTCGCGCGCGGCACGGATGTCATCGTCGGCTTTGCCGAGACCTATAACCGGAAGCTGACCGCCCAGCTCCTCGGGGGCCTGGAGATCGTTCCCCGCCGCGTGATGACCTACCGCGGCAGCACGTTCGAGGAGATGGATCTCGACGCGGTGCTCGCGCGCAAGCCCGAGGTCGCGCTCGTCGACGAGCTCGCGCACACCAATGTCCCGGGTTCGCGGAACGCCAAGCGGTGGCAGGACGTCGAAGAGCTGCTGGCGGCCGGGATCACCGTGATCTCCACGGTGAACATCCAGCACCTGGAGTCCGTCAACGACGTCGTGGAGAAGATCACCGGCGTGCCGCAGCGGGAAACCGTCCCGGACGCCGTCGTCCGTGCCGCCGAACAGGTCGAGATGGTCGACATGACGCCCGAGGCGCTGCGGCGGCGGATGGCGCACGGCAACATATACGCCGCTGGGAAGATCGACGCGGCGCTGTCCAACTACTTCCGTGTCGGCAACCTCACCGCCCTGCGCGAGCTTGCCTTGCTGTGGGTGGCTGACCGGGTCGAAGAAGGCCTGCTGAGGTACCGGGCCGAGCATGGCATCGGGCAGACCTGGGAGGCCCGCGAGCGCGTGGTCGTCGCGCTGACCGGAGGCCCGGAAGGCGAGACGCTGATCCGCCGCGCCGCCAGGATCGCCTCCCGCACGGTCGGCGGTGACCTGCTGGCCGTGCACGTCGTCAGGTCCGACGGGCTCACCGGCGCCAGCCCCGCGGCGCTCGCCGCGCAGCGGCGCCTGACCGAGTCGCTGGGCGGCTCCTACCATCAGGTGATCGGGGACGATATCTCCGAAGCGCTGCTTGCGTTCGCCCGCGCTGAGAACGCCACCCAGCTGGTGCTGGGCGCGAGCCGCCGCTCGCTGCCGGCAGCGATGCTGACTGGTCCCGGCATCGGGCAGAAGACCATCCACGGGTCCGGCGACATCGACGTGCACATCGTCACCCACGCCGAGATGGGACGCCGCAGCGGGCTGCCGCGTCCGGCTCGCAGCGTCAGCCTGAGCCGCCGGATCTACGGGTTCGGCCTGGCGGCCGCGGCGTCCACGCTGATTACCATCGGCCTGGCCAGCGCGCGCGGCGGGCTCAACCTGCTCAGCGACGCGCTCGTCTTCCTTGTTCTGGTCGTTGTGGTGGCGCTTGTCGGTGGCCTCTACCCGGCCCTGTTCGCGGCGATCGCCACCTCTCTGCTGCTGAACTACTACTTCATCCCGCCGCTGCACACGTTCACCATCGAGGAGCCGAACAACGTGCTGGCGCTGGTCGTGTTCGTGACGGTGGCCGTCGCGGTCAGCGCCGTGGTCGACCTCGCCGCGCGGCGTACCCGGCAGGCGGCGCGCGCCAACGCGCAATCCGAGACCCTCGCCACCATGGCCGGCAGCGTCCTGCGCGGCGAGTCCGGCGTCAACGCGCTGCTCGAGCGGGTCCGCGAGTCATTCGGCATGACCTCGGCGACGCTGCTGCAACGACCGGACGGAGCAGCAGAGGCCGGCTCCCGCGGACCGGCCTTCACATGGGCGATCGTCGGATCGGCCGGCCGCGCGCCGCCCGCCCGGCCGGAAGACGCCGACGTGGACGTAGACGTCGGGGATGGGTTCTGCCTGGCGCTGCGGGGCCACCCGCTGCCTGCTGACGAGCGCCGGATACTCGGCGCCTTCGCCGCTCAAGCCGCAGCGACGGTGGAACAGCACCGCCTCGCCGAGGCCGCGGCGGCCGCCAGACCCATCGCCGAGGCCGGCAAGATGCGCGCCGCGCTGCTCGCGACGGCCGACCACGACTTGCGCGCCCCGCTAGCCGCCGCGAAGGCGGCCGTCAGCGGCCTGCGGGCCAGCGGCGTCACCTGGAGGCCCGAGCAAGTGCGGGAACTGGCGGCCGACGCCTACGCGTCGCTCGACCGGCTCACCCGGCTGGTCGATGACCTGCTCGACCTGAGCCGACTGCAGGCCGGTGAGCTACCGCTGCGCACCGGGCCGACCGATGTCGCCGACGTCGTCGCTCACGCGCTGGCCAGCCTCGGGCCGCCAGCAGCACGGGTCCGCGTGATGATCCCGGCGGCCACGCCGCTCGCAGTTGCCGATCCTGCCCTGCTCGAACGGGTGCTGGTGAACCTGCTGTCCAACGCGATCCGGTACTCGCCAGCCGGTTCCCCGGCCACGGTGACCGCCAGCGCGCTCGGCGACCGGGTGGACCTGCGCATCATCGACCAGGGGCCCGGCGTTTCCCCGGCCGGCCGGGATCGGATCTTCGCCCCCTTCCAGCGGCAGGCCGGCGAGAACGGCCCGCCCGGTACCGGTCTGGGCCTCGCGCTGTCCCGCGGCCTTACCGAGGCGATGCAGGGAACACTCGTACCGGAAGACACCCCCGGCGGCGGGCTCACCATGATCGTGTCGCTGCCCGCGGCGGGCTCAGTGCCTGCACAGGCGGCTCCGGCTGCGCCGTCCCGGGCCTAGTGCTGGATTGTCCGTTAGGGTTTGCGCGTGGAAGCCCTGTGCGCCAGGAGGGGGAACCGTGAGCGTACGCCGGTCGGCTATGGCCCAGACGGCCCTCGCGGTCGGGGCTCTCGGAGTGGTCTTCGGGGATCTCGGGACGAGCCCGCTGTACACCGAACAGACTGTCTTCAACCCGGGCGATCCGCACCCGGTCCGGGTATCCGCGGAGAACATCTTCGGGGTCGTCTCGCTGATCTTCTGATCGGTGACCATCATCGTCACCGTCACCTACGTCTGGCTGGTGATGCAGGCCGACAACGACGGCGAGGGCGGCATCATGGCGCTGATCACCTTGATCCGCAGGCGCGGCGTTCCCGGCAGCCGCCGGGCCAAGATCGCGCTGGGCGACCCGAGCACCACCCGCAGCCCGTTCTTCCTGCTCGCCCCGGAGTGGGCACGGCTCCCGATGGTCTTCCTGGCCGCCGTCGCGACCGTCATCGCCTCACAGGCCGTCATCACCGGCGCGTTCTCGGTGGCGCACCAGGCCGCCCGGATCGGCTACCTGCCGCGGCTGCGTGTCTCGTACACCTCCGAGGAGACGATGGGCCAGATCTACGTGCCGTGGATCAACTGGCTGCTCATGGTCGGCGTCCTCACGCTCGTGATCACGTTCAAGAGCTCAGCCGCGCTGGCCTACGCCTTCGGCATGGCGGTGACCGGCACGATCACCATCACCACGCTGCTGTTCTTCTACGTCGTCCGGTACCAGTGGCGCAAGCCATGGTGGATCGTCGCGCCCGGCGCCGCCGTCCTCCTCACCGTGGACCTGCTCTTCTTCGCCGCCAACCTGACCAAGCTCGTGAGCGGAGCGTGGCTTCCGCTGCTGATCGCCATCGTCGCGTTCACCATCCTCACCACCTGGCAGCGCGGCCGCGAACTCGTCACCCGCCAGCGGCAACGCGACGAGGGGCAACTCCGGGCGTTCATCGATCACCTCCACGCCATGAAGCCCCCGCTGCACCGGGTGCCCGGCACCTCGGTCTTCCTCAACCGCGGCAAGGACACCGCCCCGCTGGCGCTGCGGGCGAACGTCGAGCACAACCAGGTGCTCCACGAGCATGTCCTCATCCTCGCCATCGAGACCATGCCCGTGCCGCACATCCCGG
>Ga0335082_10005790_pt1 | contig 13542 bp, 12 predicted proteins | sample Lox_Sample_41_FD_206718 | JGI IMG/M metagenome (GOLD analysis project Ga0335082, IMG submission 206718) | Soil microbial communities from Loxahatchee National Wildlife Refuge, Florida, United States - Lox_Sample_4.1 | ecosystem: Environmental > Terrestrial > Soil > Wetlands | place: USA... | reverse complement strand
GCATGACTCCGGGCCGATGTGGGTGGCTAGCCCTTCAACGTATGACTCTTGCATTCACAACACTTTGCCGGTTTAACCGGCGCACGGAGACGCTCATGAAACGCACTGTTGCGGTTATTGCAGCGGCGCTGGCGCTGTCGGCGGGCTCGGCGCTCGCGCAGAACTACCCCGCTCGTCCGGTGACCATCATCGTGCCGTTCGCCGCCGGCGGCCCGACCGACATCATCGCCCGGATCGCCGGCGAGTACTTCTCGAAGGCGCTCGGGCAGCAGTTCATCGTCGAGAACGTCGCCGGCGCGGGCGGCACGACCGGCATCACCCGCGGTGCGCAGGCGAAGCTCGACGGCTACACGATCATGATGGGTCACATGGGCACGCACGGCGCTGCGCCGGCCCTCTACCCCAACCTCAAATACGATCCGACCAAGGACTTCGAGCCGATCGGTCTGGTCGCGGGCACCCCGATCCTGATCGTCGCGAGGAAGGACTTCCCGGCCGCGGACCTGAAGGCGTTCGTCGCGCGGGTGAAGGACCCGAACGCGAAGGTCAAGCAGGCGCACGCCGGCGTGGGCTCGGTTTCGTACACGACCTGCACGCTGCTCACCTCCCAGCTCGGCGCCAAGAGCATCGTCGCCGCCTATCGCGGCACCGGACCGGCCCTCAACGACCTCGTCGGCGGCCAGGTCGACTACATGTGCGACCAGATCGTCAACGTGATCGAGCAGGTGAAGGGCGGAAACATCAAGGCCTACGCCATCGCCACCGCCGCGCGATCGCCGGCGCTGCCCGACGTGCCGACGACCAAGGAGGCCGGGCTGCCCGAGTACCAGGTGAGCGCCTGGAATGCGTTGTTCGCGCCCAAGGGAACGCCCAAGGAGATCGTGGCCAAGCTCAACGCGACGCTCGTCAAGGCGCTCGACGACGACGCGACGCGCAAGCGTCTGCTCGAGCTCGGCAGCGTGATCCCGGATCAGGCCGGTCGCACGCCGCAGGCGCTCGCCGACCTCGTCAAGAGCGAAGTCGCGCGCTGGGGGCCGATCCTGAAGGCGAGCGGGGCGACCGCCCAATAACCAGGGTCCTAGAGACGGGGTCCTAGCCGGCCTTCGCGCCGACGTGGATGCACGCCACGCCGAAGGTCAGATCGCGGTACTCGACTCCGGTGAACCCGGCGCGCTCCATCCGCGCCTTCAACTCGTCCTGGGCGGGGAACCGGCGGATCGATTCGACGAGGTAACCGTACGCCTCGGGCGCGCGCGCGACCCAGGCGCCGAGCCGCGGGATCACGGTGAACGAGAACAGGTCGTAGAACGGCCGCACCGGCCGCCAGGGCCGCGAGAACTCGAGACAGAGGAAGCGCCCGCCGGGCTTGAGCACGCGCAGGATCTCCGCGAAGGCCGCCGCCATCACGGTCACGTTGCGGATGCCGAACGCGATCGTCACCGCGTCGACCGAGCCGTCGGCTAGCGGAATCCGCTCCGCGGTGCCGGCGAGCCACACGACCCCGGCGGGCGCGCAGCCCCGCCCGGCGCGCATCATCGGCAGGCTCGGATCGCAGACGGCGACCCACCGGTCGGGCTCGGCGAGCAGGCGCGCGACGTCGCCGGTGCCGCCGGCCAGGTCGACGATGGTTTCGCCGGCGCGCGGGGCGACCATCCGCGCGAGCGTCCGTTTCCAGAGCCGATGGACGCCGAAGCTCATCAGATCGTTCATGAGGTCGTAGCGGGCGGCGACGCCCTCGAAGACGCGGCGGATGCGCCGTTCCCGCTCACCCTCGCCGACCTCGGCGTACCCGAACGAGTGCGACAGCTTCGTCACAGCGCGAGCGCCGCGCAGACGAGCAGGCCGAAGACGAACTCGAGCCCCGCCGTGCGCTTGAGGAGCGGGTTCAATGCGGGGCTGACCGGCGCCCGAGCGAGGTCGCGCAGGAGCACCGCCGCGATCGGCAGCGACGCGCAGGGCAGCAGCATCCGGAGCCCCGTCCCGGTCAGCACCGCGAGCAGCGGCAGCGCCGCGAACGGGAGCAGCACCAGCGCCGCGAACTCGACGCGGGTCGCCGCGTAGCCGATGCGCACGGCGAGCGTGATCTTGCCCGAGCGCCGATCGCTCTCGATGTCGCGGTAGTTGTTGACGACGAGCACCGCCGCTGCGAACGCACCGATCATTGCCCCGGCTGCAGTCGATGCCCAGGAGAACCGACCCGCCTGAAGGAAGTAGCTGCCGATCGTCGCGACCAGGCCGAAGAACACGAACACGAAGAATTCCCCCGAAGCGGTGTACGCGATCGGCCGCGGACCGCCGGTGTACGCGATCCCCGCCGCGACCGACGCGATCCCGATCACGAAGATCGGCCAGCCGCCGATCGAGACGAGATACGCACCGAGCACCATTGCGAGCCCGAAGCTCGTCGCCGCGGCGCGCCGTACGTCCGCCGGCGCGAGCCAGCCGAGGGAGCTCGCTCGCGGCGGTCCGAGGCGATCGGCGCCGTCGGCGCCGCGCTCGTAGTCGCCGACGTCGTTGTAGAGGTTGGTCCCGATCTGTATGAGGACCGCGGCGCACAGCGCCACCCCGGCGGCGACCCAGTGCATCGCCGCCCCCGCGTGCCAGGCGAGCGCCGTTCCGACGAGCACCGGCACCATCGCGATCGTCAGCGTCGGCGGCCGCGCGGCGGTCCACCACGCCTTCAAGCGTCCGGGGGAGGCGATTGCATGAGCGGCGGGACGGTTCACTGGCGGCTCTCCGTTACGGTGGGGCGCTCTACTTCCAGCCCATGCTGACCATTTTCCTGCGGATGAACGCGAGCTGCGTCTGCAGGGGGAGGTTCTTCGGGCACACGTCGTGGCAGGCGAGGAGCGACATGCAGCCGAACACGCCGCTGTCGTCGCCGATCAGCTGGTAGAAGTCGTCATCGGTCCGCTCATCGCGCGGGTCGAGCCGGAAGCGCGCGATCCGGTTGAGGCCGACCGCGCCGACGAAGTCCTCGCGCATGCGCGCGGTTCCGCAACCGGCCACGCAGCAGCCGCACTCGATGCAGCGGTCGAGGAGGTAGATCTTCTCGGCGAGGTCCGGGTCCATCGGCTCCTCGATCCGGCCGAGGTCCGGTTCGGTCTCCTTCATGTGGACCCAGGTCTGGAGCCGCTCGCTCATCGCCCGCATCCACTTGCCGGTGTTCACCGAGAGATCGGCGATCAGCTCGAAGACCGGCAGCGGCGCGAGCGTGATCTCCGGGTCGAGGTTCTTCGTGAGTGTGCGGCAGGCGAGCCCCGGCCGGCCGTCGATGATCATCGCGCAGCTGCCGCAGATCCCGGCGCGACAGACGAAGTCGAACTGCAGCGACGGGTCCTGCCGCTCGCGGATCTCGTTCAGCGCGATGAAGAGCGTCATGCCGTCGGCCTCCTCGAGCTCGTAGGCCTGCATGCGCGGCTCGCTTCCCTCCTCCTGCGGGTTGTAGCGCAGGACGCTGATGCGGAGGGTGCGGGGGCGGTCGTTTCCGGCCATCAGCGCGGCTCGTCGATGCGCTCGTTGCGGCCGCGGAAACGTTCGGGCAGCAGGTGCCCGAACGGCATCAGCGCCCGCTGGATCGCAAAGCGATCCGCGCCGAGCTTCGCTCTCACCGCTTCGACCTCCTTCTGGCGCTCCGGCGTGTCCGGATGGTCGACGTAGTCCCTGGCGCCGTAGCCGCGCCAGCCCGGCGGGAGCTCCATCTTCCTGACCTCGAGCGCCTCGTAGGCGAGCGTAGGAAGGGTGTCGCTCTCGTTCTTCCAGGTCGCGAGCGTGCGCTTGAGCCACTCTGCGTCGTTGCGCCGCGGGTAGTCCTCCCGGTAGTGCGCGCCCCGGCTTTCGATACGGGCGTAGGCGCCATAGGCGATCGCGAGCGCGAGCTTGAGCATCCGCTGCACCCGGTAGGCGGTCACCAGCTCCGGATTCGCGCCGCGCGCCTTGTAGCGCAAGCCGATGCTGCGGCTCCTGACGAGGAGCTTCTGCAGCTCGTCCACGGCCCGCTCCAGGTCCTTGCCGCGGCGGAAGATGCCTACCCGGGCCGTCATGATCTCCTGCATCGCGATGCGCAGCGCCGTCGCGTCCTCGGTCCCGCTGCCGCCGAGCATCGCATCGAGTTTCGCACGTTCGCGCTCGACGAACTCCCGCACGAGGCCGGTCGGAATGCCGACGTCGTTCGCCGGATCGTCGCAGAAGTCGGCGACGAACTCGGCGACGATCATGCCGGCGACGACCGTTTCGGCGACCGAGTTGCCGCCGAGCCGGTTGAAGCCGTGCATGTCCCAGCACGCGGCCTCGCCCGCCGCGAAGAGACCCTTGAGTGCCGGGCTCTCGCCGGTGGGCCGCGTGCGCACCCCGCCCATCGTGTAGTGCTGGGCCGGGCGCACCTGGATCCATTCCTTCGTCGGGTCGACGCCGAGGAAGTACTGGCAGATCTCGAACACCTCGCGCAGATTGCGCTTGATGTGGGTCTCCCCGAGCAGCGTGATGTCGAGCCAGAGGTGCTCGCCGAACCGCGACTTCACGCCCTTCCCCCTGGCGATGTGCTCCTCCATGCGCCGCGAGACCACGTCGCGCGAGGCGAGCTCGCGCTTCTCCGGCTCGTAGTCGGGCATGAAGCGATGCCCGTCCGCGTCCCGCAGCAGCCCGCCGTCGCCGCGGCAGCCTTCGGTGACGAGGATCCCCGCCGGAAAGATGGCGGTCGGGTGGAACTGCACCGCCTCCATGTTGCCGAGCGCCGCGACGCCGGTCTCGAGCGCGAGCGCGTGCCCGATGCCCTCGGAGATCACCGCGTTGGTGGACACCCGATAGAGCCGGCCCGCGCCGCCGGCGGCGATGACGGTGGCCTTGGCGACGTAGGCGACGAGCTCGCCGGTGATGAGGTTGCGCACGACCGCCCCGTAGCAGCGCGCGCCGCTGTGGATCAGCGCGAGGGCCTCGGTGCGCTCGTGCACCGGGATCGACGCCGCGATGGCCTGGTCGGCCATCGCGGTGACCATCGCGTGCCCGGTGCCGTCGGCGACATAGCACGTGCGCCACTTCTTGGTGCCGCCGAAGTCGCGCTGGGCGAGGAGGCCGTGCGCCTCGTCGCGCTCGGTGATGGTCACCTTCTGGCCGTTGATGACGACCTCCCGGTCGCCTTTGCGGACGCGGCTCCACGGCACGCCCCAGGCGGCGAGCTCGCGCACCGCCTTGGGCGCGGTGTTCACGAACATCCGCACGACTTCCTGGTCGGCGCCCCAGTCGGAGCCGCGGACGGTGTCCTCGAAGTGCACGTCCTCGTTGTCGCCCTGCCCCTTGACGACGTTGCCGAGGCTCGCCTGCATGCCGCCCTGCGCCGCCTTGGAGTGCGAGCGCTTTGCGGGCACGAGCGAAAGGATGATCGCGTCGTGGCCGCGACGCCTCGTCCCGATCGCCACGCGCAGGCCCGCGAGCCCGCCTCCGATCACGAGCACGTCGGTGTAGACGATCTTCACTGGGCGGCCCCCTGCCGGCCGTCCTTCTGCAGCCAGCTCGGCACGTACGCCTCGCCTGCGCGATCGCGGTGCTCGTAGCCGATTTTCATGTAAGCGGCCAGGGTCGCGAGGCCGAGCACCAGCAAGAACACGGTGATTCCCCACTTGAACGCGGCGAGGCGCCTGCGGGTCCTGTCCGGATCGTCTCCGCCGAACCAATCCCACTTCACCGCCAGTCGGTAGAGCCCGACGCCGCCGTGCAGCTCGACGCAAAACAGCAGCACGAGGTAGAGCGGCCACCAGTGGCCGCTCCACACCCGGTCGCTCGACCCGTACGGCCCGATGTCGCCGGGGTGCATCAGCATCTGATACAGGTGTGCCGATGCGAGGAAGAAGAGCAGGAACCCGGTCACGACCTGCACCCACCAGAGCGTCGTGTCGGTGTGCGCCATCACGTGCCTGTGCCCGAGGAACACCCGGTACTGCCGGTAACTCGCCGGGAACTTGCGCATTGCCAGGAACGCGTGGGCCATGAAGAGGGCGAAGACGATCGCGACGATCGCCGAGACGATGCCGGGATACGACCGGCCGAAGAAGTAGTAGCCCTCGAACAGCTTGGTGATCCGCCACATGAGGTCGTTGCTGACCAGGATCGACGCCACGAACAGCATGTGGCCCCACATGAAGAGGCCGAGCGCGAGCCCGGTCGCGCTCTGCAGGAAGTCCATGCGCGCCGGCCATCGGCTCTTCCGCTGCCGGTCGGCAAGGCCGACGCCGGCGATGACCTCGAGCGACTCGCTCATGCTCCCCGCCTCCCCTCCGGGAACACGCCCCGCGTCACTCGCTCAACGCGCCCCGTGAATCGCTCAGATGGCCTCCGGCACCATCTTGATCGCCCCGCACGGACACTCCGAAGCGCACAGTCCGCAGCCCTTGCAGTAGTCGAGGTTGAACTCGAACCGCTTTCCGGGGCCGAGCTTGATGACCGCGTTGTCGGGGCAGACGCCGTAGCAGTTGTCACACTCGAAGCAGTTGCCGCAGGAGAGGCAGCGGCGCGCTTCGAAGAGCGCGGTCGACTCGTCAAACCCGCCCTGCACCTCGTCGAACGTCGACTGGCGCCGGATGATGTCGAGCATCGGACGCACCGTTTTCGGCGCGTCCGAGTAGTACCAGGTGTTCAGCTTGTCGAACGTCGCGGCCTCGTGCTTGGGCGGCGCCACGTAGACGCTGCCGCGCAGCCAGGCATCGATGTGCCGCGCGGCCTTCTTGCCGTGGCCGATCCCCACGGTGACCGTACGCTCGGAGGGCACCATGTCGCCCCCGGCGAAGATGCCGGGATGGCCGGTCATCATGTTCGGCGCCACCTTGACGACTCCGTTCTCGATCTCGAGCCCGGGCACCCCGTCGAGGAGGCTCAAGTCCACGTCCTGGCCGAGCGCGAGCACGAGCGAATCGGCCTCGAGCGTCTCGAGCTCGCCGGTCGGCTGCGGAAAGCCGGTCGCGTCGAGCGCCATCTTCTCGACCGTGATCGAGGACTCGCCCGCCTGCTTGATGGTCGAAAGCCACTTGACCATCACGCCCTCCTGCAGCGCTTCCTCGAGCTCGAAATCGTGCGCCGGCATCTTCTCGCGCGTGCGGCGGTAGACGATGATCGCCTCGGTCGCCCCGAGCCGCTTGGCGGTGCGCGCCACGTCGAGCGCGGTGTTGCCGCCGCCGTACACCACGACGCGCCGGCCGAGCATCGGCTTGTCCTCACCCTCCATCGAGCGCAGCACCGAGACCGCGTCGAGGATCCGCGCCGACGTCCCGGCAGGGATGTAGGCGCGCTTCGCGATGTGTGCCCCGACCGCCAGGAATGCCGCATCGAAGCGCCCGGTCTTCATCGCCTCGAGGACGTTGGTGACCTTGGTGTTGAGCCGCAGCTCGACGCCGAGGGCGAGGATGCGCGCGACTTCGGCATCGAGCACGTCGCGCGGGAGACGATACTTCGGGATGCCGAAGCGCATCATGCCGCCCGCCACCGGACCGGCCTCGTGGATCACCACCTGGTGTCCTGCTCGCGCGAGATGGTAGGCCGCCGAGAGACCCGAGGGGCCCGCGCCCACGACCAGTACGCGCTTGCCGGTGCGCTCCGCCGGCGCGGCGAAATTCCAGCCCCGCTCGATCGCCTCGTCGCCGAGAAAATGCTCGACCGAATTGATCCCGACCGCCTCGTCCAGGCTCGCGCGGTTGCACGACGTCTCGCACGGGTGATAGCACACACGCCCCATGACCGCGGGCAGCGGGTTTTCCTCGGTGAGGAGCCGCCAGGCGGCCTCGTAGTCCCCGGACTCGGCCTGCGCGAGCCAGCCCTGGACGTTCTCGCCGGCGGGGCAGGCATGGTTGCACGGCGGGAGCCGATCGAGGTACACCGGCCGGGAGGTGCGCCACGTGCCGGTGTGGTTGGCGAGGCTCGAGCCGGGGTCGAGCGTGATCGCGAACGGCTTGGGCATCACGCCCTCTCCTCGAGCAGTCCGAACCTGCGGACGTTGCGGTCCGCGATCGCCTGGATCCGGGCGATCAGATCGACGCGCGGAGTCGGGCTGAAGAGGTGCGCGAAGCGGCGCTGCGGCTTGAGGTACTCCTCGACCGGCAGCTGCCTGCGGATCTTCGCGACGCTCACCACTTCGCCGTGCTCGGCTTCGAACACCGGAAAGAGCCCCGTCTCCTTGGCGAGCCGCGCGATGCGGATCGACGCATCCGAAGCGTGGCCCCACCCGAGCGGGCAGGACACGAAGACATGGAGGTAGCGCGCCCCGCGGAACTCCATGGCGCGCCGCACCTTGTACTCGAGGTCGCGCAGATGCGCAATTGTGGCCGTTGCGACGTACGGGATGCCGTGCGCCATCGCGATCACCGGCACGTTCTTGCCCTGCCCGAACAGGTTCCCGGGCTGCTCGCCCACCGCCATCGTCGTCGCGGTGCGTGCCGCCGGCGGCGTGGCGGAGGAGCGCTGCACCCCGGTGTTCATGTACGCCTCGTTGTCGTAGCAGATGTAGAGCACGTCGTCGTTGCGCTCGAACATCCCCGACAGGCAGCCGAAGCCGATGTCGGTCGTGCCGCCGTCACCGCCCTGCGCGATCACGCGGACATCGGTCCGCCCCTTCACCTTCAGCGCCGCGGCGATGCCGGTGGCCACCGCGGCGGCGTTGCCGAAGAGCGAATGGATCCACGGGATCTGCCAGGACGTCTCGGGGTACGGCGTCGAGAACACCTCGAGGCAGCCGGTCGCGTTCGCGGCGACGAGCTGGTTCGCCGTCGCCTCCATCGCCGCGTCGATCGCCCAGCGCGCGCCAAGGGCTTCGCCGCAGCCCTGGCAGGCGCGGTGGCCCGAGTTGAGCGAGTTGGTGCGGCGCATGTTCGCCTGCACCGCGCGGGTCTCGGGCGGCAGGAGCCGGTTGCCGACGGTGAACGTCCCCGTCTGGTAGAACTTGATCGGCTGGAACGCCATGAGGGTCCTTCAGCTGATCCGCGCCGCGACCGCGCCGACCTCTCGCAGGACGTTTTCGGCGATCGGGCCGCTGCGACGCACTTCGCGCTCGCGGGCGAGCACCCGGTCCACGACCGCGCGGTCGAGATCGAGAAACGTGTTCAGCTCGAGCTTGTCCGCGATCGCGTCCGCGAATACCTTAGCGAGCGACGCCTTGGTGATCGATCGCCCGCCCAGCCCTGCGATCACGTCGTAGACTGGCGTGACGCGACCCGCGAGCGTCGTCCGGACGTTCGTCGACACGATGCCGCCGACGCCGACGGCGAGGCTCTTCTCGAGCACGACGACGCGCTTCGCGTTCGCGAGCGCCGTGCGCACCGCCGCGAGCGGCCAGGGACGGAAGCAGGCGACCCCGACGACCCCGATCTTCGCGCCGCGGTCGCGCATCTCGTCGACCGTGTCCTTGACGGTGCCGAGCACCGACCCGAGCGCGATCACGATGGTCTCGGCGTCCTCGGTCCGATATGCCCGCACGAGCCCGCCCGCTTCGCGCCCGAACGTCCGCCGGAACTCCGCCGCCCACTCGGGAATCAGCTCGAGTGCCTGCATCTGCTTCGCATGCGCCAGATAGCGCACTTCCATGAACGCCTCCGGCCCGACCATCGCGCCGATCGAGACCGGCTCTTTGGGATCCAGGACCTGGCGCGGGACGAGCGGCGGCAGGTACGCGTCCACCTGTTCCTGGGTCGGCACGTCGACGCGCTCGTAGGCGTGGGTCAGGATGAACCCGTCCATGCAGACCATTACCGGAAGCGACAGCTCCTCCGCGAGCCGGAACGCCTGGACGTGCAGGTCGAGCGCCTCCTGGTTGGTCTCCGCAAAAAGCTGGATCCAGCCGCAGTCGCGCTGCGACATCGCGTCGGTGTGGTCGTTCCAGATGTTGATCGGCGCGCCGATCGCCCGGTTCGCCACGGTCATCACGATCGGCAAGCCGAGCCCGGACGCGTTGAACAGCGCCTCGGCCATGAAGAGGAGCCCCTGCGACGCGGTTGCGGTATATGCGCGGGCCCCGGCCGCGGAGGCGCCGATCGCCACCGACATCGCCGCGAACTCGGATTCGACGTTGATGAATTCGCACGGCTTGATCGCGCCGGACTTCACCATCTCGCCGAGGCCCTCGACGATGTGGGTCTGCGGCGAGATCGGGTAGGCGCAGATCACCTCGGGGCGGCACAGTCCGACCGCTTCGGCGACCGCACGCGAGCCTTCGATCTGCTTAAGCATGGCCGGCCTCGCGCAACTCGTCGCGCACGTGCCCGAAGGCCTCCGAGGCGGCCGCGACGTTGCCGTCCGCAAGCTTGCCGGAGAACGTGTCGCGAATCGCCGCCGCGACCGAGTCGAGCGATATGCGGCCCGACACGGCGGCGAAGCCTCCGAGCAGCGCGGCGTTCGGCACCGGCCTCCCGACGTGCTTCAGCGCGAGCTCGGTGGCGGGCACGGTGCACCGGCGAGCGGCGTTGAAGCCGCTCACGAATTCGCCGATACCGAGCTCGTCGAAGCTGCGGGTGGTGTTGATGAGTATGTACCCGTCGCGCACGACCCCGTGGAACACGTCGACCTGATAGAGCAGCGTCGGGTCCTGGATGATCAGCGCGTCGGGCTGCATGATCGGCTCGCGCAAGCGGATCTCCTTGTCGTCGAGGCGGCAGAACGCGACCACCGGCGCGCCCGTGCGCTCCGATCCGAAGCTCGGGAACGCCTGGGCGAACCTGCCCTCGCGGAACGCGGCGACCGAGAGCATCTCGGCCGCGGTCACCACCCCCTGGCCGCCCCGTCCGTGGATGCGGATCTGGAACATCGGCCTCACCCTACGGCAGCGAGAGCGGACGTTCTTGACGCATATCAACTGGCCGGTCGCGGCCGGCTCCGGGGGATCACGGTCAGGCTCCGGATGCCTTGTGCGCCGCGGATCAGGACGCCCTCGATGTCGGCGGTAGCCGACGGCCCGGTCATGAATACGGCATACCTCGCGTCGAAGAAGCCCCGGTGCCGGTAGGCGTGGTGCAGGTTCGGCACGATGTCCTTCGGGTCGAGCAGCACCACGAGGTGCTGGGACAGGAACCCGAGTGCGTTGATCCTGAAATCGGCCTCGGTCAGAAGGACCGAGCCGGTTTCGGCGACGCCGAAAACCGCCCGCACGACGCCCACGTCGACGTCGTCGAGGTCCGCCGGGTTCGTCGCCCGGTCGATCGGCCGGTTGCCTGCCACTTCCGGCGCGGCCGAGCAGATCACCTTGGCGTCGGGGAATTGCTGCCGGATAAGCGCGTCGAGCTTCCCCTCGGCGGGCGCCTCGACGACGCTGCCACCCATGCGCGCCAGGTTGGCCTTGAACGCGTCCGCCAGCGAAGGCAGGTCCCGATCGAACGTCGGCACCGCCGGCAGCGGCCGCGGGGCCGGCTGGTTCTTGCGCACGCGCGCCAGGATCTCCTCGCGACTGCTCACTTCTTTCTCCGGGACTTGAGATACCAGTCGCGAAAAGACATCCTGGCGGCCTTCGGAACTTCCCGTTGCCGGCCCCACGCGTTCAGCGGGTTGTAGATCATGGTCCGCGGAAGGTATTCGAGGCCCGCGTTGGCGGCCTTCACCGCCGTCCGATAGAGCGCCGGGCTTGCCAGCACCTTGCCCGCCATCTTCATGGCTTCCTTCTTGACGATCGGGAGCTGGCCGCGCTCGCTGATGATCTGGCGCCACTTGTAGATCTGCTCGTGGATGTTTATCTTCACCGGGCAGACCGCGGTGCAGCTGCCGTTGAGGGTCGAGGCGAAGGGGAGCGCGCTGTATTTGCGCAGGTTGAACGTCGGATCGATGATGACGCCGATCGGCCCCGAGTACGTCGAGCCGTAGCTCAGGCCACCGCTGCGCCGGTACACCGGGCAGGTGTTGAGGCATGCGCCGCAGCGGATGCACTTGAGCGAGTACCAGAAGTCGGCCATGCCGAGGCGCTCGGAGCGGCCGTTGTCGACCAGGACGATATGCATCTCCGCCCCGTCCCGCGGCGCGCGGAAGTGCGACGTGATCTGCGTGATCGGCGAACCGAGCGCGCTGCGCGAGAGCAGCCGGATGAACACTCCCAGGTGCTCGATACGCGGAATGACCTTCTCGATACCGATCGAGGCGACGTGCAGCTTCGGCAGATGCACACTCAGATCGGCGTTGCCTTCATTGGTGCAGACAACGACGCTGCCGGTTTCCGCGATCGCGAAATTGGCGCCGGTCATCCCCGCCTCGGCCTTGAGGTAGTAGGGCCGCGTGTTCTGGCGCTGGCTCTCGGCGAGATAGGGCACGTTGCTGTTCTTCGGATCGGTGCCGATGGTGCGCCCGAACACCTGCGCGACGTCCGTTCTCAGCTTGTGCACGGCGGGCACGACGATGTGACTAGGCGGTTCCTCGTCGAGCTGCTGGATGCGCTCCCCGAGGTCGGTCTCGACGATCTCGATGCCCCGCTTCCCGAGGAAGGGCGCCATCTCGCACTCGTCGGTAAGCATCGACTTGCTCTTCACGAGCGTTCGCACGCCGCGCGCGCTCAGGATGTCGAGCACGATCTGGTTGTGTTCCGCGGCGTCTCTCGCCCAGTGAACGCGCGCGCCGTTCTTGATGGCGTTCCGCTCGAACTGCTCGAGGTAGTCCGCGAGATGGGTCAGCGTGTGTTCCTTGATCGCCGCAGCGAGCGACCGCAGCTCCTCCCACTCCGGAATCTCCTCGCTCTCGCGATCGCGCTTCTTACGGAGGTCCCAGAGTCGCTGGTCGTGGAACGCGATATGGTCCTTCGCCGCGATGAATCTCGACGATGCCTCGGCATGGTCGACGCGTTTGTTCATATCCACGCCCCGTTTAGAACCTGCGCGATATGTATGAACTTGATGTCGAGGCCGAGTCGTTCGGCGCAACCCTTCTGGTGCATCAGGCAGGACATGTCCTGGGAGACGATGTACTCCGCGCCCGCGTCCTTGTGGTCGTTGACCTTGTCGTAGCCCATCTTCGCTGAGACCGGCTCCTCGAACACCGAGAACGTTCCGCCGAAACCGCAACACTCGTCCGGACGCTTCGGCGTCACCACCTGAATACCCTTGACCTTGGACAACAGCGCGAGCGGCTTCGAGAATGGCGCTCCGCCGATTTCCGACATCTTCGCCTGGCGCAACGCGCGCAGGCTCGCACAGCCGATGTGCAGCCCGACCTTGTGGGGAAACCTCGCCCACGGCAGTTTCTGCACCTGCAGCACGTCGTGGAGGAACTCGACGAGCTCATAGGTGCTGCGACGCACCTTCGCGACGGTCGTGTTCTGCGGGATGGCGGTCAGATGCTCACGCACGTGATGCGCGCAGCTGCCGGACGGCGTGACGATGTAGTCGAAGCCCGTAAAGTTCCTGACGAACAGCTTTTCGGCGCCGGCCGCATCGTCCTGACAGCCGCTGTTCGCCATCGGTTGTCCGCAGCACGTCTGGTCGAGCGGGTAGTGCACCTCGACCTTCAGGCGCTCGAGGAGCTTCAGGGTCGCGACGCCCACTTCCGGGAAGAACGCGTCGATGTAGCAGGGAATGAAGAGCCCGACTTTCATCAATC
>Ga0335082_10005788_pt1 | contig 13544 bp, 12 predicted proteins | sample Lox_Sample_41_FD_206718 | JGI IMG/M metagenome (GOLD analysis project Ga0335082, IMG submission 206718) | Soil microbial communities from Loxahatchee National Wildlife Refuge, Florida, United States - Lox_Sample_4.1 | ecosystem: Environmental > Terrestrial > Soil > Wetlands | place: USA... | reverse complement strand
CCGAAGTTCGTTTTTCATGCGCATCAGACGACGGACGGCCCGGCCGCGGTTGCATGCCGAAGGTCACGTCACGGTCAAGTTGCCATAACCGGTGGGATCATCGGGTCATGGCAGAGGGCAGCATGACCTGGACCGAGGTGGCCGACAGGCTGGCGGCGGCGCGCACCTACTGGCTGGGCAGCACGACCGCCTCCGGGGCCCCGCACGCGGCGCCGGTCTGGGGCGTGGTGACCGGCCAGACGCTCTACCTGTACAGCGAGCGGAGCACGGTGAAGGCGCACAACCTCGCGGCCGACCCGCGGGTCATCGTCCACCTGGAGAGCGGCGAGGATGTGCTGATCGTCCGCGGGGTGGCCGAGGACCTCGGCCCGCCTGCGACGGTTCCCTCGGTGGTCACGGCGCTCGCGGCCAAGTACACCAGACCGCAGGACCAGCAGTACCTGCCGGACCACGATCCCGATTTCGACGTGGTCTGGGCGATCAGGCCGCGGTCGGCGATGGCGTGGCGGCTGGACGACTACGACGCCTCGCAGCGCCGCTGGCCGGCATTATGGTGAAAAGACCGCCGAGTGACGATAGGAGCCCACATGGACAGCGCGGAGTTGCGCGCCCTGCAGCAGCCGCTCAAGGACGCCTACCGGGAGGACCCGGAGCAGGCGGTCGTCACGCTGCGGGCCCGCGGCCAGCTGGACGAGGCCGTCTCCTGCTCGGTGGAGACCGGGCGGGCGCTGGCCGTCGCGGGGCTGCACCCGGCGACCGGCGGGGACGGCACCCTGCTGTGCTCGGGTGACATGCTGCTGCAGGCGCTGGTGGCCTGCGCCGGGGTCACGCTGCGGGCGGTGGCCACCTCGCTGGGGATCGACGTGGCCGGGGGCACCGTCGCGGCAGAGGGCGACCTGGACTTCCGCGGCACCCTGGCGGTCAGCAAGGACGCGCCGGTCGGGTTCCGGTCCATCCGGCTGGCCTTCGACCTGGACACCGACGCCAGCGCCGAGCAGGTCCAGACGCTGATCAAGCTGACCGAGCGGTATTGCGTGGTGTACCAGACGCTGTCCCGGCCTGCCGGGATGGCTATCTCCGTGACCGAGGCCGCCCGGGCCTGATGCGGCCGAGGGCGTGCACGAGCCCGGGGCCAGGCCGTTCGGCGTTCCGTGGGGCGGGCAGCCGGCCCGGCTGCGGTCGGCTTCGCGGTCCGCCGCGAGGTCGCGACCGGGTCCTGGCTCACCCTGCGCTCCCCCTCGGCGGGTACCCGCATGCCTGAGATAGCCGGCTTGAACGGCTGAACCTCGGGTAGGCGGGCTGGGTGAACAAGCCCCGTCAGGCTCCGGAGTCGGCTGAGATCCGGGCGCAAGAGGAAGTCCGGACTCAGGACGAGGAGGCCAGGGACCGGTACGACCTGGGCGACGAGCGGATCCAGGAGGCGCTGGAGACCGCGGCCGAGGTCGCGGAGAAGACCGGCGGCCTAGGCGAGCCCGGACGTCCGGTCAACCGGCGATCTCCCTTCATGATCGGGCTGTACGCCGCCTTCGGGGTGGCGGTCGCCTACGGCCTGATCGAGCTGTTCATCCGGGCCCGGTCCGTGCTCATCCTCATCGGCCTGGCGTTCTTCATCGCCGCCGGTCTCGATCCGATCGTGGGCTGGCTGGTCCGGCACGGCGTGCCCCGGTGGGCGGCCGTCCTGGTCGTCATCGTCGGCGGCCTGGGCATCGTGGCAGGCTTCCTGGCCGCGGCCATCCCGCCGATGACCAGCGAGGCCACCGCGCTCGCCCACCAGATCCCGCATTACCTGCACGATCTGCAGGACCGTAACTCGCAGCTGGGCAAGTTCAACGTCAAGTACCACATCCAGGACCGGCTGACCAAGCTGCTCACCAGCGGCAGCGGCAGCCTGGTGGGCGGGGTCATCGGCGCCGGGGCGCTGGTGATCGGGACCGTGTCCGAGATCCTCGCCATCGCCGTGCTCAGCATCTACTTCCTGGCCGGCCTGCCGCAGATCAAGCTGTTCACCTACCGGCTGATGCCGCATTCCCGGCGGCCGCGGGCCATCCTCATCGGCGACGAGATCTTCGCCAAGGTAGGCGGCTACATGCTGGGGAGCTTCATCACCGCGGTGATTGCCGGGCTGGGCACCTACCTGTGGCTGCTGGCGTGGGGAGTTCCCTACCCGCTGCTGCTGGGCACGTTCGTGGCCTTCCTCGACCTGATCCCCGTGATCGGCTCGACCGTGGGCGGGATCGTGGTGAGCCTGGTCGCGCTGACCGTGTCACTGCCGGTCGCGCTGGGCACCCTGGGCTTCTACATCTTCTACCGGCTCGCCGAGGACTACCTGATCGTGCCGCGGATTCAGGGCCGCACGGTGGAACTGCCCGCCCTGGCCAGCCTGGTCTCGGTCCTGATCGGCGGGGTTCTGCTCGGCATCGTCGGGGTGCTGGTGGCGATCCCGGTTGCGGCGGCCGTCCGGCTGCTGCTGCAGGAGGTCGCGTTCCCCCGGCTCGACAAGAGCTGAGCGAGGCGCGCGGTCATCAGTCAGCGCGCTGCCATACCAGCCTTGTGTTTCCAGGCGGTCGGTAAGGAGCGACACCCGAACCGAAGTACGTCGTTCATCTGAACCCGAGTAAGGCTGCACCCAGGGCTTCACCAGGAGGAAATCAGCTATGAGGGTACACATGAGCGTCTCCTCGGGCCGAAGCTCTGCCCGGCTCGACATGATAAGCCGCACCTCGCGCATGAAATACAGGACGTCAGCATTCGGATCCGGTGAGTTTTTATGAAGTTCTATAGCACACTGAATTGTCACGCATCGCCTGGGGAAAGTTGGGATAGAGCCTGGCAGGTTCCTTGGCATCCCAGCCGGCCGTGAAACACGGTAGCCCCATCCACCCGCGCATCTTGGGCGTCGATAGCGGACGCCGCCAGCGGGGAGCGAGGCGCCGAGCCTCCGGATTACTTTCTATCGCGTCATAGACACGCCGATGGAAAGGTATATTCATCCAGTCCAGCGCCGACTTTGGTCCCGCACCCTCGGGCGCGGAGTCCTCCTTGCCGTCTTCCTTCCCGATGTCCGCGCAGGCCGAGGCCCGGGCCCTGGTGCGTAGCGTTCGTTCCAGGTCACGTAGGGTGCTGCGTCTTCCACGGCGATTGACGAGGCCGGGTCGGCTACGGGAGACTTCAAAGCCGGTGGGTAAAGTAGGCATCTGGATTGGAGGCTGACCCGCGCCACGGATGACGCGGGGCGCTGCGGTTAGCTCACAGGGTTTACTCATCGCAGGGATTCTGCGTCCTGCGCACAGCATAAGGAGAGAGCATGTCCGTTCGAGACGAAGTCCTGCGGGCCAACGAGGACTACGCGAATTCTTTCGGCGCCAAGGCCCAGCTTGCCCTACCGCCGGCGCGCGGCTTCGCCATCCTCACGTGCATGGACGCCCGGCTCGATCCAGCCGGGTACGCAGGACTGAGCGAGGGCGACGCCCACGTCATCCGGAACGCAGGCGGGCGAGCCAGCGACGACGCGATCCGTTCTCTCGTCATCTCCTACAAACTGCTCGGCACGAAGGAGTGGTTTGTCATTCACCACAGCAACTGCGGCATGGAGTTCTTCACCGACGAGGTAATGCGCGGCCTCCTCGCCAGCAGCCTGGAGACGGCCGAACTCGGTCCCGGCGGCTTCCGGGACGTCGGTACCGGACCGGGTTCGCCCGAGGCCGACTACATCGACTGGCTTACGATTGCGGACAACGCCAAGAGCGTCGTCGACGACGTCAGCAGAATCCGCTCCCATCCTCTCGTGCCCAGGACCATTCCGATCTACGGATACATCTACGACGTGACCACTGGGCGACTCAACGAGGTCCCCGAGGCCACCCGGGCCGGACTTGCCTCATGAGCAGATGAGGTAGTGCTAGGTACGGCCAGGTCAGGGCCAACCGGGTCACCGGCCACGGGTCCTGGATTGCCCGGGCCCGACCGCTTCTCTTCCGGCCGGAAAACGCGGAGGGGAGAAGCGCTGGCCAGCAATCCGCTGCGATCATGCCACAGCTGGCTCCCCTAAAACTGGGGTAGCGGCTGCGGCTTATATGCGGGTATCGCTATGAGGTATCGCAGGCTACATTGACGCAGGGTTTGCTGGCCAGAAAGCGGGTGACGTTCATGTCCGCAGAGCAGCCGGACGCGGTCACGACAAGGTGGCCGGGAAGCTTCGAGCAGCATCTCGCGGCGATCGTGGAGAATTCCGACGACGCGATCGTGTCCAAGGACCTGGAGGGCAGGATCCTGTACTGGAACGACGCGGCCACGCGAATGTACGGCTACACCGCCGAGGAAGTCACTGGCCAGCCGATCGAGCTCGTTATCCCGGAGGTTCCAGAGCGGCGCCAGGAAGAACTCGGCATCCGGGCCCGGATTGGCCAAGGCGAGCGGTTTGTCCATTATGAGACGATCCGCCGTCACAAAGACGGCACCGAGCTCGAGGTCTCGCTGTCGATTTCGCCGGTGCGTGACGCCTCGGGCCAGGTGGTCGCGGCGGCTGGGTTTGCGCGTGACATCTCTGACCGCCGGGTGCTCGAGTCCGCGCAGTATCTGGCGGCGATCGTGGAGAATTCCGACGACGCGATCGTGTCGATCGGCAGGGACGGCAAGATCTTGTCCTGGAACGAGGCGGCCACCCGCATGTACGGCTACTCCGAGGATGAAGCCGTGGGCCAGGCGATCGAGATCGTCATCCCTGATGACCTGGAGCGACGGCAGGAAGAACTCGACATTCAGGCCCGGATCGCCCGCGGCGAGCGGATCGAGCACTACGAGACCGAGCGGCGCCGCCAGGACGGCACCCGGTTCCCCGTGTCACTATCGATCTCCCCGGTCCGGGACGCCTTTAGCCGGATCGTCGCCGCGGCGAGCTCGGCGAGGGACATTTCCCAGCGACGGCTACTGCAGTCGGCGCAGTATCTGGCGGCGATCGTGGAGAATTCCGACGACGCGATCGTGTCCAAGGACCTGAACGGCACGATCCTGTCCTGGAACGACGCGGCCACCCGCATGTACGGCTACACCGCCGAGGAAGCCACCGGCCGACCGATCGACATCGTCATCCCTGATGACCTGGAGCGACGGCAGGAAGAACTCGACATCCGGGCCCGGATCGCCCGCGGCGAGCGGATCGAGCACTACGAGACCGAGCGGCGCCGCCAGGACGGCACCCGGTTCCCCGTGTCACTATCGATCTCCCCGGTCCGGGACGCATCCGGCCGCATCGTGGCGGCGGCCGGATTCGCACGGGATATAACTGAGCAGCGCCGGGCTGTCCAGTCCGCCGAGTACCTGGCGGCGATCGTCGACAACTCCGACGACGCGATCGTATCCAAGGACCTGAACGGCAGGATCCTGTCCTGGAACGACGCGGCCGAGCGGATGTACGGCTACACCGCCGAGGAAGCCACCGGCCGACCGATCGACATCGTCATCCCCGACAACCCCAAGCGACGGCAGGAAGAACTCGACATCCGGGCCCGGATCGCCCGCGGCGAGCGGATCGAGCACTACGAGACCATGCGGCGCCGCCAGGACGGCACCCGGTTCCCCGTATCACTATCGATCTCCCCGGTCCGGGACGCATCCGGCCGCATCGTGGCGGCGGCCGGATTCGCTCGCGACATCTCCGAGCGGCAGGTACTTCAGTCGGCGCAGTATCTGGCGGCGATCGTCGACAACTCCGATGACGCGATCGTGTCCATCGACCCGACCGGCAAGATCCTGTCCTGGAACGACGCGGCCGAGCGGATGTACGGCTACACCGCCGAGGAGGCGATCGGCAGGTGGATCGACATCGTCATCCCGGACGATAGGGCCAAGCGCCAGGAAGAACTCGACATCCGGGCCCGGATCGCCCGCGGCGAGCAGATCAAGCACTACGAGACGACCCGCATCCGGAAGGACGGCGAGGTGTTCCAGGTCTCGATGTCGATCTCCCCGGTCCGGGATGCGTCCGGCCAGATCGTGGCGGCGGCAGGCTTCGCGCGTGACATCTCCGAACGCAAGCGACTCGAGGCTGAACGTCGCCGCGCGACCGGCTTCCTGACCAGCTTTGCCAACTTCAGCGCGCATGACTTCAAAACGCCGATGCAGCACATCCTGTGGGACGCACAGGCGGCGCTGGAGTCCCTGGGCGCGTCCGATCCGGCCGAGGTGCGGAAAAAGCTGGAACGGATCACCGCCACGTCGCGGTGGATGCAGACCAGAACCGACGGGTTGCTCGTGGCTTCGGGCCTTAGTCAGGGCAAGAACCCGCCCAAGGAGCGGATGTCGTCGCAGCAGGCGTTCGACGAGGCGTACCGGACGCTGGCCGATGAAGACCAGTTCGTGCAGCGCGCCGCCGTGAGCAGCGAACCCCTGCCCGAGGTGGTGTCCAACGAGGTTTTGCTTGGGTTCCTGTTCCGGAACCTGCTGGAGAACGCGTGCAAGTACGGCCGGGTGGGGACACCGGTGACTGTGCACGTGTCGGCCAAGCGCATCGACGGTGCCTGGCAGTTCTCCATCAAGGACAACGGCCGCGGAGTCCCGCCGGACAAGCTGGAGTCGATATTCGAGGCCGGCGTCCGGGGTGAGAACGTCAGCGCGGACGAGCCGGGATCCGGGATCGGCCTGCACTTCTGCCACACGATAATCGGCTGGCATCAGGGACGGATATGGGCGGAATCCGGATCGGAGCCGGGCGCAACCTTCAAATTCACCATCCCAGACCTGCGGGCAGGAAATGGCTAACGAACTGACCGGATCGGTGCTGGTCGTCGAGGACGACCGCATAGACGCGGAATACATAGTAAAGACGCTCGAGCAACTCGGCGTCCGCCACGAAGTGGTACCGCGTTCCTACGAGGCGATCGAGTTGCTGCGGCGACTTGACTCACCCAGACCGGGCTTGGTGCTGCTCGACTGGAAGATCTCGGGAGGCGGAGCGTCGGTCCTGCGGACGATTCGGTGTGATCCGTCGCTGGCTATCACCCCGGTGGTGGTGCTGTCCAGGTCGACGGCTCGCGACGACGTACACGCAGCCCTGTCGGGGCATGCGAATGCCTTCGTTGCGAAGGCCGCCGAACTGCGGGATTTCCAGGACCACGTCGCCGCTATCTGCCAGTTCTTCCTCAAGATAGCCCAGCCGCCACCAATGCCGGATACTTTGTAATAGGCCGGCCACGCGACGGGTGCGTCACCGGCGGAGTGGGGGGTATTCGTGTGACCACCGTGCTGATCGTGGATGATGACCGCCTGGTCTGCGAACACCTGGAAGGCCGACTCGGCCGCGAGGATGATTTCGACTGCGTCGGCGTCGCCTACGCCGCCGACACGGCGCGCGAACTAGCCCGCTCGACCCAACCGGACCTGATCGTACTGGACATCATGTTGTCCGATGCCGTCGATTCCATTGACCTGGCGGCGCAGATGGTCAATCTCAGTCCACACTCGCGAGTTGTCGTCTGTACCGCCTGGTCCGACAACGCTAGATTGGATAGCGAGGGAGAGTTCCGGCAGAAGGTAAGGGCCTCGCGCAATGGCGTGGTCGCCTGGATCAGCAAGGGCCGCGGCATCCATGAGATTATCGCCGAGTTGCGTGCGATCGCGCGCTGGTCTGCAGCTCCTACCGGCCCGAGCCCGCTTGACCTGACGCTCGGGGAGTACCTGCGCACGGTCGGGTCCGTCTACCCGCTCGATCCCTTCCACGTCGACCAGGGTGACGCCAGGCTGACCGCCTCCGAGACCAGGATCGCGGCGGTCGTCGCGCGGGGCCTCGAGGCGGACATGACCATCGAAGAGATCGCCAAGGGAACCCAGTTCGTGCTGGGGACGATCCGCGCCCACATGCGGACCATCTACACCAAGTGGGGCGTGCATACGCTGGCAGGCTTCGTTGCTGAAGCACGGCGCCGGGGGTTGCTCGACACCTGACGGCGTACGGGATCGCGAGTCCAAAACAGGGGTCAGCGGGCCGACGCGTTTTGGCTACCCAAAAATAGGGTGCTGACGTAAGCGCGCATTCGATTGTGCGCAGAGGTCGTCGAGAGTTACGAAAGAAGCAGCGAAGACACCTCGATGGGCTGGTAGCCGGACCAGATCCACGGGGAAGCAGAGAGGTCGTCCCGGCAGGGCACGTGAGGAGGTGTGATATGCAGCAGCAGTCGTCGAGTCTCGATGATGAGCAGCCGTCCCCGCTGGCTGAGTTGACTATCGAGCTGATCCCCCTCTCCCTTTGGGATGCTAGAGAGGGCATCATCGCGCCGGGCCAGCCAGAGCCAACGGCCTAGCGTATGAGGGTGACCATGGGTCCCGTCGGCCTCCGGTGTGCTGTCAGTACCCGGAGGCCAGCTGTCAGTACACCAGGACGGCATCCGGGAGGGCAGCGAGCAGCACGCGGCGGTACCGCGACCACGCTGGTCATCTGGCTGAGGCGAACTGGATAATGATCTGATGCACTGTCCACGTGCCCCGCGGCGGCTCGCGCCGCACAGCCCGTCGACGATCCGCCCGAGGACGCTGGCCTGGTCGCTCGACTGCGAGCGATCCACCCCTCTCAGATACGCAAGGAATGTTCATGTCCAGTCGCGCTGCAAGGATGGCCTTTGTAACCTGCATGGATCCGCGTATACGGATATCGGAGGTACTGGGCGATCGCGCCGCGAACTCGTTCGTTCTCAGGAACGCAGGCGGGCGGGTCACCGACGACGTGCTGAGAGGCCTAGTACTCTGCACGCAACTACTCGACGTAACAGAGATAGCGATAGTCCATCATACTGACTGCCGCCTGCAGGACTTCACGGATGAGCAGCTCGCACTCAAAACCGGTGCGAATATCGAATTCATGGCATTCTCGGATCCGATGGAAAGTATCGTCGAGGACGTCAAGCGGCTGCAAGACAATGAGCTGCTAACTGACCATACCCGTATCTGGGGCGGCCTTTACGAGGTAGCTAGTCATTCGCTGAGCGTCGTGATCGACATTCCCGTCTTCGCGCGCGGAAGCAATTTCACGCCGGGCCAGGACGACGAAATACGCTACTGACGAGGCACCGCCATCCGATCCGGGACTGATGCTGCCCTGCCGCCTGTTGGTATCGTGACTGGGTGACGGTCGCAACGGAAACGGACGAACCGGGAGCGGATGCCACCGCCCGGTCGGCCCGGCTGCGGCACCCGATCATCACGGTCTACGGGCTCTACGCCCGGCACGACGGCGGCTGGCTGCCGGTCGCGACCCTGATCCGGCTGCTCGCCGATCTGGGGATAGACGAGCCAGCCGTCCGTTCGGCCATATCGCGATTGAAGAGACGCGGCATCCTGCAGTCGCGGCGGTACGGCGGCGCGGCCGGCTACCAGCTGTCCGCCGAGGCGCTGGCCATCCTGCGCGAGGGTGACGCGCGGATCTTCCGGCGGGGCCGCGCTACCCCCGCCGACGGGTGGGTGCTCGCGGTCTTCTCGGTGCCCGAGTCCGAGCGGCACCGGCGGCACGTGCTGCGGTCCGAGCTGACCAGGCTGGGCTTCGGCATGGTCGCGCCCGGGGTGTGGATCGTGCCCGCCCACCCGCAGGACACGACGGCCGAGACGCTGCGGCGGCTCGAACTCGACGCGTACGCCGACCTGTTCCGCGCCGACCACCTGGCCTTCGGCGATCCGGCCGTGAAGGTCCGCCGGTGGTGGGACCTGGACGCGCTGGAGCGGCACTACGAGTCGTTCATCCGGGCGCACGAGCCGGCCCTGCGGGCCCTCGGCTCGGGGCCTCCCGGTGGGCCGGAGGCGTTCGCCGGGTACGTCCGGGTGCTCACCGACTGGCGGCGGCTCCCCTACCTGGACCCGGGGCTGCCCGCCGAGTTGCTGCCCGAAGGGTGGGTTGGCATCAGGGCCGCCGAACTGTTCTTCGCCCTGCGGGCGCGGCTCGAGGAGCCTGCCCGGGCGTACGTGAAGTCCGTCAGCGGCTGACCACGGCGATGCCCTGGATCTCGACCAGCAGCTCAGGCAGCCACAGCCGGGTCACGCCCACCGCCGCCATGGCCGGGTACTCGGTTCCGGCCAGCCGGCGCCAGATCGCGCCGATTTCCCTGGCGTGAGCCTGGTAGTCGGGCATGTCGGTCAGGTAGATGGTCAGGCTGACCAGGTCGGACGGCAGGCCGCCCGCCGCGCCCAGCGCGGTCAGCAGGTTGGTCATGGCCCGCTCGAACTGCGGCACGACTCCGCCGTCGGCGACGTTGCCGTCCCGGTCCGCGCCAGTCTGGCCGGCCAGGAACACCATCCGGCCTGCGGCCGCTCCCCCGCCGGCAGAGATGGCGTGCGAGAAGCCGGAGGGCCGGGCGAGTTCGGCGGGGTTGATGCGCTCCGAGGTCATGACGGCAGCCTACCGGTATCGCGACTTATTGACGATCGTAGCGATTCCGGCATACGATCGGGTCATGCGCATCGCGGTCCTGGGTGGCGGTCCGGGCGGCCTGTACTTCGCGGCCCTGGCCAAACAACTGGACGCCGGGCACGAGGTCACCGTCTGGGAACGCAACGCCGCGGACGACACGTTCGGCTTCGGGGTGGTGTTCTCGGACGAGACCCTCGGCGGCATCGAGCACGCCGACCGGGACATCTTCGCGGCCATGCGGCGCGAGTTCGCCCGCTGGGACGACATCGACGTGCATTTCCGCGGAACCACGTTCACCTCGGGCGGGCACGGCTTCGCCGCGATGAGCCGCAAGCGGCTGCTGGCCATCCTGCAGGCGCGCTGCGCCTCGCTCGGAGTACGGATCCTGTTTCGCACCGAGGCACCCGACGTGGCCGAGTTGTCCGCGGGCTATGACCTGGTGGTCGCGTCCGACGGGATGAACTCGGCCACCCGGAGCCGGTTCGCTTCGACGTTCCGGCCCGACCTGGAGCAGCGCCGCTGCAAGTACATCTGGCTCGGCACGGATCTGGTCTTCGACGCGTTCAAGTTCTACATCCTGGACACCCCGGCCGGGATCATGCAGGTGCACGGCTACCCGTACAGCGAGCGGGCCAGCACCTTCATCCTGGAGATGCACGAGGACGTGTGGCGGCGGGCCGGGTTCGGGCCGCCGGCTGAGCGCGCGGCCGGGCTGCCGCCCGGGCAGAGTGACGAGTCGTCGATCGAGATGATCCGCGGCCTGTGCGCGGACGTGCTCGGCGAACCCGGTGCTGGCGGACATGAGCTGTTCGCGAACAACTCGCGGTGGACCACGTTCACCACCGTGCGGTGCGGCACCTGGCGGCACCGGAACGTGGTGCTGCTCGGCGACGCGGCGCACACCGCGCACTTCTCCATCGGCTCGGGCACCAAGCTGGCCATGGAGGACGCGCTGGCGCTGGCCGCCTGCCTGCACGAGCAGGGTTCTGTCGATGCGGGCCTCACGGCCTACGAGGCGGAGCGGCGGCCGGTGGTCGCCTCGACCCAGCGGGCCGCGCAGGCCAGCCTGGAGTGGTTCGAGAACATCGGCCAGTACGCCGACCAGGACCCGCACCAGTTCGCGTTCAACATCGTGACCCGCAGCCGCCGGGTCACCTACGACAACCTGCGGCTGCGCGACCCGGAGTTCGTCGCGGACATGGACGAGTGGTTCGCTGGCCAGCAATGTGGCGGCGAACCGGAGCCGGAGGTGCGGCCGCCCATGTTCCAGCCGTTCCGGCTGGGCGGCCTGGAGCTGGCCAACCGGGTGATCGTCTCGCCGATGGACATGTACTCGGCGCGCGACGGGGTGCCCGGCGACTTCCACCTGGTGCACCTGGGCAGCAAGGCGCTCGGCGGGGCAGGGCTGGTGATGACCGAGATGGTCTGCGTCTCCCCGGCCGGGCGGATCACGCCGGGCTGCACCGGGATGTACACCGCCGAGCAGGAGGAGTCCTGGCGCCGGATCGTGTCGTTCGTGCACGACCGGAGCGGCGCGAAGATCGGCATCCAGCTCGGCCACTCCGGGCGCAAGGGCTCGACCAGGCTGATGTGGGAAGGGATGGACGACCCGCTGCCCGAGGGGAACTGGGAGGTCTGCGGCCCGTCCCCGCTGCCCTACAAGGCGGGCGGCCAGGTACCGCGCTCGCTGGACGAAGCGGAGCTGTGTGCGATCCGGGATCAGTTCGTGGCGGCGGCCCAGGCGGCGGCGCGGGCCGGCTTCGACCTGCTCGAGCTGCACTGCGCGCACGGCTACCTGCTGTCCTCCTTCCTGTCCCCGCTGACCAACCAGCGCACCGACCGGTACGGCGGGTCGCTGGCGGGCCGGCTCCGCTACCCACTTTCGGTCTTCGACGCGATCCGGGCCGTCTGGCCGCAGGACCGGCCGATGACCGTGCGGATCTCGGCCACCGACTGGTGCGAGGGCGGCGTGGCGGTGGAGGAGGCCGTCGAGATCGCGCGGGCCTTCGCCGAGCACGGCGCGGCCGGCATCGACGTGTCCACCGGGCAGGTGGTCAGCGAGGAGCAGCCGGCCTTCGGCCGCAGCTACCAGACGCCGTTCGCGGACCGGATCCGCAACGAGATCGGCCGCAAGTACGGCGTGGCGGTGATCGCGGTCGGCGCGATCTCCTCCTACGACGACGTGAACTCGCTGCTCCTGGCGGGCCGGGCCGACCTGTGCGCGCTCGGCCGCACCCACCTATACGACCCGCAGTGGACCCTGCACGCCGCCGCCGAGCAAGGATACTCCGGCCCCGGCGCGACCTGGCCGATGCCGTTCGCCGCGGGCAGCCGCAGGCCGCAGGCGGGGCGCACGGACGGCCCGCGGCCGCGGCTGGAGCTGATCCGGGCCGGGATCCCGGGGACGGCGCACGCCCGGTGGCGGCCGGACGCCGCGGCTAGGTCCGGGGGTGGCCGGTGACCGCGTTCGCGCTAACGTCCGAGCAGCGAGATTTCTCCGAACGGGTGCGGGATCTTGCCTCCGGACAACTGCGTGCGCTGGCCGAGGCGGGGACGCCGGGCCACGTGAACCGCGAGCTGATCAAGGCCATGGGCGACCTCGGCCTGCTCGCCCGGCTTTTTCCTGGCGTCGGAACGGGTGGCCTGTCGCGCTCGGCCGCTGCCTTGGACCTGTGCATCCTGCGGGAGTCGCTGGCCACGCAGAGCACCGAGGCGGAGACCGCGCTGGCCCTGCAGGGCCTCGGCTCCTATCCCCTGCTGCAGTCCGGGCGGGAGGAGGTCGTGCGGCGCTGGCTGCCCGCGGTGGCCGCCGGGGACGCGGTGGCGGCGTTCGCGCTGACCGAGCCCGAGGCCGGATCCGACGCCGCCGCGCTGGCGCTGCGGGCCGAACCCGACGGCCCCGGGTGGCGGCTGACCGGCGAGAAGATCTGGATCTCCAACGCTCCCGAGGCCGATTTCTACACCGTCTTCGCCCGGACCACACAAGGCGCCGGCGCGCGCGGGGTCAGCGCGTTCGTGGTGCCCGCCGATCGGCCTGGCCTGGCCGGCGAGCACCTCGACATGATCAGCCCGCACCCGATCGGCCGCCTGATCTTCGACGGGGTGCCGGTGCAGCCGGCCGAGCTGCTCGGCGAGACCGATCGCGGCTTCCGGGTGG
>Ga0335082_10005787_pt1 | contig 13544 bp, 4 predicted proteins | sample Lox_Sample_41_FD_206718 | JGI IMG/M metagenome (GOLD analysis project Ga0335082, IMG submission 206718) | Soil microbial communities from Loxahatchee National Wildlife Refuge, Florida, United States - Lox_Sample_4.1 | ecosystem: Environmental > Terrestrial > Soil > Wetlands | place: USA: Florida... | reverse complement strand
CCCCAATGCGGACGGCACTCATTCTGACGGGGGGTTGGGGGACCCCCCGCAGGTGGGCTGTTGCCGCGGCTTCAGCCGCCGGGTCAGGTTCCCGGGCAGGAGCCGACTCACCACACGCCGCGTTTTGCCAGCGCCGGGCACCTCTGGTATCGGTCTGCGGCATGCCGGTGACCGCCAGGCCGAGCCCGTCGGAGGTGTCCCGGGCGCCACGCTGGCACCTCGCCGTCGTCGTCGCCGCAACGTTTCTGACCTATCTCAACGCGTTGTCGAACGCGTTCCTCTGGGACGATCTCTATCTGATCGCCGACAACCCGCTGATCAAAGATTGGCGTCGGCTGCCGGCGCTGTTCACTTCGGATCTGTTCCCGAAGGTCATGCCCAGCCACTACTACCGCCCGCTGCAAGGGCTCAGCAATCTGATCGACTATCACCTGTGGGGCCTCACGCCGTTCGGCTTTCACCTCACCAACGTCCTCATCCACGCCACCGCGGCGCTGCTGCTCTACCGCTTGATCGCGGTGCTGCTCGACGGCAGTTGTCCCAATGTCAACTCGCCGGTTTTGTCTGGAACGCGCCCACCTCTCCCCCGTCCCCTCTCCGGCACGGAGAGGGGAGATAGAGGTCCAATGGCTTCTTCCCCCTTCCCTCGCAGGGAAGGGGGCCAGGGGGTTAGGTGCGCCGGAACTCGACGTCAAAATGGGCCACCACCCGACAGCCCGTCGGCGGCGTTGATCGGCGCGCTGCTGTTCACGGTGCATCCGATCCACACCGAGGCGGTGACCTACATCTCCGGGCGCTCCGACACGCTCGCGGCATGCGGCATGCTCGCCGCCTTGTTGTGTTTCGTGCGGCAGCGGCATGCGCCGCTCGGGGTGTGGCGGCTGGCGTCGCTGCTGTGCTTCCTGCTGGCGCTTTTGGCGCGCGAGGCATCCGTAGTGCTGCCGCTCCTGGTCGTGCTTGCCGACGTCACGTTGAGTCTGCGCCGTGGCGAGGACCTACGCGCGGCCTTGATGCTGCGGCTCCTCGGCTACGCCTCGTACCTCGTCCCGTTCGCGATCTATGTGGCGCTGCGCGTCGCGGCCATCGGCACGCAGCTCATTCCTACCGAGACCGCGCAGACGCCGCTGCCGTTGCGGTTGCTCACCATGCTCGAGGTGGTGGTGCAGTATGTCGCGTTGCTATTGGTGCCGGTCAACCTACACATGGAGCGCGAGGTCATCCCCGTGAGCACGGGGCTCGATCCGTTCGTCGTCGGCGCGGCGCTCCTCGTTCTGGCGATCGGCGTGGTGGCGTGGCTCTGTCGCCGGCGCGCCTGGCCGGTGACCGTCGGCATCATCTGGTTCTTCGTCGCGTTGATCCCGGTGTCCAACGCGGTGCCGTTGGCGACGTACATGGCCGAGCACTGGTTGTACGTGCCCTCGATGGGAGTCTTTCTCATCGCCGGCTGGGGGCTCGATCAAGTGATGCAACGCGGCTGGCAACAACCGGCGCTAGCCGGGTTGATCGTCGCGCTGGCGGCGTACGGCGGCTTGACGATGCGGCGCAACGCGGACTGGCAGGACGGCCTCACCATCTACGCGGCGACGGTGCGCCTGGCGCCGCAGAGCGCGCGTGCTTGGTCGAATCTCGGGCATGCGTATCAGGAAGCCGGGCAGGCGCAGCAGGCGGCGGACGCCTACCAGCACGCCTTGCAGCTCACCACGGGCGCGACGCCGCGGCCGGGCTTGCCGCCCGCCGCCGCCGATCCGTTCATGGCGTCGCATCAGCATGCCATGGTCGGCAACATCTACCGCGAGCAACAGCGTTACGACGAGGCGCGACGCGAGTTCGAGGCGGCGCTGGGGCTCGACCCCGGCAACGTGTCGGCCTACAACAACCTGGCGCTGACGTTGAGCGCGGCGGGGCGCACCGACGAGGCCAAGCGCACCTTCGAGACGGCGCTCCAGTTGTATCCGGAGTTCGCCGCCGCGCACAGCAACCTCGGCAACCTGTACTTTCGCGCCGGCGACCTGGCGCCGGCGCAGGTCGAGTACGAGGCGGCGATCCGCCTCAACCCGGACTATGCCGAAGCGTACAACAACCTCGGCAGCGTGTACTTTCGTCTCGGTCGCGCCGATCTCGCGGAGGATGCCTACCGCAAGGCGCTGCAGATCAATCCGCGTCTCGACCAGGCGCGGCGCAATCTGGACGTGGTAGTGCAGAGCCGCGGCCAAACCGCGCCGTGAGCGCGGCATTGGCAGTGTCCTTGTATCTGGTTCAGCGGGTCGCGCGACAACCTAACCCCTTGCCCCCTTCCCTGCGAGGGAAGGGGGAAGATCTGGCTCTTCGCTCCCCTCTCCGTGTCGGGAGGGCCGATAAACGGAAAGCTGCGCACCGCTGCGGACGCCGGGGAACGGAATTCCCCGGCTGAGTCGCCCAAAGTCGGCTGAAGCCGACTGCCACCGAGTCACTGGAGTCCCCTTGAGGGGACTTTTCGACGACTCAGCCCGGGAATTCATTCCCGGGGGTCGGATCGACTCGACTAATGGCAATTGTGGATCCGCGAAAATCGACAGTCCCTGTCGGAGAGGGGGGAGAGGTCCGCAAGCTCGGCGCAAGGACGTTCGATAGAACTCAAGGACATCGTCGTGAAAGGCGTTTGTCGTGCGCCCGCCGATTCAGGTAGAAGGCGGGCGTGCGCTGGCCATTCATTACGACCTGCCGCGTCCCCCCGTCGCTCGAGGCGGTCACATCCATTCGCCGCGACACCGAGGTCGACCCGCGTTCGGTGGGCGTCGACCCGGCCGGGGTCGAGCGCATCTGGCGGGCGGTGCGGGCCTTCTATCAGGTCGGCGTGCACCCTGCCATTCAAGTGTGCATTCGGCGGCGCGGGCAGGTCATCCTCGACCGCGCCATCGGCTACGCCAGCGGCAACGGTCCCGACGATGCGCCCGACGCGCCCAAGGTGTTGGTCACGCCGGAGACCCCGTTCAACATCTTCTCGGCGTCGAAGGCGGTGACCGCGATGCTGGTGCACCTGCTCGACCAGCGCAACCTGATTCGCCTCGACGATCCGGTGTGCGAGTACATCCCCGAGTTCGGCGTGCACCGCAAGCAATGGATCACCATCCGGCACGTGCTGGCGCATCGCGCCGGCATCCCCAACCTGCCGCCCGAGGTCATGCGGCTCGAGAACCTCGCCGACCGGGAGGGCATCGTGCGGGTGATCTGCGAGGCCCAGCCGACGTCGCGACCCGGGCGTGAGCTGGCGTATCACGCCATCACCGGCGGGTTCATTCTGGGTGAGGTCGTGCGCCGCGTGACCGGCCAGGACATTCAAACGTTTCTCGACGCAGCCATCCGGCGGCCGCTCGGCTTCCGTTGGACGCGCTACGGCGTGCCGCGGCGCGACGTGCGTCGGGTGGCGGTGAACTACTTCACCGGCCCGCCGCCGCTGCCGCCGTTCTCGACGATGCTGAACCGCACGCTGGGGGTCGAGTTCCGCCAAGTCGTGGAGATGTCGAACGACGCGCGTTTCCTCACCGGCGTGATGCCGTCCGGCAACATCGTCACTACGGCGGACGAGCTCAGCCGCTTCTATCAGCTGCTACTCAACGGCGGCGAACTTGGCGGCGCGGAGATCTTCGAGCCGCGCACGATCCGTCGCGCCACCTCGGAGCAGTCGTATCTCGAGTTCGACGCGATGCTGGGTCTGCCGGTGCGCTACTCGTTGGGCTTCATGCTCGGCGGCAAGTGGTTCAGCTTCTACGGCCCCGACACCCAATACGCCTTCGGCCATCTGGGGCTCACCAACATCGTGGCGTGGGCCGATCAGGAGCGGCAGGTCGCGGTGACGCTCATGACCAGCGGCAAGCCGCTAATATACACTGGCATCTACTACGCCTACCAGATCATGCGGGAGATTGGTGTGGTGTGTCCGAAGGAGCCGCCGCCGCGGCGGGCGGCTCGGGTGCCGCGCAAGCGCGCCAGGAAGCCGCGGCGTGTCGCCAGCGCGAGCTGAGACATTGTCCCCCTTCCCTCGCGAGAGGGTCGACAAACGCGAAACGGGCGCGCCGCCGCAGACGCCCGGGAATGACTCCCCCGGCTTTGCCACGGCAACGTGTCCCTGAACGCTACGAGCGTCGTTGTCGACGTACACGTTCAGATCTGCGTGCCGCATCTCGCGCTGCAACAACCGAGCTCTGTAGGGAAGGCCATTGGCGTACGAGCCGACTACGGCAGCGGCGTTGCCCCGGCACAATAGATCTGGCCGTTGGTGTTCTCGACGATGAACGTGACCACGAGGTCGGCCAAATGGCCTTGCGCCGTGGCATCGAGACAGGCCGGGCAGATGGCTGGCGAGCGCCCGAGCAACTTGGTGGTCGCCTTGTCGTACGCGGCTCGACAGGAGACAGGCTTCCCGGTTCCTCGTTCGCACGCTTCCATATCAAACGCGTTCCCTTTCAATGCAGCGTCCGCCTGCTTGATCTGGCACTTCGTCATGCACGCGGAGAGCGTCTTGAGATGCGTGGCCACCAGATCCTCGCATTTCCCCGTGTTCGCATCCGGGGGGACAAAGCCGGTATCGTCCCCGCCGAGGCTCGTCGTTCCGGCACAGTAGATCAGGCCGTTGTTGCTCTCGATGAGGTTCATCACGAGATCGGCCAGGTTGCCTTGCGCCGTGGCATCGAGACACGTCGGGCAGATGGCTGGCGAGCGCCCGAGCAACTTGGTGGTCGCCTTGTCGTACGCGGTCCGACAAGAGACCGGCTTTCCGGTTCCTTGCTCGCATCCCTCTTCGTCGAACGATCTTCCCGGTAATGCGGCGTCCGCCTGCTTGGTCTGGCACTTCGTCATGCATCCGGACAGTGTACGGAGATTTGTGGCCACCAGGTCCTCGCATTTCCCCGCGTTGGCATCCGGAGGGACAAAGCCGCTTTCGCAGCTGCCCGGGCCGCTGCCGCCGATGCAAGTCTCGCTGAACGCGTTGCACCCGTTGCTCGTCTGTAGCCCGACGCTGACCGACCCACAGGTGCCATCGGCCAGTCCAGTCTTCGCTGCCGCACACGATTGACACGTACCCGAACATGTCGGGCCGCAGCAGGTCCCGTCAACACAGTTGCCGGTGACACACTGGCTGCTGCTCGTGCAGGCTTGGCCTTGCGCGGTCAGCGTCGTGCAGCTCCCCGCCCCCGTGCTGCCGTTGCACGTCAGCAACCCGGTACTGCAGTTGTTGCTCGTCTGCAGCCCCACACCGACCGGCGCGCACGTGCCGTTGGGCTGGGCGGTTCTCGCCTGCGCGCAGGACTGGCACGTCCCCGTGCAGGTGGCACCGCAGCAGACCCCGTCGACGCAATTGCCGGACGGGCAGTCGCTGTTGACGTTACACGTCGAACCGACCCGACCGGTGTAAAACACGCCGGCGTCTGTCCCCGCATAGACCGTGGTCGGCGTGAGCGGGTTGATGGCCAGCGCGTTGACCTTGAGGTTGGTGAGACCGGTGTTCGCCGCGCTCCAGTTGTTTCCCCCGTCGGTGCTCTGGAATACGCCGCCGTCTGTCCCCGCATAGAGCGTGGTGGGCGTGGCAGGGTTGATGGCCAGCGCGTTGACCTTGAGGTTGGTGAGGTCGGTGTTCACAGCGCTCCAGTTGCTGCCTCCGTCGGTGCTCCGGAACACACCGCCATCTGTTCCCGCATAGAGCGTTGTCGGCGTGGTCGGGTTGATGGCCAGCGCGTTGACAACATAGTCGGTCAGGCCGGTGCTCATCGCGCTCCAACTCGCGCCGCTGTTGGTGCTCTGGAAGACGCCATCGGGGTACGTCCCCGCATAGAGCGTGCTCGGTGTTGTCCTATCGATGGCGAGCGCCAAGAGGATGGGGTTGGCGGGCAGACCGGTGTTCGCCGCGCTCCAGCTGCTGCCGCCGTCGGTGCTCTGAAATAGACCCCTCTGGTAGTCAAAGCTGCCGTCGGTTGCCGCGTAGAGGGTGGTCGGTGTGGTCGGGTCGATGGCCAGCGTGTTGACGTAGGGGTCGTTGGCGGGCAGGCCGGTGTTCACCGCGGTCCAGCTGTCGCCCCCGTCGCTGCTCTGGTAGATGCCGCTGCCGTAGTTCGTTCCAAACCCCGTCCCTGCATAGAGCGTGGTCGGGTTGATCGCCAGCGCAGTGACATTGGTAATGCTAGGCAGGCCCGTGTTCGCCGAGTTCCAACTGCTGCCCTCGTCGACGCTCTGGAGCACACCGAAGTCCGTCCCCGCATACAGCGTGGTGGGCGTGGTCGGGTTGATCGCCAGCGCGTGGACGGTGAGGGAATTGGCCCTCAGGCCAGTGTTCATCGCGCTCCAGTTGCCGCCGCCGTCGGTGCTTCGGAAAACGCTGCTATCGGTCCCAGCGTAGAGTGTGGAGGGGGTGGTGGGGCTGATGGCCAGCGCGTTAACGGAGAAGGCGGTCAGGCCCGTACTAACCGGGCTCCAGCTCCTGCCGCCGTTGGTGCTCTGGAAGACGCCGTGATTGAAGTCCGTCCCCGCGTAGAGCGTGCTCGGCGTGGTCGGGTCGATTGCCAGCGCCGAGACAAAAAAATTCGTGGGCAGGCCTGTGTTCACCGCGCTCCAGCGGCCGGCGCTGTTGGTACTCTTGAATACGCCGTCTTGCGTCACGGCGTAGAGCGTGCTCGGTGTGATGGGGTCGATGGCCAGGGCGAGGACAAAGGTGTCGGTCAGGCCGGTGTTCACGGCGCTCCAATTGCCGCCGCCGTTGGTGCTCTTGAAGACGCCCGCGAAGTATGTACCGGTGTAAAGTATGCTCGGCGTGGTGGGGTCGATGGCCAACTTTGTGATGCGAAGGCCATTGCCACTCAGGCCGGTGTTCACCGCGCTCCAGTTGTTGCCCCCGTCGGTGCTCTGGAACACACCACCGCCGTCCGTCCCCGCGTAGAGCGTGGTCGGGTTGATCGCCAGCGCTGCAACGGTGAGGTTGGTGAGGCCGGTGTTCACCGCGCTCCAGCTGCCGCCGCCGTTTAGGCTCCGGAAGACGCCGCTGCCGTTCGTTCCCGCATAGAGCGTGGTCGGCGTGGTCGGGTTGATCGCCAGCGCGGTGACGTTGAGGTTGGTCAAGCCGGTGTTCACCGCGCTCCAACTGCTGCCGCCGTTCAGGCTCTGGAAGACACCGGCGCCGTTAGGGCCGCCCGTCCCCGCATAGAGCGTGGTTGGCAGTTGAGGATTGATTGCCAGCGCGCTGACATTGCCGACGCCAGTCATGCCGGCGCTTGTCCAGATCGGTGTCTGGCTCAGCGCCCTGGTGGTTATGAGCGCGATGATCGCAACAGTGGCAAGTGAGTGAACAAGCCCCTTCATGGTACGCCTCCAGTCCTCATCTCAAACCACACGCTGCACTCAGCGAAGCGTCCTGCGGCGCGTGGAACCGGCCGGAAGCTCGATGGTCAGGATCACGAGTACGCAAATGCTGTCTGTCCTGAAGAGTATGGGTGGAGCCGCACGATCATGACGCACCAGCGTGAGGTGGACCCGGTCCGCCGCCCTCACGGCACGCACACCAGGGACAGCGCATCGTTGTCCGGTCGCCGCTGGTTGCTCGACAGCGTCGCCAGCCGAAGGTGCTTTACACCGCGGGCCTGACGGCTGCCTCGCAGGGGGACGCTGACTTCGGCGAATCCCGTGCAGCGCTCGCTCGACAACGGCGGTTGGAAGGCCGCGGTGCGCCGGCACAGCCCGTCGCCGGCTCCAAGCGTGGAATCACAGTCCGCGTTGGCGGAGCAGGCGCGCGGCGGCTGGCGACCGGCGCAGATGCCTTGAACTCGGGCGCCGATCCCGTGCAGCGCATCTTCAATCGCCTCGCGGTTGAGCCGATCCTCGTGTCGCGCGCCGATGTTCGGTCGCAGGATGCGCACCTCGCGAACGTCCGACGGCGTGCACGCCAACCGCGCATCCGCAACATTCAGGCACAGCGCGACGTGGAACGTGCACGCCCCGTCACCCGCCGGCCCGAAGTCGCAGCTCGGATCACCTTCGCGGCACTGCACTCGATTACTCGGCCGTCCGTTGTGATTCGTCGTCGGCGCCGGCAGGGTGAACCACTCCGCGCTGCAATCGCTGGCGCGCGCGCCGCCGCCCGGGATGAGCGATGCACAGGGCGCCGGGGCAGCGCAGGCGCCGGTTTCTTCGTCGCACAGCAAGCTGCATTGTGCGCCGCCGCTGCCACAGGGGTTGCCCGAGTGGGTGCACGTACCGCTGCGGCAGGTGTCCGCCCCGTTGCAGAACGTGCCGTCGTCGCAGGTGGTGCCGTCGGCTTGCGCGACCTGGCAGTTCGCGGAGCAACAATCGCCGTCGACGCTGTTGCCGTCATCGCACTGCTCGCCGGCGGTGACGATGCCGTTGCCGCAGCCGGTCGGGGTGCAGTTCGAGTCGCAGCCGTCCCCGTCGATACGATTGCCGTCGTCGCACTGCTCGCCGGGCTCGAGTCTGCCATTGCCGCAGGTCTGCAGATCGCAGGCGTCGCCGATCCCGTCCCCGTCGCTGTCGTGCTGGTCGACATTCGGAATTAACGGACAGTTGTCGAACGGATCGGGAATTTCATCGCCATCGGCGTCGGCGGCCGCGGCAGCCAACAGATCCTTGCGGCACGTGGTGCCCTGTCCACAGTCGGCGTCCGTTTTACACGTACGCTGGGCCCGCTGGCAGGTGCCGTTCCCACAGAAGGCCGGCGTGGCACAATCAGCGGTGCTCGTGCACGACGTTCCGAGATCTTCCACACAGCGTCCAGCCCCGGTGAACAGTTCCCCGTGCGCGCTTTGCGCGGAGAGCGGTCCTACCAGACGCTGGAAGGTCTCGCCCGCGTCATTGCACACCGCCGCTCCCGAACAATCGGACTGGCTGAGACAGGTTCCGACAACCTTTTCGCAGGTGCCTTGCCCCGGGGAACCGGCGATCGGTTGACAGAATTCGCCCGCGCCGCATCCCGAGTCCACACCGCAGCTGGTGCCCAGATCGAGGATGCAACCGCCAGGGGGCACGAAGCAGGTTCCAGCCGGGCAAGCGGCACTCGTCGCACAGGCCAACCCGGTATCCGTGCAGATGCCGGCGGCCATCGCACCGGTCACGGTGAGCGCCTGCGCATGGACGGCGGAACCTTGGACGGTGGTCCGCGCGAACCGTCTCGGAGCACTCATGAGAGAGGCGACGACGGGCGCGAAGCCCTGCGCTTCGGCCATGCGGACATTGAAGGTCTGTAGGACCAGATCGTTGGTTGTGCCGTTGTCGTTCAGATCCTCGCTCTGATCGGCTTCGAGGGTGAGGAACTTGACCGTATCGCCGAGGGCGCGATAGGGCACGTGCGGATCACAGGCCTCGAGCTCGCACGGCGTCACGGCCTGGCCGGTGTTGACGAGGTGCTGATTGATGACGTCGTACACCTGCAGGACGTCGTCGCAGCAATCGCCGTCGCTGTTGAGATCGCACTGGTTCAACAGACATCCATCGGGCAACTGTGCTGCACGACAGTTGGATGCGTTGACCGCCGTACCGCACGCATCGGCCTCGTGCGTGCGGAAGGCAACCAGGGTTGCGTTGCAGACAAATTCGACTGCCGGCTGCCCCGTATTGATGGTTGTGTTGGTGTCCGGATAGAACAGTTGCAAGACGCGATCGGTGGAATCGCCATCGTCATTCAGGTGGCCCTCAATGGTCTCCGGCGTGATGAATACCACCGCCGCCCCGCAGATGTCCGCGGTGTCGGCGGCGTGACCCGAATCCATCCATGCTCCGAGACCCGCGGGGTGAACCTGCACCGTCTGTCCGGCTTCCGAGGACACCGCGGCAATGTACGTATCCGACAGCGCCACGCTGGACGCCGCGAGGCCGAGGTTCAGCACGCCTGTGGATTCCGACCAGAAGTGCACGATCTTGTCAGTGGTGTCGCCGTCGTTGTTCAAGTCCGCCGGCGTGACACCCGACCCAGTCGGACAGCCGGTGGCGGTGCCAGCGGCTTCCGGGCGCAGGAAGGCGGCGGCTCCGTTCGCAACCGTCACCTGATCCGCGGGGCACAGCCGCGTTGGGGTGATTGGCGGGGTCGCACCGGAATCGACGACCGCGAGCACCGTGTCATCCAGATCGCCATCGCCGGTCAGGTCCTGACTCGTATCCAGACGATCCACTCCGCGCACTGTGACAATGGACTCGTCCTCGAAGGCCACGTAGCGCCCGTCCGCGCTGATGGCGGGGTGCCTGCCGAAGCCCAGGACGTGACCGCCGTTGTCGACGCTCATTTCCTGTGTGGCCCCGGTGAGGCGATCGTGGACGAATATGTGGTCCACGAATTCTCCGGTGTCGAGCGGGACCAGGTGTGCGTTCGAGGAGAACGCGACGTATCGTCCGTCGCCGTTGATCGCCAGCCCGAAGAAACCGGACTGCTCACTATCCTGAGCGCCGGTGCTACTCACACTGACGCGGTCCGTGGTCCCGGTCACACGGTCGTGGACGAAGACATCGTCAAAGCCGTTCGTATCGCCCGCGACCAGGTTGGTTCCGTATGAATGGAAAGCCACGTAGCGCCCATCGGCGCTGATCCGGGGCAGGACACCGAGCGATCCGATGGCGAAGACACCGGTGGATGCGGCATTGGCTTGAACACCGTTGCTGTCGACTGTCACACGCTCGGTAATCCCGGTCGTGCGATCGTGGACGAAGCCATCTTCGATTTCGTTCGTGTCGCCGGCTACCAGGTTGGATGCGTAGGACTCGAACGCCACATAGCGCCCGTCGGCGCTGATGTCGGCAGCGAAACTATCACCGTTGCCCTGCCCGCCACTGCTATTGACGCTGACGCGTTCGGTAGATCCGGTGGTCCGATCATGGACGAAGACGTGGCTGGCTCGGTTCGTCCTGCCCGGCACGAGGTTGCGGGCGTCAGATTCAAATGCAACGAAGCGTCCGTCGGCGCTGATCGCCGGAGCGCCGCTCACATCGTTTCCTTCACCGCCGCCACTGTCGACGCTCACACGCTCCGTGGCGCCGGTCAGACGGTCATGGACGAAAACGTCCAGACAAGCGCCGGGCGTGTTGTCGATGCAGCCCAAGTCATCAGCGCGGCAATCGCTGTCGGTCCGGCATGGCCGATAAGAATACAAGCAGTAGCCACACACGTTGGTGTCGGACTGCACGAGGTTGCTGGCGTCTGAAGCGAAGGCCACGTAACGCCCGTCAGCGCTGATCGCGGGTGAGGAGCTGGAACCGTTCCCCGGGATACCGCTACTGTCGATGCTGACCAGTTCCGTCGTCCCATCGACGCGGTCGTGGACGAAAACCTGCTCCCATCCCCCGGTGTCACTGGACACCAGGTTGCTCGCGAATGAAGAGAATGCCACGTAGCGCCCGTCGGCACTGACCGCGGGTGAGGAGCTGTAATCGTTGGCCGGAGCGCCGTGACTGTCCACATCGACGCGACCCGTGCGCTGCCGTGCGTTCATCCACTCCGATTGACGAAAGAATACGTGCCCGCCCGAAACCATCACACTATGATGGTTGAGCTTCGGAGCGGCATCGACCGCCAGGTTCAGGCCTGGGATGAGATCTCCGCCGCCGCTTACATTGAATATGCGCAGAATCGAATCGAACACGGTGCCGTTGCCGTTCGCATCGAGGTAGCCCTGTGCGGGTTCGGATTCGAGGAGGGCGGCAACGTTGCCTTCGAGCGCCACCGCCGGATAACTGAATGGCGGCTCGTGGATGCGGATCACGGCGCGCCCCGTGGCGCCGCTCGTTCCAATGGCCTGCGCGACCCCGGTGTGGCGGTCGTGGAGCAGCAACACGTCGTCGGTGGCATCGCCGTCACCGTTCAGATCGGATTGGACGATCGGTTCCGAGACCACGCTGGCGAGCAGATCCGGTGTCTGGCTCAGCCCATCGAGCGGCACCGGATCTTTGGCCACGGCCTGCAACGCCGCGCGCGGCACGGCAATGGGCCCGACGTTGGCCGCCAGGCGCGTGCTGAAGTCGAACAGCGCCGCACCGCATTGGCCATCCGGACATTCGCCGTCGGTTGAACAGGCGTTCCCGTCGTTGGCACCGCCGGCGCAGTGCCCGCTGCCGCAGCTGCCGCCCGGGCAATCGGTGGCGTCGAAGCACGGCAGCGCATCGTTGGTTCCGCCGCTGCATTGAGTCAAGGTCGGACTGCGCCGCGCCACCCGCAGCACGGTGGTCGGCGCGTCGGCGGTGCCGAACAGTGTCGCCACATCGGACATCGTCGGGTCGGCTTGCGGATCGAAGATCGGCGGCAGCAAGCCGCCCTCGGGCGAATACGAATGCAGGAAGGCATTGCTCGGAATGCGAATCGGCGCATGGATGGTCAGCATCGCATCGATGTTGGTGCTGGCGCGCAGCAGGCGGGCGATCGGCACACCCTTGCCCAGCAGGATGCCGCGCCAGTCCATCGGTAAGAGCACGTTCCCGTCCGCATCGATCGTGGCGCGCGCCTCGGGCGCGTTGCCATTGCACGGCGGGTGCGGATCGGTGCACAGCGCCTGGTAGTCATTCGGCAACGGCAAGACGGTGAAGTGACTGAAGGTCTCATTCGGCGTCGTGCCGCAGGTGCCGTCGATCGCATAGAGGGCATCGATGCACGCCAGCAGGTCCGGGTGAGCCGAGCATGGGGTGCTCGCCAGATCGCAGGGGAGCGGGTCCGGGCTCGATACCTTGCTGACCGCGATCGCCGCCGGCCCGCTCAGCGTGTGCTCGGGCACGGCGTCGATGCCGCCGAGGTCCGTCACGCTGGGGACGCGCACGCGCAGGTGGCGCACGCCGTCACGCTCGACCACCTGGAGGTCGATGGGCTGGCCGGCCCGGTTGGCCGGCACGCACTTGGCGCTGGCCACGCCGGCAGTGGCCGCACATGTGGCGCGCTTCGATTCGAGCGCCGCGCAGTCCTTGGCCAGCACGACGACATTGCGCGGGCCGTTGGGCGGGGTGAAGACGAAGGTGATGACCTGGTTCGTCGCAATCGCCGAAAACCCCGATCCGGCGGAATCACACGGGTCGCGATGCAGCTCCAAGACATCGCCGGGTCCGGCAAACGGCCGATCGGCGGCGGCTACCGTGCCGCGAAACGTCTGCGTCGTGCCCGGAATGATGTTGCACGCCGCTCGGGCTGCGGTGGGCATCGCCGCCGCCAGCGCAAGCGGGATGATCCATCCAACGCGCAAGGTACGGATCACGTGAACGCACATAAGGGTCGCCTGCATACCAGGAATGGCTGGCCGATGCCCAGGGTCCAACTCACTGTCGTCAAACTCGCCTCCGTCATCGCAAGATCTTCGACCTTCCCGTATCGGTGCGCGTGGTTATCGAGGTTGGTGAAGCCAGTAAGCCGGGACATTCGGGAGCTGGGACAGCAACGGCTGCGCCAGGTGGTGCCGCGACGCGGCACGCACGCCGAGCAGTGCAGCGTTGTGCAGGAAACTTCACAGCGGATGCTCGATTGTGCAAAGCACTGCACAGTCCAAGGCGCGCGGATAGCAAGCAGGTGTCCCTCCCCTGTGGCCATTTCCGGCCACGGGGGAGGG
>Ga0335082_10005786_pt1 | contig 13545 bp, 3 predicted proteins | sample Lox_Sample_41_FD_206718 | JGI IMG/M metagenome (GOLD analysis project Ga0335082, IMG submission 206718) | Soil microbial communities from Loxahatchee National Wildlife Refuge, Florida, United States - Lox_Sample_4.1 | ecosystem: Environmental > Terrestrial > Soil > Wetlands | place: USA: Florida... | reverse complement strand
CAGGCGTTGTACCCCATGGCGGCGGCGTCCGATCAGGACGACGACGGCGTGCCGGACAGCTCTGACGATTGCCCCGGCGTGCCCAATGCGGACCAAGCCGATTCCGATCACGATGGCATCGGGGATGCGTGCGACCCGGTCCGGCTACGGAGCTTCACCCTCGACGTCGTCAACCGAGACGTCCTGGTCACCGCGTTGATCCGGTTCCCCGTCGGCACATCGTTCGAACCAACTCGCGACGGTCTCGCCGTCAACTTGTCCGATGAGCGAGGTTCCTTGTATGTCGGGACCGTTCGCGCCCGCTCAATGCGCCGTGCGGTTCACAGCCCGCTCACGTACAGTGCGCGGATTGCAAGCAGCGACGGTGTTGGTGTCGTGTCCTTCACGCGCCAGCGGAATGGCAGCGGGACTTTCGTCCTGCGTGCCAGTAGCGCGCATTTCCCTCAGGCCACTGGAAGCCGCACCGTCCTGTCCTTGACGTTCGGCCAGCGCACGTTTGTAAAGAAGCTGATCTTGGAACGGACGGAGACCGGCACCTGGGTGTGTCCGTAGACTGCAGCGTCTCGTCCGCACACTGGGCCGGGATTGCAGGTCGACGTCCTCGCAGGCAGTCTGACGATTGGATGAGCATCCCGGACCCAGGGCGTGAGTCGGCGGGCCGTCGTAGCCCGCTCGTGGCGGTGTGCCTGTCGGGCCTCTACCCGGGCCTCGGGCAGCTGTACAATCGCCAACCGCTCAAGGCGCTGCTGTTCGGACTGACGGCGGGGCTGGCGGGTTTTGGGCCGTTCAGTCCTGTCGACATCGATATCGATCTCAACGATCCGACACCTGGGCTCACGAAAGTGATGCTGGCGTCGGTACCGTTTCTGGCGATCGCATTGTGGTCGGTTGTCGACGCTTACCGCGCGGCTCGCGCATCCGTTGACCGTTGAGTGCCTGCAGGTGCCCGGCGACGAATCGGCGCACCCGTGGCGAGATTCCGCCACGGCCGTTCGGCCGTTTCCCGCAACTGCAGGGCTGCGTCGCCCACCCCGATGCGCGCCGCTAAATGTCCAGAAGCACAAAGATTCTGACGGTGCGATCGTCAGGTCGGCGCCGAACCTAGGCATTCCTGACTGCCCGTTGAGTCGAGCTTTGTAGTTCTGCGCAAGTGGTACGTCTCTTGCCATGTACCTCGTCAGTTCCTGCTGAAGGGTGGCGGGGCAGAATCGGACGAGGGAGCCAGTGGTCCAGAGAGCGTTGAATGAGCCCACCATGGTGCTTGATGAGCCGCGTCCAGCACATGCGCCGCTCGCGTCTCGCATGCCTGCGGGCGGAAGGCGCTAGGGTAGCGCGCTGATGGCGAACACGTCGCCGGCGCGCGCACAGCCCTCCGACAGCCCGCTTGCGGTTGCGGCGGGCCGCCTTGCGGGGCTCGGCAACCGCTTCGTCGAGCTCTTCGGCCGCAAGCTCTCGCGGCCGGCCTTTGCCGCCGAGATGTCGAGACTGATTGCCGAGGTGATGAAGGTGAAGGCGGTGGTGGTGATGGGGTACGACCGGCGACGTGACCGGCTCGTCTTTCTCGCCGACCATGGTCTCAAGAGTGAAGCGCGAGCGGCGCTTGGTGAAGGCAGCGAGTGTAGCTGGGAGATCCCGCTCCGCGGATTGCGCAATCGGCGAATCAGCGTCATCGAGGCGGCGCACCAGAATCCCTTCGTCCCGCGTCCCCTCATCAGCCTCTCGCCTAGCAGTCTGTGCATTGCCTCGCTGCCGATATACTTCGACTACGAGCCAACCGGCGTCCTGCTGTTGTTGGCGGTTGGCAGCCGCGCCTTTCCGGACACGCAACTGCAGACGCTGAGTCAGGCGATCCGCGTCTGCGCTCGAGGGCTTCGTGATCCCGACGCGGCATCCCCTCGAGCGCGGCGTCCACCGACGCTCGACGATGCCAAGGATCTCGCGCCGCCGCTGCCCTCGTCGGGCGCCGTCGACGCGTCGACAGCAGCCGTAGCCGGAGCCGACGCGAGCGCGGAGCCGTTGCCCCAGTTACGTCTCGTCGAGGGAGGGGGGGCCAAACCGTCGGAGCCGACGCCGCAAGTCGAGGCGCTCCACGGGCGGGTCCGCGAGATCGAGCAACAGCTGGCGCAGGCCCGCGAGGAGCTCGAGCGCAGTCAACAAACGGCGCGGATGCTCACCGCGTCGGCCAACGCCGTGGCGCGCGAGCGCGATACCCTCTCCGAACGCCTGGCGGAGATCGAGCGCAGCCACGACGGCGACGTGGCGACCGTCCGCTCGGAGTTGGCGGTGCTGCAGGACCGGCTGCTCGCGGTAGAGGCGGAGCGCGCGCGCTACCAGCGGCTCGCCGAGGATCGGCACACTCGCGCGCAGCAATCGATCGCGACGCTAGAAGCCGAACGCGCGACGCTGCTCGAGCGCGTTCAGTCGGCTGATGCCAGCATTGGGGAGCTGCAGACCAACCTGGCGACGGTGCGCGGCGAGCGGGGACGACTGGCGGCTCAAGTCGAAGCCCTGACCAGCCAGCTGCAGACGAGCCAAGAGACCCTGACGCGCACGCAGGCCCGCTACGCGGAGGAGCGGAGCACGACCGAGGCGGATCGGGACGGCTGGAAGCAGCAGGCCGCAACCTTGCGGTCGGACTTGGTGCAGCGAACCGAGCAGGTCGCGACCCTCGAGCGCGACCTGTTGGCTACCAGCGTAGCGCGCGACGCCGCAGGCGGTCAGCTCCAGGCGACGCGGGTTGAGCTCGAGCGGTTGCTCGCCCTCACTGACGAGCTCGGCCGCACCGCCACGCAATCGGAAGCCGCGCGCGCGGCGGCGCTGGCGGAGAATGCCGCACTCAGTCGCGTGCTCGAAGAGGAACGGTCCAGCCGACTCGAAGTTGAGCAGGCCTTGCGCGCCGAACTGGCTGCCGGCGTCGCCGAGGCCAGCCGGCTGGCGGCGGGAGCCGATGAGCTGCGCGCCGCGGTAGGGGAGCGCGCGCGGGCGCTCGCCGATCGGGACCAGCAGTTGGCGGCGCTGCGCGATGAGCAGGCCGCCGGGCGCGATGTCGTCGCCTCGGCGCAGCAGACGATCGCCACGCTGCGTACCGAGGCAGCGGCCATGACGGCGCGCCTGGAACACAGCCTCAACGAGCGACAGCAGTTGGTGGAGCAGCGCGACAGTCTGCGGACGGCGATCGCCGATGCGCGGCAGCAGATGACGCAGGCCGATGTGGCGCGGGCGGCGAGCGTTGGACAGTTGCAAGCCGAGGCCGCTGAGCTCCGACGGCATGTGGAGGCGCTGACCCAAGAGCGCGCCGCACTTGCCGAACGGCACCAACGGGCGGCGGATGCGGGCCGCGAACTGGGACGCCGCCTCGCCGAGACCCGGCAACTTGCCGACGAGCTCGATGACGTGGTCCGCCAGCGCGATACGGCGCTGGGCGCGGCGGCTGCCGAGCGTGACTCGTTGGCGGCCCAGGTGGCTGCCCTCGCCGGCCAGCTGCAGGCGGCTCAGGAGGCCTCGGAACGCGCCCAGGCACGCTACGTCGAGGAACGGTCGGCTCTCGAAACCGACCGGGAGAGTTGGAAGAACCATGCGGCGGCAGCCCGCGCCGAGCTGGTGCAAGTCACCGAGAGCCTCGCAGCGCGTGAGCACGATCTGCAGGGAGCGATCGTCGCGCGCGATGCGTTGGCGACGGACACGCAAGCCGCCCGCGAGGATATCGATCGTCTTTCAGCACTCAACGATGAACTGCGCCACACCGTCACGCAGCTGGAGACGGCACGGGCGGCGACGGCTTCGGAGAACGCGACGCTGCGGCGCGCGCTCGACGGCGAACGGGCCAGCCGACTCGGCAGCGAGCAAACCCTGCGCGCCAATCTGACCGCCGCCCAGACCGAGGTCGAACAGCTCGCGGCGACGGCAACCATGCTGCGCGAGGAGGCGGCTGAACGAGCGCGCTCCGTCGAAGAGCGTGACGCACGCCTCGCGGCGCTGCGGGCCGAGATCGAGGCCCTGCGCCAACAGAGCGCCGACCGCGGTGTCCTCGCACAGCAGTCGACCGAGCTCGGCAGCAAAGTGGTGGAGCTCGAGCAGCTCCTGGTTGCGGCGCGTGGCGACGCCGCGCGCGCCGAGCGACAGCGCGCCGCTCTGGCGGAGCGCCTCGACGCCGCCCAGCGGCGCGAGACCGAAGCGGCGACGGCCACCGCTGAGGAACGCGCCCAGCTGCACGCGGCTCTCGACGAGCTGACGGCGACACGCGCACAACTCGAAGCGGAACGCGCCGCCCAACAGGGAGAGATCGATACCCTGCGCGCTGCATTGACCGACCTGCAGACCACCCTCGCGCAAGTGCGCGCTGAGCGCGCCACGGCACAGGAGCACGGAGCGGCTGCCCGCCAGCAGGCCAGCGACGCGCAACGGCAGCTCGATGCGCTGCACGCGATGCTGCGCCAGCGTGAGGCTGCCGTTGACGCGGCACGGGTCGAAGCAGGCCACCTCACCGCCCAGCTCACCGCCGTCACCGAGGAGCTTCGGGCTGGGCAAGAGGCCCTCGATGCGGCGGAGGGACGCCACCGTCACGAACAGGCGCTCCTGCAACAAGACCGTGACACGTGGAGAGAGCAGGCGGCAGCCGTTCGCGCCGAGCGCGAGCAGCTGCTGGGCAAGATCGCCGAGCTGCAACAGCGGAGCGCCGAGCTCGACGCGGCGCACGGTGCAGCTGCGAGTCAGGCCGCCGCGCTACGCCAAGCGTTCGAAGAGGAGCAAACCAGCAACCGCCAGGCCATCCATGCGTTGCAGACCGAGGGGGCCGCGGCGCGGGCTGAAGCCGAACGGTTGGCCGCGGAGCTCGGTGCCGCACGGGCCGATCTCGGCGAGCGCGATGCCCAACTCGCCATGGCACGGCAAAGCGAAGAAGCGGCGAGGGGCCTCGAAGCTGAACGGCAGCAGCGCGATGCCGCGCTGCGCGCCGAGTTGGCCACCGTCTCCGCCCGTTTGGAAGAGAGTGCGGCTGAGGTCACGCACTTGCGCGAGGGGCGCGAGGCGTTGGAGCGCCAGCTGGCATTGGTGACGGCGACCCACGGCGAGGAAGAGCAGGCGTTGGCGCAAGGACTGTCTGCCGCGCGCGAACAAGTGGCCCAGCTCGATGCGGAAAGCCAGACGTTGCGAACGGCGCTCGCCGATCTGCGCCAGCAGTTGGCCGAGGCGAACGCCGCGCACGGCAGCATCGAGCGCCAGCTGCACACCGACGCTGCCGAGCTCCGGAAGCAAGTGAAGGCCCTCACCGCGAGCAAGACGAAGCTGAGCGAGCGGCTGGAAAAGGCCGAAGCGGCACGCAAGGCCGAGGCGGCGCGCGTGCAGGAGGAGAGTCAGCGCGTTGCAGCTCTGGTTGAAGAGCACCGCCAGCTCGAACGTGCGTTGGCGGCGTCACGGGCGCGCCAGGCCGCGGCGGACCACGCGGCGGAACAAGCCCGCGCGCAGGTCCAGGCGCTGGCGGCGCAGCAGCGTGATGCCACCGCGGAGTGCGAACGACTGCGTGGCGTCCAAGGCAACATCGAGCAGCAGCTGTCGGCGCTCCAAGCAGCAGCGCAGACCCTTGAGCGCACGCATGCCGAGGAGCTGCGTGCTCTGCAGAGCCAGCTGTCGCGGCTCGCTGCCGAGCATGCCACGCTGCAGACGGGCTATGCGGAAACCGAAGCGCGCGGCGCGCAGGCGGCGTCGAGCCTGGAGCGGGCGCAAGCCGACGCCGAGCGATTGCAGGCCGAGGTGGAGGAACTCGCCGCGGCGCGGGCCACGCTCGCCGAGCGTCTCACACACACCGAGGCGGAGCGGAACCTCCAGACCGAACGATGCGAGAGCGAGAGCCGTCGGGTGGCGGCCCTCGCTGAGCAGTGTGCCCGATTCGAGTACGCCGCGGCGGCTTCGCAGACCGAGCGGCTGTCGTTGGATGCTGAGTTGTTGCGGGCCCGGAACGAGATCGAGGCCCTCCGACAACAGAGCGCCGATCGTGGCGTGTTGGCGCATCAAGCCGCGGAGCTGGGGAGCCGCGTGGTCGAGCTCGAACAGCACCTGGCGGCGGTTCGCGGCGAAGCTGCGCGCGCCGACCGCGAGCGGGCTGGGATGGTCGAAGAGCTGGACGCGGCCCGTCGCCAGCATGCCGACGCCAGCGAGGCGGCGGAGCGGCTGCAGAGCGAGCTGCACAGCACCATCGCACGCCTGACCGAGGATGTGCACCATCTCGATGCCGATCGAGCCGCCCACCTCGGACAGATGGAGGCGCACCGTGCAACGGTCGCAGAACTGGAAGCGGCCTTGGAGCAGATGCGCAGCGAGCGTGCCAGAGTCGAAGACGAAGGGCGCGATGCGGCGCAGCGCCTGGTCGAGACGCATCGGCGCATGGAGCAGCTCGGTGTGCTGCTGCGACAGCGTGAGGCGGCGGCGGACGCCACCAGCGCCGATCGCAACCGTCTGGCTGCGCAGGTGGCCAAGCTCGCGGGCCAGTTGCGGGACGCGCAAGCGGAGCTCGATGCGACGCACGGACGCGTTGCGCTCGAGCAGGCGTCGATCGAGGCGGATCGGGACGCCTGGAGGGCGAAGGCGGCAGCAGCGCTGGCCGAGTCGACGCGACTGGATACGTTGATCCAGGAAGTCGGCCGGCAGAGTACGGAGCTGCAAGCGGCACGTGAGGCTGCAGCGGAGGAAATCACCGCGCTGCGCCGAGTGCTCCAGGCGGAGCGAGAGCGCCGCCGCGAGACCGAGCAGAGCGTGCACGCCGAAGTCGCAGCGTTGCGCGCGGATGCCGAACGTCTGACCAACGACAGCGCCGCCTGGCAGGAAACGTTGGCGCGACGTGAGGCGCAACTGGAAGAGCTGGCCCAGGAGCGCGAGACGCTCCGAGCGAAGGACGCAGACTGGCAGCAGACCCACGCTGCGTTGCGTGCCGAGGTGGCGGCGCTTACCGCTCGTGTCGACGAGAGCGGTGCCGAGTGCCAGGCGCTGCGCGACCAGCGCGAGAGTGCAGAGCGCCAGTTGGCACTCTTGACGGCGGCACGCGGCGAAGAGGAGCAAGCACTCACGCAAGGGCTCAGCGCAGCGCGCGAGCAGATCACGCAGCTCGAGCACGAGCGAACCGAGCTACGCGCGGCGCTGGGCGAAGCCCGCCAGCGCATGAATCAGGCTGAAGTGGCGGGCGCGGAAGCCTTAGGGCGCGCGCAGGCCGACACCGCCGAGCTACGCGTGCAGCTTGCAAACCTGAGCGCAGCGCGCGCCGCCCTCTCTGAACGGCTGGAGCGGGCGGAACAGACGCTGACGGGACACGGCGCACGCATCGAAGAAGAGCGTCAGCGTGCCGCGGCACTCACCGAGCAGTGCCGGCAGCTGGAGCACACTGTGGTGGCCGCCGAGGCGCAGCGGGCGGCCCTTGGTGGCGAGCTGGCACAAGCCCGAGCGGAGGTTGAAGCCTTGCGCCAGCAGAGTGCGGACCGCGGGGTGCTTGCCCGCCAAACCAGCGAGCTGGGAGGGCAGCTGGCGGCGGCCGAGCACGAGCTGACCCGACTGCGAGACGCAGCGACGCAGGCCGACCGGCAACGCGCCGCACTCGCGGACGAGCTGGACGCAACGCGCCGCCAACAGACCCAGGCGACGGAGGCCGCCGCTCGGCAACGGGAGGCATTGCAGGCGACGTTGGACGAGCTGACCGCGGAGCGTGGCCGAATCGAGGCCGAACGGGTTGCGCAGCGGTCCGAGATTCAGACTCAGCATACAGTCGTGGCGCAGCTGCAAGCGGCACTCGACGAAGCCCACGCGGAGCGCTTGCAGGCGGAGGAGGCAGCTCAAGACTTGACCATGCGAATCGCAGAGATGCAACGACGCATGGATGAACTCAGTGAGGGATTGCGGGCTCGGGCGCTCGATGCCGATACGGCAACTGCCGAGCTGCGGCGGCTCGACGAGGTCCTGCAGGCGACGACGGCGGAACGCGATGATCTGCGGCGCGCTGCGGCGCGGTCGCCGCAGCGCGCCGATGCGGCTGCTGCAATCCAAGACGAAGAAGAGCAACGACCTCCGGTCCGTTCGGATGGACCGCTCATCATCGAGCGGTCGGCTCCGTTGGGTGCGGTGGTCGACGCGCCACCCGACTCCGTCGAGGCCGAGGTGATCGAACCGGCGCCGGCACGGGCGGCCACGGTGACTCGGACTGCGGGTGAGTTGGTTCTCCTGGACGAGGGGATGCTGCAAGCAGAGGCGGGGGCCGCCCTCAAAGCCGCTGGCTTCGAAGTTACCTTGGCCAGTCCGACCGAAGGGGCCGTCGATGATATCGCCCGCCGCAAGGTCAAGTGCGTGATGCTCAACGTTGCGAGCGGACCGACGGCGTGGCACACCCTGAAGGTCCTCCGCGAACGGGTGGGAACGAGGAATGTGCCCATCCTAGCGTACGCGATGAGCCTCCAGACAACCGTCGGCTTTTGCTTCGGCCGGGCCGACTTTGGGGTGTGGCCCATGGAACCCGGTCGCTTGATCGAACGCTTGAACCGGCTGCGGCCGAACATGAAGCGCGTCTTGATCGCCAGCGGAGACGTGGACGGCATGGGTCGGATGCGAGATCCCCTCGCTCAAGCGGGAATGTCGACGTCGATTGTGTTGGATGGTCGCCAAGCCTTGGAGTTTGTCACCATGGTCGACCCGGAGGCTGTGGTCCTGCATCTCTCGCCGACGTGTGGCTCAATTGCACGCGCCGTGGCGGGTATTCGGTCCACGGACTCGACGCGAGACCTGCCGATGCTCATCCTTCTCGACAAGACACCGCCTGTGGCTGAGGACGCGTTCTTCAACAGCACCTGCCGGCAGTTGCTCGGCAAGGCGGCCTTTCAATTCAGTCATCTCCCCGAAGAGATTGCCCGCCTCGTCGGATGAATGGCGCCTTCCGTCGTGGCGCCGGGGGGCGGCAGGGGTTCGACGACTGCAACGCTCGGGGGTGATGGATCGACACGAAAAATTGGGTCACGGAAACGCTGTCGTGATCGCGCCTGCCACGCCCAGAAACTGTTGACTTTTCCCATTTATAGTGGCACTTTCCCTGTCCTGTGTAGCCGTTGTGCGAGGGGGACGATGAATGGGGTTTCGTTCAGTGAAATGTGTAGCGCACAGCGCTATCGGCCAGGTAGCGGATCGGGTCCCCTCCTCGACTCTAAGCGAACGATATAGTGGCACTATTCGAAGTAGTTGGGCGGCCGGTTTGGGGTTTTTGAGCAGGCACGTGATTGAGCGATCGGAGGCCTGCGGTGTTCTAGGAGGCCGGCCGCTACGGGCTTCGATGCTCGCCCGACCGAGCAAGGCAGACCCGCCCACAGAGGAGACACGCATGGATGTGCGTCGAGCAGGGAGCATCATGAGCTGCGTTTCGCGAACCGGTGTGCCAACCGGGGATCGCTTGGGCGATTCGGTGCGTGGTGGCCTCGCAGCGACCTTGGTCTGTGGCGTTAGCCTTCTCGTACTCGCACTTCCAGCCGTGGCTGCCGACTTGGTCAGCGTCAGCATCACCGGCAGGTCCGGCGCCGGAGCCAGCAGCGGCCCCGCCGCTGATACCAACGGGCACATCGTCGCGTTTTACTCGGACGCAAGGGACCTGGTGCCGGGTGATACCAACGGGGTTCGCGACGTGTTTGTTCGTGACCGCGCGACCGGCATCACGGAGCGTGTCAGCGTCAACAGCACTGGTCAGCAGGCCAATGGGGCCAGCCAGGCGACCGGCAACGCTCCTGCGATCAGTAACAACGGCGATGTCGTTGTTTTCTATTCGGATGCGACGAATCTGGTGAGTGGCGACACGAACGGTCAGACCGATATCTTTGTCCGTACCCGCAGCGCCGGGACGACCGAGCGGGTGAGTGTCAGCACGGGAGGGGTTCAAGGCAACGGGCCGAGCGTCAATCCGGCGATCAGCGCCAACGGCCGTTTCGTCGTGTTCCAATCGCAAGCGTCGAATCTCGTCGCGGGCGATACCAACAACGCGTCGGACATCTTCGTCCGTGATTTGGTCGGCGGTACGACCGAGCGTGTGTGTGACAGTGTGCAGCCAAATCGGTTCAGCTACTCCCCGGCCATTAGCGGTGACGGGAACCTGGTGGCCTTCGCATCCGCCGCCACCAACCTGGTTCCAGGTGACACCAATGGGAAACTCGATATCTTCGTCTGCGATCGCAGCAGTGGAGTGATCGAGCGAGTCAGCGTCGGCAATGCGGGACAGGGCGATGGGGACAGTATCCTACCCGCGATCAGCGCCAACGGGCTGGTCGTGGCCTTCAAGTCGCTTTCCACAAATTTGGTGCCGAACGACAGCAACGGAGTGGTGGATGTGTTCGCTCGTGACCGGAGCACGGGGACAACCGAGCGCATCAGCGTGAACAATCTCGGCGGTGACGCGAATGATTTTTCATTCCCGCCAAGCGTGAGCGATGATGGTCGCTTTGTGGCCTTTGGATCGTTCGCGACGAACCTCGTCGGTACCGACGTCAACAACGCCGCCGACGTGTTCGTCCGCGACCGCCGCATCGGCGTGACGGTGCTTGCCGACGTCACCGATCTCGGACAGCAGGCCAATGGCGGCACGCCGGATGTTCCGCCCGGGATCAGCGGCGATGGCATGCAGGTCAGCTTTGCTTCCTTCGCGACGAACCTGGCACTGAACGACACGAACCAAGTTACCGACGTGTTTGCTGCCATCAATCCGTTCTTTGGCCCGGGCGGCTGCCCAGACGGGATGTGTCCGGCCGGTCAAGTCTGCACGAACGGCTTCTGCGCGGTCCCAACCCCAACGCCGACCTCCACCAGGACGCCGACTGCGACGAGAACCGGTACGCCAACCAAGACCCCGACGGCAACGCCGACATTCAAGGTCTGCACCGATGACAGCATGTGTCCACCCGACCAACACTGCCGCGGTGGGTTCTGCAAGAAGGAGCGCCCTTGCGACAATCCCGACATGTGCTTCGATCGGGAAGCTTGCCTCGCGCAGCAGTGCGAGTGTGGCGGGGACTGCAATCTCGACGGCTTCGTTCTCGTGAACGAAGTGAATAAGGCAATCAGAATTCTCAACAACCTGGCGCCACTCGATCAGTGCAGTGCCGCCGACATCAACGGCGACGGTCAAGTGATGGGCAATGAGATTACGCTGGCGGTGCTCAACCTCAGCGAGGGCTGCATCCAGGAAGGGCAACCCCTGATCTTTGCGCACGACCGCGGCGGCATGGTGACACTGACCGTTGGCTCGGCAACCGCCGCGGGTGGCGGGTCGGCGACGATCGCGATCGGTCTGAGCGGTGGGGAGGGTGAGGTGGCCACGGCACAGCTCGACTTGCTGTTCGACCCGAACGCGTTGCAGATTGATGACCCCGGCTCCGCGTGCGTGAAGGATCCGCGTCTCACCGAGCATGTGATGTCAGCCACGTTGCCCAACGCGCCCGACGCGCCAAACGGACTGCGCCGCCTGCGCCTGTTTATCGGTGACTTGAGCGCACCCATCGCGTCGTTCGCTGATGGACCGATCGCCGCGTGCACATTCCAGGTAAAGCCCGGAGCTACCGGTGCGCAGATCGTCTTGGGGGCGGATCGGCTCAACGTTGGAGACGCCCGCGGCAACGTCTTCGGATCGCAAGCCATCAGCGGCGGTTTGTCGATCTTGGTGCCGACGCCGACGCCGGTGCAGGAACCGGTGGTACGGCCGTTCTGTCCGGGGGACTGCGACGGTGATGGTCAAGTGCTGGTGACCGAGATCACCACGGCAGTCCGTATTCTGTCCAACGAAGCACCGTTGTCGGACTGTCCGGCAGCTGATGCCGACGGCGACGGAGCCGTGTACGTGACCGACGTGACGCGCGCAGTCATCAGCTTGGGGCTCGGGTGCCCGCAGTAGATGCTCGGCCGAGGGGACGCTCGCATGACGGGGCAGAACACTGACACATGTGCGGTCGCAGGGACGACTGACCTCGACCACCGGGGTCGACGTGCTCGGTAACGGCCACAGGAGGGACTTTGGAATGGCGGATCCTAGGCGGTTGAAGCGCGCGGCGACGCGACTCTTGCTGGCAGGGGCCTGTGTGGTCGGGACGACGCTCGTGCCGACGGCTCGTGTGTTCGCCGCGGTGACCTTGACTGTCGCGACCAACGACGCTGTTCAAGGCGGACCGTTGACCTTGACGTTCAGCATGAGCCGTGGTTCCTCGGACCCTCTCGTGTCCGGCGCACAAGCCGATATTATTTTCGATACCACCCAGATGCGCCTGATCGGCTCGTGCACGAATGACGGCTCGTCGTGCCAAGGGAGTTCGGAATGCAGTGATGGGGCGACCTGCACCCTGCCATGCAGCGCAGACCCGCGCCTGAACCAACAGATCTTTGCGGCGGCCGAGCCGTCGTTCCAGAATCTGCCCGTCAACCAGCGCAAGGTGCGACTGAGCGTCAACCGTGACATTTCTCACCCGAATGCCGTGTTCGACGCCGGCTTGCTGGCAACGTGCACGTTCCAAGTGTCACCCAACGCGCCCGCGGACCAGCCTGTCTTCCTGAATACCGATCGCTCATTCTTCAGCGACTTCGACGACAATTCGATCCCGGCCCCCGTGGATAAGATGCCCGGAACGATCCGTCAGGCAACACCCACGCCTACTCCGACGCCGACCATCCCTTGCTTCTTCGACCAAGATTGCCCGCTCGGCCAGGTGTGCGATCCCGTCACCAAGGTCTGCAAGCCCGCCCCTACGCCGACGCCAACTATCCCTTGTCAACGCACCGAGGATTGTCCGCCGGGTCTGACCTGTGTCGACAACGTCTGTCGCGATCTCTCGACGCCGACGCCCACCAGCACGCCCCTTCCGCCATGCCAGATGGACAGCGATTGTCTACCCGGGTTCCAGTGTCGCGCCAACGTCTGTGTGCCCATCCGTGAGTGCGAAGATCAAGGCCAAGGCCGCGGTGTGCGGGAAGCGTGTACAGACGGGCACTGCGAGTGCGGCGGAGACTGCAACTTAGATGGGTACGCGCTTGGTAACGAGACCACCGTGATGGTCTGCGTCTTGACCCATCAGTGCGATCTCTCGGATTGCAAGGCCGGTGATTTCGATGGCGACGGCGAGATCACCGGGAGCGAGATCTGTCTGGCTAAGACCAACCTCGGTCTCGGATGTCCGGGTGAAGGGCAGCCGCTGATCTTCGCACAGGATCGCTCGAACGAGATCCGTAGCCTCGATATCGGCTCGGCGAGCGGTCATCCAGGCGACATGGTGAACATCACCGTCAGCCTGAGCGGCGGGGATGATGTTGCCACGGCGCAACTCGATCTGCTCTTCGACCCGGCGGTGCTCGAGCTCGATGTGCCCAACGACCCAACTGCATCGTGCCGAGTCGACGCCCGCCTGGAAACCACGGAAGCCGCATTCACGTTCCTGCCGAGCGTGCCGCCGACCACTGACGGGAAGACACGCCTGCGCTTGTTCGTAGCCAACACAGACCTCTGCAAGGCCGATCAGAGTTTCCCGGTCGGCGCCTTCGGCGTGGGGGATCTCCTGT
>Ga0335082_10005785_pt1 | contig 13547 bp, 11 predicted proteins | sample Lox_Sample_41_FD_206718 | JGI IMG/M metagenome (GOLD analysis project Ga0335082, IMG submission 206718) | Soil microbial communities from Loxahatchee National Wildlife Refuge, Florida, United States - Lox_Sample_4.1 | ecosystem: Environmental > Terrestrial > Soil > Wetlands | place: USA... | reverse complement strand
GCGCTGAACAGCATCACGAAATGAATATTTCTGTCCAGCCATCGCCCGGTCTGCTGCAGCAACGGCCATTTGCTCTGTTCTGGCTGGCAAGGCTCGCGTCGACCATGGGCTACCAGATGCTGGCCCTCGCAATCGGCTGGCAGGTCTATGAATTGACCAACAGCGCGTTTGATCTTGGACTGGTTGGGCTGATCCAGTTTGTGCCCGCAGTCATTCTTACGTTGCTGATCGGACACGCCGCAGACCGTTACGACCGCCGCCTGATCGTTCGCACGGCACAAGGCACCTATGCCTTGGCCGCTGTGATGATCACCGTCGCGATCTTCATGGGTATCCTTGGACGGGACCTCCTGTTCGCTGCCGTATTCATGATCGGCTGCGCACGCGCATTTGAAATGCCGACCGCGCACGCGCTGGCTCCCACTTTGGTCCCATCCTCCCTGATCTCGCGCGCCGTCGCCGCCTGGACCTCGGCCAACCAAGTCGCCGTGATTTGTGGTCCCGCGTTGGGCGGCCTCATTTACGCGCTGAGCCCGGTGATGGTCGGCATCGTCTGTCTCGCATTCTTTGCATGCTCGATCACATTGGTCAGTTTCGTCCACGCGCAAGGACCCGCGTCCGCGCGCGAGCCGCCGACCTTTGCCTCGGTGCTTGCTGGCTTCGAGTACATCCGCACCCGGCGCCGGCTGCTAGGCGTGATTACGCTCGACCTGTTTGTTGTGCTGCTTGGCGGCGCCACCGCGCTGCTGCCGATCTATGCCCGCGACATATTGGACGTGGGGCCGACCGGACTCGGGCTGTTGCGGTCGGCGCCGGCCGTTGGCGCGCTGATGACGGCGATCGTGCTGTCACGGCATCCGGTCGAGCGGCACATCGGGCACAAGATGTTTGGCGTCGTCGCGATCTTCGGCGTCGCGACGATGGTATTTGCGGTGTCAACTTCGTTCCCGCTTTCGCTGCTGGCGTTGGCCGTGCTCGGCGCCTCCGATGCCGTGAGCATCGTGATCCGTTTCTCGCTGGTGCAGATCGAGACGCCAGACGCGATGCGTGGGCGCGTGAGCGCGATCAACTACCTGTTTGTCGGCTCATCGAACACGCTCGGTGAGTTCCGCGCTGGCGTCAATGCGGCCTGGTTCGGTACAGTGGCCTCGGTACTCATTGGCGGGATCGGATCGCTGCTGGTGGCCTTGCTGTGGATGCGGTTGTTCCCCGACCTTAGAAAGATCGACCGCTACGAACCGGCGGATGACAGCAAAACGAGGACCTGAATGCACATTCTGATCACCGGCGCCGCGGGCATGATCGGCCGCAAGCTGACCGCAAGGCTGGTCAAGGACAGTAACCTGAACGGTAAATCCATCGATCGTTTGACGTTGGTCGACGTGGTCGCGCCGGAGAAACCTGCCGGCTTTTCGGGCGCGGTCGAATTGTGCGCGAGCGACCTTTCCGCATCGGGCGTCGCCGCAAAAACGATCGCCGGCGAGCCGGAGGTTATCTTTCACCTGGCCGGAGTAGTCTCGGGCGAAGCGGAGACAGATTTCGAGAAGGGCTACCGCGTCAATCTCGACGGCACCCGCACGCTGCTGGAGGCCATACGCAAAGCCAATTACAAACCGAAGGTCGTATTTACCTCGTCGATTGCCGTGTACGGCGCGCCCTTTCCGCGCTCCATCCCTGATGATTTCCATCTGACGCCACTCACGTCATACGGCACACAAAAGGCGATCTGCGAATTGCTGCTCGCCGATTATTCCCGGCGCGGTTTTCTTGAGGGCGTCGGCATCAGATTGCCGACCATTTGCGTGCGTCCGGGCAAGCCCAACAAAGCAGCATCCGGTTTTTTCTCCGGCATTATCCGGGAGCCGTTGGCCGGCCAGGAAGCGCTTCTGCCCGTCGCCGACAGCGTCCGGCACACGCATGCAAGTCCGCGCGCTGCCGTTGGCTTTCTCATCCATGCAGCGGGCTTGACGCCCGCCCAATTGGGACCGCGCATCAACCTGGCGATGCCCGGCGTATCCTGCACGGTCGGCGAGCAGATCGACGCGCTGCGCCGCGTCGCCGGCGACAAAGTGGCCGCGCGAATCCGCCGTGCCCCTGACGAGCTTGTGCAGCGAATCGTATCCGGCTGGGCCGAGCAGCTCGATGCGAAGCGGGCGCGCGATCTTGGATTTAAAGCCGAGGTTAAATTTGACGACATCGTTCGCGTGCATATCGAGGACGAACTGGACGGAAAGATCGCCTAACCCGTTATCTGTACACGCGATAATGCGCTTGCACCACGCGCCGCAAACCTTACATTGAAGCCTATGACCTACGTCGACGCCGCCGTCGCTCCTTTACGCAAAACCGGCCAGATCAAGATTCACGGCCCCGCCGCCTTTGAGGCGATGCGCAAGGCCGGGCAGCTCGTCGCAAGCTGCCTCGACATGCTGGTCGACCATGTCGGCCCCGGGGTACCGACCGAGAAAATCGATCGGCTGGTGTTTGAATTCGCCATGGATCATGGCGCCCTGCCCGCCACCTTGATGTATCGCGGCTACAAGAAATCAACCTGCACTTCGCTCAACCACGTCGTCTGTCACGGCATCCCCGGCGACAAGCCTTTGAAGGACGGCGACATCGTCAACATCGACGTCACACTGATTCTCAACGGCTGGCATGGCGATTCGAGCCGAATGTATACGATCGGCGAGATCCCGCGCCGCGCAGAGCGGCTGATCGAGGTGACACACGAGGCGATGATGCGCGGCATTGCAGCCATCCGTCCTGGCGCGACCAGCGGTGACATCGGCCACGCGATCCAGACCTACGTCGAAGCGCAACACATGAGCGTGGTGCGCGACTTCTGCGGTCATGGTCTTGGCCGGCTGTTCCATGACGAGCCAAATATCGTGCACGTCGGCCGCCCCGGGGAAGGCATCGTCCTCAAGCCGGGGATGTTCTTCACGGTCGAGCCGATGATCAATCTCGGCCGGCCACACGTGAAGGTCCTGTCGGATGGCTGGACCGCGGTGACGCGCGACCGCTCGCTGTCGGCCCAGTTTGAGCACACTGTCGGCGTCACCAATGACGGCGTCGAGGTATTCACCTTCTCGCCGGCCGGCCTGCACAAGCCACCTTATCGTCGCTGAGGCCTCGCCTCGGCTGGAAAGGGCGCCTCTCCCAAAGATTGTCTTTTTATTGAATTGCAATTATTGCGTGTGTGCACGCATGAGCGCACTTTCATGACTGACGATCCTGGCAAAGCCGGGCGAAAGACCGGCCCTTCCGAGCCACGTCCTCACTACTATGGCCACCGTGCGCGGCTGCGCGCCCGTTTCCGTGAAGCCGGCGCCGGCGCGGTCAACGACTATGAATTGCTTGAGTTGGTGCTCTTCCGCGCCATCCCGCAACGCGATGTCAAACCGCTGGCCAAGGACCTGATCGCGACGTTTGGCTCGTTCCCCGAAGTGATCTCGGCGCCGTCGACGCGGCTGGCGGAAATCAAAGGCATAGGCGATGCCGTCATCACCGAGCTCAAGATCGTGCACGCCGCAGCGAACAGGCTCGCGCGTGGCCAGGTGCAGAAACGGCCGGTGCTGTCGTCCTGGTCGAGCGTGATTGATTACTGCCGCACGACCATGGCCTTTGCCGAGAGGGAACAATTTCGTGTGCTGTTCCTCGACAAGCGTAACCGGCTGATCATCGATGAGTTGCAGCAGGTCGGAACTGTCGATCATACCCCGGTCTATCCGCGCGAGGTCGTCAAGCGCGCCCTCGAGCTTTCCGCCACCGCACTGATCCTCGTTCACAACCACCCGTCAGGTGATCCGACGCCCTCACACGCCGATATCGAGATGACGCAGACGATCATCAATGTCGCCAAGCCGCTTGGCATTGCGGTGCACGATCACATTATCGTCGGCAAGGAAGGACACGCGAGCTTTCGAAGCTTGCGGTTGATCTAGAAAATTATTGCCGGACCAATCTGATCTGTTCGGCGCTTTCCGGCACCCGGCGCCAGGTCGAGTTGTCGACCTCCTCGAAACGCCAGGGATTCCCGCGAGCAGGCACCAGCATCAACTCGTCGCGATCAATACGCCATTGCGTAAAATTGAATCGCGCCAGCGCTGGTTCGCAACCCGGCTTCACCGTCACCGCAAAGGCGTCGCCAGCTGCGGTCAATGCCAATGTCAGCGAGCAGATGGGCGCGCCTGACTTGCGCACGATCGCCCAATCTCCGGCGACCTGGTCCGGCGGCTTCGGCGGCGCACCGGCGGCCGCGGCATTCTGAAGAAATAAAACTCCGACCCCTGGCGTCGGCGCTTCAAAGATGCCGTCCTCCACTTCGCTGAATTCCGCCACCGACTTGCCTTGCGCATCGAGCAAATACAGCAAATCGTTGTCCGGGAATTTCCAGGCTGCGATATCACGAACAAGTGGAAACAGGTTCGCGCAATTCGCGTCGAACTCAACCTTGAAACCGACCCGGGCCGGATCGCTCTTGAAGGTGGCCGTACAGATTCGGTCGCGATCGGCGTTGGAAAATTCCCAGCTGCCGACCATCCGCTGGGCGGACTCGCCGAGCGTCGGCGTCTGCGCGTGAACAACGCCGCCAAAAAAGGCCGCTGCAAGACCAACTGCAAGACCAGCCACAAGACGCATCATGTTCAAACCATAATACGCGCGCGTCATAGCAAGGCGATTACCGTTTCGGTGGCGACGGCGTTTCCGGAACGGGTGTGAGCGGTGGTTTGCCGGCTGCCCAGGCCAGGATGTTATCGACCACGAGCTGATCCATTGCCGCGCGCGTCACCTCGGTCGACGAGCCGAGATGCGGGAACAGCACGATGTGGTCCATCTCGATCAGTTCTTTCGGAACCTCGGGCTCCTTGGCGAAGACATCGAGGCCGGCCGAATAGATTGTGCGGTTTTTGAGCGCCTCGATGAGGGCCGGCTCATCGACCACCGAGCCGCGCGCCATATTAATGAGAATACCCCTTGGCCCCAGCGCCTTGAGCACCTCGGCATTGATCAAATGCTGGGTTGAGGCCCCGCCCGGCACGATCACCATGAGGGTATCGACCTCACGCGCCATATCGATGAGCTTGGGATAATACCTGTAGCTTACGCCCGCTTGCGGTTTGCGGCTGTGGTAAACGACCGGGACCCCGAACGCCTCCAGCCGCCGCGCAATCGCCTTGCCGATGCGGCCCATGCCGACCATGCCGACGGTACGATCGCGTAAAGTCGCCTTTGTCAGGGGGTAATGCCCTTGCGGCCATTTACCGGCACGCAGAAAACGCTCGGACTGGGGAAATTCGCGCACCGTGCACAGCAGAAGACCGAGCGCGGTATCGGCAACTTCCTCGTTCAACACGTCGGGCGTATTGGTCACGACAATGCCGTGCTCGCCGGCCCATTTGGCGTCGATGTGATCGTAACCGACACCAAAGCTCGAGACCTGCTCGAGATGAGGGAACTGCCTGAGAAATTTTTCGTCGACCTTGTTGGCGGTATAGGCAATGGCGATCGCCCTGATCTTGTCGCCAACGTCTTTGACAAAAGCTTCCTTGTCCTTGGCATCGAGCCAGTGATGGAGCGTCACCTTGCCCTCGAGGCCCTTCATCAACACAGGCTTCTTGGCCCCGACCAGCAATACGTCCGGCTTTTCGCCAGCCATTTCTCGACTCCTGTTAAACTAAGGCGGTGACCGGCTTTTCGATAAAGTCTTTGAAAGCTGCCAGCAGTTCGGCGCCAAGCGCGCCGTCCACCACGCGATGGTCGCATGATAACGTGACGGTCATTTGGCTGATGAACTTTACGCTGCCATCGCCCTCCTCGACCGGCGCACGCCGCGTTGCGCCGACTGCGAGGATGGTGGCGTGGGGAGGATTGATGATGGCCGAAAATTCACGCACGCCATACATGCCGAGATTTGAGATCGCGCTTGCGCCGCCCTGATATTCGCTCGGCTTGAGTTTCTTGAGGCGCGCGCGCTCGGCAAGATCGCGCATTTCCGCCGAGATCGCGGTGAGCGATTTCATCTCGGCGTTTCGCAGCACCGGCGTGATCAGCCCGCCTTCGAGCGCGACGGCAACGCCGATATCGGAACTGCGGAAGCGCAGAATGCGATCGCCGGCCCACACCGCATTGGCCGCCGGGATGCGCTGCAGCGCCGCCGCCCAAGCCTTGATGATGAAATCGTTGAGCGAGAGCTTGAACGCCGGCTGGCCGTCCTTGCTTTTTGGCGCGGCGGCATTGGCCTCCTCGCGCATGGCGATCAGGCGGCCGGCGTCGAGATCGGCCGTGAGATAGAAGTGCGGAATCGTCTGCTTGGCCTCGACCAGCCGCATCGCAATGGTGCGACGCATGGAATCGAGCGGAACTTCTTCATACGGGACGCCCTCGTAGAGCGCCTTGACCTGCGCGGGGCCGGGCCCTCCGGCCCCCGCCGGCGCCGCCTGTGGGGCGGCCGATTCCACGTCGCGCGCGACGATGCGACCGTGCGGCCCGGAACCTGAGACCCGTGAAAGATCGATACCACGCTCGCCCGCAAGCCGACGCGCGAGCGGGGTCACCACCGCGCCGCTGGCGAGCCTGGCCGGACCGAAATTGCGCTCGGGTGTACGAACCTCGCGAAATGGGTCCATTTGAGGATAGGCGTACGACGCCCTTTCCACCCGTTCGTCCCCGCGCAAGCGGCGGGCAACCAGTTCTTTTTGGCTCTGGGCCCCCGCTTGCGCGGGGGCAAACGGAGTTTGTTGTGCACTCGCGGGACTCCCAGCAGCGGGCGGCTGCGATGAAACTGCCGCTCCCTCACCGGCGATCACCGCCACCACGGCGCCGACTTTGGCCACATCGCCGACCTGAAAACGAATATCGGTGAGAGTGCCGCCAAACGTCGCCGGCACCTCCATCGAGGTTTTGTCGGTTTCGATCTCGAACAGATTGTCGCCCGGCTTCACCGCATCGCCGGCGGCCTTGAACCATTTCGTGATCTTGCCCTCGGCAACGGTTTCGCCGAGCTGCGGCATCAGAACGTCCACGCGAATTCTTCCTTCCTTGTCATCACCGGGCCAGCGCGGAGCGCCGTGACCCGGTGATCCCGATTATTTTGGCACAGCCTTGCTTCCCTAAGCGGGATGGCCGGGTCAAGCCCGGCCATGACAAGGCCGAGAGGCTTCACCAAGTGACGGAGACATATTGCGTCTCTTGAAATTCCTTCATGCCTTCCTGGGCGCCTTCGCGCCCGAGGCCGGACTGCTTGACGCCGCCGAAAGGCGCCGCCGGATCGGAGACAAGGCCGCGGTTGAGGCCGATCATGCCAAAATCGAGCTTCTCTGAAACACGCATGCCGCGGCTGAGATCCCTGGTGAACAGGTAAGCGACCAGGCCATATTCGGTGTCATTGGCGCGCTTGATCGCCTCGGCCTCGGTCTTGAAGGTCTGGATCGAAGCGACGGGTCCGAAGATTTCCTCGTTCAGCATCTTGGCGTCGTCAGACACATTGGTGATGACGGTCGCGGGATAAAAATAACCCGGCCCGTCCGGCACCTTGCCGCCGGTCAGCACTTTGGCACCCTTGGAGATCGCATCGTCGACCAGTTCGATCACCTTGTCGCGGCCTTCTTTGTTGACCAGTGGCCCCACATTGATGCCGTCGTCGAGACCGTTGCCCATCTTCAGCGACTTCATCTTGTCGGCAAGCTTCCTGGCGAACTCGTCATGCACCTTCTCATGCACGTAGAAGCGGTTAGCCGCCGTGCACGCCTCGCCCATATTGCGCATTTTGGCGATCATGGCGCCGTCTATGGCGGCGTCGATGTCGGCATCCTCGAACACCAGGAACGGCGCGTTGCCGCCAAGCTCCATCGATGGCTTGAGCACCTGATCTGCGGCCTCATGCAGCAGCTTGCGGCCGACTTCAGTCGAACCGGTAAATGACAGCACCCTAACGCGCGGATCGTGCAGCATCGCGCTTACGACGGGGCCGGAGCGGCGCGACGGCACCACATTGACCACGCCGGCAGGAACTCCGGCCTCTTCCAGCGCGGGCATCAACGCCAGCATGGTGAGCGGCGTATCGGATGCCGGTTTCAGCACCACCGGACAGCCGGCCGCGAGCGCCGGGCCGATCTTGCGTGTCGCCATCGCCGCCGGAAAATTCCACGGCGTCACCAGCACCGCAATGCCCGCCGGCTTGTGCTGCGCCACGATGCGCGCGCCGGAGGCCGGCGCAGTCGAAATCTGGCCGATATTGCGCACGGCTTCCTCCGCGTACCAGCGGAAGAACTCGGCCGCGTAGGCCACTTCGCCGCGCGAATCCGACAGTGCCTTGCCGTTCTCCAGAGTAATCAGTTTGGCGAAGCGCTCGGCGTCGCGCATGATCAGTTCATAGGCTTTACGCAAAATCTCGGCGCGCTCGCGCGGCTTGCGGCCGGCCCAACCTTCGAAGGCCGCTTCGGCAGCGTCGATCGCAGCCTTTGCATCCTCGACCGAGGCGCTCGCAACCGACGCGATTTTCCTCTCGGTCGCCGGATCGATCACGTCGAAACGGCTGCCGTCGGATGCTTTCCGCCATTTGCCGCCAATCCACAGATCGGTCGGGACGTTGGCAAGAAGATTTTCGTACATGACAATTGTCCTTTACTCTCGATTGTCATGGCCGGGCTTGTCGCCGCAAGTCGGGTTTACCCGATTTGCGGTGCTTAACCACTACGGAAGTCGGGCAAGCCCGACTTCCGTTGCCATCTCGCTTAGGGGCGCACTGTCTTCCTAAGCGGGGTCACCGGGACAGGCCCGGTGACGACAGACTCTAGCTTCCCAAACTCCGCCGCACCGTCTCAGCAATGCGATCTGGTGTGGGCAATACAACATCTTCCAGAATATCGGCCGCCGGCAGCGGTATATGCGGCGTGGTGATGCGGACCGGCGGGCCATCGAGATCGTAGAAGCCCTCGTCAGCCGCGATCGACACGATCTCGGCGCCCCAACCGCACAGCCGCGGATTTTCCTCGACCGTGAAAAGCCGGTGCGTTTTCGCGACCGAGCCGAGAATGGTCTGGGTGTCCAGCGGCACCAACGATCGCACGTCGACGACTTCGCAATCGATCCCGTGTTCCGTCTCGAGTTTCTCGGCGGCTTCGAGCGCGCGTGGCACCATCAATGCCAAAGCACAGATGGTGGCGTCTTTGCCCGATCGCAGGATTTTTGCCGTGCCAAGTGTGTCGACGATTTCGCCGTCCGGAACCTCTCCCTTTGTCGCGTAAAGCGACTTGTGCTCGAGAAAGATCACCGGATCGGGATCGCGCACCGAGGCCGCCAGCAGGCCGATGACATCGATGGGGCTCGACGGCGCAACTACCTTGAGCCCCGGGATCATCATGCACCAGTTTTCAACGCTCTGACTGTGCTGCGCGCCGAACCGGGATCCCGCGCCATTGCCGGTGCGCACCACCAGCGGGCATTTGACCTGGCCGTTCGACATGTAACGGCTCTTGGGAAACTCGTTGGCGATGTAGTCGAAGCAGACCGCGAAGAAATCGGAGAACATGATCTCGGCGATCGGCTTCAGGCCGGTCATCGCCGCGCCCATGGCGGCGCCAAGAATTGCCTGTTCGGAAATCGGCGTATCGCGCACGCGCAATGGTCCAAACTGCTCATAGAGGCCGACCGTCGCCTTGAACACGCCGCCGGCTTTCGCCACGTCCTCACCGAGAAACACGACATCGGGATCGCGCGCCATTTCCTGCGCGATGCCGCGGATGACGGCGTCACGATAGGTCAGTTCCGCCATGCCCAGCCTCCATCGGCGTAGACATCGGTTGCGATAATATCGAGCGGCGGGTTTGGCGCGGCCTTGCATGCCTCGGTCGCATCATCGACGATCTTGCGCACTTGCGTATCGATTTCGGCGATCACTTTTTCCGCCACGCCGAATTGCAGAAGACGCTCGCGATAGATCTTGATCGGATCGCGCAGTTTCCAGCGATCGAGCTCGCCTTCGGGACGGTATTTTGCCGGATCGGCGCGCGAGTGGCCGCTGTGGCGATAGGTCAGGCATTCGATCAACGACGGGCCGCCACCGGCGCGCGCCTTGTCATACGCGGCCTGCGCGGTGCGATAGACGACGTCGGCGTCGTTACCGTCGATCACGATTTTCTCCAGACCGTACGCGGAGGCGCGATCGCCGGCCGGGCTCGGTACCGCCGTAACGTCGGCGATCGGCGTATATTCCATGTAGAGATTGTTTTCGCAGACAAAGATGACGGGCAGCTTCCAGACCGCCGCAAAATTGAGCGCCTCATGGAAGGCGCCGATATTCGTAGTGCCGTCGCCGAAGAAGCAGACCGATACATCCTTCGCGCCTTTATACTGCGCGCGCCAGGCGGCGCCGCACGCGATGGGGAGATGCGCACCGATGATGGCGTACGACCCCATCACGCCATGGTCGACCGAGGTCAGATGCATCGAGCCGCCTTTGCCGCGCATGAGTCCATTGTCGCGCTGCATCAGTTCGCCCAGCACTTTCTCCACCGACACACCGCGCGCCAGCGTATGGGCGTGCCCGCGATAGGTGCAGAACGACAGGTCGCCCTGCTTCATCGCCCCGGCAAACCCCGCCGCGACTGCCTCCTGGCCGAGCGAAAGATGGCTTGTACCTTTGACCAGGTTCTGCAGGAACAGATCGTAGGCGCGCTGCTCGGCCTCGCGGATCACGACCTGCGTCCGGTACAGTTCCAGGCGCTTTTGCTCGCCGATATCGTCGTTTAGCCCGGAGCCGGCCTTGGCCTGCGCGCGGTCCTTTGCTGTAGCCATAAATGATCCTCGAAAGGTCGAAATCCCAGTTTGCGCCAGAACTTAGCCTTGCCCCCGACGCTTAGGCAACCGGCGTAGAGGGTGTAGCCTTGCCCACCTTGCGCTCACGATTGAGCAAATAAAGGCCGGACGACACAACGATCAGACCACCCACGATTGTCCACCGGTGCGGCACATCGCCGAAAACTAAAAAGCCGAGCGTCGTGGTCCACACCAATTGGGTATAGATGAACGGCGCCAACACCGAGGCTGGAGCAAGGCGGTGACCCACGATCAGCAAATAGTGCCCGGCGCTGCCGAGTGCGCCGATCAATACCATCAGCGCAACGATGAGGGCATTTTCCGGAGTGCTCCACACGAAAGGAATGACGGGCAGCATGGCCACCGCGCCCACCAGATTGGAATAAAACAAGGTCGTCTCATTTGAATCGGTGCGCGCCAATACGCGCGTGGATATCACGTAGACCGCGTAACAAATGGCGCTGCCAAGCGAGAGCAAGGCGGCCGGATGAATGCCGCCAAAACCCGGCCGGGTCACCAGCAGCACGCCGAGGAATCCGATTGCAATTGCCGTCCATCGCCGCCAGCCGACCCATTCACCCAGCAGCGGCCCACACAGTACCGCCACGATGAACGGGGTGGAAAACAGAATCGATAGTGCCTCATCGAGCTGCAGATAGCGGAGTGCGAAGAAATTCAGCGCCGTCGAAAAAAGTAACAGACCGGAACGTCCTATCTGCAAGAATGGCCGGCGCGTTACCAGCATCCCCGGACGGCTTATCGGGTTCGAGAAGATCAAAGCCAGCAGGAATGCGCCGGTGTAGCGCGACCACACGACCTGCATCGTATCCATGTGATGATTTAGATATTTACCGGTCGCATCGAGGCAAGCAAAGCACGCCACCGCCCCGCACATCAGGGCAATACCGGTTAGCCGCTGGCGGCGAAGGAGGGCAGGATCGTTCAATAGGTCGCCCGTCCGCCGGAAATATCAAACACTGCGCCCGTCGTAAACGAACAGTCGGCCGATGCACAAAAGGCGGCGAGCGCCGCAATTTCCTCGACGGTGACGAAGCGGCCGCGCGGAATTTTCGACAGCATGAAGTCAATGTGCTCCTGCGTCATCTGGTCAAAGATCGCGGTCTTCGCGGCCGCAGGCGTGATGCAATTCACCGCTATGTCGTAGGAGGCGAGTTCCTTGCCGAGCGATTTGGTCAGCGCAATGACCCCGGCCTTGGAGGCCGAGTAGGCCGGCGCGTTCGGATTGCCTTCCTTGCCGGCGATCGAAGCGATGTTGACGATGCGGCCGTAGTTCTGCGCGATCATCACCGGCGCAACGGCGCGGCAACAGTGAAACGGACCGTCGAGATTGACGGTCAGCACATTGTGCCAGGCGTCGAGCGGATATTCCCAGGTCTTCACGTTCGGCCCGGCAATACCGGCGTTGTTAACGAAGATATCGATGCACCCGAGCGCCTTGATCGTTTCGTCACGCGCGCGCTCGACATCAGGGTAGTTGCCAACATCGACGGTGACGGCCACGACGCGGCCGCGCTTTTGCAAATCGCCCGCGGTTTTTTTCGCCAACGCAAGATCGCGATCCCAGATCGCCACTGCGGCGCCCGACGCGAGAAATCGTTCGACGATGGCGCGGCCAATGCCTTGGGCACCGCCCGTGACGACCGCGTTGCGGCCGCTGAGGTCTATTTTGTTGGGCATGTTTGCCTCCCGCACGAAAACTAGCGAAGCCAGCGTCTCATGGCGAGTGACGAAAATGCGGGTGTGCAATGCTCATGGTCTTGTACGGCTTGGCGATGTGCTATAATTAACGTGTTGTAGGGCCAGCGACGGTCGCCCCGCATTTTCCAAGGCTTGCGAGCCCAGGCACCGTCTCCTTCGTTTACGGAGGAGGCCTATGCTTATTGGGCGCTAGCGAACTCGCCAGACAATTCTACACTTCGATCGCGGCGCCGTGCGCGCCGCCGATCGTCAATATTCGAGTTCGGGGTTTTCGCAGCCGCCCCGTCAGATGCGACGCCGTCCATCCAATCGCTGATGGCTTTCGCTTGGGAGTAACTCATGGATGGACTGGTTCTGACGATTTTTCTCCTGGCATCATTTTTGGGCGGTGTGACCTCAGGCCTTGCCGGCTTCGCCATGGGTCTCGTGGTATCCGGCATCTACCTGCACTTTCTTACACCACTACAAACCGCCGCCCTGATCGTTGGCTATGGCTTTGTGACGCAGGGCTATGGCGTCTGGGCGCTGCGGCACGCGGTGCGATGGCGAAGTGCGGCACCATTCATTGTCGGCGCATTGATCGGAGTGCCGGCAGGGACGATGCTGCTCACCTATATCGACCCGGCCAATATGCGCGTTGGCGTTGGCGTGCTGCTAATTGTCTACAGCGTCTACAGCTTGGTTCACCCGGCGATCAAATTGACGCATGAAAACGTTGCCACGGAGGTTGGAGTCGGATTTCTCAACGGCCTGCTTGCGGGATTGACCGGCCTCGTAGGAATTGTCGTCGTGATCTGGTGCCAGTTGCGCAACTGGCCGAAAGATGTCCAGCGCGCGATCTTCCAGCCAGTGCTGCTCGCGACCATCTTGACCAGCACGGTATCACTGAGCGTTGCTGGCGCCGTCACCGCCGAAACCGTAAAACTATATCTGCTCGGCCTGCCCTCCATGTTGGCTGGAACATGGGTCGGACTCAGATTGTACGGCAGGCTCGATGATGCGGTCTT
>Ga0335082_10005784_pt1 | contig 13547 bp, 15 predicted proteins | sample Lox_Sample_41_FD_206718 | JGI IMG/M metagenome (GOLD analysis project Ga0335082, IMG submission 206718) | Soil microbial communities from Loxahatchee National Wildlife Refuge, Florida, United States - Lox_Sample_4.1 | ecosystem: Environmental > Terrestrial > Soil > Wetlands | place: USA... | reverse complement strand
GCCCGAGGCTTTCCGGCCGGGACACCGTACTGCTGCTCGACGGCACGCCCCGGTGGGCGCCGTGGGTGGTCGGGGACACCATCGGGCTCGACTTCCCGTTCTGCACGCCCACCCAGCAGGCCGAGGAGCTCGCCTATCTGCGCGCGCACGGGTACGCGCAGGTGTTCGCCGCCGACGGCTACGTGGTGCTGCACCGCCCGGCCGACGCGCGCACCGCGCAGGCCCTGGCCCATCCGCCGCCCGCGGCGCGGCTCCACACGGACATCTGCTACTGATGGCTCCGGCCCAGGTGCTGAGCACGCGCGCGGTCAACCGCGCGCTGCTGGCCCGCCAGCTACTGCTCGAGCGCCGGGCCCTGCCCGCCGCCGGGCCCGAGCGGACCGCGCAGGTGGTGCAGACCATCGAGCACCTGGTCGGGCTGCAGGCCCAGGCGCCGTTCCCGCCCTACTACGGGCTGCATTCCCGGCTGGACGGGTTCCTCCCGGAGGACCTGGCCACGCTGATCACCGACCGGAGCGTGGTCCGGATCGCCCTGATGCGCGGCACCATCCACCTGGTGTCCGCGCGCGACTGCCTGCCGCTGCGGCAGCTGGTCCAGCCGGTAATCGAGCGCGGCATGCGCGGCGTGTTCGGCAAGCGGCTGGCCGGGGTGGATCCGGGGGAACTGGCCGCGGCGGGCCGCCGCCTGGTCGAGACCGAGCCGATGTCGTTCGCCCGGCTCGGCCAGGCGCTGGCGGCGCGGTGGCCCGATCACCCGCCCGCCGCCCTGGCCCAGGGCGTGCGCACGTACGTACCGCTGGTCCAGGTGCCGCCGCGCGCCGTCTGGGGCCGGGCCGGGCAGTCGCTGCACACCTCGGCCGAACACTGGCTCGGCCGGCGGCGTCCATCCGGCGGGCCGGCCTACCCGATCCCGGCGGCCTGCCCGGCCGAGCTCGCCCGGCTGGTGACCAGGTACCTGGGCGCCTTCGGCCCGGCCACGGTGCGGGACGTGCAGGCCTGGTCCGGGCTGACCGGGCTCAAAGAGGTGCTCGACCAGCTCCGCCCGTCGCTGGTCACCTTCCGCGACGAGCAAGGCGCCGAGCTGTTCGATCTGCCCACCGCGCCGCGACCCGGTGAGGACACGCCCGCGCCGGTCCGGCTGGCGGCGGAATTCGACAACCTGGTGCTCTCGCACGCCGAACGGTCCCGCGTCATCAGCCCCGAGGCCACCAGGCGGCTCTACACCGTCAACGGCGTGATCCCCGGATCGGTGCTCATCGACGGGTTCGTAGCCGGGATGTGGCGGCTCACCCGGAGCCGGCCGCAGGCCACGGTGACGATCGAGATGTTCGGCCGGGTGCGCCGGATTGATACGGCACAGCGTGACGCACTGGCCGCCGAGGCCGGGCGCGTGCTGGCGTTCGGCGCGCCCGACGTGGCCCACGAGGTCAGGTTCGCGCCGCTCCAGGGGGCCGGGAGAAGCTGAAGATCTGTTCTTGAAAGCTTAAGGACCCTTTAACATTTCGACGCGGGTCTTTCTGCTGGCGTGGGGTGCCTTATATCGTCTTGTACATTGTGCTGCTCCAGACCCCGCGGTGCGCAGTCCTCGCCGACTGGCGTCGGCGAGTTATTGGGCTGTCCGTCGTCATCGGCGCAGCGTGCGCGACCCTGGCGGCCGTAGCCGGGCCGGCCAGCGCCGGCACGGATCCGTCCGGCAGTTCGTTCGGCTTCACCAACACCCCGCCGCCCGGCGTCGCCGCCCCGCCAGGCTCGGCCACGCAGCCGCTGACGGCTCCCGGCTCGGGCGGGGGTTCCAAGCTTTACGTTCCCGACCTCATCGCGGCGCTGCCGGGCGGCATCAGCTCCTCGCAGCTGGCCGCGATCTCCAAGCTGCCCGGGGTCCAGGCGGTGCTGCCCGTCGACGGCGGGAAGGTCAAGGTCAACGGCCAGGACGCCAACATGCTTGGCGTCCCGCCGCAAGCGTTCCGGTCCTGGACGCCGCTGGCCACGGCCGGCTCGGCGAAGATCTGGTCGAATCTGGGCCAGGGGCAGCTCGTCAGCACCACCGCGACGGCCCGTAGGCTGCACCTCGCCGCCGGACGGTCCTATCCGGTGTCGGCCGCGGTCCTCGCCCGGCTGCCGTTCGGCGGAGCGACCGCGCTGAGCGTGACCGGCGCAGATGCGATCGTGAACCTCACCAGGTCCGCGCAGCTGGGGCTGGCGCAGAACTTCGCCGTCCTGATCAGCGCGCCGCCCGGCGCCAGCCTGCCCACGCTGATGGCCACAATCAAGTCCGTGATCGGGAAGAGCGGCCAGGTGGTGAACCTGGTTTCTTATGGCCTGGTGACGGCTAGTCAGAGACCAGTTGCCAGGAACATCCCGGCGGGCGCGCCAGCCAACTACCTGAACCTGTTCAAGGCCTCGGCCGCGAAGTACTGCCCGGGAATGTCCTGGACGGTGCTGGCCGCGATCGGTCAGATCGAGAGCGGCGACGGCGCCAACAACGGCCCGTCGAGCGCGGGCGCGCTGGGCCCGATGCAGTTCATGCCGGGCACCTGGGCCGAGTGGGGTATCAACGGGTTCGGCCCGCCCGGCCCTCCGGACATCATGAACCCGCTCGACGCCATACCCTCAGCCGCGCGAATGCTCTGTGCGGCCGGCGCCGGGAATCCCGCGACGCTACCCGGCGCGATCTTCGCCTACAACCACGCCACCTGGTACGTCGACGAGGTGCTGGCGCTGGCCGGCGAGTACGCCAAGAACTCCGCGTAACCCCCGGAACTTTCTAGATTCCGGCCGGAGCCGGCCCGGCGGCCGGCTTGAGCCGGCCCAAGCCCGCCAGGCAGATGGCGGCGCTGGCGGCGCCGCACACGGCGGCGACGACGTAGCCGAACCGCGGGCCGTGCGCGTCGATCACGAAGCCGACCACGGACGCGCCGACGGCTACTCCGACGGAGATGCCGCTGCTCAGCCACGACATGGCCTCGGTCCGGCGGCCCGGCTTGGCCTGCGCCTCGAGCAGGCTGAACCCGGCGATGAGGGTCGGCGCGATGGCCAGCCCGCACAGGTAGATCACGCAGGTCAGCGAGACCAGGTTCGGCTGTGCCCAGAACGTGGCCACGCCGAGCACGGTCAGCGTGAGGCTCAGCGCGAACCTCTTCTCCACCGGTGCCCGCCAGTGCCTGGTCCCGTACCAGATCCCGCCCGTCGCGCTGCCGAACGCGTACGTGCCGAGGATCAAGCCGGCCAGCGGCTTGTGCCCGAAGTGCTGGGCGAACGCCACCGTGCTGAGGTCGATCGACACGAACATCGCACCGAGGAGCATATATACCGGCGCCAGCACGATCAGCCCGGGCGCGGGCACGCCGCGGACCCGGCCGGCCCGCCGCCCGGCCCGGCCGGCCTGGCTGGCGGGCCGCTCGGGCCGGGATGCCGCCGGCTCGGTGCCGCGCTCCGCGGCGAACCACAGCGTCCCCACCAGGCACAGCACGGCGGCGACGCCGACGCCGGAGGCGGGGAAGACCTCGGTCGCGAGCAGCGTCACCGCGGCCGGGCCGACGATGAAGCACAGTTCGTCGGCGACCGACTCGAAGGAAAACGCGGTGTGCAGCCGGGGCGAGCCCGCCAGCAGGACGCTCCAGCGCGTCCGGACCATCGCGCCCAGCGACGGCATGGCCGATCCCGCGACCGCCCCCGGCACGAAGAATGCCCAGGTGGGCAGCCCAAGCTCCACGGCCGCGATGAGCAGCGCGGTGGCCACGGCGAACACGATGAGCAGCGGGATCAGGACGCGCCGCTGACCATGCGAGTCCACCGCCCGGGCGACCCGGGGAGAGGTGAACGCGTAGCCGAGGGAGCCGACCGCGGATACCGTGCCGGCCACGCCGTACTTCCCGGTGACGGCCGAGATGAGCAGGACAGTACCCAGCCCGAACATCGACATCGGCATCCGCCCGATGACGCCCGCCACGGAGAAGCGCCAGGCCCCCGGGATCGTGAAGATCTCGGCGTACGGCCGCAGCGGCCTGGTCAGCATGCCGGCGGGGGAGCGGCTGGCGGGCCTTTCCGCCTCATCAAGCCCGGTCATCGGCCGCATTGCCCCATGAAAATCACGATATCGGACACCGCCAACCGGATTTCCTGGGCGTACAGACCCCCGGCGTACTGCCGCGACTCCTGATACCGGGCCGGCCGCACTGGATCCGGGGTTTCACTGCGTTGGAACGCCTTGGGTCCCGGGTTTCATGGCGTTCCGGGCGGCCCGGCGACAGAAGCCCGTTTCCGCTGAACGCTGTTGGCGGATCGCCGGACCCCTCGGTGGGCATAGCCGTCGGGCCGCCCTGGTTGGATGGAGACATGCCGGCCTATGACGCCTTCCTGCTCGTCTCGTTCGGCGGTCCGGAAGGCCCCGACGAGGTCATGCCGTTCCTGCAGAACGTCACCCGCGGCCGCGGCGTCCCCCCGGAGCGACTGGCCAGCGTGGCCGAGCACTACTACGCGGTCGGCGGGGTGAGCCCGATCAACCAGCAGTGCCGGGACCTGCTGGCCGCGATCCGCACCGCCTTCCCGGCCAGCGGCCTGTCGCTGCCCGTCTACTGGGGGAACAGGAACTGGACGCCGTACCTGACCGACACGGTCCGGGCCATGACGGCCGACGGCGTGAAGCGAGCCGTCGCGCTGGTGACCTCCGCGTACAGCTCCTACTCGAGCTGCCGGCAGTACCTGGAGGACATCGAGCGGGCGCGCGCCGAGGTGGGCCCGGCCGCGCCGAGGATCGACAAGATCGGGCGCTTCTTCAGCCACCCCGGTTTCATCGAGCCGTTCGTCGCGAGTACCCGCGCCGCGCTGGCCATGCTTCCCGCCGACCTGCGGGACGACGCGCACCTGGTGTTCACCGCGCACAGCATCCCGGGCGCGATGGCCGAGGCCAGCGGCCCCGGGGGAACCAACCGTTACGTGGCCGAGCTGACCGAGGCCGCCGGATTGGTTGCCGAACGGGCCGGCGGTGGCACGCACCCGTGGACGCTGGCCTACCAGAGCCGGAGTGGTCCTGGATCCCAGCCGTGGCTGGAACCCGACATCCGCGATCACCTGGGTGAGCTGTCCAAGTCCGGGACGAAGGCCGTGGTGGTGATCCCCGTCGGTTTCGTGTCCGACCACATGGAGATCCGGCACGACCTGGACGTCGAGGCGGCCGAGACGGCCGACTCGCTCGGCCTGGCCTTTGCCCGGGCGGCCACCCCCGGCCGCCATCCGGCGTTCGTCTCCATGATCACTGAACTCGTACGGGAGCGCCTCGCGCTGCCCGATGACACCGTGCCGGGCCAGGACTGCCCGGCGGACTGCTGCCGGTACGTGGCGGCTGCCGGCCGGCCGGGGGGAGGAGCCCGGGCATGACCATCCCCGAGGCAAGCGAGGACGCCGAGGCGCTGCTGCGAATCGCGGTGGCCGCGGCGGCCGAGGCAGGGCGGCTGCTGGCCTCCTGGCGAGGCGACGAGAGACCCGAGGTCGTGCAGACCAAATCGAGCCCGACCGACATCGTGACCGAGATGGACCGCCGATCCGAGGCGCTGATCACCGGCCGGATACGCGCGCGCCGTCCCGGCGACACCGTCCTCGGCGAGGAGGGCGGCCAGACCGCGGGCGGCCCGGCCGGCGATGGCACCGGCGCGGGCCAGCCGGGGCGGGTGCGCTGGATCGTCGACCCGCTGGACGGGACCGTCAACTACCTGTACGGCCTGCGCGACTGGGCGGTGTCCATCGCCGCGGAGGTGGACGGCACGGTGGTCGCCGGGGCGGTCGAGGTGCCGCGGTACGGTGAGAGGTTCACCGCGGTGGCCGGCCAGGGCGCCTGGCTGCACCGGGGCGAAGCCAGGCTGGCGCTGCGCTGCTCCTCGGACGTGCCGCTGGGCCAGGCCCTGGTCGGTACCGGCTTCGGCTATGACGCGGGGCGCCGCCGGATCCAGGGCGAGGTGCTCGCGGCCCTGCTGCCGTACATCCGGGACATCCGCCGGGGCGGCTCCGCCGCGGTGGACCTGTGCTCGGTGGCCGCCGGGCGGCTCGACGCCTTCTACGAGCGCGGCCTGAACTACTGGGACTTCGCGGCGGGCGGCCTGATCGCCCGCGAAGCAGGCGCTCTGGTCGGCGGGCTGGCCGGCCGGACCGAGAGCACCTCGATGGCGGTGGCCGCCGGACCGGGCCTCTACCAGCAGCTCGAAACTTTCCTCAGCAACCTGAACCCGGAGCGGGACGCGGAACGTAGTCAGGGTCGGGAAGCGTAACCAGACAGGGAAACAGGCTCGTCGGCGGGCCAGAAACCAGGGCGCGTCAGGAGTTATCGGCGTGCCGCGTGTGCGCTCGGCGCGAACGTGACAGAATTCCCCGCCGGAATCGGGCACAACTACGGCCTTGAAAGCGTTACAACCGCGCAGCGAATGCGCACTACGGATGAAGGGGGATGGAGTACTCAGATGGCTACCGACTACGACAGCCCGCGGAAGACCGACGACGACCTGACCGAGGACAGCCTTCAGGAACTTCAGGCGCGCCGGATGGACAAGTCATCGAGCACCATCGATCTTGACCCCGACGATGTTGCCGAGTCCCTGGAACTGCCGGGGGCAGACTTGTCGAACGAGGAGCTCTCGTTCCGGGTGATTCCGCGGCAGGCGGACGAGTTCACGTGTTCCCGGTGCTTCCTTGTGCACCACAGGAGCCAGCTTGCAGAAGACCGCAATGGTCAGCTTGTCTGCCGGGAGTGCGCGGCCTAACCGTCCGCGGCGTCAACTGCCTCGCGGTCCGTGCTGCTTATCGCCCTGCGCGACACAGCCCGGATCGCGAGCACCCTGACCACCGCGACGGTGATACCGACCAGCACGGACCAGACCAGCGCCTCAGCCAGCGTCTCCTCCGGATCCTCGGGATTAGTGGGAGGCTTTTTGCCGGTGGCCTTGGTCCAGGCGAAGATGAGTCCCTTGCGTGCCAGGAAGGCGGTCGACGTGGTCGTCACCATGTACATGATCCTGGTGCTTCTGTCTTCTTTGTCCTTATCAGCCATCTCGCTGCCTCCTTGGTCGCCGAGCCCGTACCCTCGTCCGCGCCATCATGCCACTGGCTCGTGGCCAGCCTGCACCCGGCACCTTTCGATGACGGCGGCCAGCTCCGCCGGATGCCTCGTGCCGATCAGCCAGTATGGGGTCGCCGGCCCCGAGGGCGCCACGGCCAGGTAGACCGATTCCTTCAGGTAGGGTCGCGAGTACAGGTGGGCCGCCGGGTCGGCTTTCGGGCCGCGCAAGCGCGTGGTCTGCTTTTCGTCGAGGGTGACGACCTGGCTGACGGCCGTCAGGGGCAGCGCGGCTTTTCCCGCCCGTACGGCTCCGTCGCGGACCTCGATCGCGGCCAGGCCCAAGGCGATCAGGAAGGCGGCACAGCCCGCAAGGAGACCGGCCATGATGATGATCGGCCAGGGCTCGGCCAGGCCGGCGTAGAGTGTGGCGCCGAGGATGAGGACAGTTGGCACGGCGAGCAGCCACCAGGCGAGCGGTACGCGGAGCCGTTCGCGGTAATCATGCATGCACCCGAGGGTAGTTGACCTGATGGAGTCGTCGCGGGGACGGGACGGCGAGATCCAGCTCCCGGCGGCCCGTAAGATGCGACAGTGCCCGGATGTCGCGCTATCCTCACCGTGCGTGCCGCCAGTAGGGAGTTCTCCGTTGCCGCAGTCCCAGCCCGACGTGCTGATCCAGCGCCTTGACCCCGGCGTTCCGCTGCCGTCGTACGCCCATCCGGGCGACGCGGGCGCGGACCTGACGACGGCCGAGGACGTCGAGCTCGGGCCGGGCGAACGGGCCCTGGTGCGGACCGGGATCGCGATCGCCCTGCCCGACGGGTACGCGGCGTTCGTGCATCCCCGCTCCGGCCTGGCGGCCAAGCACGGGGTGACGCTGGTGAACGCGCCGGGGACCGTCGACGCTGGCTACCGCGGGGAGATCAAGGTCACCCTGCTGAATACGGACCGGGACCGCCCGGTCAGCTTCAGCCGCGGAGACAGGATCGCGCAGCTGGTAATCCAGCGCGTCGAGCGAGCGTTGTTCCAAGAAGTGACGGTGCTACCCGGGTCGAGCCGCGGCGACGGCGGCTTCGGCTCCACGGGCCAGGGGAGTCTGCGGGGGGGGGGGGGCCCCCCCCCCCCCCCGGAGCGGGGGGGTCGCCCCCCCGGGGGAGATAGGAGGTGTGAAGTGTTTCGTCGGCGTCGGTCAGAGGACGCGGACCGCGACGAGTTCGATTACGACGAGCCGGAGCAGCCCGCGGGAAACCCGCGTGCGGAAGGCGGCCCGTGGGACGCGGAAGAGCCCTTCCCCGCCCTCGAGCGGGTAGACCTCGGCAGCCTGCAGGTGCCGATCGGGCCCGAGCATGAGATCCAGCTGGTCATGGCCGAGCAGCATGGTGCCTGGGTGACGATCAGGTACCGGGAGAGCGAGGTCCAGATCCAGGCGTTCGCGGCGGCCCGCCGTGGCGCCTTGTGGGACGACGTCCGGGCCGAGATCGCCGCCGAGGTGAACACGGCGGGCGGGCGGAGCCAGGAGACCGAGGGATCGTTCGGGATCGAGCTGATGGCGCAGGTACCGGCCGAGCCAGGCCAGGGAACTGGGGAGCCGGGCGGGATGCGGCTTGTCAGGTTCGTCGGCGTCGACGGGCCCCGCTGGTTCGTGCGCGGGCTGTTCAGCGGGCCGGCCGCGGACGGCGGCGACCAGGCCGACCTGCTCGAAGAGGTGCTCAGGGACGTCGTGGTGGTCCGCGGTGAGCACCCAGTGCCGCCACGGGAGATACTCGAGCTGAGGCTGCCGCCTGAAGCGCGCCAGGCGCTTGAGGAGCAGGCCGCCGCGGACGAGGAGAACCGGTTCGGCGGCGACCTGAACCCCTTCGAGCGCGGTCCGGAGTTCACCGAGACCCGCTAGCCCGCCCGGCTAGTCGCTGGACCGCAGCAGCCGGCCGAGCTCGTCTTCGACGTCCTCGCTGGTCACGAAGAACAGCTCGTCGCCGGCCTGCAGCGGGTCATCCGGCTGCGGCACCAGCACCCGGCCCTCACGCAAGATGGCGACCAGCGAGGTGTCTGCGGGCCAGTCGATGCCGCCGACGCGCTGGCCGACCAGCGGCGCGTCGTCCGGCATCGTCAGCTCGACCAGGCTCGCCTCGCTCTGCCCGAACGTCATCAGCCGCACCAGATCGCCGACGCTGACCGCCTCCTCGACCAGGGCGGAAAGCAGCCGCGGCGTGGAGACGGCGACGTCGACGCCCCAGGACTCGTTGTACAGCCACTCGTTGCCCGGATGATTCACCCGGGCCACGACGCGCGGCACCCCGTACTCGGTCTTGGCCAGCAGCGCCACCACCAGGTTTGCCTTGTCGTCGCCGGTCGCCGCGATCACCACCTGGCAGCGCTGCAGCGCCGCGTCATCCAGCGAGCTGATCTCGCACGCGTCGGCGAGCAGCCACTCGGCCCGCGGCACGCTGTCCACCTTGATGGCCTTGGGTGAATTGTCGATGAGGAGAACCTCGTGCCCGTTCTCCAGCAACTCGCCGGCGATGGAACGGCCCACCGCCCCGGCTCCCGCGATCGCGATCCGCATCAGTGCTCGCCTCCCCGCGTGGCGAAGGCCGCCGCGATCCGGTCCAGGTCGCTCTCCCGGGCCACCACGTGCAGCACGTCGCCTTCCTGCAGGACCGTACCCGGCTCGGGCACGAACGCCTGACCCAGCCGGTCCACGAAGGCGACCCGGCTCGTCGTGCTGACCTCCAGCGACTTCACCTGCTCGCCGATCCAGGCCGGCGTGAACGCCACCTCAGCCAGCACGATCTTGCCGGTGGGGTCACGCCAGAGCGGCTCGCCGCCTTCCGGGACGATCTTGCGCAGCATCTGGTCGGCGGTCCAGCGCACCGTAGCCACGGTGGGGATGCCGAGGCGCTCGTAGACCTCGGCCCGGCGCGGGTCGTAGATCCTGGCCACCACCCGCTCCACGCTGAACGTCTCGCGAGCCACCCGGGCGGAGATAATGTTGGAGTTGTCGCCGCTGCTCACCGCGACAAAGGCATCGGCGCGCTCGATTCCCGCCTGGGTCAGCACGGCCCGGTCGAAGCCGATCCCGGTGATGCGGTGGCCCTTGAACGAGGAGCGGAGCCTGCGGAACGCCTCCGGATCCCTGTCGATGACCGCGACCGTATAGTCCCGGTCCTCGAGAATGTGGGCCAGAGTCGACCCGACCCGACCGCAGCCCATGATTACGATGTGCACGACCATCCTCCAACGATGAGTAGGTCCCTGAGCGCAGCGGCGCCTCGCCACCACACCAGCACCACAAAGGTATGCCCTGACTCGGCCTACTCCCCGCCTCGAAGACGGGGATTTTCTCCGCCACTGAAGGAAGGAGCCGCGTTGACCTCGCGGACCACCCGCACCAGCCACGCCCCGGCGACCTATCACGAAGGTCAGCTGATCGAGGTGACCACCGTGGACGTGGCGCACGGCGGCTGGTGCGTGGCCCGGCCGGACGACGGTCCCGTCGTCTTCGTCCGTTACGCGCTGCCCGGCGAGACGGTCCGCGCCACCGTCACCGACGTCACGTCGCGACTGGCCCGCGCCGAGGCGACAGAGATCCTGACGGCGTCACCGGACCGGGTCCCGGCGCCCTGCCCGCACGCCCGCCCGGGCGGCTGCGGAGGCTGCGACTGGCAGCACGCGGCCCTGCCCGCCCAGCGGGCCCTCAAGGCCGCCGTACTCCGCCAGCAGCTCAAGCGGCTCGCGGGCCTCGACCGCGAGATCACTGTCGAGCCCCTGCCCGGCGACGAGGAAGCGGGCGCGGGCCTGGGCTGGCGGACCCGGGTGCAGTTCGCGGTGCGGCCGGACGGGGTGGCCGGGCTGCGCGCCCATCGCTCCCACGAGGTGATCGACATCGGCGAATGCCTGATCGCACAGCGGGGCATCACCGAACTCGGCCTGACGGCCCGGCGCTGGCCGGGCACATCCTCGGTGGAGGCCCTCGTCGCCACCGGTTCGGGCGAGCGGGCCGTGATCGTCAGCCCGGCAGGCCCCGGCCCGGAGGGATCCGTCCCGCCGGACATCCCCGGCGCCGATGCGGTGCTCCGCCGGGCCGGCCCCTTGAAGCCCTTGAACCCCTTGAACCCCGTGAAACCCTCCAACCGCGGGCTGACTCCCGTGCGCGGCCGCGGCTACCTGACTCAGCATGCCGCCGGACGAGACTGGCGGGTCAGCGCGGGCGCCTTCTGGCAAGTCCACCCCGGTGCCGCCGACGCCCTGGCCGACGCCGTCACGACCGCGCTCGAGCCACGGCCCGGAGACGTCGCACTCGACCTGTACTGCGGCGCCGGGCTGTTCGCGGGGGTGCTGGCCCCGGCGGTCGGGCCGGGCGGGACGGTGGCCGCCGTCGAGGCGGACGCCGCCGCGGTCCGGGACGCCCGGCACAACCTGCGGCCGTGGCCCTGGGCGAGGGTGCACAAGGGCGACGTCGCAGCGGTACTCCGCCGCGGCGGTTCACCGGCTCAGACCGGCGCCGGGGGCGCCGCGCTGCCGCCCGCCAGGCTGGTGGTAGCCGACCCGCCCCGGTCGGGGCTGGCCCGTGAGGTCATCGAGTACCTCGGAGCGGCCAGGCACGGCGCGGCCCGGTTCGCCTACGTATCCTGCGACCCGGCCACGCTGGCCCGCGACATCGGCCTGCTCATGGCGCACGGCTGGGTGCTCGCAGGCCTGCGCGCGTTCGACGCGTTCCCGATGACCCATCACCTCGAGGCCGTCGCCACCCTGCTCCGCGATCCGGCCTGAGGGACCTTCAACGGCCAGGGGGTCAGGTGCCTGGCTGAGCGGGGGATCCGGGCTCGGTGGATCCGGTGACGTAGTAGCCCAAGCCGGGGACGCGGGTCAGCAGGCCCTCGTCCTCCAGGGTACGCAGCGCCTTGGCGCACGTCTGCCGGGCATGTCCGTATTCCTGGCTCAGGGTGGTGATGGACGGCGTCGGCATGCCGGGGGTGAGCTTCCCCTCGGCTATCTCCCGGCGCAGCCGTGCGGCCAGTCGCACGTAGGCTCTTGGGTCCGATTCGTCGCTTATCGACACTCTCGTACCGTACTCGATTGGCAATATTGCCAATCGCAACGCTTCGACACTAGTCGAGATTAGACGAGAAACCTAATCGTGCGTTAACGTCTGAAACCGTCAGGGCCGCCACGGCCGCGCGGAGTCAGATCCCTGGGCAGGTCATGATCTTTTACTCGTGGGTCGCAGTGAGCGGGAGTGCCCGCACAGCACCGGCAGTCGCCATGGGCATCACCGACGATCGCGCCCGGGCCATCAAGGCGGGCGAGGAGACCCTCGGGTCCGGCCGTGCGGCGATGGTCATCATCGAGGTGGTGCGCCCGGGGATGGCGGCGCACACGCTGGCGCCGTGTTACGTCAGGACCGGGGTGGGATGGCTGGGCCGCCGCACTCCGGCCGGCGAGGTGGCCTGGGACCGGTTCTTCGTCTGAGCCCTGGCAGGATGGGGCCATGAAACTCCGGATCTTCACCGAACCGCAGCAGGGCGCCGATTACCAGACGCTACGCGCGGTGGCGCTGGCCACCGAGGAACTCGGCTTCGACGCGTTCTTCAGATCCGATCACTACCTGGCGATGGGCGGATCTGGGCGGCCCGGGCCGACCGATTCCTGGGTCACGCTGGGTGCCCTGGCCGTCGAGACCAGCCGCGTCCGGCTCGGGACCATGGTGACCGCGGCGACGTTCCGGCTGCCGGGCCCGCTCGCGATTTCGGTGGCGCAGGTCGACCAGATGAGCGGCGGCCGGGTTGAGCTCGGTCTCGGGAGCGGCTGGTTCGACCGTGAGCACGCCGCCTACGGCATACCGTTCCCTCCTCTCGGCGAGCGCTTCGACCGCCTGGAGGAGCAGTTCGCCATCGTCACCGGCCTGTGGGAGACCCCGGACGGCGAGACGTTCTCCTTCGACGGGACGCACTACCAGCTGACGGACTCGCCCGCGCTGCCGAAGCCGGCCCAGCGGCCGCGCCCGCCGGTCATCGTGGGCGGTGCGGGCACGCGCCGCACGCCGCGGCTGGCGGCCAGGTATGCCGACGAGTACAACGTGGCGTTTCGCACCATGGCGGATTCGGCCGACGCGTTCGGCCGCGTCCGCGAGGCCTGCCGCGCCGCTGGGCGCGATCCGTCCTCCGTGATCTACTCCGTGGCCCAGACGGTGTGCTGCGGCAAGGACGAGGCCGAGTTCCGCCGCCGGGCGGCCGCGATCGGCTGGGAGCCGGACCGGATCCGCGAGACCGCCGTCGGCGGCACGCCCGGTGAGGTGGTGGCGAGGCTGGCCGAGTTCGCCGGGATCGGCGCCGAACGGGTCTACCTGCAAGTGCTCGACCTGCACGACCTCGATCACCTGGCGCTGATCGCCTCGGATGTGATGCCGCAGGTGTAGTCCGGGCCCGGGCAGGCGTGCCGCCGGCGGGGCGGCACGCGCCGGGACCGTTCGGGATAATTCAGCCGAACGCACGGCGGGCAGCGG
>Ga0335082_10005782_pt1 | contig 13551 bp, 8 predicted proteins | sample Lox_Sample_41_FD_206718 | JGI IMG/M metagenome (GOLD analysis project Ga0335082, IMG submission 206718) | Soil microbial communities from Loxahatchee National Wildlife Refuge, Florida, United States - Lox_Sample_4.1 | ecosystem: Environmental > Terrestrial > Soil > Wetlands | place: USA: Florida... | reverse complement strand
GTCCTTCTCGAGCGACTTCACTTCGGCGAGGTAGGTCTCGAGGCGCGCCGACTTCGGGTTGTTCTGGTGCTTGGTCGTGAGAAACGAGTCGGCCTCGCTCTGGTGGCCCGTGTGCGCGAGGTTGAGCGCGTACGCGCCCATCGCGATCTCGTTGTCGCTCTTGGCGCTGAAGGCGCTGCGGTACGCGTTCTGCGCGCCCGCGTTGTCGCCGAGGCGCTCGAGGACGCAGCCGAGCGAGTAGTACGCGGCCGACGACTTGGGATCGGCGGTGGTCGCGTCGCGGAATTTCTGCTTCGCCGTGAGGAGGTCGCCGCTCGTCCACGCCTTGAAGCCGTCGTCGTACGCGCCCTTCGCGTCGGCGCTCACGCCGCCCGACGAGTTGTCGCTCACGCCGACGACGGCCGCGTCGGCGCCCTCGCCCGCCGTCACCTCGGTGGCGGTCGACGCGGTCTCGCCGCCGTCGCCCTTGGACGGGTACTTGGGGTTCTTCGAGTCGTCGCCGCCGCACGCGACGACCACGAACGGCGCGAGCGCGAACGCCGCCAGCCCGAATCGAAGCGCGCGCCTCACGGGGCCACCGGGAGCGGCGCCGCGGTGCCGTTCGTGGGGAGCGCGAGCGGCAAGCCGGAGCGCATCTGTTTGTACATGCCGTTCGTGTACGTGAGCCGCGAGCCCTGGTGGGCGAGGTCGTTCGTCTGGTTGACGTACGTCGCCATCTTCGGGTCGCCGATGAGGTCGGTGAGCGACGCGAGGCGCGCGATGGCGCGCGCCGACCACTGGTTTCGCACGTTGTACGCCTTTTGAAGCGCGGCGGACTGCGCGTAGTAGCGGATCATGATGGTGTCGGCGCCGTCGATCTCTTGATCACGTTTGTCACGCCAGCCCTTCTTCACCTTGGCTTCGATGTCGTCGGCGAGGTCGACGAGGTCGTCGCGGCCGCTGTTGCGCATCTGCTTGAGCGTCGCCTCTTGCTTGGGCGTGAAGAGCTTGAAGGCGTTGCCGCCGCAGTAATAGAGGCCCGTGCGGAGCGAGTCGTAGAGCGAGCCGCGCCGCTCGAGGATGGCCGGGAGCCACTCGAGCGAGGTCTTGTACTTGCCGGCGATGGCTTCGAGCTTCTTGTCGTAGTCGTCGGCGGTCTTCGCGTCCGCGCGGTACTTGCCCTCGCTGATGAAGTGACCGGTGTGCTGGTCGATCTTGCCCATGATGTCTTCGGCGTGGAGATCGACGTACTTGTGGTGGCCGGTGTCGTAGTCGAAGCGGTCGTGGATCTCCTCGTCGAGCGGGATGAACGCCGCCTCCGCGCCGTAGTCGACGAACGGTAGCTTCTCGGCCTCGGCGGAGCTCGCCGAGTGCATGAAGTCCCACGCCGCGACGGTGTTCTTGTACCAGTCGTGGTAGCTCACGTCGGCGCCGATCTTCTTCATGTGCGCGACGCGCCACGCGGCCTCGAGCGCGTACTTCGCGGCCGCCGCGTTGCCCTTGTTCGAGCGGTAGTAACCGGAGAGCGCGCCCTCCGCGTTCAAGCGCGACTGGCGATTGGAGCCGGAGTCCGACCCGTTCGGGTTCCACTGCTGGAAGTCGAAGCTCGCGACGAGGTAGTCGTAGTTCGCCTTCTCGTCCGCGCTCGGCCCGAGCGACGTCACGATGCGGTACATCGCGAGCATCTGGTTGCGGTTGCCGATCGCGTTCTCGAGGATCATCGCGTTCTTCGCGGCCTCTTTGCGTTTCGGCACGTCGAAGCGAGTGATCTGGGCGACCTTCTCGTAGATCGCGGCGGCCTGCGGGTACGAGAAGAACGCGTAGTAGGTCGTGCCTTCCTCGTTGTAGGCCTGGTAGAGGAAGCCGACGCGCTCCTTGTATTCCTTGGGGTTCTCCTTCTCGAGCTTCTTGAGGAGATCCTCTTTTCCGTACTCGCTGATGAAGCGCTCGTAGTTCTTGATCGCGCGGTTCGAGTCGCCGATCTGCTTGAACGAGAACGCGGCGTTCATCGCGCCGATGGGCGCCTCGCGGCGGCTCGGGGCGGCGTTGAGCGCCTTCTCGTAGAGCTCGCCCGCTTGCGTCCATTTCTTGGCGCGCTCGGGCGTCACCGGCTCGCACTTCGTGCCCTTGCTGAACTCCTCGGGCGTGTGCCCGCAGGCGTCCTTGAATTTCGCGTCGGCGTCCTGGTATCCGGCGCGCGCGAAGATGTCGACGGTGAGCGTGTTCTTGCAGTGCGCGTCGATGCAGTCCTCGTCCGGACCGCACTCCGCCTTCTTGGTGCACGCCTTGCCGACCGAGCCGCCCACCGCGCACGAGTGCGCCTGGTCGGCCTCGGCGAGCTCGCGCGCGCGCTTCGCGTCGTTCGACTTCGCCGCCATCGTGATGAGCTTGGTCCAGGCTTTCTGGCCCCACTCGTCCTTGCCGCAGTGCTCCTTGTAGAGCGGCTCGAAGCGCGCGCGTGCTTGGTCGAACTGGCCGTAGACGAAGTACACGTCGCCCACGTCGAACTGGTACATGAGCCCGTTGTGCTGCGTGTCCTTGTCGGCGGGCACGCGCTGCACGTACTCGTCGCGCGCCTTCATCGACGCGAGCACGACCGGCGGGATCTCGACCTTCTTCGGCGTCGCCGTGTCGCCCGTGCCGATCATCTCGAGCTCGGTGCGCTTCTCGACGCCCTGCGTGCCCTTGGTGTCGGCGTAGAGCTGGAACGCGAGATCGCGGCCGACGTCGCTCTCCTCGACCACGAACTGCGCGGCGACGTCGAGGTACTTGTCGTCCTCGTTCGAGTCGCGGACGTCGACGGCCGCGGCCTTCGCGTCGTCCACTTCCTGGTTCGTCGGGACCGGGAACTGGTCCTTCTTCAGCTGGTGGAGGATGAGCTTGATGCGCACCTGCTTGTTGCGCGCGTCGGCGAGCCAGAAGCGGCTGTCGTACGCGTCGGGCGCGTTCTCGTCTTGTTTGAGGTAGCCCTGCCAGCCGAGGGCGGCGAGGTGGTACTCGGCGCCGGCGCGCGTGAGGTCGTCGAGCTTCTCTTTGTCGGTCGGCGCGGTGGACGCGGCGACGAGGTACTGCTTGCCGAGGTTGGTGTGCGTCGCGGCCGCTTGGCGGAGGCCGCCCTTCACGAGGCGCTCGGCGTTCTGGATCGCGGCGGGGTTCTCTTTGTTCGCGTCGACCCAGGGCGTGCTGCCGATGTAGTTCGCGAGCGCGGTGCGCGCCTGGAGCGCCTTCGCCGCGACGGCGTCGTGCTCGGGCGTGCCGGGCTTCTTGGTGACGCCCATCTGATCGTACGTGAGCGCGATCTCGTTCTGCACGTCCGGGGCCGTGGGATCCATCGGCCACTTCTGGAGGATCAGGTTGTACGTCTCGACGGCGTTGTTGAACTGGTTGAGGCTGCGGAACTCGCCGGCGAGCGATTTGTAGATCTCGATCGTCCAGGGCTTGTCTTGCGGGATGAGCGACGGGTCCTTCACGCGGTCGAGCGCGACGTGGAGCTTGCGCTCGGCGATGTCCGGGTTCGGCTCGGTGTCGACGATGTCGGGGCGCTGGATGAACGGCTCCCACGGCTGCGGGCCGGCGAAGTCGACGTTCGTGAGCGAGCCGGCGATGTACGTGTACGCCTCGCTGCGGAAGTCGCCGACGTTCGTGTCGCCTTCTTTCTCGAGCTCGTCGGTGTGGATGAGGAGCTTCACGAACTGGCGCGTCGCGTCCTCGTAGCGCTGCTGCTTGAAGAGCGTCCAGGCGTACTTGTAGAGCGCGACGCCGTAGAGCGGCGGCTTCTTGTACTGGAGCGAGTGGACGTACGCGCTCGCGGCGCGGTTCAAGTCCCAAACCGCGATGGGCTCGTCGCCGACGACGCCGCCGCGGGTGTCGAGCTGGTCGAACTCCCAGTTTCCGATTTGCCACCAGATCTCGGCGACGTACTTCGGGTCCTCGCCCGGACGGAGCGACGGCTGCGGGATCGACTCGCACTCGCTGGGGTACGGGTCGACGTAGCTCGTCTCGGGGTTCGTCCGCGAGACTTGCTTCGGGAGCTGGTAGCGCTGGCGCCAGCCGTTCCAGTAGTCCTGCGCGGCGTCTTGCGGGAGCGCGATGATCGCGTCGACGTCGGTGTTCTTCGGGTCGGTCTGCGTCGGGTACGGGAACTTGTTGTGGCAGACGAGCGAGCGCCAGACCTGCTGCGCCTCCTCGATGCGCGACGAGTCGTTCAGCGCGTGGCCGAGGTAGTAGTAGATGCCCGCGAGCTCCTTGTACTTCGGGAACTCCTTGATGACGCGCTTGTAGAGCGCGATCGCCGGGCGGAGGCCGATCGAGATGTCGTCCTTCGCGTCGTCGGAGCGCGCGCGCTCCTCGTAGAGCGCCGCGAGGCGGTACATCGCGTCGGGCGTCGCCTCGGGCTCGCTCGGGTACTTCGCGATGAAGTCTTCGAGGCGCTGGATGGCGATCTCGCGCGCCTTGCGGAGCTCGGCCTTCTCGATCGTGATCTCTTTGTCGAGGCCGCTGAGGATCGACTTCTTCTTCTCTTCGTAGTGGAGCTTGATGATGGTCGTGACGGTGTCGCGGTAGTCCTTCGCGCCCTTCGCGTACGCGTCCGCCTCCTCTTCGAGGCGGCCGAGCGCGGCGACCTGCTCGGGCGTCGGCGGCGGCGGAGGGGGCGACGCCCTGCGCATCGTCATGGCGGGCGAAGCGAGCGTCGGCGTGGCGGTGCTCGCGGCGGCGCTCGTCGTCGGCGCGGGCGCGCCCGCGTCTCCGGTCGCTTGCGTTTGGGTCGCGGCGCCTCCGTCGACGGAGGTCGGCTGCTGCGCGAGGCCCGGGAGCGCGGCGCACATCGACACGGCGACGATCGCGGCGGTGACGGCAAAGCGGAATCTCATGGCCTTACTTCGACCCTCCCTGGCTGCCTTCTTTTTGCTCGCCGGAGTCGTCGAGGACCTCCTTGAGCTCTTCGTCGAGGAGCTGCTCTTGGCGCGAGCGCTCGGTCTGGAGGTTTCGCACGCGGTCGAGCTCCTCTTCGCGGACCTCCCACGCCTGCTCGGTGATGCCGACGTCGGCGCGAAGGACGATGTTCTTCAGCTTGTCGCGCACGAGACCGAAGTTTCGCTGCGCGACGTGGCCGACGAGGTCCTGCGCCTCGCCGTCGAGCTTGCCGAGCTCGAGCTTGTAGGTCGCGATGTTGGCGGCCTCGGCGTCGATCTTCTTCTGGAGATCGCCGATGCGACCGCCGACCTGCTGCTCGAGCTTGAGGAACGCGTTCGTGAGGACGTCTTCTTGCGCGTGCATCTGGCCGAGGATGCCGACCACCCTGCCCGCGTACGCGCCGGCGTCGCGGCCCGCGCCGCCGCCCTGCGCGAGGCTCACTTCCTTGTCGAGGAGGTCGCGGTAGCTCGTGCGCGTCTGCGCGTCGTTCTGGTAGCGCGCGTCGCCCAGGCCGATCTGCGCCCGACCGACCTCGATCTGGCGCCGGAGGATGTCGCCCTCGGCGCGGTATTGCTTGAGGAGGCGCTCGTTCTCGTCGATCTCCTGGTTGAAGCGGCGGATGCTGTCCGGATCGCGCGTGACGCCCTGCGCGGGGCCGTCCTTGATCACGCGGCGAAGCGCGTTCACGACCGCCTGGAGCTGATCGGCTTCGAGCATGTTCGCCGTGAGCTTCTGCGAGACGCTGTTCCACTGCTGCTTGCCCTGCTGATCGCGCTCGGCGAAGTCGCTCGCCGCGACCGGCAGCGACGAGATGTCGCCCTCGAGCTTCTTGCGCTGGTCGTGCACGGTCCCGATGTCGCCGCTCAGGCTGCCGGGCTCTTCGTCGTCGAGGCCCTTGGCGATCTCGAGTCGCGCCTTCGAGAGGCGGTTCAAGAGGCCGAGCGCCATCTCTTCGCCCGCGAGGAGCTCGGGGAACGCGCGCACGCGGTTCGACGCGCCGACGAGCGCGTTGAGCTTCGCGATGAGGTCCTCGGACTGCCGGATGAGCGTCTTGCACTCGTTGACGTCCTTGATGACGGCGAACGCGAGCGGCCCGTCCTCCATCTCCTGCGCCCAGCGCACCGCGATGGGCGGGATGTCGGAGGTCGTGTCGAGCTGGTCGAGCATGTGCTGCGAGAGCTTCTGGTAGAAGACCGCGACGTCGGTCGTGGAGCCGAGGAAGTCGTCGACCTTCTGGCGGATGGGCTCGTACTGCGTGCGGATCGTCGTGTAGAGCTCGAGCGCTTTGTCGAACGCGCCCGCGCGGAGCAAGAGGTCGGCGCGGAGGAGCGTGCCGTCGGCGAGGTAGGTCGAGTCCGGATCGGCGATCGAGAGGACCTCGAGCGCGCGCTCGGCGCGCTGCACGTCGCCGAGGCGGACGTACACCCACGCGAGCTCGTAGAGCATCGTGTCGAACTCGGGCGAGTCGCGGCCGACTTTGCTGTACGCCTCGCGCGCGAGCTGGAACTGCTCCTGCTCGTAGGCCAGGCGGCCGATCGCCATCCACGCGAGGTCGATGACGTGGCGGTGCTCGTCGGTGTCGGGCGGGAGCACCGTCACCTGACGGAACGCGTCGATCGCCGCTTTGTACGAGACCTTCGGCGCCGGCGGAGGAGGCGCGCCGTTCGTCGCGGGGGGCGGCGCCGGGATGGACGCCTGCACCTGCTTCAGCGCGATGAGGCCCTGGAAGTAGCGGGCCTGGTGCGTGAACGGCGTGCCGTTCGGCACCGACGAGAACTGTGTCTGCGCGTCGCCGAGATCCTTCTTCGCGTAGTACGCCTTGCCCTTCGCGTACGTGAGCGCGGCGTCGACCTGCGCGGGCGGCACGAGGTTCAGGTTCGCGAAGACCTCGTCGAGCGACGCGACGTCGCCGGTGCGGAACGACACGTCGACGAGACGCGTGAGCGCCTTCGCGACGTACGGCTGGAAGCGCGGCTCGGTCCCGCGCTTGACGATGGCGCGGTAGTCGCGGCGCGCGGCGAGGTAGTCCTTCGCCATGTAGAACGTCTCGCCGCGGAGCCACGTCGCGTCGATCGCCGACGGCGTGTCCGGGAAGCCCTCGATGACCTCGCTGAGGACGACGAGCGCGCGGTCGTAGTCCTTCATGCGGAACAGGAGCTCGCCGTTCGCGACGCGCGACTCGGGGCTGCGCTCGTCGGACTTGGCCTTCTGGATCGCCGCGTCGACGTTCTTCGCGTCTTGCGTGATCGCAGAGACCTCCTGCTGCGCCTTCGCGATGCGGTCGTCGCTGCTCGCGTGCGCGGGGAGCGACGCGCTCGTCACGACCGCCGCAAGCATCGCGGCGCGCGACACTCGGAGACGGAGAAGCATGATCACTTCGTGCCCCCGCCCCCGACGGCCGCGCTCGCCGCGCCGGCGCCGAGCGCCTGCACCTTTTCTTTCCACTCGATCTTCGGGCGGTCCTGGAGCGGCGTCGTGACGCCGCCGGACTCGTACGAGGTCGCGGTGACGCTGAGCGTCTTGCCCTCGACCGCGGTGAAGGAGTGGCTCGACTTCACCTCGAACTTGTAGCCGCGCAGGTACGTGAAGACGCCGTAGCCGTTGCCCTGGAACGTGAGGAGCGCCGAGAGCGTGTGGTCGCCCGGCGTGATGGAGCCGGAGTAGATCGGGATGTCTTTCTGATCGGCGAGCGCGCCACTGTCGTCTTGGCGGTTGTACTGGACCGCGCCGTCGAGGACGAACAGCGCGCGAACGAGCCGGAACGCGCTCGACATCTCGTTGTGGTAGTTGATCTCGGCGCGCGAGCCGGCCGCGCCGCCGGACAGGATCGTGTCCGAGAGGAGCGCGAGCCGCGTGTGGCTCCGGCGGATCTGGTCCTTGAGCTCGTCGACGCGCGCTTCGAGGTCGCGGAGGCGGACGTTGTACGTCGCTCCGTCCATCGCGACGGCGCTCCCCGTCGGCGCGGCCGTGGGAGCAGCGGACGTCGCGACGCTCGCCGTCGGGGCTGCGCTCGTCGATGCCGCCGCGTGCGCGCTCGTCGCAGCGCCGGCGTCCTTCGTCGTCGACGCGGTGTTCTTACCGGTCTGCGCGAGCGCTGCGGCTGAAACGAGAACCGGGAACGCGAGCGCCAAGATCCGAGTGGCCGTGTGCATGATGTCCCTTCCCAAACGTGACGTTTCGTCGATGAGCGTTGCGGACGCCGCGGAGTGTAGTTTGGCGTCCCACGTTGTTGCAACCTCCGCTCGGAGGACCCGGCCCCAGCAGTCTACTTCGAGCCAGCCCAACCGCAATCCCGCAAAATGGCGGTCATCTCGTCCGACGCTGCCGCGTCGATGGTCAGATCCTCGGGCGCGCTCGAACGTCCAATCCCCAAGGAAAGGAGGAGTGACGGTGTTAGGGCAGGCGTTCGGGGCGTTCGGGGAAAGGCTCGCGGGGAAACGTTCCGGCGGGTACGTTGTCTCCGAAGGGCATGATCGATCCGAACGTGACCGACGAAGCGCTCATGATCCGCTTCCAGCAAGGGGATCGAAGCGCCTTCGCCCTGCTCGTTCGCAAGCACAAGACGCCCCTGTTCAATTTTGCGCTCCGCCAGATCCGAGCGCGCCAGGCGGCCGAGGACGTCGTCCAAGAGGCCTTCGTGCGCGTCGTGCAGAACGCGGCGGACTTCAAGCACGAGGCGCGCTTTTCGACGTGGCTCTACACCATCGCGCGAAACCTCTGCATCGACCACCTGCGCAAGGGCGCGCTGCGCAAGCACCCGTCGCTCGACTCGAGCTCTTCCCAGGACGACGGCGGTCCGACGCTCGGAGAGCAGACCGCCGACGCGCGTGCGAACGTGGAGCGTGACGCGACGGCCGGCGAGCTCCGCGCGAAGATCGCGAGCGCGGTCGAGACCTTGCCGGACGATCAACGCGAAGTCTTTTTGATGCGAGAGGTGGCGAACCTGCCGTTCAAGGAAATTGCCGACATCACGGGGGTGCCCGAAAATACGGTGAAGAGCCGCATGCGTTACGCGCTCGAGCGCCTCCAGGCGGCGCTCAGCGATTACGAGGAGTACGCCCGTGCGCTGAAGTGAAAGCGTGCGTATTTTACGAAGGATAGAAAGGACGAATTCGTGGATTGCGAGAAGTTCGAGACCCTGCTGATCGACGAGCTCTACGGTGAGCTCGACGAGGTGACGAGCGCCGCGGTGCGCCGTCACGCGGCGGGATGTGCGCGCTGCGGCGCGCTGCTCTCGGGGCTTCGCGCCACGCGCAAGGTCGCCGCGCTTCCGGTCGAGGAGCCTTCGGCGGACCTCGAAGATCGAATCCTCTCGGCGGTGCGCGAGCAGCAGAAGGTGCTGCCCTTCCGCGCGCGCGCTGCGATGGCGATTTCGCGCGCGGGGGCGTGGGCGATGCGCCCGCAGACCGCGATGGCCGCGGTCTTCCTGGTCGTCATCGGGACGAGCTTCGTGCTCGTCCAGAGCCGCAAGTCCGCGCCGCAGGCGGCCGCGAACGCGGAGGGCGCGCCCGTCGCGGCGTCCGCGGCGCCGACCGCGATGGCTTCGGCGCTCGCGCTCGAGAGCCGCGAGTCTGCGTTCGCGCACGGCGTCGTCGAACAAAAGGAGGCGCCCGGGCACCTCGCGCCTGCCGCGCCGTCGCTCGCGATGAACGAGCCTTCCGTCGACGGCTTGCTCGACAAGGCGAAAGACGAAGAGAAGCTCAAGAACGACGACCTCGCCGCGAACGCGCAGACCATCGCGGGCGCGGGAGACCAGTCGGCGACGCTCGGCGCGTCCCGTGCGGGCGGCTCCGGTGGCGGCGCGGCGGGCCCGCGCGCACAGGCCGAAGCCTCCGAGGCGCCCAAGCCGACGGGCGGGAGCTTCCGGGAGGCGCAGAGTGCGTACGACACGCGCCGCTACGACGACGCGCGCTCGCAGTGGGACCAGCTCGCGCCGACCGATCCGAACGCGTCGCTCTGGGCGGGCCGCGCCGAGAGGGCGAAGGCGGGCTGCGACCAGGCCGCGCTCACGCGCTTCGAGTCGGCGCGCTCGCGCACGACGCCCGGATCCACGGTGTGGAACGACGCGACCCTCGAAGCGGCGCGGTGCTACCGCGATCTCGGCGACACGGCGACCGCACGCGCGCGGTACGCGGCGCTCCTCTCGCAGCAGCAGTCCAGCTACTCGGCGATCGCGCAGAACGAGCTCAACCAGCTCACGCCGCTCGCCGCGCGCAAGGCCGCCGCCCCCGCGCACCATTCCGTCGCGACGGCCACGGCCGCGCCGCAAGCCGCGCCGCCCGCGCAGTCCGACGCGCAGCGGAAGGCGGGCTATTGATGAAGCCGCTCGACGCGTGGACGGAGCGGCTGACGCGCGCGGCGATCTCCGAGATCGATCGGCGCGCGGTCGCCGCGAGCGAGACGGCGCGCGCGCTCGTGCTCGAGCAGCTCGAGGCGCACCGCGGCGAGAGCGCCGAGCGGGCGCTCGAGGATCACGACGCCCTCCACGGGTGGGCGGTGCTCGGGCGCGTGCTCGCGGACGCCGGCGCGTCGCCCAGCCTCGCCGCCCAAGTCGTCGACGCGCTCGTCGAGGCGACCGATCGCGACGAGCGAGTGACGGCGTCGGCCGCGCCTTCGCGGAGCGCGCTGGTCGAGGCGTTCGTCGCCGCGCAGCGCGAGCTCGCCGAGCTCCGCGCGGCGCAGGCGTGGCGGTTCCCGAAGTGCGTCGTTCGGCTCGACGAGACGACCGCGGCGGTCGCCGCGAGCTTCCCCGACGACGACGGCGACGCGCTCGCGCGCTGGGCCGACGAGGTCGCCGCCGGCCTCGCGAAGATGGGCATCCGCCGCGTCCACGCGGACGGCGCCGCCCCGGCGCGCGCCGCGCTCGCGAGCGCGCTCTCGGTCGCCGGCATCGGCATGACCGCGTCGCCGTACCGCGCGCGTTGACCCACGCGTTTCTGGTACACTCGGCGCATGCGTTCGCTTCGCGTGCTTTGCCTGCTCGGCTGCGCGTGCTCGTCCTCGGACGGCGCGGTCAAGCTCGCTCCGACGATCGTCTTCCCCGAGGGTCTCCTCGACGGCGTCTCCGAGCTGCGCGTCTCGGTCTACGACGGCTCGGGCAACCTCGATTGCAACGCGACCGACGGCACCGTCAAGAACCTGAACGGCGACGCGCCGCTCGCGACGAAGGACCTCAACAACTCCGGCTGCGCGTCGAACGCGAAGTTCTGCGGCGACATCTCGCTCGACAAGAGCAACGACCCTCGCCTCTTCGCCGCGCAAGCGTTCATCGGCACCAACAGCTCGCCCATCGCGAGCGGCTGCACGAAGGCGACGCCGAACCAAGACACGCTGCAAGTGAAGATCACGATGCTGCGGACGCCGCCGCCGCAGATGTGCAACAACAAGACGGTCTCGAACTTCGTGCAGTGCGCGACCGGCGACGCGAGCGACCCGGTGTGCGACGCGAACTGCGAGAGCATCGAGGAGTACTTCTCGAAGGGCGACGCGGTCACGACGAGCGACGGCAAGCCCAAGTCGCGGCCGCAGCTCGTGTGGCCCGCCGCGAGCGGCGACGCGGGGCGCCTGCTCGCGTTCTGGGCGGACAAGTCGCAGGCGTCGGGCAACGAGGTCGCGATGCGCGTCCTCGACGACCACATGGAGCCGTACGCGGGCCAGGGCGCGTTCATCCAGACCAATTCGTTTCGCATGCCGGGCCAGCCGGGCGGCGGCGTCGGCGTGAACAACTACGCGCTGCCGCAGTTCAACCCGACGGCCGCGTCGATCAGCGGCACGTACTACGTCGCGTTCGAGGACGGGACCACCGGCGCGACCGACATCAAGATGCGCTCGCTCAGCAGCGTGCTCGACCCGCAGCAGTCCACCGCGGTCAAGATCAGCGACGCGGCGCCGTCGACGGCGCAGACCCTCCCCTCGATGGCCGCGAACGGCTCGAACCTCTTCGTCGCGTGGGAGAACAACGGAACCATCGTCGGCAAGAAGGTCGACTCCTCGCTCACGCCGGGCACCCAGGTCACGCTCGGCTCGGGCACCACGGTCACGGTCGCCGCGTCTGGCGCGGGCTGGGTCGCGGTCTGGCAGAGCGGCGCGGACGTCATGATGTCGACGATCGACGCCTCCGGCACCGCCGGCCAGGCGACCAAGGTCAACGACGCGTCCGGCGCGTCGCACCCCGGCGTCGCCGCGTTCGGGACGAGCGTCGCGGTGGTGTGGGTCGACGGCGGCGGCAACGTGGTCGTCCAGCGCATCAACGGCGGCACCAAGGTGAGCGGCGATCAGACGAACTCGCTGCAAGACCCTTCGCTCGGCGGCAACCAGTCGTCGCCGTCGATCGCGGCGGGCGCGAGCTTCTTCGTCGCGACGTGGGTCGACGGCACGAGCGGGCACGTCCGCGCGCGCTTCCTGAACGGCACCGACTACCTCTTCAACGCGGTCAACGGCCAGAGCACGGATTTCCAAGTCAGCACGTCCGACGGCGAGACGGTGAACGAACCGACCGCCGCGGTCGGCGGCTCGGACGGCACGAGCGCGTTCGTCTGCATCGCGTGGGAGGTCGACGCCGGCGCGCCGAGCTTCAACGGCATCTACGGCCGACGCTTCCCCCTGCCCGAGACGCAGTGATCAGTTCGGCTCGCGCACGTACGTGATCGCGTGGATCACGTCGACGAGGCGCTCGCGCGCTTCGCTCGAGAGGTCCGTGAAGCGCACGCCCATGCCCGGGTTCGGGTTGTCGCCGTTCGGGCGGAGCGGGTTCACCCACGCGACCTTGCCGCGCAGGCGGAACGGCTCGGCGCCCGGCGGCGCGAACGCGAGGTCCATCGGCGTGCCGACCGGCAGCGGCTCGTTCGTGCGGATGAAGATGCCGAGCGCGCTGATGTTCGCGATCGACGCGTAGAGGAACGTGTCCTCGGCGACGCAGTCCACGTCCCAGCTCACGGCGACACGCTCTGCGCTTCGTCGATCTTCATCGGAGGGCACGCGGGCGCTTATTGCACGCGGAGCGGTCCGCCGTCGATGCGGTTGTCGTGATCGTTCGGCCCGCTCACGACCTTCATGCGCGTCTCGCCCACGAACAGGCCGAAAAATACCGTGTAAGTGCCCGGCGAGAAATTCGGCTCGAGGGTGAACTCGTAGTCGTCGACGACGAGATCGTCCGGCAGCCACAGCGAGAACGGGTACTTGCCGTCGAGGACTTTGTGATCGCCGTTGTGGCGGCGACGGTAGCCGTCGATGTGGATGAACGCTTCCCACTCGGTCGTCACCGGCGCCGTCACTTTGTAGTAGGTGCGCATGTGGTACTTGCGCCCCGGCGCGACGGACTCGACGCGCTTTCCGTGCGGGTCGGTGATGTCGTAGCCGAGCACCTGGAGCTTGTTGTCCATGTCGACGAGGAGCTTGTGCTGCGGCGACGGCGGGCCCGCGAGGAGGATCTTCGCGAGCGGGTTCTGGTTCTTCTCCTTGCCCTCGAGCGACGAGGCCGCGAGGAGGATTTGGCTCGAGCGCGCGTCGAGGATGGGGAGGTTCTGCGCGGGCGCGCCTTGCTGGTGCGTGCGCTCGCGGAAGAGCTGGTTCATGCGCGGCAGCTCCTCGGCGCGGAGCGCGAGGTAGCGGCGGCACTGCGGCGTGCCCTGCACGAGCCAATCGAACGCGCGGCGCGTG
>Ga0335082_10005781_pt1 | contig 13551 bp, 10 predicted proteins | sample Lox_Sample_41_FD_206718 | JGI IMG/M metagenome (GOLD analysis project Ga0335082, IMG submission 206718) | Soil microbial communities from Loxahatchee National Wildlife Refuge, Florida, United States - Lox_Sample_4.1 | ecosystem: Environmental > Terrestrial > Soil > Wetlands | place: USA... | reverse complement strand
TACCTCCAGCAGCCGATCAATTTCGACCGGTATTACATCGTGCTGGTGACCGACATGCACGGGCTGCTCGTGGCCAGTCCGTCGCAGCCCGACGCGGTCAACTTCAGCGGCCAGGATTGGTGGCAATCGGCGTTTCAGGAGGGCAGGGGCGGATACTACATCAGCGACGTCTCGCTGGCTCCCCCCACCAACGAATTTGGAAAAACCTACGCCATTGAATTCGCCGTGCCGGTACGTGACCCCAAGAGCCACCGGGCCATCGGCACGCTCATGATCGCCAGCTACATCAGCCACCTCTTTACCGCCGTCACCGAAGTGCAGGTGGGGGCGACCGATCACACCATGCTGGCCAATTCCGAAGGCGAACTGCTCTTCTGCCCCGTCTTTCTCATCAAACAGCACACCCTCAAGCCGCAGCTGGTCAAAGCCCTGACCCAGTATCAAGATCCCGGCTGGACCAGCACCTATTACGACGTCCACTTCAGCGGCTCGAAATCGATCAACGGCTACGCGCCGGTTGTGCCGAGCACGCGGCTCAGCCCCTCGAGCTTCGGCGGCCATCACTGGTTTATCTTTACCAGCCAGAATCCCGAGGAAACCTACGCCCCGCTCACCCGGTTGTTGACGTGGGTGGCGGTCGCTGGCATCGGCGGATTGGGATTGCTGGCAATCGTCGCCACGCTCTTCGCCCGCCGGTTCACCCAGCCGATTCGGGAGCTGCAGGAGGGGGCCAAATTGATCGGATTCGGCAATCTGGATTACCGCCTGACCATCCCGACAGGCGACGAGATTGAAGAGTTGTCATATGAGTTCAATGAGATGGCCAACAAACTCAAAACCGCCTACACCAATCTCGAACAACGGGTTGCTCAACGCACTCGTGAGCTGGAGCATCGCAACCGCCAGCTTTCCATTCTCTACGCCATCAGCTCCAGCTTGAGCGCCGCGACCGAGCTGAAAGGGCTATTGTCGACCGTGCTGACCACCGTCACCCAGCAATTGGGTTCATTCGTCACGTTTATCCATCTGCTCGATCTGACCCCGCCGCTCTACAGCAGCCATCAGCGCGTCGTCGCCGACCGTGAGTGGCTGGAACGGGAAGTGCTCGACGCCTGCATGAAATGCATGCAGCCGCCGGCACAGTCGGTGCAGCTGAAACAGATGACCCTTGGGAGCGGCCATGCCTCCGACGCCTCGCCGGGCAACGGGGCGCACAACCGGACGGAGCAGGTTTCCGTTCTCCTCACCATTCCACTGGTGTCAAAGAATCGGATCATCGGCGCCATGGCGTTGTGGTACCCCCCGGATAGCGGGCATCGGCTGGAACATGACCGCCATCTGCTGCTGACACTGGGCCAGCAGATCGGCGCTGCGATCGAGGCGGCCCAGCTGTTCGAACAGACGAAAAAACTGGACAAACTCAAATCGGAATTCGTCTCCAAAGTGTCTCACGAACTGCGCACGCCGCTCACCTCGATCAAAGGGTTCGGCGAAATCCTGGCCTCCTATGACGACATCGACCCCGCCAACCGGCAGGAGTTCATACAGATCATCAACGAGGAAAGCGACCGGCTGACCCGGCTGATCAACGACCTGCTCGACCTGTCAAAGATCGAGGCCGGCAAGATTGAGTGGGTGATCCAGCCCATCGACGTGGGCCAGATTCTGCGCTACACTATCAAGCAGTTCCACTCCGTCACGCTCAAAAAACCGCTCACCCTGACGCTCAGCCTGCCGCCCGCGCTTCCCCTGGCCATGGGCGACCGGGACCAGCTGGTGCAGGTCATGGAAAACCTCCTCAGCAATGCGGTCAAATTCACGCCCCAGGGCACGATCACCATCGGGGCGCTGTGGCCGCCGTCCCCACCGGACAGTGACGCGGCGGCGGACCGGCACGCGCCGCCATCCCTGACGCTGTTCGTGCAGGACACCGGCATCGGCATTCCTTCCGACAAATTGACGGCCATTTTTGAAAAATTCCACCAGATTACCGACACCAATCTCACCCTGCCAAAGGGGACGGGGCTGGGGCTGGCCCTCTGCCGTGAAATCATCCATCACCTGGGCGGGAAGATCTGGGTCGAGAGTACGCTCGGCAGCGGCAGCCGGTTCCTTCTCACGCTTCCCATCGCCGTCCCGATCACGCTCCGACCGACTGCCGAGCCCGCCGGGGCCGTCCGCACCAGTCCGACGTAACGGATGGCCGTCGTGCTGCCCGTTGCCCGACACGAAATCGATCACCTGTTCCAGGAAGCCGGACGCCTGGGCGCCTTCTCTCTGGTGTTCCTCTCGGCCGAGGGCAAGGTGACGGTCCGCTGGCCGACATCCCCGCCGGGCCCGCACGCTGCCGGTGCGGCGGCCGACGCCGACGACTGTCTACGGCAGCTGGCGCCGATGGCCTCGGCGTTGATCCCGTCGAATCCGTCCCTGTCATGGACCTGCCCCCACGGGGTGGAGTTCGCCGCCGGCGGCCTCTTCGTGCCGCCGGCCCTCGCTGGCGTGATCGTGGCCTACGGCGACGCGTCCGGACGGGCGCTGCCCGTCGCGCGCCTGCTGCGCCAGTGCCTGCAGCAGTCGATCGACCTGCAGCAAGAGATGGAAAACCTCGCCAATGAGATCTCCCGCAACTATGAGGAGCTCAACCTGCACTACGAGCTGTCTGCCCGACTTGGCACGCATCCGAGTCCAGGTCCCTTTTACCAGAATGTGGTCGATCACATCCGGCGCATGATCACGTGCGACCACATCGCCATTTTGTTGCGTGACGATCAGGGCGGCCTCACGACCGTCTACGCCGCCGACCGGGCCGGCCGGCCATTGCCGCCGTTTCACCTCGGTCCCGATGAGGGTATCAGCGGAGCGGTCGTCAACACCGGCACGGCCATGATTGTCTGCCGAGCGCACGAAGATCCCCGGTTCGTCTCCCCGCCCTACGCAGTGAACGCCCTGATGTCCGTTCCGCTGATCACGAGCGGCAAAGTGCTGGGCGTGATCAATTTGAGCGACAAGGAGGGCGGGGCCGAATTCAGCACCAATGAGTTGAAACTGCTCGAAACCATCGCCCGGCAGGCAGCCATCGTGCTCGAAAACACCCGGTTGTTCACGGACATCCGGTCGCTGTTCCTGAGCGCGGTCAAATCGCTGGCCAGCGCAATCGATGCCAAGGATCCCTACACGCACGGCCATTCGCTGCGCGTCGCCTATTATTCGGCCATTATCGCCGACGGCCTTGCCTTGCCCCCCGATCAGCGGGAGGAGGTCTATCTGGCCGCCGTCCTGCACGATGTGGGGAAGATCGCCATTCCGGAATCGATCCTGCTCAAACCCGGCTCGCTGACCGAGTCCGAATGGGAGACAATGCGGCAACATCCCCTGCACAGCGCGCAGATTCTCAGCACGGTCAAACAGTTTCACGTCCTTTCGAACATCGTCCGCCACGAGCACGAACGGTATGACGGCAGCGGCTATCCGGACGGCCTGAAGGCGGAGACCATCCCGATGGCCAGCCGGATCATCGCCATCGCCGACGCCTTCGACGCGATGACCACCAATCGCAGCTACCGGCAGGGGATGACGCCCGGCCAGGCGATCGACGCGTTGAACAAGGCCGTCGGCACACAGTTTGATCCGAAAGTCTTTGTGCACTTCAAAGCGGCGTTTCAGCAGGGCCGTCTCACGCTGCCCCCCGACGTTCCCGCACAGTTCATGGTTCCGGAATAATTCATCTCTGGTTAGGGATCACAGTTCGGGCAAATCGTGTGTCAGTCTGGCTGCGGGCCGCCCATCCACTGTGACCCCATCCTGTGGCATAATCATCACATGACACGGCTGCAATCGATGCCGCGACATTTATCACGGGATCGGCCCCAAGACCCTGTCCGGCCGGGCGTGACAGGACGGCCGCGCATCGGCCTCACCATGGGCGATCCGGCGGGCATCGGTCCGGAAATCATCCTCAAGTCGCTGGCCGGCCCGGCCGTGTTTCGCCGGTGCCGACCGATCCTGTTCGGCCACCCGGGTGTCTTCAATCAGTATCTCCGCCGGCTTCGCCTGCCGTGGCGTCTTGAGACGGTCGATGATCCGGAACGGTGGTCCGTGTCGCCCGGCCGACTGCCGATCGTGCCAGTCTTCGAAACGGAGGAGGATGCCGGCAGGCCCTCCCGCGCGATGCCGAAACCAGGCCGGCTGTCGGCCGCAGGCGGCCGTTTAGCCGCGAGGGCAATTGAGCATGCGTCCGCCTGGGCGCAGGCGGGACACCTTGACGCGATCACCACGGGGCCGATCCATAAAGTCGGACTGGCGCGAGCCGGCTATCCTTTTGAAGGGCATACGGAATTTCTCGCTGCGCTGACCGGAAGCGGGCACGTCGGCATGATGATGATCGGCGGCGGTCTGCGGATCATGCTGGCGACCATTCACCTCCCCATCCGCGATCTGCCGAGCCGGCTGACACCCCGGAAGATATTGACCGCCATTCAACTTACCCACCGGGCCATGCGGGACTGGTTCGGGAGGCCCGATGCCGCCATCGGAGTTGCGGCCCTGAATCCGCATGCGAGCGACCAGGGGCGATTCGGCGACGAGGAGGCCCGGCTGATCGCGCCGGCCATCGCGCGCGCACGGCGATCGGGGATCCGGGCAACCGGCCCCTATCCGGCCGACACGCTTTTTCACCGTGCGCACCGGGGGGAGTTCGACGCGACGGTGGCGATGTATCACGACCAGGCCCTGATCCCCATCAAGCTGCTCGCCTTCGGCCGTGCCGTCAATCTAACGGTCGGCCTGCCCTTCGTCCGCACTTCCGTCGATCACGGCACGGCGTATGATATTGCGGGCAAGGGCATTGCCGACCCTGGCAGTTTGCGTGAAGCCTTGCAGCTTGCGGCAATGTTGGCGTGCAAGTCAAAGAAACGAATCAGGGATTAAAAACACAGGCGGAATCAGAATTAAGAAACCCCAATACAGTCAGCATTATCTCGTCAATCGATCCTTCTGCCGGCCGATCGCCGATCTGGCCCGACTGATTGATCCGCTCGCGCTCTTGCGCTCGCTCATTCGGGGGGAGATGCCCTTCTCCCCCCGATGCCCCCCATCGCCGTACGCATGAAAAAACCGCGTTACAGCCAGCACTTCCTGGTCAATCAATCCCTCTGCCGGCGGATCGTTGATCTGGCGGCGCTTACGTCCACGGACCGGGTCGTCGAGATCGGGCCGGGGCGCGGCGCGTTGACCTCATGGCTTCTCGAGCGGGCGGGCGAGGTCTGGGCGATTGAAGTCGACCCGACGCTGGCTGGCGGGCTGCGTGAGCGAATCGGCCGCCACCCGCATTTTCATCTCATCAGGCAGGACGCTCTCCGCGTCCGCTTCGAAGAACTGCCCGCGCCGTTCAAGGTCGTCGCCAACCTCCCGTACGCCGTCGCCAGTCCGCTGCTGATCCGGTTGCTCGAAGCCAGGCGGTCGATTCCGTTGATGGTGCTGATGTTTCAGCGCGAAGTGGCGGAACGGCTCATCGCCGCGCCGGGCGGCCGTCGGTACGGCCTGCTGTCCATCATCGCTCAACTCTTTGCCGACGTGCGCCTTGAGCTGACCGTCTCGCCGGGCAGTTTCCGTCCGCCGCCGAAGGTGGAGTCGGCCGTCGTGACCGTGACGCCCCGCGCCGAACCGGCGATCCCGATTGGGGACGAAGCCGCCTTTCTCCGGCTCGTCCGTCAAGGCTTTGCCCACCGCCGCAAAACGTTGCGCAACAATCTGGGCCACGCGCACCTAACCCCGGAGGAGTGCGACGCTCTCCTGCATGGGGCCGGCATTGATCCCGCGCGTCGTCCGGAAACGTTGAGCCTGGAGGAGTGGGGAAGATTGTATGAACGGTGCCGTACCTTGGGCATATAGATAGGGGCAGGGGGCAGGAGTCAAGGAAATCATGCAACAGTGGTGCAAGTGATCATTCACTTGACCCTTGCTACTTGCCCCATGACCCTGCCGTTCTCTGTACTCTCCCCTCCCGTTCTGCTACAATACCCGCCATGCAGAAGCTGTTGTGGCGCGAGCTGAGAGGCTTGCTGCTCATCGCTGCCGCGTTCTTGCTCGGGTTAAGTCTCCTCTCCTACCATCCGACCGACGCCTCATTGACCAGCGCGTCGACTACTTCCACCGTGCGCAATCTGGCCGGTTGGGTGGGCGCATCGGTCGCCGACGGATTATTTCAGCTCATCGGTGTCAGCGCCTATCTGCTCCCCGTGTTGATCGGCATGAGCGGCTGGCGCTGGTTCTGGACGCCTGCTGCGCCGCTCTCCCTGGCGCGGACGGCCGGCTGGGGGCTGCTGACCGTCACGTTGATGCCGCTGGCCTCGATCCTGCTGCCCGCATTGCCATTGCTGGCGGACCGCCCGCTGGTCGACGGCCGGGCCGGCGGCTGGCTCGGCGTCCTGATTGCACAGGGGCTGCACACGGCCCTCGGGCCGATCGGGGGCGTGATCGTGCTGTTCACACTGCTGGCCGCGTCGCTGATGCTGATCACCGCCGTCTCGGTGCCGACGCTCCTGGCCGCGATGGCGCGCACCGCGCGGGAACTGACCGCGCAGGTGCAGAGCCTCGCCCTGATCCGTCGGGAGCAGACCAGGCGGTGGCGCCACGAAGCGCAGGTGCGGGCCGCCCGCCTTGCAACGGGCGCGTCCGAGCAGCCGAAAATCGTGGAGAACACGCCTCCGCCCGCCGCCGTGAAGGCCGAGCAGAAGGCATTCGAATTCATGCAGACCTCTTCCACCCGCTACCAGCTGCCCCCCTTCACGCTGCTGGCCGATCCTTCGGCCTCATCCCGCAAGACGACCCGGGAGGAGCTGCTGGTCAACTCCCAGCTGCTTGAAAAACGGCTGCTCGACTTCGGCATTGCAGGCCGGATCACGCAGGTGCACCCCGGGCCCGTGATCACCATGTACGAGTTCGAGCCGGCGCCCGGCGTCAAACTCAACCGGATCACCGGACTGGCCGACGATCTGGCCCTGGCGATGAAGGCGATCCGCGTGCGGATCGTGGCGCCGCTGCCGGGCAAGTCGACCGTCGGCATCGAGATCCCCAACAGCGCTCGGGAGGAGGTGACGCTCAAGGAGATCCTGACGTCGAGCGCGCACGAAGCCTCCCGCTCGAAACTCACGCTGGCCGTCGGCAAGGACACGATCGGCGCGCCCGTCGTGGCGGACCTCGCCGCCATGCCCCATCTGCTCATTGCCGGCACCACCGGTTCGGGCAAAAGCATGGCGCTGAACGCCATGATCCTGAGTCTGCTCTTCTCGGCCCGACCCGATGAGGTCAAGCTCTTGATGATCGACCCGAAGATGCTGGAGTTGAACGCCTACGACGGCATCCCGCACCTGCTGGCCCCGGTGATCGTCAACCCGAAGGAGGCGGCCTCCGCCCTGCAGCAGGTCGTCACCGAAATGCAGCGGCGCTACCGGCTGTTGGCCGAACGGGGCACGCGCAACATCGACAGCTACAACAAGAGTCTGGAAACAGCCGGCGGGATCAACGCCGCCAGGGTTCCCCCGCCATCGGCCGACGCCGATTCAACGGACGCAGACGCCGCCGCGCAGGCCGGACCTCCGCCGACGGCGGACTCGCCCCTGCCCTACATTGTGGTCGTCATCGACGAGCTGGCCGACCTGATGCTGGTCGCCTCCCACGAAGTGGAAGACGCCATCGCCCGTCTCGCCCAAATGGCCCGCGCCGCCGGCATCCACCTGATCGTCGCCACGCAACGTCCTTCCGTCGACGTGATCACGGGCGTGATCAAGGCGAATTTTTCGGCACGCGTGTCGTTCCAGGTCTCCTCCAAAGTCGACTCCCGCACCATTCTGGACGCGAACGGCGCTGAACAGCTTGTCGGTAAGGGCGACATGCTCTTCATGATGCCGGGCAGTTCGGCCCTCCACCGTTACCACGGCGCCTACATCTCGGAGCAGGAGATCAAAACGGTCGTCGACTTCATCAAAAAACAGGCCGCGCCGAACTACACGCTGCAACTTGCGTCGGCCTCATCGGCCGACCAGGGCGACACGGCCGAACGGGACGCACTCTACACGCAGGCGATTGACCTGGTGCTCACCACGGGGCAGGCCTCGGCGTCGTTCATTCAGCGCCGGCTGCGGGTCGGCTATCCCCGCGCGGCCCGGATGATCGAAATGATGGAAGAGGACGGACTGGTCGGCCCCGCGTCTGGCAGTCGGCCCAGGCAGGTGCTCGGCCGGCGCTCCCCCCCCTCGCTCGCGCAACCGGCCGAATAATGGCGGGACCGTTCATGCCGGCCGTTCAACGTCCCCTCGGATTCCTGCTACCCCGTCTTCGATCCGTGCTGTGTCTGCTGGCGGCCGCGGCGGCGCTGTCAGCCGGCCTGCCTCCGGCGCCGGGCGCCGCCCGGGCGGCCGAACCGTCAATAAACGACCTCGCCTCCGTCGTTAAACAAATCGAAGCGGCCTACCGGAACACGAAGGAGCTACAAACCGATTTCGTCCAGACCACGCAGTACCCGGACTTCGACACCCCCTACGTTTCAAAAGGCCGTCTGTTCATCCGCCGGCCGGACAAGATGAGGTGGGACTATAAAGAACCGAGTCATCATCAGATTTACGTCAACGGCGACACGGTCATCTATATGGTTCCCGAGCACCACCAGGCCATCAGAAGCACGATGGACCGCGAAATCCACACCCCCGTTCCGCTCATGCTGCTGGCCGGCGCCGCCACCCTTTCCGAGCAATTCACCATCGCATGGGACGGCGCGCCCGGCAAGGTAAACGGGGCCTACCGGCTTCGCCTGACCGGCAAGGGGGCGGGTGCCTCCCTGGCGCCGATGACCATCGAAGCGGCGGCCGACACCTTTCTGATCCGGCGCGTCATCCTGCACGATCCCAGCGGCGCGAAGACGAGCTTTGATTTTTCCCATCTCACGCTCAACGGCGGATTGGATGACCACTTATTCGTATTTACACCGCCGGCCGGCATCGAGGTGGTCGACGCGCCGCCGCTGCTGCCGCCGGACACCGCGCCCAAATCCGAGCTGCCCGTTACGCCGCTCAGACCTCAGGAAGAGTCAAAGTGATAGGGGCCGGGGGCCGGGGTTCAGGGCACATCAAAGCAACTGCGATTTTTTGATCTCCTGGACCCTGCCTACTGGCCCCTGGACCCAGCCCTTTCATTCGGAGGTTAACATGGCCGCACAATTTTCCTTCGACATCGTCTCAAAGCTCGATCTGCAGGAGGTGCGCAACGCCGTCGATCAGGCGATGAAGGAGATCCGCCAGCGGTTTGACTTCAAGGGGAGCAAAAGCGAGATCACAATCGAAAATGACACGGCGTTAAACGTCGTGTCGGATGATGAATTCAAGCTCAAAGCCGTCCTCGACATTCTCAACGGACGGCTGATCAAGCGGGGGATTTCACCCAAGGCGCTTTCGCCCGGCAAACTGGAGCAGGCGCTGGGGGGGACGGTCCGTCAAAAGATCGAGCTGAAACAGGGCATCGTCGGCGAGGACGCCAAAACGATCACCAAATTGATCAAGGAGAGCGGACTGAAAGTGCAGCCCCAGATCCAGGGCGATCAATTGCGGGTCACGGGCAAGAGCAAGGACGATCTGCAGGCGGTGATGGCGTTGCTGCGCGGGAAGGACGATCTGCCCGTGGCGGTGCAGTTTACGAATTACCGGTAACGTCGGTACGGGCGCAGCATGCTGCGCCCCTACTTCGGCATTTTCTCCCAATCCGCCAGAAACTTCTTCAATCCAAGATCGGTCAACGGATGTTTGGCCAGCTGCTGCAGCACCGCGTAGGGCATCGTCGCCACGTCCGCGCCCAGCAGCGCCGCCTCCACTACGTGCGTCGGATTGCGGATGCTGGCGACAAGCACCTCGGTCGGGAAGCTGTAGTTCTGAAAGATCGTGACGATCTGCTCGATTAGCTCCATCCCGATCTGGCTGATGTCGTCTAAACGGCCGATGAAGGGGCTGACATACGCCGCCCCCGCCTTTGCCGCAAGCAGCGCCTGGGTCGAAGAGAAGATCAAGGTCGTGTTGACCCGGATTCCATCGGCCGAGAGCGCCCGGATCGCCTTGAGCCCCTCCGGGATCAGCGGAATCTTCACCACCACGTGATCGTCCAATTTCGCCAGCGTCCGCCCTTCGCTGATCATCGCGGATGCTTCGATGCTGACCACCTCCGCGCTGACCGGACCCTTGACCAACCGGCAGATTTCCCGGATCAGATCGTGAAAGGGCCGCCCCTCCTTTGAGGCGAGCGACGGGTTGGTGGTCACCCCGTCGATCAGTCCGAACTGGACCGCTTCCTCCACCTCTTTCAAATTCGCCGAGTCGAGAAATATCTTCATACCGCACCTCCGGTGTTAATATCCGTCCGCATCGCTTACCGTTGTTCCGTAACCGCCGCTTGTTCACGATACCGGTCGGCGCACTGCCGGCTGCAGAAAAAGCGCGTCCGGCCGGCAATCTCCTCGGACAGCGCCGAACTTTTCGGCAGATACATGCCGCAGAGCGGATCCTGCACCATCGGCTCACCGGTTCGCGGGGCTCCGTGGGCCCGCTCGCGCCTGGCCCGGACGTCCGCCGCCATCAGAAACTGCCAGAACCAATTGACCACCACCAGACCGAGCAGCACCGCGATGACGAGCAGAAACAACCGGGCGATCATTGCGGATGATCCTTCGGCAGTTGCAGCACGGTGCCGGTGTGCGCCGCCGGCGGCGCCGACGGCACAGACGCAGCGGGGGAGGCGGGTGCGGTCCCGCCCGATGCGGCGGCCGGGTGCGACGGCGCCTGAAGCGCCGCGGCGATCCGCTTGTCGAGGTCGGCGATCAATTGCTGATCCCGAGTGATTCCCTTCAACTGCGTCCAGGCGGCGATGGCCCCGTCCCGGTCGTTGAACGCCTCGAGCTTGATGATGCCGAGATTATAGAGCGCGTTTTCGTGGTGATCATCGCTCTCCAGCGCCAGATTCAATTCCTCCACCGCCTCTCTGGGGTGGCCGAGGCGGTACAGCGCGGTGGCGCGGTCCGTCCGCGCCTGCGCGTTGTCGGAATTGAGCGCAAGCGCCTGCTGGTACAGGTCCGCCGCCTCCTGATAGCGCTGAATGTCGAAATTGGCGTTGCCGAGGAAGATCAGCGCCTGGAGATCCTTCGGGTTCTTGTTCAACCGCTCACGGGCCTCCTTGATCGCGGCCATCGGATCCACCGTCTGTCGAGTCGCCTGTGCGCCCCCGACCGGATGGAGCTGCAGGAGTTCGGTGTCTTTGGGCTCTTCGAACGATTCCGAGGCGAATGGAGGGACGATCGGATTGGCGGACTCTGGTTCGGTCGAGGGGGACTTTTCGTGGCAGCCCGCCGCCAACGGGAGCACGAAAAGGAGCAGCACGGACAGGCGTTTCATCGACGGAATCTTAATCAATCACCGGCGGGGAGTCAAGCAAGCCCGGACGAGATCATCGCGGGTCATCGCATCAGATTGGCGCGATAGAGCCATGCCCGGGGCGGCACGACGGCACCGGCGTATAGATCGTTCCGGAAAACGCCCATCGCTTCGATGGTGGCGGGACTCAGATATCCGACCTCCTCCCAGTGAAGGCCGTCGGTCGTGCGAAATACATAGCCGTCGATGCCGGCGAACAGGGCGTCTCCGGCAACGGTCATGGAAGCAACGTACCCGCGACGGACGGACGCCGGCGCGGTGAAGACCGGCTGCCAGTTGACGCCGTCGAGGCTGCGCCAGATGCGTCCTCCGCCGGTCGTGCCCACATAGAGCGCGTCGTGAAACACCGCGGCGCCCCGCACGCCGGTTTTTTCCGTCACCGCTTCTCCCACCCTGTTCCACGCGACCCCGTCCGCGCTCCGATAGAGCGACCCCTTTTCGATTCCGGCGTAGAGCTGACCCCGAAAGGGCAGGAGAAACCGGACCCAGTGCGTGTACGCCGGCGCGTTGGCCCGTTCCAAATCCGCCGTCTTCTCCCAATGCCTCCCGTCAGGGCTGCGATAGATCCACGCCCGTGCGGTTCCGGCGAAGAGCGAGCCGCGAAACACCCCCAGGCTGATCACACCGTGCTCGTCATGCGGCAGGCGGGCCGTCAGGCTCCAATGCACGCCGTCCGTACTGTTCACGATCTGGGGATCGGGGTCGTTCGTTCCGGCATACAGCGCCCCTTGAAACGGCGTGATTGCATACACCGTATACTGACCGGTGTGAATGACGTCACGCCAGTGCGTGCCATCGATGGAACGGTAGATCGATCCATTGCCTTCAAAGCCGGCGTAGAGGGCGTCCTCCTCCGCGTGCAACGTCACCACGTTCCATCCCCCTTCCCCGAACCGGACTGGTACTTGTTCCCATGGCAACGGATAGGGTCGGGACGGAAAGGTCGCCTGTAAATAGGTCTGAACGGTCTGCTGCTCGACGTCAGTCATATCGGCACCCATGGACTGCATCCAGGCGACCACGAAATTCCAGGGCGCCGGTTTCAACAGACGGACCGCCCGCTCGTCCTGGCATGACCCGGCCACGCACTGCCCCACGATCTGCAATGCATGGCAGCGGCCGCAGAGACGCCGGACAACCTCCCGGGAAGAATCCTGAGCCGCGTGGACGGCGGCAGGCGGCATGAGCAGCTGGAGCACGGCTCCGACCAGCGCCCACGCGACCGCGTCGCGCCGGCTCATGGGCTATGCGTATACTCGGTGAGAAACTTGGTGATTGCGGCGGCCTCTTCCGGCGTCAGACGGGCCCGCCGGCTCATGCGTTGCACGGTCGCGCCCCAATTGCGCCGGTTCGGCACCACCCGCCAATAGGTGTGCTTGGTATTCAGCGTCGGATCCGCCCATCCGTGGCAGGAATTACACCTGATAAATTCGGAGGGGGACGGAGGAGCGGTCGCTCGGTCGCGCGGAGCCGGGAGGGTGAGCGAGGCGACAATTTCATCGAAGGTCAGCCGCGGATAGTTCCGAAGCGGCGTCCATGATCGGCCGCCGTCGGTGGTGGCCAGCATGCCTTCGAGCGTGGTGCCCGCATACACCGTCATAGGATGGCCGGGGTCAACGGCCAGGCTTCTGATGTCCTTGACGGGCAGACCGTCGTTGATGGCGTCCCAGTGCGCGCCCCCGTCGGTGCTCGCGAAAATCCCGGCTCCGCGGGTTGACACATAGAGGTGACTCGTATTCGTGGGATCGATCGCGATATCGCTCACCCATTGCCTGTCGAGCAGCCCTTTCATCGGCGACCAGTCGACGCCGGCGTCTTCACTGCGCCACAGGCCGTTCTTGATCGTCCCGGCGTAGATCACGCGGCTCGCCGGCACGGACGCAAGCGCGGTGATGTGCTCGTGCGCGATGCCGTCGGACTCGGCAACCCACCCGGACGCGCCGGTCCTGCGCAGAAACAATCCCTGGCTCGTCCCCAGGACCAACTCGACCGGCCCCTGGGGCAACGCCAGCAGCCGTTCAAAGTTTTCAATATCCGTAACCGGCAGCCCCTGACTGTACGGCATCCAACTGACCCCGCCGTCGGG
>Ga0335082_10005780_pt1 | contig 13551 bp, 8 predicted proteins | sample Lox_Sample_41_FD_206718 | JGI IMG/M metagenome (GOLD analysis project Ga0335082, IMG submission 206718) | Soil microbial communities from Loxahatchee National Wildlife Refuge, Florida, United States - Lox_Sample_4.1 | ecosystem: Environmental > Terrestrial > Soil > Wetlands | place: USA: Florida... | reverse complement strand
CAGCGACGAGGCCCCGGCTCTTACAACCATGTGAGATAGCGTAATGAATATTGTTCTTGCTCAACTCCCGATGCCTAACCGGGCACTTTGCTGTCGTTGCCCGCATTTGGGCAAGAATCTGCCGCGATGCCATTGATGGGCAGGAATCCGGCAACGAGTTCAAGCACAACCTGCTGAATATTCATGGACTTGCTGATTGGCAATGTACATGCCATTCAAGGGTTGTAAACGGAACCTGGAGCGGTTGAGCAATGTCGGTATGCGGGTGAGAGTGGCGGCTATGTTTATCGCTTCAAGACACACCGCAACAGAGGCATTGACACCCTTACCTAGATCGCTGATGGGTAGTGCTTAGGAGCAGGAAGGCAATCAAAATGTTTTGGAACAATTTCAAGTGCGAACCGACAACCCTCAATCGCTATGGTCGCTTGGACAGACCGACGACTGGCCTATTGAGGCTTTTGTCCTTCAGTCAACCACGAATCGCTGCAATCATTCTTACCGCGGCAGTTGCGATCCTGAATTTGGGCAACGTTGCATGCAGCAAAGGACATGCTGCTGTACCGCAGATCATTACCGAAGTACTGGTTGCGCAGCCTATTCAGCGCGACGTGCCGCTGCAGCGTGAATGGGTGGCAACATTGGACGGGTATGTGAATGCCGAGATACGGCCCCAAGTCTCCGGGTACATCATCAGCCAGAACTACAAAGAAGGCTCGGCCGTTCGCAAAGGCCAGGTCCTGTTCCAAATCGATCCGAGGGCGTTCCAGGCGGCCCTGGACCATGCCAAAGCACAACTCGCTCAGGCAGAGGCCGAGTTGGGCAGGACAACGCTTGACGTGGAACGCGATACCCCACTGGCTGAACAAAAAGCGATTCCAAAGGCCCAGCTCGACACAGAGATCCAAGCGAAGCTAGCCGCACTGGCTGCAGTCGCATCGGGAAAAGCAGCCGTTGAACGCGCGCAACTGGATCTCGGCTGGACTAAAGTTACATCGCTCGTGGATGGTGTCGCAGGGATTGCCGAAGTACAAATCGGCAACCTAGTTGGACCCAACGTTCGCCTTACCTCAGTTTCGCAAGTAAACCCGATCAAGGTCTATTTCCCGGTCAGCGAACAGGAGTATCTGCGAGCACAGCACATCACTTCGAATGGTCAGGACATCAACCTGTTCGACAGCGCCCCCGAGCTGATCCTGGCCGATGGCACGGTATATCCGCACAAGGGCAAGATCCTTTTGACCGACCGCCAAGTGGACACGAACACCGGCACGATCCGTCTCGTCGCTGCATTTCCCAATCCCGGCAACGTTCTGCGTCCGGGCCAGTACGGGCGCGTGCGGATCCAGACCAGCATGAAGAAAAACGCGCTGTTAGTACCGCAGAGTGCGGTGAAAGAACTTCAGGGAGGGTGGCAGGTCGCACTTTTAGGGCCCGATAACAAAGCTATTGTTCGCCCTGTCAAGGCCGGGGAGAAGGTTGGAACGATGTGGGTGGTTGACGATGGGTTGCAGCCAGGCGACCAGGTCATCGTGCAAGGAGTGGAGAAGGTTAAGGATGGAACTCTCGTGGTTCCCAAACCCGCGAATGTTCAGGTGGAGGAGCGCTGAGCGATGTCTAACTTTTTCATCCGCCGTCCCATCGTTGCGATTGTCATCTCGATCCTGATGGTCATCATAGGCGCGATCACCATTATCGGCCTGCCTGTCGCGCAGTTTCCGGATATCGCTCCCCCCGAGATACGCGTGCAGGCCTTGTATCCCGGCGCCGACGCCGAGAGCATGGAGAAAGCCGTAGCAACGCCCATCGAGCAGCAGATCAACGGCGTGGACAACATGGACTACATGTACTCGCTGAATTCGACGAACAACTCGAGTACAACGCTGATGGTCGACTTTGATCTCAAGACCGACCCCAACATGGACCTCATCCTCACCCAATCACGCCAGGCATTGGCGATTGGCCAGCTTCCTCAGGAGGTCAATGAGATCGGCATCGACATAAAGAAGTCTTTGACATCGCCCATGATGCTGGTGGCTTTGTATTCACCCAAGGGCACGCACGATGCAAAGTTCCTGTCGAACTACGGCTATATCAATGTCAAGGACCCGATTGCGCGCTCCTACGGCGTGGGACAGGTGCAGATCTATGGCATTGGCGAGTATGCGATGCGCCTGTGGGTGAAACCCGATCAATTGGCAAAGTTGGGTATCACCGTGAGCGAGGTTGCGAATGCGGTACAGACGCAGAACACGGTTAATCCGGCCGGTCAAGTGGGAGGAGAACCAGCGGCCGATGGCCAGAAGTTTACGTATGCGGTACGAGCGCAAGGCCGGCTTAGGACGCCGGAAGAGTTCGGTGACATCGTTGTACGTGAAGCCGGGGACGGCGGCGTGGTGCGCGTCAGGGACGTGGCTCGTGTCGAACTTGGCTCGCAAGACTATACCTGGCTGACGCGACTCAACGGCCAGCCAGCCGCGATTGTCGGCATCTACCAGTTACCCGGTTCCAATGCGGTGGAAGCCGCGAAGGGCGTACGGAAGCTGATGGCCAAAATGAAGGAGGGCTTCCCCGCGGACATCGATTATGTCGTAACGTTAGACACGACTGACGCTGTAAGGGCGGGCATGGAAGAGATCGTCCTGACCCTGGCGATCGCCTTTGTCCTGGTGATCCTCGTCGTCTATCTGTTTCTGCAAGACTGGCGTGCGACCCTGATTCCGATGCTGGCGGTGCCGGTCTCGCTCGTGGCGACCTTCATCGCGTTCCCCTTGTTCGGTTTCTCGGTCAATACCCTTTCGCTCTTCGGGTTAGTGCTGGCGATTGGCCTGGTCGTGGATGATGCCATCGTTGTGGTCGAAGGCATACAGCGGCACATTGAAGATGGTCTCGCTCCCAAAGATGCGGCCCGCAAAGCGATGGAGGAACTGACCGGCCCTGTGGTGGGTATCGCGCTCGTTCTCTCTGCGGTCTTCGTGCCGACTGTGTTTATCCCGGGCATCACGGGGCGACTGTATCAGCAGTTTGCGTTGACGATCGCGATCTCCGTCATCTTTTCAGCATTCAACGCCCTAACGTTGAGCCCTGCGCTGGGCGCACTGTTGCTGCGGCAAAAGAAGGAGAGTCGCGGGCCGCTGGCGAGATTCTTTGACTGGTTCAATCGGGTATTTGCTTCCGGTACCAATTTCTACATAAGAGTCTCCAGCGGATTGATACGTAAAAGCGCAGTGGCCCTGATCGCACTCGCTGGCTTTGCGCTTGCCGGTATCTTTTTTGCGAAGTTAACGCCGTCAAGCTTTCTGCCCGACGAAGACCAGGGATACATGTACATCCAGATGCAACTGCCCGAAGCATCTTCCCTTCAAGCCACGTCAGATGCGGCCCGTGAGGTCGAAGCTGTCCTGAAATCCACGCCGGGGGTTAAGTACACCAGCACTGTTATGGGATTCAGTCTCCTCAGCCTCACCCGCACCAGCTACAACGCGTTCTTCTGGGTGACCCTGCAGCCATGGGAAGACCGCAAGCACATCGAGGAGCAGTTTCAGGTCATTAAGGCGAAGTTAAACCTGAAGCTTCTCACCCTACCCCAGGGCACCGTCTTCGCCTTCTCTCCACCGGCAATCTCGGGAGTCGGCACCTCGGGCGGATTCCAGTTTGTGCTGGAAGACCGCGCGGGCAAGGATCCGGAATTCCTGGTGAACAACCTGAATAAGTTTCTGGAAGCTGCTCGCAAACGGCCTGAAATTGGGATGGTCACCACGACCTACATTCCGAGCACGCCACAAAAGTTCGTGTATGTGGACAAAGAGAAGGTGCTGAAGCAAGGCGTCAAGCTCAACGATGTCTATGACACTCTCCAGACCTTCATGGGCGGGCTGTTCGTTAACTACTTCAACGACTTTGGCCGCGCCTGGCAAGTGCGAGTGGAGGCCGAAGCTCCGTACCGCGCCAACCTCGACAATGCCGGACAGTTCTACGTGCGCAATAACAAGGGCGAGATGGTGCCGTTGTCGGCCCTGACCCGTTTCGAGTCGCGCTATGGCCCGGAATTCAAAATGCGCTTCAACGAGTATTCGGCGGCCCAGATCATCGGCAGCGCCGCACCCGGATACAGCTCAGACCAGGCCACCAATGCCCTGGAGGACGTCTTCCACCAGACGATGCCGCCGGAAATGGGCTTCGACTACATGGGCATGTCGCGGCAAGAGCAAAAAGCCCGTGAGGGTATCCCAACGTGGGTAATCTTCGCGGTCTCTCTGCTGTTCGTCTTCCTCATTCTTGCGGCGCTGTACGAAAGCTGGTCACTGCCATTCGGCGTACTACTGAGCACGCCGGTCGCGGTGTTCGGCGCGTTTGCATTGCTGTGGCTGCGGCGAACGGTGCTGGGGATGATCTTCCCCGCATTCATGGTGCAAATCGACAACGATGTGTACTCGCAGATCGGGCTCGTGATGTTGATCGGCCTGGCGGCCAAGAACGCCATTCTGATCGTGGAGTTCGCGAAGGCCGAATATGAAAGCGGCAAGCCACTGGTGGATGCCGCACTGGCAGGAGCCAGGCTGAGGCTGCGGCCCATCCTGATGACTTCTTTCGCATTCGTTTTAGGCTGCGTGCCTTTGTTCATCGCCACCGGCGCAGGTTCGGTGGGACGGCAAATCATGGGCACCGCCGTCATTGGCGGAATGCTGGCCGCCACCGGCATCGCCATCTTTATTATCCCCGCGTTGTACGTGGTGGTGGAACGTGTGGCCGAGCATGGCAAACCTGAATCACAGCCAATCCCGGCCTTACCGCAGCCGACCGTTGTAGAGGGCGACTAAATGACCAGACTGAGTGCAATATTAACCCTAATTCTCCTGACCGCGGGCTGCACGGTCGGCCCCAACTACAAGCGGCCGAGCGTGGACGTGCCGGGCGGCTATCGTGGGGCTGCTCCTTCGGTGCAGCCGGCACAACCATCGGCTCAACCGAATAAAGACCAGAGCAAGCCATCGACGCAGGCTGAAGCCTCATCACTCGGGGACGAGAAATGGTTTGAGGTTTTTCAGGACAAGCAGTTGCAGGAGCTCATCCGCACCGCAATCCAGAACAACTATGACGTGAACATTGCGGCAGCGCGCATCCTCAAGGCGCAGGCACAACTGGGGATCACGCGCGCCGACCAACTGCCGACGATTTCTGCCGGCGCTGCGGCAATCAACTACGATGTCCCCCGATTAAAGAATTTTCCCAATACCGACAGCAGCATCAACGCGGCGGACGTCAATTTCAGTTGGCATCTAGATTTCTGGGGCAAATACCGCCGCGCCACCGAAGCGGCCCGAGCCAACCTGCTTGCGGCACGCTGGGCACGGGAATACGTCATTTCTACGCTGGTGAGTGATGTCGCCGCATCATATTTCGAGCTGCGCGCACTGGACCTGCAACTGGAGATCTCGCGTCGCACACTGGCCGCACGTCAGGAGTCGTTAAAGCTTACGCAGACGCTGACGAATGGGGGCGCTGGGACAATGATCGATGTGCGCCAGGCGGAGCAGTTGGTCGCGACAGCCGCCGAAAGCATACCCGATCTGGAACGCCGCATTGCGGAGCAGGAGAACTATCTCAGTACATTGCTGGGGAGCAACCCTGGCCCCATCGCGCGCGGCTTGCCGCTGACCGAACAGCCGCATCCGCCGGACGTGCCAGCCGGGCTCCCTTCCAGTCTGCTGGAGAGGCGGCCCGACATTCGCGAAGCAGAGGAGCAGCTCGTGGCTGCCAACGCACAGATCGGAGTGGCCAAGGCAGCTTACTATCCTGACATTTCTTTGACCGCGAGTGCCGGATATGCGAGCTCAGCACTCTCGAGCCTCTTTACAGGACCCGCCGGATTCTGGGCCTTCGGAGGCCAGCTCGCACAACCAATCTTTGCCGGCGGCAGAATCAAGGCGGGCGTTAAATATAGCGAAGCGCAACAGCAAGAATTCCTGCTGAACTACCGTCGGACAATTCAGCAGGCTTTCCGCGGCGTCTCGGACTCTCTGGTGGCCTACCAAAAGGACCGGGAGTTCCGCGAATATCACGAACAACTGACGGTGGCAGCTCAGGACTCAGCGCGGCTTTCAGAAGTGCGTTACTCCGGCGGCCGCGCAAGCTACCTGGAAGTGCTAACGAATGAAACTAACTATTTCAATGCGGAACTGGGATTGGTGCAGGCGCAACTGAACGAACTCCTGGCCCTGGTCGATCTCTACAGAAACCTCGGGGGCGGTTGGCGGAGTTAGCTGAGATCAGAAGGTATGAATGCTGTCGTCCAGTTCGTTATTAAGCATGGCTACCCCATCCTGTTTGCTGCGATATTCGCGCGCCAGATAGGTTTGCCCGTACCAGCACCTCTATTTCTGCTCGCGGCCGGGGCCCTCGCAGCCGTCGGCAAGTTGAATTTTTTCGCCGCGTTTGCGCTGGCGGTCACTGGCTGCGTGCTGGCTGACTGGGCGTGGTACGAGGCGGGTCGATGCTGGGGTGATAGGGTCTTGCACTTGCTTTACCGCCTCGCGCCGGATCCGAATGCGGCCGATCGCAGGGCGAGAGCAAGGTTTGCCCGGCATGGGCCTCCGCTTCTGGTGCTGGACAAGTTCGTCCCCGGGCTGGACGCAGTCGTGCCTCCCCTTGCCGGGGCCTCCGGTACCAGCCGGATCCGTTTCCTGGCTCTCGAAACACTTGGTGCCAGCCTCTGGGCAGTCGGTTATGGCGGGCTCGGCTACACGTTCAGCCAGGATTTGGGCCGAGCGGCTGCCTACGCTGCCAGAGCGGGAAGACTCGCGGCAGTCCTCGCGTTCGCCGGACTCTGCCTGTATGCGGTCCCCAAGTTGGTACGATGGCGTCGCTATACGCGCAACTCTCGAATTTTGGGGACTGCGCAAGCTGATCCGGTGGAAAGCTCCGCCGCCAAGCGCCTGCTGATATGAGACTGTTAGGAGGCACGATTCCGTTGCGGCAGGTATGTCGCGGTAAACCACTGACACGAGGAGAAGATAGTGCTAGGTTATCTTTGTCTCCCGGAACCGGGAGAAGCTTCGAACCGGCACCTTAACGCCAGGCACCGGATGCTACTGGAAGTGCGGGGCGCCATCGTGCCTCGGTTGAACATGCTGAGAACGCTAAGAGCACAGCCGTCATGACGAGCGCCGAAGATCGCTATCGTAGTTTGCTGGACGCCACCAGCGCGCTTGCCGATCAGCCTACCGTCAAGGCCATGGTGCACAGTCTCCGCGGTCTTCTATCCAGCAGCTGTAACATCCATGGAGCCCATCTCTACATCCTTGACAATGACGGAGAACATCTCCATTTGTTCGAGTTCGATCAAGCACCCGACGCACCATTAATCAAGACCGGCACTAAAATTCCGTGCATAAGCGCGGTGGCGCGAGTCCTCGACGAACAGAAGCCAGTGTTTCTCCCTGACGTATCGCAGGAAATGTTGAAGCTTCCTGAGCTGGCGCCATTTGCGCCCGAAAGTGTCGGACGAACTACGTATTTGTTTCCAGTGTCGGCGTCGCAGCAACGGTACGGAATGTTCGCAGTGACGAAGGAGCGGGGGGAGGAATGGCTGCCCGAAGATGTTGAGTTGCTTCATTCGTTGGCATCGCACCTTGCGGTTGCACTGGAGTGCGCGGTGGCAAGGGACAGGGCAGAGCGTTACCAGCGCCAGGTCGCGAAGGAACGCGATCGCCTGAAACTTCTGCTGGAAATCAACAATTACATCGTTTCCAAGCTGGACATCAACGACCTGTTCCGATCCGCGTCGGCATCCATCCGGAGTTATTTCCAAAACGACTCGACTGGATTTTGGCTGCTTGATAAACAGTCGGACCAGCTTCAATGCGTGGTATTGGATTTCCCGAGCGGCAGAGGTTTCGTCGCCACTGGCGAGAAGACCGAGCTTAAGCGTGCCGACTATGCAAAGTTGAAGTCCCGCATGCCGGACCTTTGGTCGCTCGAGGAGATCGAGAAACTTCCAGCGACCGTCGTTGAAAACCTCAAAGCGGAATCCATCATTTCCATGGCAGTGGCCCCATTGCTGACTGCAAACGATCTTTTGGGCGCGATCACCATGGGCAGCCGGCGCGCGAACAGTTTTAGGCAGGAGGACCTAGACCTCTTATCTCAAGTCAGCACTCAGATTGCGCTGGCGGTCGAGAATGCAGTTGCTTACGGACGAGTAACGGCGGCGAGGGACCGCCTCGAGGACGAAAGGCTATACCTGGAATCCGAAATCAGCGCGGAATACAACTTCGAAGATATTGTCGGCAAAAGCTTAGCTCTCCGACAGGTCCTGAAACAGATCGAAATTGTCGCGCCCACCGATTCGACGGTGTTGTTGCATGGCGAAACGGGAACTGGCAAGGAATTGATTGCGCGAGCAATCCACAGTCTCAGTTCCAGAAAGAGCCGCACGTTTATTCGCCTGAACTGTGCGGCTATTCCTTCAGGACTGGTCGAAAGCGAACTGTTTGGCCACGAGAAGGGCGCTTTCACTGGAGCCCTGATGCAAAAGAAGGGCCGGTTTGAAATCGCCGATCAGGGCACCTTGTTTCTCGACGAAATTGGAGATATCAGCCTCGAGTTACAGCCTAAGTTACTCCGGGCGCTGCAGGAACACGAGTTCGAACGCCTGGGCAGCGCGAAGACGATCCACGTCAATGTGCGCCTCATCGCAGCCACTCACCGCGACCTGCAAACAATGATTCGAAACAATCAATTCCGAGAAGACTTGTTCTACAGGCTAAATGTTTTCCCGATCGAGATTCCGCCGCTTCGAGATCGGCGTGACGACATTCCCCTATTGGTCACCTTTTTTGTCTCCAAACTGTCTCGTAAGATGCAGAAAAGCATTCAGTCCATCCCGAGAGACGCTATGGAAGCACTAACCCATGCACCCTGGCCAGGCAATATTCGCGAGCTGGAAAACTTCATCGAGCGGGCCGTTATTCTGACTCAAGGTAGCGACCTCAGAGTTCCTTTGAAGGAGCTTAGGAGAGCGTCAGTTGCCAGCAGCACTGCCTCTGGTTCGACTTTCGAAGACGCCGAACGCCAGGCAATTATTGAGGCGCTCCATGCTGCGTCAGGTAAGATTTCCGGACTGGGGGGTGCAGCCGAACGGTTGGGACTGAAACGTACGACCCTCCAAAATAAGATGAGAAGGCTTGGAATTTCGCGCGTACCCGCCGACGCTCGGGGCTAAGTCTCTGCGCCAGATCAGATCCCCGTGCCACAGCGATCGCAGATTAATGTTTGCTACTCGGCAGCGGGGAGGGCAGCGTAGAGAGGAGTTTGTCGATGGCCAGCTCCATAGTCTGATTCATCTGAGACACGACCGCAGGTACCGTCCGTCGAGATACCGTTCCAACCTCGGAAACGGCCTTGCTCCAGACCGTTGCACCCGTCGCGACGCTACTGATTTGGGCGGACATCGCAACTTCCACCTTGACCCCACCCTCGTAGTCCACTTCTTCCATCTTTTCCAACTTTCCACTGAAGATGTAGTCGGATTCAAGACTCCTAGGCGAACGAAGGGTTACTGCGCGTGCAAATCCGTCTTGAGGGCTCACCCTCGCGGGAGCAGTGTCAACAGCTTCGTATTCGCAGACTCCCCTGCTGCACTGCCAATGGCCAATGCCCGAATCCGGGCAGTTCATCGAATACGCGTGGTTGCTCCTATTGCAAGCCAATACGTTGCGGCAGGTTGGCTGTGGCAATCCAAATGCCTCTTGTGGAACTGAAACTGCGGACGCTCACCCCAAGCCTCTTCGATAAGGGGCTACGCGGAACGCGGGAAGGCAAGCGACCCGAGGTGACTCAGATGATTATTGAGAAGTTTACAAAAGCTGAAGTAGCGGACCTCAGAAATCAGTTGCTGCAAACGATACCTGACCCTCTAGAGATTGCTGAGATCCTGCAATGCTTTCTTATGAGCCGAGGTTACGGCGTTTCCTCGAACATGGCTTTGGACGCGGCGAGCAAGATGGGCGCTTCAGGCTGCTCAATGGCTGCCGTCCAGAAAGAACTCGAGACAGTCGCGTTGGTAATGTAGCTATCGATCAGCGCACGACTTGGCATCTAGTGGCGCTGCTTCGCTCCAGGCATCTTCAATCGCCGGATTCTTTCCGAGCCAGCCTTTGCGTCAGCCATGCAAGCCGCCGCGATCCCGCATAGGCGAGGTTGGCAGGGATCGTCAGTTCCACCTCGGTGCCCGCACTAACTTGGCTCCAGACTCCCAGCTTTCCGCCAATGACCTCCGCGCGCTCCCGCATGCCATACATGCCGTAGTGACCTTCGCGCCCTGCCGCAAGCACCTTCGGGTCGATACCCTTGCCGTCGTCCCGCACACGCAACCTGAATCGGCGATCGTCATAGCGAATTTCAACCTCGACCTGCCGTGCCTGGGCATGCCGGAACGTATTCCTTAGCGCCTCGGCAGCAACTTTGTAGATCTCGTCGCGAATAATCGGGTGCAGATCTCGCGACTCGCCCTCAACGGCTACACGGAATGCTGGTCGGTGGTTCGTGGACTCAGCCAGAAGCTCTTCTCCGAGTGTGCTGATGGCCAGTGCCAGATCGTTGCTTTGCACGACGGAGTCCCGCAGTCCCTGCACCGCATCCCGCCCTTCGGTGATCGCCTCCGCAGCCTGATCAATGGCGCTTTCCAGCCTCTCTTTCGCCTCGATCGGGCGCTCCGGCAGTAACTGGAACACAGTCTGGAACCGCAGCAGCAAACCATGGAAGCTTTGCAGCAAAGTGTCGTGAATGTCACGCGCCACGCGTGTTCGTTCGCCGACGCGTGCCTCCAGCGCCGCATTGAACTCCCGCTGCAGTTGCAACACCCGCAGGCGATACAGCCCCCACAGCATCAGCAGGAACGTCGCCGCACACAGCGCGTAAAACCAGTTCGTCTGGTACCACGCCGGAGGAATCACGAACTCCAGCGACGCGCCCTGCTCATTCCACACCCCGCTGTTATTGCACGCCAGCACGCGAAAGCGGTAATTCTTCGGCGACAGGTTCGTGTACTGCACCTGGCGATCGTTGACGACCTCTCGCCAGTCCTTGTCTTCGCCTTCCAGCTTGTAGCGGAAGTGCACCTTCTCCGGCGCCACCAGGCTCAGCGCCGTGTAATCAATCGCCAGATAGCGAACGTGCGGCGGCAGGCGCAAGCCGTTCGTCGCGTCGTAAGTCTTGTCATCGGCAGTGACCTGCTCGATATGCACCGGCGGCGGAACTTGGTTGAAGCCAAGGTGAAGCGGATCGATGACGCTGACGCCGTCTATCGGCAAGAACCACAATTTTCCATCCGCGGACTTGGTGACCAGTGGGCTGAATTGGCTGGTCAACGCATGGGTTCTGATGCCATCGCTGTTGTCGAAGACCGCCGGTTGAACCTTTCGGCCAGGATCGCTGACCCACGCGTCCAGCTCCGGCCGGGCGATGCGGACCAAACCACAGGACATGTAGAGCCAAACGGAATCGGCGTCATCTCGCATCGACCAGTGAACGGTATCGCAGGGGAGACCATTCTTGCTCGTGAGCGTAGATATGTGCCCATCCTTGATACGGCTCAGCCCGCCTTGGGTTGCGGCCCAAAGAGCACCATCCGGATCAAGACGAAGCTGTTCGACAATGCCCTTTCCGAGGCCATCTGCCTCTGTATAGGATGCGCGTGTCTCGCCATCCTTCAGATAGGCAATGCCGCCGCGAATGAACCCAAGCCAGAGGCCTTTCCGGGAGGAATCGCGAAGCAGGGCAATCGCGTGACGCTCTCGTCCCAATTCGGCCCAAGAGATCTTGTCAACGGTGTTGTCCCGTGGTAAACGAAACAGGCCATCGGTTTTGCTGACCCAGATATCACCCGTGCCGTCACCCGCGATCGACCATGCATATCCAGTAGGAGGCACCCCATTCACGGGAATGAACCGGCCATCCTCGAAATAGCCGACTCCGTGCCCCGTCGAGACCCACAAGCGCCCGCGGTCATCCTGATACAAACACGTGAAATGATCATCCGGCAATGCACGGTCGACGATCTGACGTACGGAGCCCGGAGCACCGCCGTTTGCAATCCCTGTGGTTTGCTTCCGATAGACGGTAATTTGGCCGTCCTTCCATCTATCCAAGCCATTTGCAGTGCCAAGCCAAATGCTCCCATCATTGGCCGCGAGAACCGAGAACACGTAGGTACTCGACAGACCTTGTCCGACTGAAATCGTGGGTACAGCAAAGTCCCGAAATCGGTCGAGGCCATCCACCGTGGAAACCCAAATGTTGCTTTCCCGATCCTCGAAAACGCTGAGGATGGAATCTCCAGAAAGACCATCGGACAGGGCAAACACATCGGTTCTTGTGTCGTGAACATGGAGGAGCCCCCGGTCTGTTGTTCCAATCCACAGGCTGCCATCGCGATCCCGGAACAGCCTTACGACGGCGGGATGCTGCTTAACGCCTGGCACGGAATACGGCCGAATTTCCCCGTCGACGAGCTGCTTGATTCCGCTGGGCGTCCCGATCAGAAGTGCGCCGTTATCATCCTCAATCACCGTGACGACCGGATCTCGCATGGGGTAGAGCTTCGGAGGACCCGGTTTCCATCGCCACAGCCCCCTCGTAGCGCCCACCCAAAGATTGCCCGCTTTGTCCTCGTAGAACATGAACGCTGCGATGCCGAAAGCAGCAGCGTCTCCGTAGCACTGAACACTGCCACTGCGCACTGCGCAAATGTTCGGGCGAGGGTCTTTCTTGCCAAGCCAAATGTTTCCGGCGCGATCCTCAAACAAACCGTAAACGGGAACTCGAAGCTGCGGGTAATGAACAAGCTTGCCCTCTTTCCAACTCGCGAGTCCTCCATCGGTGGCAATCCAGAGCGTTCCATCACGAGAGACGAGGAGGCTTCGGACAAAGTTGTCGGGAGGCTGCTCGCCCAGCGGCTGCCAAGGGACAGCGCGAACGCCGTCGAAGCGAAGCAAGCCGAATTCCGTGCCCAGCCAGAGATAGCCGTCGGGGGTCTGAGCAATCGCAAGGATGGCGCCTTTGGTGAATCCGTCGCGGATCTTCCACGCAGTGTGCGCGTATTGACTGATGTCGAGCGATGGGTCTAATGCGGAAGCACAAGCGCAGCACGCCAGCAGGACGCCCGCCACCACACCCGCTGTTCTGCGCCCGTTCCTCATGTAACCAATCTTAGAACAGAGGACAACTCAGGGGAATTGAAGCGGGATTCTGGGCGTCACCCAGGCCCGCAGGGCCGGAACAATCTATAGCCCGGGACGGCAGTCCCGGGTAGGATTAAGTTAGGAAACCCAGAGTCCCGAAGGGACGGCACAGAGAATGTCGTATGTCAGCAACCACGTCCACCTCGTTTTCAGTACCACCAATCGCCTGAAGTTGATTCCGCGGGAGCTCCAACCGAAGTTGTGGGCCTACATGGCGGGTATCGCCACGAACCACGGCATGCACGCCGTTGCCATCGGCGGGATCGAGGACCACGTGCACGCGTTGGTCAATGTGGGACCGAACCTTGGG
>Ga0335082_10005777_pt1 | contig 13557 bp, 12 predicted proteins | sample Lox_Sample_41_FD_206718 | JGI IMG/M metagenome (GOLD analysis project Ga0335082, IMG submission 206718) | Soil microbial communities from Loxahatchee National Wildlife Refuge, Florida, United States - Lox_Sample_4.1 | ecosystem: Environmental > Terrestrial > Soil > Wetlands | place: USA... | reverse complement strand
CTCACCCTACCGAGGCCGACGGCACAATGCCATCACCAGCCCGGCACGCGATCCAACGATCGCGGAACGTCCGTCCATCTGGCACGAGCGGCCGCCGTCAGGTATGGAATCGCCAGATCGGAGGTGCCCCATGGCCGTGGAGATTCCTGCGCAGTACCGCGATTTGCTCGACAAGAAGGCGTTCGCCCACCTCGCCACCATCATGCCGGACGGTCGCCCGCAGGTGACGCCAGTGTGGTTCGACGCCGAGGGTGGGCACATCCGCGTCAACTCGGCGAAGGGCCGCGTGAAGGACAAGAACATGCGCCGCGATCCGCGCGTCGCCTTGTCGATCCTGGATCCGGACAATGCCTATCGCTACCTGGAGATCCGCGGCAAGGTCGTCGACATCACCGAAGCCGGCGCCGTCGCCCACATCGACGCGCTGGCGAAGAGGTACATGGGCCTGGATACCTATCCGTTTCACCAGCCGGGCGTCGTCCGGGTCATCTATCGCATCGCCCCGTTGCAGTTCTCGACCATGGGCTGAGGGCACGGCGGCCTCACAAGAGAGTCCATGTCACACGAAAGGAGATTACCCACATGCGCGCTGCGGTGATGCGCCACTCGCAACTCGTCGTCGACACGATTCCGGATCCCACGCCGCTCGAGGGTGAAGTGGTGGTGAAGACGCTGGCCTGCGGCATCTGCGGCTCGGATCTGCACGCGTTGAAGCACGCCGACAAGATGGTGGAGGCGGCGCGCGAAAGCGGTGCGCCCTTCACCCTCGACGTCACGCGTGACGTCGTCATGGGACACGAGTTCTGCGCCGAGGTGGTCGCCTTCGGGCCGAACAGCAGTGCCGCGGTCAAGACCGGCGACCGCGTGGTGTCCATGCCGCTGATCTTCCGCAACGGCGCCATGCACGGTGTTGGCTACTCGAATGACGTGCCGGGCGGCTACGGCGAGTACATGGTGCTGTCGACCGGCTTGGTCTTGCCGGTGCCGAACGGCTTGTCGACGCAGCATGCTGCGCTCACCGAGCCGATGGCCGTCGGGGTCCACGCCGTCGCCAAGGCGCGGCTCGACACCTATGACGCGCCGTTGGTGATCGGCTGCGGGCCGGTGGGGCTGGCGGTGATCGCGGCGCTCAAGCTGCGCGGCTGCGCGCCCATCGTCGCCGCCGACTTCTCACCGATGCGTCGCGCGCTGGCCGAGCGTATGGGCGCACACGTGGTCGTCGATCCGGCGCAGCGGCGCGCGATCGAGACCTTCAGCGAAGCCACGAGCATGCGGCCGGCGGTGATCTTCGAATGCGTCGGCGTGCCTGGGCTGCTGCGGCAGATCATGGGCGAGGCGCCGCCGCAGGCACGCGTGGTGGTGGTCGGGGTGTGCATGGACGACGACGTCATCCGTCCGATGGTCGGGATCAACAAGGAGCTGGCCGTGCAGTTCGTCCTCGGCTACACGCCGGACGAGTTTGCGCAGACCTTGCAGGCGATTGCCGAGGGACAGATCGACGTGGCGCCGCTGATTACTGGACGCGTCGGTCTCGACGCCGTGCCGGCGGCCTTCGAAACTCTGGGCAAGCCCGACGCGCACGCCAAGATCCTGGTCGAGCCCTGGGGCTGAGTTACGAGGAGAACGACGCGAGACCGTCCGGGGCCGCGAAGAACCGGTGCAACGCGGCGTAGACCGTGCGCCGGTCGGCGACGAGCCGCTGCGCCGGCGGCAACGAGTCGAGGAACACGCGGCCGTAGGCTTTGCGCGCCACGCGGCTGTCGAGCAACACGACCGCGCCGCGATCGGTGCGCGAGCGGATCAGCCTTCCAAAGCCTTGCTTCAGCTTGATCACCGCCTGCGGCACGGTGTGCTCGTTGAAGGCGTTGCCGCCGCGCTGCGTGATCGCTTCGACGCGCGCCTGCTCGATCGGCTCGGTCGGCACGCGAAACGGTAAGCGCGTGATGATGACGCAGCGCAACGCAGCGCCACGCACGTCGACACCTTCCCAGAAGCTGTCGGTCGCAAACAGCACGGCGCGCGGCTCCTGCACGAAGCGACTCAACAGGAGATGCCGATTGATCTCGCCTTGCTGGAGCACGGTGAGACCACGGGCGCGCAGCTCGGCGCCGAGCGCGCCGACGGCCCGGTTGAGGGCACCGTAGGCGGTGAACAGCACGAAGGTGCCGCCGCCGGTCGCCTGCAACGTCTCGAAGATCGCCTCGTGCGTCGCCGCCTCGTACCCCGACTCGTTCGGATTCGGCAAATCACGTGGCACCGCCAGCAACGCCTGCCGCGCGAAGTCGAAGGGCGACTCGACGCGCAACGTGCGCCGACGCTCGTGATCCGACAGCTCGCGCAGGCCGAGACGATCATGCAGATAGTCGAAGCGCTGGTCGACCGCCAGCGTCGCCGAGGTCAACACCACGGTGGGGAACTGTTCGAACAGCGCCTTGCGCAGCAACGGCCCGACGGCGATCGGTGCGCTGTGGAACGCAATCGACTTGCCGGTGCGCGGCCGCTGGCGGGCCTCGATCCACTGGCAGACGTTCTCGTTGTCATCGACGAAGGCCAGCAGCGCTGCACCGAAGGCCTCGATCCGGCCCTGCTGCGCGCGCAATTCGGTGTTGAGGGAGAGCACTTGCTTGGCGGACTCCTCCGAGAGCTCGTCGATGCGGTCGCAGACGCCGTCGAAGTCGCGTGCGAAGGCGCCGAGCGCCACGCCGAGCCGGGTGAGCCAGTGCTCCAGGGTGTCCCAGTACGGTGTGGCGCGAAACTCGGGCACGATGCGCACCTTCTGATCGGCGCCGCCGACGATCTCGCGGCCGAGCGTGTCTTCCAGCCCGGTCAGCAGCTCGGTGAAGCACTGCTCCGCATCGACCAACAAGCTGGCGCGGCGCGGCAGCAAGCGTTCCTCGATCCAGCGCGCCGCGCCTTCGGCGGCGGGGCGGTCGTCCGCCGCTTCGATCGAGTCGAGCGCCAGCAGCAACGTCGGCAACAGGCCCTTGCTCTCGTGCTTGAGACTGCGCAGCCGTGCAAAGCTGCGCTCGATGGCGGCGTAGCTCAGGCGCGCCCCGAAGTAGTTGGTGGCGACGTCCTCCAAATGGTGCGCCTCGTCGATGATGACCCGCCGCGCCGGCGGCAGCACCGCGTTCTGCGTGTAGCTTCCGAGCTCATCGCGCAGCGCGAGATCGGCCATCAGCAGATGGTGATTGACGACGATGATGTCCGCCTGCGCTGCCGTCCGCCGCGCCGTGTAGAAGAAGCAGGTCGAGTAGTGGGGACAGCGTGCCCGCAGGCAGTTGTCGTTCTCCGAGACGACCTGCTCCCACACTTCGGGACGCGGTCGCACCGGCAGATCGCTCAGGCTGCCGTCAGGTGAGTGCTTCGCCCATGCCAGTAACGTCTCCAGCTCGCGCTGCAGGTCGTCCTCCACCAGCGAGGCGCCCTGCGCCTCGACCTGGGCGGCTTTGCGTTGGCAGAGATAGTTGCCGCGCCCCTTCACGAGCGCCGTCGTGCAGGTGAGCCCGTCGTGCTGCGTCAGGAAGGGCAGATCCTTCTTGATCAACTGTTCCTGCAGGTTGATGGTGTGCGTCGACACCACGACGCGTTCGCGGTTCAGCAGGCTCCACGAGATTGCGGGCAGGAGGTAGGCGAGTGACTTGCCCGTACCGGTGCCGGCTTCGACGGTGAGCGTGGTGTCGTCGTTGAATGCGCCAACCACCGCGTCAAGCATCTGCATCTGCTGTGGGCGATGCTCGTATTCGTCGAGTCGCGCGGCGATCGGGCCGCCGGGCGCGAGCCACGCTGCGGCATGTTCGGCTCCGAGGTGGGCTGGGGCATTGGCGACGTGCGGTTCCACGACGACGTACAGGTTGCGGACCGCGTTGTCGACGATGTACGCGCCGACGGCGTTGTTACCGAGCGCCGAGGCGACCGCGAGGTCGGCGTCGGACGGCGTCAGCGCCCCGCTGGGGTGGTTGTGGATGACCACCTCGCCCGGACGCGGCACCTGCAACAGGGCGGGCACGGCGTGGCGGTTGCCGCGCGCCAGGACGCGCACCGAGGCCACCCGAGCGGCATCGTCGAGGCTGCCCAGCAGGAAGACCTCGTTGCCGCCGGCATCGGCGATGGCCGCACGCAGGGCCTCGACGGCGCTGCGGGTGAAGCGCTGCTCAACCGGGTCGGTCACCGCCCGACCCTACCAGCCGCAGCTGCAACTGTCAGCCGACGTCCGGGCACGGGATTGGCAGGTAGACAGCTCTGTAAGGCGTTCGCGACCAGAGGAGGAGCCATGACCATCACTATCGTTCTCATCCTTGCGACAGCCGGTGTCTGTGTCTTGTCCCTTTTGGCAATCGGGGTGCAAGCCTACCGCAAGTTTCGCGGTCCCATGATCATCACCTGTCCGGAGACGCATGCGCCGGCGGCGGTTGCCGTGGACAGCATGCATGCCGCAATGACGGCCGCGGTGGACGCGACCGAGCTGCGTCTGAAGCAGTGCTCGCGCTGGCCGGAACGGCAGGACTGCGGCCAGGAATGCTTACGACAGATCGAGGTGGCGCCGCAGAGTTGTATGGTGCGAACGATCCTCGCCGACTGGTACGCCGACAAGTCCTGCGCCCTGTGCGGACGAGCGTTCGAGCCGATCCACACGTGGGATCACCAGCCCGCCATGCTCGGTGCTGACGGTCGCACTTTGCAGTGCTCGGACATTGCGGTGGAACGGTTGCCGCAGGTGTTGGCGACGTCGAGGCCGGTGTGCTGGAACTGTCACATCGCCGAGGAGTTCCGCCGCTGCAATCCAGACCTGGTCATCGACCGCCCACTGCACGGCGAGTCGGGCCAGCACGCCCGCGTCGGCTGAGGCAACGGACGAAGGCGCGCGCATGGCTCGGATCGACGGCGGCGAGATGCTGATTCGGGTGCTCAAGCAGCAGGGCATCCACCAGATCTTCACGCTCCACGGTGGGCATCTCGACGCAATATTCCAAGCCGCGCTCAATCATGGCGTGCGGCTCGTCGATACCCGCCACGAGCAGGCTGCCGGGCATGCCGCCGATGGCTGGGCACGCACCACCGGACAGCCGGGCGTCGCCATCGTCACGGCGGGGCCGGGGGTGACCGACGTCGTGACCGGCGTCGCCAATGCGTTCCTCGATTGCGTACCGACCTTGTTCATCGGCGGTGCCGCGCCGCTCGTCGATGCCGAGATGCTGCCGTTGCAAGGCGGCATCGATCAGTTGGCGTTGCTGCGACCGATCACCAAGTGGGCGCATCGCATCACGCACGTGCACCGCATTCCCGATCTGGTTGCCCAGGCGTTGCGCGTTGCCACCACCGGACGGCCGGGTCCGGTGTTTCTCGAAATCCCGGCGGACGTGCTGTTCAAGCGCGTCGACGAATCGGAGCTGTTCTTCCCACAGCGCATCTGTCCTGAAGCGGCGCCGGCGCCGGCGGCGCGTGCCGTCGAACAGGCCGTCGACTGGCTGCTCGCGGCGGAGCGACCGGCGATCCTGGCCGGCGGCGGTAGCTGGTTCTCCGGCGGCGGGCCCGCGCTGCTCAAGCTCGCCGAGCACACGGGTATCCCGGTGTTTGCCAACTCGAAGGCGCGGGGCATCGTGCCCGACGACCACCCGCTGTCAGGGCGCAGCTTCATGACCCTCGGCGTGCTCGCGCAAATGGGCGGCAGCGTGCCCGACGTAGTCCTGCTCCTCGGGGCGCGGCTCGGGCTGTTCACCGGTGGGCGCACCGGGATGGTGATACCGCCGGGCGCGCGTGTGATCCAAGTGGATATCGAAGGGACGGAGATCGGGCGGAATCGCGATATCGAGTTGGGGATCGTCGCCGACTGTCGCGAGGCCATCGTCGCGCTCGATGCGGCGGCGCGCGAGCGGCGCTGGCCGCGCCGTGATGCCTGGCAGGAAGCGGTGCGCCAGGCGCGCGGCCTGCCGGGCGCGTTGTTCAGCGAAGCGCTGACGAAGTCGGATGGGCCGATTCACCCGTACCGGCTGGCGCATGCCGTCGCCACGACGGCGGCACCGGATGCCATCATCGTCGCCGACGGCGGCGAGACGGCGTCATGGATGGACATGGCGGCCGAGGTGCGGGGCGGTGGGCACTGGCTGTCGCACGGGTACCTGGGTTGCCTCGGTGTCGGCATGCCGTTCGCGCTAGCGGCCAAGGTGGCGCATCCCGACCGGCAAGTGGTGTGCGTCATCGGCGACGGGTCGGTGGGGCTGAACTTCGCCGAGTTCGACACCATGGCGCGGCACGGGTTGAACGTCGTCACCGTGGTGAACAACGATCGGCAGTGGGGGATGTCGTTGCACGGTCAGGAGTTGATGTACGGGAAGGACCGCACAGTCGTGACCACACTGGCACCGACGCGCTACGATCTTGCTGCCGCCGGGTTTGGTTGTCGTGGCGAGCTGGTCGAGCACCCGGCCGATCTGGTGCCGGCGTTGCAGCGTGCCCTGGCCGCCGGCGAGCCGGCGTGTGTGACCGTCATGACCGATCCGTCGGTGATCGCGCCGATCACGCAGATGATGGTCGCCAGCGCGGCGCCGGCGCTCGGGGACGACGATAAGGTGCGCATGCCGTACTACGGCGAGCGCGACGCCTAGGGCCTGCGGCCAGCGTCCCTTCTACGGGCCGCTCCCGGTTGGGCCGCTCCGGTTCTCAAAGGCCGCGTTACCCGCCGCGGCTGCGACCAACCGTGGTACGGATCTGTGCCGCGGAAGCGTTTCCTGCACAACGCACGTCCGCCTTGGGACGCGCCCGCCGGCCATGCCGCCGAATCCCGACGCGTGGCGTACCATTTGCTGCCCCCGGGGCGGCTCGATCCGATGTTGCAGGCAATCCAACGCAAATTGTGGCTCACCCAAGCCGTCCTGCTGGGACTCTTCGGCGGCGGTGTGGCTTTCCTCTACCTGGTCTCGACGGTGTTGTTCGACGCCGAGCAGCTGCGCTGGGAAGTGATCTGCTTCAGCGTGGAGGCGGTGATCTTCGGCGTGCCGTTGGTGATCGTCCACCCGCTGTTCCGCCCGATCCTGCACCAGGTGCAGCGACTCCAGGTGGGGCTCCCGATCAGCCCGCAGGAGGCGACCGCCTACACCCGCCGAGTCCTGAGTTATCCGTTCAAGGTGAGCCTGCTGGTGTTCTGCGGCAGCATCGTGGCGTACATCCTCGGGGTGGCGCAGCTCCGTTACCTGGCACGTCTGCCCTGGGAGGGTGTGGTCGTCATCCTCATCTGCGGCGTGACGTCCGGTCTCCTCTGGGGCGTGCTGGAGTATTTTCTTCTCGAGTACTTCCTGCAGCCGCTCACTGGCCTCGCCGCCGCCGCCAGCGAGGGCAGCCCGCCGCCGCGAGTGCAAGTGTCGTTGAAGGCCAAGATCTTCGCCAGCAGTGTGGCGTTGGTGCTGGCTTCCCTCGGCTTCTTCGGCGTGGTTGCCTATACCCGCGCCGCGCATAGCTTGGAGCAGGAGATCGGCATCCGCGTCTCCGGCCGCATCCGCGAGTTCGCCAATCTGGTCGGCTCGCTACCGACGCCCGTGGACGGCGGCATCTCGGCGGGGTGGTGGTTGATTGCGGCGGAGTTTCCGATCAGCCCACGCGGCTACTTTCACATCATCGATCCCGCCGGCCACGTCATCGCTACCCACCCCGCCAGCGCCGAAGGGCCGCGACAGCTTACCGACGAGGTGTTGCGACCGGCGGTGCGCACCCGCGTGCTCACCGAGGCCGAGGGCTACCTGACCGATCGGGTCGATCACAGCAAGATCGTCAGTTTCGTCACCATTCCCGGGACGCGCTTCAAGGTCGTGGCGATCGCGCCGCTGCGCGACTTCAGCCCGCAGTTGGATCAGCTGGTGTACTCCGGGCTGGCCGGAATGGGCTTCGCGCTGCTGCTGTCGCTCGGCATCGGCTTCCTGTGCGCGCGCAGCATCACCACGTCGCTCGGCGAGGTCACTCACGTCGCCCAAGCCCTGGCCGAGCACCACGACCTGACGCAACGGGTGCCGTTCCTCACCAACGACGAGGTCGGTGTGTTGGCGCACGCCTTCAACGAGATGGCGCACGGACTGCAAACGTACGCCGGCGGCTTGGAGCAGGCGGTGGCCGAGCGCACCAAGGAGCTCGAGCGGCGGCGCGAGCAGCTCGAAGCCAAGAACCATGACCTCAGCGACTTCCTCTACGTCGCGTCGCACGACCTGCGGGCGCCGCTCATCAACCTCTCCGGCTTCTCGCACGCCCTGCAGGGCAGCATGGAGGTGCTCGACGGCCTCATGCACAAGGCGGCGACGGGTAGCAACGGGTTGTCCGACCGCGTCAACGCCGCGCAGTGGGTCGCGGTGAAGGACGAGATCGGCGAGTCGCTCGACTTCATCCTGCGGGCCACCGCCAAGATGGACCTGCTGGTGAGCGCGCTCCTCGAGCTGTCACGCATCGAGACGCGGCCGCATGTCACCCAGGCCGTCGACACGCAGCTCCTGGCCGAGGACATCCTGCGAACGTTCCATTTCCAGATCACCGAGAAACGGATCTCCGTCGTTACCGGCTGGCTGCCGACGGTGCACGCCGACGCAGCGCGCATCAATCAGGTGTTCAGCAACCTCATCGACAACGCCATCAAGTACTCGCGCCCCGGCATCGACGCGCACATCGAGATCGGCTGCGAGGAGCGCGACGACGTGCATTGCTTCTATGTGCGCGACAGCGGGCGCGGCATCCGGCCGGAGGACCAAGACAAGGTCTTCCGGCTGTTCACGCGCGTCGGCAGCAGCGACGTTCCCGGTGAGGGCGTCGGGCTTGCGGCCGTCCGCAAGATCATCGACAAGCACGGCGGCAAGATCTGGGTCGAGTCGGTCCTCGGCCACGGCAGCACCTTCTGGTTCACCCTCCCGCGTCGCCTCGACGTCGGCCTGTCGCTCGTCGCATAAGCGTCGGCGAACCGCCCGCATCGACGCGCGCGGACGGCTGTGGTACGACCGCGCCGCCCATCACGAAAGGAGACCGTCATGCCTGCCCCGAGTCGCACCGAGGTCGAAGCGGCGTTGCGCCACTACTTGAAGGTCGGCGCCGAGCAGCACGATTGGAACGCCTGGGCCGACCTGTTCACCGAGGACGCGCTCTACATCGAGGTGCAGTACGGGACGTTTCACGGGCGTGAAGCGATCCGCAAATGGATCGTCGAGACCATGGCGACGGTTCCGGAGATGTATTTCCCGCCGATCAAGTGGCACGTCATCGATGGCGATCGCGTCGTCTTCTACCTCGACAACGTGTTGCCCAATCCCGACCCGAGCGGCGCGCCGCTGGCGTTTCCGTCGGTGAGCATCCTGCAATACCGCGACGGCCTGTGGTGCTACGAGGAGGACATCTACGACGTGCGCGCCAGCTTGCGCGCCAAGGAGATGTTCAAGGCCTGCCGCTAGCGTCACGTCGAGTCGCGGGTGAGCCGGCAAGTCCGCCCTGCTCCTAGGCAGCGGCGGTCCGCAACGCTACACTGTCGCGCACTATGATCATCGTAATGAAGGCCGACATTCTCCCCGAGTCACCCGAGGTGGCGCAGGTGATCCGCCTGGCGGAACGGTATCCGAACGTCCACGCCGAAGCCCGCAAGATCGAAGGCGCCACCCGCGTCCTCACCGAGGTCTATTTGCTGGGCTCGACCAGCACCATCCCACAAGAGCCGTTCGAGGAGTTTCCGGCGGTGGAGAAGGTCATTCGGATCCGCGAGCGCTATCGTTCCATCGGCCGCCACCACGGACAAGCGGAGGCCATCGGCTTCGAGTATAACGGCGTGCGCTTCAGCCAGGACGAGTTCCTCATCTTCCCGGGCCTGTGCGCCGTCGACACGCGCGAGCACACCGAGGCGATGTTCCGGGCGCTCAAAGCGGCCGGCATCGTGACTACACGCGCCGGTGCCTACAAGCCGCGCACCAGCCCGTACGACTTCCAGGGACACGGCCAGCTCTGCCTGCCGTACGTGTTCGAGCTGGCCGGCAAGTACGGCATCCGGGTCATCGCCATGGAGATCACGCACGAAGCCCAGATCGACGAGATCCGCGCCGCGCTCGCCGCCGCGGGGCAGCCGACCGGGGTGATGCTGCAGATCGGCACGCGCAACGCGCAGAACTTCGAGCTGCTCAAGGTCGTCGGCCAACAGCAGGAGTTCCCCGTGCTCTTCAAACGCGGCATGGGCATCACCCTCGACGAGTCCCTCAACGCCTGCGAGTACGTCGCCAACAGCGGCAACAATCGCATCATCTTCTGCCTGCGCGGCGTGAAGAGCCATCTCGGCGATCCGCATCGCAACCTGGTCGACTTCGCGCACGTGCCGGTGGTGCGGCGGCTGACGCGCCTGCCAGTATGCATCGATCCGTCACATTCGGTCGGCCGCAAGGACGTCGCGCCCGACGGCATTCTCGACATCGCCCACGTCACCGCCCAGGGCATCATCGCCGGCGCCAACATGGTTCTCGTCGACTTTCATCCCAAGCCGGAGCTGGCGCTGTGCGACGGACCGCAGGCCTTGCTCCTCGAAGAGCTGGATTACTTCGTCCGCGACGCCCAGCTGGTGCGGCGTACGTACGTCGAGCGCTGCAAGCTGCGCGCGGCGTAGGTCGCGGCGGTCCCGGAGCACCCGATGAAGCTCTACCATTCGCCGCGCTCGCGGTCGGTCCGGCCGCGCTGGTTGCTCGAAGAAGTTGGGGCGCCGTACGAGTTGGTGACCCTCGACTTTGCGCGTGGCGAGCACAAGACGCCCGAGTACCTGCGGATCCATCCGCACGGCGCCGTGCCGGCGCTAGAGGATGGCGACCTCGTGCTCATCGAGTCGGCGGCGATCTGCAGCTACCTGGCCGACAAGTTTCCCGCCGCACAGCTGGCGCCGGCGGTGGGCACTGCGGCACGCGGTCGCTACTACCAATGGATGCACTACGCGATAGCGACGCTGGAGCCGCCCGTCCTGCAGGTGTTCCTGCACACGGTGTTGTTGCCCGAAGCGCAGCGTTCGGCACGCGCCACCGAGGAAGGGCGACAGAAGTCGGCGGAGGCCATCCAGGCCATCGGCGGCGCGCTCGGCAGCCAGCCGTTCATCCTGGGCGAGCAGTTTTCGGCCGCCGACATCCTGCTGGGTACGACGTTGTCCTGGGCGCGCGCCTTCGGCCTCCTCGGCGAGCATCCCGAGGTGGAGGCGTACGCGCAGCGGCTCGCCGCCCGCCCCGCGTACCGCCGCGCGCACACCGACTGAGGACGAGCCCGAGGCGCACCCGTGGGATCGCTCGACGAGTTCTCACTGCCGGTCCGCCTGTTCCTGCGCGCCTACCGCTGGCGCCGTATCGATCCGGTGCCGTGGACGCCGCTCGCCAAGCCGCTCGCCGAGTGCCGCCTGGCGTTGGTGTCGAGCGCCGGGCTCGTCGTGCCCGGGCAAGCACCCTTCGAGGACACGATCCGCGGCGGCGATGTCTCCTTCCGCGATATTCCTGCCGACGCCGAGGCCGGCACACTGATCGACACGCACCGCAGCGCGTCGTACGACCACGCGGGCGTGCGGCGCGATCCGAACCTGGCGTTCCCGATCGCGCGTGTCCGCGAACTAGTGCAGCGCGGACGGATCGGCGCGGTGAATCACCGGCATCTGTCCTTCATGGGCTCGATCACCGCGCCGGGGCGGCTGATCCGCGACACCGCGCCGGAAGCGGCGCGCCGGCTGGTGGCGGACGAGGTCGACGTCGCGCTGCTGGTGCCCGTTTGACCCATGTGCAACCAGGCCGTGTGCCTGGTCGCCGCCGAGCTGGAACGGCAGGGCATCGCGACCGTGACCGTCCAGCTGCTCCGTGTCGTCGCCGAACGCGTCGGCCCGCCGCGCGCCCTCTGCGTGCCGTTTCCACATGGCTATCCGCTGGGCGCCCCCGACGATCCAGTGCGGCAACACCACGTCATTGAGGCGGCGCTGCGGCTGCTTGAGGATGGCGCGCTCGTGCCGCCCGTCCTGGTTGATTTTCGCGAGCCGATGAACGGATGATGGCAATCGCTCTTACCGATGGCCAAGTCACGCGCACTGGAAGAGACGCTGGCGATGTTGCATCGGCTGCGTGAGCAGCCGACGAGCGCGACCACGCTGGCAACGCTGCGCCAGGTGCTGGCCGGGAAGAGCTCGCATGCCGCCGCCAAGGCGGCGCAGATTGCCGGCGAGTTCGAGATCGTGACCCTCACGCCGGACCTGGTTGCCGCGTTCGCGCGTTTCATGGTGAATCCGGTCAAGGGTGATCCCACGTGTGCGGCGAAGGTGGCGATCGCCGACGCCCTGTATCGCATCGGCGCCGACGCGGAAGCGGTGTTTCTGCCGGGCATCCATCACGTGCAGTTGGAGCCGGTGTACGGCGGCAAGGCGGACACCGCCGGTCCGCTGCGCGGCGTGTGCGCGCTCGGCTTGGTGCGCATGAACTACGCCGACACGCTCACCGAGTTGGCTGACTTGCTCGCCGACCCGGAAGGCGCCGTCCGCATCGCCGCGGCGCGCGCCCTGGCGTACAGCGAGAACGAGCACGGCGCGCCGTTGCTGCGTCTCAAAGTCTTGATTGGGGATGAGCAGCCGGAGGTCGTCGCCGAATGTCTGACGGCGTTGCTGCAGCTCGCCCCAGCTGCGTCGCTGCCCTTCGTCGCGCGCCGGCTCGATGCGTCGGACGCGCCGACGTGCGAGATGGCGGCGCTGGCCCTCGGGACCGCGCGGCGTCGCGAGGCGCTCGACATCTTGCGTCAGTGGTTCGCGCGCCTGCGCGACGCCGAGCTGCGGCGCACCGCGCTCCTGGCGATCGCCATGCTCAAGCACGACGAAGCGATCGACTTCCTCCTCGCGGTGACCGCCGAGGCGATCGGCCCGACGGCCCGCGACGCCATCGCCGCGCTCGGCATGTACCGGCACGACGGCGCATTGCGGCAGCGGGTCATCGACACCGCCACGCGGCGTGACGACGTCGATCTGCGCGCCGCGGTGGCGGAGGCGTTCGACTGACCTCAGCCGCTCGTCGCGGAGGCAGCGGCGAGCTTCAGCGGCAAGCGAAAGACCACCTGGGCGCCACGCCGGCCAAGCACGGGTTCGACGGTCAGGCGACCGCCGTGCGCCTCCGTGAACTGTCTCGCGATGGCTAAACCGAGCCCGGTACCCTGCTCCTTCGTCGTGAAGAACGGCGCGAAGATGGACTCACGGTCGGCTGCCGGCACGCCCGGGCCCTCGTCGGAGACGGCGATCGCCACCTGGCCAGCGGCCGCCGTCGCCTCGACGCGCACGGTCCCGCCGTGCGGCGACGCCTCGATGGCGTTGCGCAGTACGTTGACGAGCGCCTGCTTCATCTTCAGCTTGTCGAGCGGCACGAGCATGTCCGCCGGACAGCTCGCCTGCAGCGCAACGCCGCGCGCGGCGGCTTCGGTGCGGCAGTCTTCGACGCACTCGTCGATGACGCGCGCCAATGGATGCTCGTACAAGTTGACGCGGAGGTCCTTGCTGAAGACGAGCAAGTCGGTGAGCACGCGGTTCACGTCGCCCAACGCCGCCTCGATGGCCGCCGCATT
>Ga0335082_10005776_pt1 | contig 13557 bp, 14 predicted proteins | sample Lox_Sample_41_FD_206718 | JGI IMG/M metagenome (GOLD analysis project Ga0335082, IMG submission 206718) | Soil microbial communities from Loxahatchee National Wildlife Refuge, Florida, United States - Lox_Sample_4.1 | ecosystem: Environmental > Terrestrial > Soil > Wetlands | place: USA... | reverse complement strand
TCCGCACGGCTGGAGGCAGCCCGCCTCCGCGCCCGTCGGGCAGGTGGCGTCCGCGGCGGCGTCGCCGCGCAGCGGCCGCCCGCTCGCCGGATCGACGCGCCGAACGCCGTTCTTGCGGGCGGGCGTCCCCGCGCTGGCCGTGAGCGTGCCGCCGGCGACCGTGAGCGTGAGCGTTCCCGGATCGCTGCGCAGGTCGCCGCCGGCGGACTGGAGGTCGAAGCTCCCGACCGGGTCGCCGAAGTGCGCGAAGGCCGCACGGCGGTCGATCGCCGTCACGCCCGTCCGCGGATCGATGTGCGCCGGCGTCGACGGCGCCCCGCGCAGCGCGCCCGTGAGCTCCGTCAGCGGCGCGGCGCGCGGCGAAGCCGGGCACGCGACCGTCCCGAACAGGATCGTCGCGAGCAGGAGGGCCGTCCGCGGGCGCGCCATGAGCCATCTGACGACGGGAGGGGGGCCCCTGTCAAGTCAAAATGACTCAGCGTCCCGAGCGGATCCACCCGGCCAGCACCTCGACCCAGAGCGGGTGGGCGTTCAGGCACGGGATCAGCACGAGCTCCTCGCCTCCGAGCGCGAGCCACTGCGCGCGCGCGCGGATCCCGATCTCCTCGACCGTCTCGAGGCAGTCGGCGACGAACGAGGGGCAGATCACCGCGAGCCTCTCGACGCCGCGCGCGCGCAGCTCAGGGAGCACCTCGTCGGTGTAGGGGCGCAGCCAGGGCGTACGGCCGAGCCGCGACTGGAACGACATCGTCCAGTGCTCGTCGCGCAGCCGCAGGGCGTCCGCGAGCCCGCGGGCCGTGGCCAGGCAGTGGGCGCGGTAGCAGAAGCGGTTCATCGGTCCGATCACGTCGCAGCAGGCCGACGACGCGAGGCAGTGCGCGCCGGTCGGGTCGCTCCTCCGCACCTGCCGCTCGGGGAGACCGTGGAACGAGATCAGCAGGTGATCGGGCCACTGGCTCTCGGGCAGCTCGCGGGCCACCGCGGCGAGCGCGCCGAGGAAGCCGGGCTCGGCGTAGAAGGGCTCCTGCACGTCGACGGCGGGGACGTTCGTGCGCCGGCCGGCCTCGCGATAGACGGCCTCGAGCGCGGAGCCCGTGCTCGCCGACGCGTACTGCGGGAAGAGCGGGACCACGCGGATCCGCTCGACGTCGGCCGCCGCGAGCCGGTCGAGCGCGGGGCCGATCGCCGGAACGCCGTAGCGCATCGCGAGCTCGACCAGGTAGTCCTCGCCGAGCTCCTTCTGCAGCGCATCGCACAGCGCGTGACCGTTCGACACCAGCGGCGAGCCGGTGCCCGTCCACACCTGGCGGTAGGCCGCGGCCGCGCGGCGCGGGCGGAAGGGGAGGATCGTGAGGTTGAGCACGAGCGCGCGCGACAGCGCCGACGTGTCGATGACCCGGGGGTCGCCGAGGAACTCGCGCAGGTAGCGGCGCACCGCGCGCGCCGTCGGCGCCTCGGGCGAGCCGAGGTTCAGCAGCAGGACGCCGCGCCGCCGGCTCACAGCCACGCGTACGCCTTGCGCATCGCATCGCGCCCGCCCGACTCGAGGATCTCGCCGTGGGTCAGCGTGACGCGGTCGAAGTCCCAGGCGAGGATGCGATCGAGCGAGGCGCGCGCGGCGCTGCGGTCGCGGATCGCGACGCGCACGAGCCCGTTCGGGCCGAAGCCGTCACGCACGCGCGTGAGGCGGGCCCAGAGGAGGAGCCCCGGGAGCGAGGCCTCCGTGGGGTGGAACGCGAGGTCGGCCACGAGCAGGGTGCGGCTCGCGCGGTGGAAGAAGGCGACCTCGTTCAGGAGCCGCGCGCCGCGCACGAAGACCTGCTCGAGCGCGCCGCCGCAGCTCGGGTGCGGCTCGTCGCCGAGCTCGCCGTCGAAGGGGAGGTCGCGGCGTTTGCGCGGGAGCCCGGGCGCGCCCAGGAGGAGTGCCTGGGGGTAGGCCTGCTTCCAGCCGCCGGCGAAGAGGTGGTGGACGTAGTTGGGCGCCGCGATCACGCGCACCGCGCCGAGCGCATCGACCGCGCGCCGCGTCGCGGCGTCGGCCTGGACCGGCGAGTGGAGGAAGAGGCCGCCGTCGGGGAGCCGGATCACGGTCATGCGGGTGCCGATGTCGAAGAACGGGAGCGGCCGCCGGAGCGGCCGCTCCGCCACCCAGAGGTCGTGGGCGATGGGGCGGAGCGCGTCCATGGCCCTCCAGAATAGGACGGCTCAGAGCGGCACGCCGAGCTTCGCGAGGTCGTGGCGGATCCGCTCGACGTCGGCGCTCCGCGCCGCCACGTCGCGCGCGCAGATCTCGCGCGCGGCGACGGCGGCGGCCTGGCCCTCCAGCATGCACGGGCCGATCACGCGCACCGACGCAAAGGCGGCGGGATCGGCCGAGATGCAGCGGCCGGCCACGAGCAGGTTGTCGATGCCGCGCGCGACCAGGCAGCGGTAGGGAATCGTGTACCAGGTGCCGGGCTCGAGGAAGCGCCAGAGCGTCTCGCCGCCGGCGACGTGGCGCTCGATCGGCCAGGCGGCGCGCCCGATCCCGTCGTCGAACTGGCGGAGCCCGAGCACGTCCTCCTCGGCGAGCCGGCACTCGCCCTCGACCCGGCGGGTCTCGCGCACGCCGAGCCGGAAGGCGCTGTCGGCCACGAAGGCGTCGGCGAAGCCCGGCACCTTGCGGCGGAGGAAGTCGGCGAGCTTTGCGACCTGCCGCCGCCCTTCGAGCTCCCCCCACGTGAGCTCCGCGGCGTCGCCGGCGTCGAGCGCGCGCCCGCGCCAGGCGATCCGCGAGAGGGCGACCAGCACCTCGCCGGGGCGCCCGGTCGGGATCAGGTTGCCGCCCTTGCGCGGGAGGCCTTCGGACTCGAAGTGCTCGGCGAGGAGCTTGGGGAGCTCGCGCAGCGCGCCGAGCGCGGCGCTGAGGTCGACGTGCTGCATCGTGAACATCGTCGACGGGTACTGGAGCTCGTCGGCGCGCTCGGTGGCGACCCCGGCCTGCCGCGCCAGCTCGGCGTCGCCGGTCGCGTCGACCCAGACACGCGCGCGCAGCGCGACGCGCCCGGCGCGGGTGTGGATCGCCGCGCCGCGGAGCACGCCGCCCTCCACCGCCGCGTGCGTCACCTTGGCGTGTAGCCAGACCGTGAGCCGCGCCTCGGCCGCGGCGCGCTCCTCGAGCAGCAGCTTCACGCCCCAGGGCACGTAGGGCAGGGCGGCGCTCTCGCGGAACGGAACCGGCCCGTAGGCGTGCTGCCGCGCGCGCAGCGCGTCGGCCAGCTCGAGCGGGAATCCGCCGACCAGCGGCGCCAGCCGGCCATCGCGCTCCTTCAGGAAGAAGCCGCAGTAGGTGCCGACCGAGCCGCCCGTGCTCATGCCGCCGAGGAACGGCATCTCCTCGACGAGCGCCGTCCGCAGGCCCATGCGCGCGCCGGTCACGGCGGCGGCGCAGCCCGCCGAGCCTCCGCCGACGACCGCGAGGTCGACCTCGGCGGCGATCGGGAGCGCCTCGGCCGGGAGCTGGAGCGTCGCTCGAGACGGCGTAGAGCCCGTCAAGGCCGACGGCGCGCGAGGCCGCCGAACCAGAACGACACGAGCAGGTACCAGCCGGGGAAGGCGAGCGTGGCGGGCGCGATGCGCAGCCGCGCGCCGAGCTCAGGCGCTACGACCGCGAGGGCGAGGGCGACGATCCAGAGCGCCCCGAGCGCGTTCGTGGTGCGCCGTAGCACCGGCATCTTGCTCGGGTAGACGTACTTGATCGGGACGAACACCGCGACGGAGAGCCCCACCACGACGGCGGTCGTCGTGGCGCGCGAGGCGTCGAGCAGCCAGGCGTAGAGCGCGACCACGTTCCAGTACGACGGGAAGCCGAGGAAGAAGTCGTCCTCCGTCTTGGCATCCTGCTGCGAGAATCCGTACGCGCTGGCGAGGATCGGGAACGCGGCCCACCACGGGCGCAGGTAGCCGGCCGCCACCAGGAACACGACGGGGACGATCACGTAGTTCAGGAAGTCGACGATGTCGTCGAGGCGCCGGCCGTCGATGCCGGGCAGGACCTCGCGCACCCGCACCGCGCGCGCGAGCGTGCCGTCGACCGAGTCGATGGCGAGCGCCACCAGCATCAGGATGGCGGCCTGCGGCAGGTTGCCGGCCACCACCGCGAGCAGCGCGATCGCGCCGACCACGGCGCCGCTCGCGGTGAAGGCGTGCACGCCCCACGCGAGGCCGACGCGCCGCGGCCCGAGCTCGCGGACGACGGCGAGCCGGCCGCCCGACCTCGCCCGCGCCGGCGCGGGGCTTTCGTGCGAGGGCTGCTGCGGCGGCTGCTGCTGCGGCGGGCTCATGGTCGGTCCTCGGAGCTCGGACCAGCATACCAGAGGCGCAGGTCGAACCTGCAGCGGAGGGGCCGCGAGCCGCTATCCTGCTCGATCGATGGCCCGCAACCGCTTCGTCGAGAGCCGCGCGCTCGAGTACATGCGCCAGGGCGACGAGACCTTCCTCACGACGCGCGTCGACGCGGTCCTGAACTGGGGCCGCAAGTACTCGATGTTCCTCTACCCGTTCGTGACCGCCTGCTGCGGCATGGAGTTCATGTCGGTGGCCGGTCCGCGCTACGACCTCGACCGCTTCGGCTGCGCGCTCCCGCGCTTCTCGCCCCGCCAGGCGGACCTCCTGATGGTGGTCGGCACCATCAGCCACCGGCAGGCGCCCATCCTCAAGAAGGTCTACGACCAGATGGCGGAGCCGAAGTGGGTGATCGCCTTCGGCGCCTGCACCTGCTCGGGCGGCCCCTACAACAACTACGCCACCGTACAGGGCATCGACACGATCATCCCGGTGGACGTCTACATCCCCGGCTGCCCGCCGCGGCCGGAGGCCGTGCTCGACGGGCTGATGAAGCTCCAGGAGCGGGTCCAGGCGGAGCGGGTGCCCGCGGACGGCCGGCACCGCGAGACCGAGGACCTGCCGCTTCCGGTCGTCGAGAAGCCGATCGCGCGCTGAGCCGTCAAGCCCCGCGTTCGGGTTCCGATCCTATCCGTGGAGGAGAGGCCGGCGCCGTGAGCCCCAGCGAACGCTTCGATCTGGTCGTGGTGGGCTCGGGACCGGGTGGCTACGTCGGCGCGATCCGGGCCGCTCAGCTCGGCCAGCGGGTGGCGGTGGTCGAGCAGGACCGGCTCGGCGGCATCTGCCTCAACTGGGGCTGCATTCCCTCGAAGGCGCTGCTCACCGGCGCCGAGCTGGTCGAGTCGCTGCGAGTGCACGGCGAGACCTTCGGCGTCGTCGCGGGCGAGCTCCGCCTCGACTACGGCAAGGCGATCGACCACAGCCGCAAGGTGGCCGACCGCCTGTGCAAGGGCGTGCAGGCGCTCTTCAAGAAGAACGCGATCACATGGGTCCGCGGGCGCGGCCGCCTGGTGGGCCCGACGAGCGTCGCGGTCGAGGGCGCCGACGCCGGCGTGGTGGAGGGCTCCAACGTCGTGCTCGCGACGGGATCCACCGAGTGGACGCCGCCGGGGATCGAGGTCGACGGCCGGCGCGTCCTCACCTCGCGCGAGGCGCTCGAGTCGCGCGAGATCCCGGGCCACCTCGTGATCGTCGGCGCCGGGGCGGTGGGCATCGAGTTCGCCTACGTCTACGCCATGTACGGCGCGCGCGTGACCCTGGTCGAGATGGCCGACCAGGTCCTGCCCGGCGCCGACCCGGAGGTGGCGCAGGCGCTCGAGCGCGAGCTCCGCCGCAAGAAGATCGCGGTGCGCACCGGCACCCGCTTCGAGGAGCTGAAGCGGACGCCGTCCGGTGTCGCGGTCACGGTGCGCGCAGGCGACCAGAGCGAGCAGGTCGAGGCCGACCAGGTGCTGCTCGCGATCGGGCGACGCCCGCTGTCGGGCGATCTGGGCCTCGAGGCCGCCGGCGTCGGCACCGATGCGAAGGGCTTCGTTCGCGTCGACCAGCAGCTCGTCACCTCGGCGCCCACGGTGCGCGCCATCGGCGACCTCGTCGGTGCGCCGCTCCTGGCCCACAAGGCGAGCGAGGAGGGCGTGGCAGCGGCCGAGTGGATGGCCGGCCACCCGCGGCCGGCCCTCGACCCCTGGAAGATCCCGGCGTGCATCTACTGCCAGCCGCAGGTCGCCTGGATCGGGCGCACCGAGGCGCAGGCGCGTGCCGAGTTTGGCGACGACGTCCGGATCGGGCGCTTCCCGTTCACGGCCTCGGGCAAGGCGGTCGCGTCGGCGCACACGGCCGGATTCGCCAAGCTGATCGCCGAGCCGCGCTTCGGCGAGATCGTCGGGGCGCACCTGGTCGGCTACGGGGCGACCGAGCTCGTCGCCGAGATCGCGCTGGCGATGACGCTCGAGGCCACCACGTCGGAGATCGCCGCGACGACGCACGCGCATCCCACCCTGTCGGAGGCGATCCTCGAGGCAGCGCTGGCGGCCGAGGGTCGCTCGATCAACGTCTAGGTAGCGCCCGCGCGCAGCCAGCTGAAGTCAACAACGAGGAGCTTCGTGGATGTCGATGACGGTCGAGCTTCCGGCGCTGGGCGAGAGCGTGGTCGAGGGGACCGTGACGCGCTGGCTCGTCCGCGAGGGCGAGCGCGTGCACCGCGACCAGCCGCTCGTCGAGGTCACGACCGACAAGGTCGACGCCGAGATCCCGGCGCCGGAGGACGGCGTCGTCGAGAAGATCCTGGTCGCCGAGGGCGAGACCGTCCCGGTCGGCGGCGCCCTTCTCACCCTCGCCGTCGGCGCCGAAGCCGCCGCGATCCCGGCTACTCCCACTCCCTCCGAGGCAATGAAATCGCCCGGAGGACGTGCCACAGCTCAGCAATCAACGACGTCACAACCCCCCCGCGCCACCCCCGTCGCCCGCCGCCTCGCCGACGCCGAGGGCGTCGACCTCGAGGCCGCCGAGGCGAGCGGCCCGGGTGGACGCGTGACGAAGGCCGACGTGGCGCGGGCGGCCGCTGCGCGGCCGCCCGCGAGCGAGACCCCGCGGCCCGCGCCGCGCCGCGTGGCGGCGCCCGCGGACCCGGCGCGGCGGCCTGCGTACCTCGAGTACCAGATCCAGCCCGGCGACAAGGTGATCCCGATGACGCCGCTGCGGCGCATCGTCGCCGAGCACATGGTGCTCTCGAAGCGGGTGTCGCCGCACGTCGGCACGGTGGCCGAGATCGACCTCGGCAACGTGGTGCGCCTGCGCGACCAGCACAAGCGCGCCTTCCGCGAGCAGCACGGCTTCAACCTCACCTTCCTGCCGTTCGTGGTGCACGCGGCGGTGCGCGCGCTTCGCGAGCACCCGCGGCTCAACGCCTCGGTGTTGGAGGACGCCATCGTCGAGAAGCGCGCGATCCACATCGGTGTCGCAGTCGAGACCGAGAAGGGCCTGGTGGTGCCGGTGGTGCGCGACGCCGACCGGCTCTCGCTGGTGGGGCTCGCGGCCGCGATCGAGGACCTCGGCAACCGCGCTCGCGCGCGCCAGCTCTCGCCCGACGACCTCTCCGGAGGCACCTTCACGGTGTCGAACCCGGGCCGGCACGGGAACCTCTACGGCTTCGCGATCATCAACCAGCCGCAGGTCGGGATCCTGCGCATGGGCGAGGTGGTGAAGCGACCCGTGGTGCGCGAGGTCGACGGCGAGGACGCCATCGTGATCCGCCCGATCATGCACCTGGCGCTCTCCTACGACCACCGGGCGGTCGACGGCGCGCCGGCCAACGCCTTCCTGCACGAGGTGCGCGAGCTGCTCGAGGGGGCGGAGTTCGAGCTCTGAGCGCGACGGGGGCGGGGGCGGCCGGCGCAGTCGCGCCCGCGGACGCGCCCCGGCTCGAGTCGCTCCGAGTCGAGTGGCTGGGACGGGTCCGCTATGCCGACGCGCTCGCGCTCCAGGAGGAGCGGCTCGAGGCGCGCCGGCGCGGTCGCTCTGGCGACGTGCTCCTCCTCCTCGAGCACCCGCCGGTGGTCACGCTCGGGCGCAGCGCGCGGCGCGAGCACCTGCTCGTGCCGCCGGAGGGGCTCGCGGCCCGCGGCATCGAGCTGCACGAGGTCGCCCGCGGCGGGGACGTCACCTATCACGGCCCCGGCCAGCTCGTCGGCTACCTGATCGTCGACCTCGCTGCCCGCGGTCGCCCGGACGTGGGCGCCTTCCTGCGCCGGATCGAGGCGGTGCTGATCGGCGCGCTGGCCGAGCTCGGCGTCGAGGGCTACGCGCGCCCGGGATGGACGGGCGTCTTCGCATCCGGACCCCTGCGTGCTACCGCTCAGCAACCCCGGAAGATCGCGTCGATCGGGATCGGCCTGCGCGGCTGGGTCACCTGGCACGGGTTCGCGCTCAACACGACCCTCGATCCGGCCGCGTTCGACCCGATCGTGCCTTGCGGCCTGCACGAGGTCGCGATGACGTCGGTGGCGCGCGAGCTCGGCGCGGCCGCGGCCGGCGACCTCGATGGACGGGCCCGCGACGTGGTATCGCGCGCGTTCGAGCGCGATCTCGCCGGCGCGGAGGGGCTCCGCTAGGCTGCGCGCCGATGACCGCCCGCGTCGTCACCGTGAAGCGCCGTGAGAAGCTGGGATGGGTCGAGCGCAGCTACCTGCCGGCGATCGCGCAGGGGCTCGCCACCACCAGCCGACACTTCTTCCGGAACCTGTTCGGCTTCCTCTCCGGGCGGAGCACGGCGTTCGTGGTGCAGTACCCCGAGGAGCGCGTCGACTACCCCGACGCCTTCCGCGGCATGCCGGTGCTGGTACAGCTCGACAACGGGCTCCCGAAGTGCGTCGCGTGCGGGCTCTGCGAGTTCGCGTGCCCGACCGACTGCATCAGCATCGTGCCGGGCGAGCTTCCCGAGCACGGCATCGAGCGCTACCCCGAGGCGTTCGACATCGACATGTCGCGCTGCATGTTCTGCGGCCTGTGCGAGGAGGCGTGCCCGGAGGAGGCGATCGTGATGAGCCGCGAGGTCGAGATCGCGACCTTCGACCGCGGCACCATGCTCTACCACAAGCCGGACCTGCTCGTCCCCGAGACGCTGCTGAAGCGCCGGCTCGAGTTCCTGCGGTCCGAGTACGACCGACCGGCGAGCCCCGCCGCCCGCGGCGGCCGGCGCGCGGACGCCGGCGCGGCCGGGTAGGCCCGAGCCGATGGACGACTTCGGCTCGCCGGCCCTACGCCGGCTCCTCGAGGCCTTCGGCGGCGCCGTGCGCGAGACCCACGCGCAGCGCGGCGACGCCACCGCGCGGGTGGAGGCGGAGCGCATCGTCGAGGTGCTGCGGTTCCTGCGCGACGAGCCGGCGCTCGCCTTCGAGATGCTCTCGGACCTGACGGCGGTCGACTACCTGGGCCGCGCGCCGCGCTTCGAGGTCGTCTACCACCTCTACTCGATCACCCACAACCACCGCGTGCGGGTGAAGGCCGGCGTGCCGGAGTCGCCCTGCCAGATCGACTCGGTGGTCGAGCTCTGGCCCGCCGCCAACTGGATGGAGCGCGAGGTCTGGGACCTGTACGGGATCCGCTTCCGAAACCACCCCGACCTGCGGCGCATCCTGCTGTACGAGGAGTTCGAGGGACACCCGCTGCGCAAGGACTACCCGAAGGAGCGGCGCCAGCCGCTGGTCGGACCGAGGAATTGAGCGATGGCCCACGCCCGGACGCTCGACGACGATCTCGAGAAGGACCTCCACACCGAGCACCAGGTGCTCAACATGGGGCCCTCGCACCCTGCCACCCACGGCACGGTGAAGTTCCTGATCGAGCTCGACGGCGAGACCATCGTCGACCTCGACATCGCCGTCGGCTATCTGCACCGCGGCTTCGAGAAGGAGTGCGAGAGCGGCACCTGGTACCAGGCGATCCCCTACACCGATCGGCTCAACTACAACTCCGCGATCCTCGCCAACATCGGCTACTGCCTGGCGGTCGAGAAGCTGCTCGAACTCGAGACGCCCGAGCGCTGCGCGTGGCTGCGCACGCTCGCGGGCGAGCTGGCGCGCATCGCCGACCATCTCACCCGCTGCGGAGCCGCCTGCCTCGAGCTGCAGGCGATGACGCCCTTCCTGTACGGCATCGAGGCGCGCGAGCTCACCTGGGACCTGATGGAGATGCTGTGCGGGGCGCGCGTGACCTCGAACTACGTTCGCATCGGCGGCGTCAAGCACGACATGCCGGCGAGCTTCCCGGCGGCGTGCCGCGAGAACATCGCCAAGATCCGCGGCCTGCTCGGCGACTACGACGAGGTCGTCACGCGCAACCGCCTCTTCGTCGACCGCCTGCGCGGCACGGGCCTCATCTCCCGGCAGGACTGCATCCGCTACGCGGTCACCGGGCCACTGCTGCGCGCGGCGGGCGTCCCGCTCGATCTGCGCAAGGACGAGCCCTACCTCAAGTACGCCGAGGTCGACTTCGACGTGCCGATCGGCGAGGTCGGCGACAACTACGACCGCTATCTCGTGTGCGTCGAGGAGATGCAGCAGAGCCTCCGCATCGTCGAGCAGTGCCTCGTCGCGCTCGAGCGGCTCGGCCCGGGGCCCGTGAACGTCGACGATCCGCGCGTGCGCTGGCCCGCCAAGGGCCGCGTGTTCAACGCGATGGAGGAGCTGATCCAGCAGTTCAAAGCGGTGACCGAGGGCCCGCTGGTGCCGGCCGGCGAGGCGTACCACGCCATCGAGTCCGCGAACGGAGAGCTCGGCTTCTACGTGGTGTCGGACGGCACCGCGGTGCCGTGGAAGGTGCGCTGCCGGCCGCCGAGCCTCATCAACCTGCAGCCGATGCCGCTCATGCTGCGCGGCGCCATGCTCGCCGACCTGATCCCCACGTTCGACTTCATCAACATGATCGGTGGCGAGTGCGACCGATGACCGCGAAGCCCGCTGGATCCTTGGCGAAGCCCGCTGGGTCATTGGCGAAGCCCGCTGGGTCATTGGCGAAGCCCGCTGGGTCATTGGAAGGGAAGACCATCACGCGCGAGCGGGTGTGGAAGCTGCTGGGCGCGCCGACCGACCAGCAGGGAAGCGTGAACGACCCGCGCACGCACGAGGAGCACGGCGCGCGCTGGAACGAGAAGTGGATCTACCGGGGCGAGGACGGCCGCAGCGTGGTTCGCGTGGTGCTCTGGAATCGCTACGACTTCCTCGGCGTGCTCCGCATCGCGCCCGACGGGACCGCGATCCCCGAGCCGCTCCCGGCGTAGGTGGGCGCGCCGCCGCTGCGCTCGTTCGGGCTGGTGCTGCACCGGGACGGGCGCTTCACGCACGAGGGCGTGCCGATCAAGAACCGCCGGCTGCGCGCCGCCTTCGAGCGCTCCGTGCGCTACCTGCCCGACGAGCGCCGCTACGTGGTGCAGCTCGGACGCTTCCGCGGCGCGCTCGACGTCGAGGAGGCGGGCTTCTTCGTGCGCAGCGTCGACCTCGCGCGCGGCGCGATCCGGCTCTCGGACGGCGGGGAGGAGCCGCTCGATCCGTCCTCGCTGCGGCTCTCGCCGCTCGGCGACGGCGCGCTGCTCTGCACCGTGAAGCGCGCGCTCGCGCCGCCGGGGCTGCCCGCGCGCTTCGAGCGCGGTGCGCAGGCGGAGCTGCTGCTCGGGGTCGAGGAGACCGCCGACGGCCTGGCGCTGCGCCTGGCGGGGGTTCCGCATCGGATCCCGCTGCGCTAGCGAGCCGATGAACCCCGGCGCCGGGGAGTTCCCCATCGGGTTCCTATAGACTGGGACCGCGCGAGCGCAGGGGAGGCGGATGGGCCAGCGGGGCGACGGGGCCAAAGCGCTCGTGACGGGCGCGGCGGGGTTCATGGGGCGGCACGTGGCGGCCGCCTGCCAGCGCATCGGCATGGAGGTGGTCGGGCTCGACGACCTGTCGGGCGGCTTCCGCGCGAACCTCCCCGACGGCGTGCGCTTCGTAGAGGGCAGCGTCGGCGACGACGCGCTCGTCCGTCGGCTCACCGAGGCCGAGCGCTTCGACTTCGTCTACCACCTCGCGGCCTACGCCGCCGAGGGCCTCTCGCACTTCATCCGCCGCTTCAACTACGCCAACAACGTGATCGGGTCGGCGACGCTCGTGAACGCCGCCGTCCGCACCGAGGTCCGCTGCTTCGTCTACACCTCGTCGATCGCGGTCTACGGGGCGAGCCAGCTCCCGATGACCGAGGAGGTGACGCCGCGGCCCGAGGATCCGTATGGCATCGCGAAGTACGCGGTGGAGCTCGATCTCGAGGCCGCGCATCGGATGTTCGGCCTTCCCTACGTGATCTTCCGGCCGCACAACGTCTACGGCGAGTACCAGAACGTCGCCGACCGCTATCGCAACGTGGTCGGCATCTTCATGCGCCAGGCGCTGCGCGGCGAGCCGATGACCGTGTTCGGCGACGGCCGGCAGAGCCGCGCCTTCACCTACATCGACGACGTCGCGCCGGTGATCGCGCAGGCGCCGCTGGTGCCGGCGGCGCACCATGGCGTCTTCAACGTCGGATCGGAGCAGACCGCGAGCGTGCTCGAGCTCGCGCGCGAGGTGGCGCGTGCCTTCGGCATCGAGCCGCGCGTCGTCCACCTCGAGCCTCGCCTCGAGGTCGAGCACGCCTACTGCAGCCAGGTGAAGCTGCGGCGGGTGTTCCCGGAGCTCGCGCCTCCGACGCCGCTCGCCGACGGCGTCGCCCGCATGGCGGCGTGGGTCCGAGCCGCGGGCGCGAGGCCGCCCGTCGGCTTCGAAGGCATCGAGGTGTCGAAGAAGCTGCCGCCGAGCTGGCGCGATGGCGCGGAGCCCGGCCGAGCGCTCGACGCTCCCCGGCGCGTCGTCCATCGCTCGCCGCCTTCGCGACCCGGTGGGTGAATGGCCTAGCCAGCCCTCGCGGCAAGCGCGTCGCGATCGCCGGCGCGACCTTTGCCAGCGCAAGCAAGATCTCCCAGCTGCGGCCCGAGATTGCGCCTGGATTGCACGCTCGCTGCGGTGTCGGCCGCCACCTCGCCTAGCTTGCGCGCCGCTCGTGCCATTTCCTTGGGGAGGGGGTGCTGCCATTCGCAATCTCGTCGGCTTCGCTCTCATCGTGGTCCAACTCGCGCTCGCCGCTGCCCCTGCCTCGGCGGGTCGGCAGCGAGACGGCTCCTCCTTCTCGGACTCGCCGTACCTCGAGCCGATCCCCGACTCCGGGAGCTGCGATGCGATCCTGAACGAGTCCGACGCCGCTTCGGTACTCCCATTGCTGAACGACCCGGCGTATCGCGTCTTCTGCGTCGACCCGGGCGACTACCGCAGCGCGGGCCAGATCCTCCTCAGCGCGTCGGGTACGAAGCAGAGCCGCCGCTACCTGCGCTTCAACGCCACCGACTCGCTGAAGGCCGTCCAGCGCAGCCAGCGCGCGATCTTCGAGATGCTCATCGTGAAGGGGAGCTGGTGGGTCGTCCAGGGACTCACGATCCAGCCGCAGGCCCCGTCCAGCTACTACTACGTGTACGTGGAGGGCGGCGACCACGACATCATCGACGGGAACCTGATCGACGGCATCGACCATGTGAAGACGCAGCTCGGAGAGGCGGGCGTCTATCTGGGCTCCTTCTCGAGCGATCCGGCGACCTACAACAGCATCCAGGCCAACGTGGTG